>Ga0105095_10000187_pt1 | contig 27759 bp, 22 predicted proteins | sample PPLLak2March2015_2_FD_79180 | JGI IMG/M metagenome (GOLD analysis project Ga0105095, IMG submission 79180) | Freshwater sediment microbial communities from Prairie Pothole Lake near Jamestown, North Dakota, USA - PPLs Lake P8 Core (3) Depth... | ecosystem: Environmental > Aquatic > Freshwater >...
AATGTAGCGCGCATGGACGGGGTAGCCGAAGTGTTTGCGGACTATCCTGGCATCAATGTGCTGGCGACAGACACCGGCAAGTGGGATGAAGCCACTGGACAGCAGGTGATGTCCAACTTCCTGGCTGCCTACCCGAACCTGACCGGCTACTGGCCGCAAGATGGTATGGCGATCGGTGCGCTGCAAGCGGTGATGGCTGCTAATCCGGCGGTCTGGCCGCAGGGCGTGGGCGAAGGTCGCTGCCAGTACCTGAAGCTGTGGCAGGAAGCCCTGACCATGAACCCTGAATTCGACAGCATCGCAGTTGCCAACCACCCGGGTGTATCCCCGACTGGCCTGCGCATTGCAGTCAACATCCTGCAGGGCAAAGAAGTCGATACTGCCAAGCTGGGCGGCGCCAATGGCCTGTCCTTTGTGATCCCACTGGCGGCTGTGGTCACCTCTGAGAACCTGGATGAAGGTCTGGCAATGTGCGAAGGCAAGCCGGATGCTTTCCTGCTCGATGACATCATGACCGAAGAAGAAGTCCAGCAGTATTTCAAGTAAGTCTTTTCTTCACCATACGGATGCGAGGGATGATCTCATCCCTCGCATCCTTTCCAATGGTTTTCTACAAAGGGAGATTTATGGCCCTGACGCTTTCCGCTAAACAGATTGTTAAACGATATGGAGGTGTGGTCGCCCTCTCGGATGGCAACCTGGATATCAATACCGGTGAAGTTGTCGCGTTAATCGGCGCCAATGGCAGCGGTAAGAGCACCATGAGTAAAGTGATCGATGGTGTTGTTACCCTGGATGGTGGTCAGTTACTCCTGGATGGCAATCCGGTAAATTTTTCATCTCCACAGGCAGCCAAGAAAATGGGGATCGCAACCGTCTTCCAGGAATTAAGCCTGATCCCGCAGATGTCCGTTGCCGATAATATCTGGCTGACACGCGAGCCACTTGGCCCGGGAGGCGTCGTCAACCGCAAGGATGTTTTTGCCAAAACCAACGAACTGCTCTCGTTATTTGAAGGCACATTCAAAACTGACTTAAGACCGGAGGTGGCGGTCAGTGAGCTGCCCCCCGATGAAAAACAAATCGTAGAGATTCTTAAAGCCATTAGCTTCAATCCCCACATCTTGATTTTGGATGAAGCCACTGCCAGCCTGGATAGCCGCCAGGTGAATCGCTTGTTTGAATTGGTTACGAAATGGAAGGAAGAAGGCAGGGCTATTGTTTTTGTTTCCCACCGCATGGAAGAGATTTTCCGTATCGCAGACCGTTACAGTGTGTTGCGGAATGGCAAAACCGTAGGCGCCGGGAATATAAGCGAAGTTACCGAGAAGGATTTGGTCAAGTTGATGATCGACAAGGATTCGGTGTTCAGTTATTCCCGTACAGGCAAGCGAATAACTGAAAAACCAGTTTGCCTTGAAGTAAAAGACCTGCATAGCCATATTTTGCATGGGGTAAGTTTCAATGTGCATGAGAGTGAGCTGGTGGGGCTGGGTGGTTTGCAGGGTCAAGGTCAGCGCGATTTGCTGCTCTCGCTATTTGGGGATATTCCGTTTACTGGCGGTATTCAATACAATGGAAAACCAGTTCACTTCAAGCATCCTCGGCAGGCGATGAAACAAGGATTTGCGCTTGTCCCGGGCGACCGCAATCGGGAGGGGCTGCTTTATATTCGTTCTATTCTGGAAAATTTCCAGCTGCCTTCCTGGCCACGCTACGGTTTTCCATTAAAAATCGGTCAAGCTAAAAAAGATGCTAAAAAGATGGGCGCCAGCCTGAACTTGAAAATGGCTGGCCTGCAAGAGCCTGTCAGCAGCCTTTCGGGCGGCAACGCGCAAAAAGTTGTCATCGGTAAATGGCTGATGCGCCAACCCGGATTGCTCTTGTTAGATGACCCTACCAAGGGGGTCGATGTAGGCACCAAAGCTGAATTTTACGGTTTGCTGACACAGCTATGCAATGAGGGCAAAACCATTTTATTTTACAGTAGTGATGATGAAGAACTGCTGGGCTTATGCGATCGGGTGTTGGTGTTGCATGATGGCAAAATCATCTCTGAGCTGGTAGGAGCAGCCTTGACCAAAGAGAATCTCGTCTCAGCCAGCCTGGGCGTCGCCAACGGAGGTGTGCAATGAAAGGCTTCGCCTGGGGCGGATTAATGTCGCGCTACCCGGCATTATTCGCGCTGGTTTTACTTGTGATAGCGCTCTCTATCAACTTAATTCTGCAGCCCAATATGTTCGCCTCCGATACTTTGAACAGCAACATGCGGGTGTTCCTGCCAATTATTTTGCTCACTGTGGGGCAGGCGATTGTCATGTTGGGTGGCGGAATTGATATTTCCGTCGGGGGGATTGTGTCGATTGTCAATACGATTCTCGCCACCCGGGTCGGACTTGAGGGCTCGGCGGAAGCCATGTGGCAGTATGTAGCAATTTCCCTTCTGGTAGGCGCCCTGGCCGGCGCAATCAATGGATTTTTTATATCGTACCTACGACTTCAACCGATCATCACTACGTACGCTACAAGCTTTCTTTATGCTGGCTTTGCGCTCTTTATCTTGCCTAATCCTGGCGGGGGAATCCCAGCCGCGATTGCCCAGTTTTACCGTACCACGATACCCATCGGAATCCCCCTGGCTTTTTATGTGATTGCAGTAGTAGTAATGCTTTGGGTGTATCTGCGCTCCACGCGTTATGGTGGTTTCTTATATGCGGTGGGGGGCAATGCTGAAGCCGCTTATAAGACAGCAGTCCCTGTGAGCCGGGTGATCTTCAGTACCTATGTCATCTCGGGGCTCATGGCGGCTTTCTCCGGAATTGCGATTACCATGTTGAGCGGATCGGGGAACGCAGATATCGGATCAGCCATGACCCTGAATTCGATCACTGGAGTGGTTATCGGTGGGACAGCATTCAGCGGTGGGGTCGGTGGCGTGGTTGGGCCGATCATGGGGGCAATTACATTAGGGATCATCCAGAATATCATCTCTTTCGCAGGCATCACCACCTGGTGGGAGACCCTGGCCAAAGCTTCGATCATTGTGGTCGCGCTGGCAATACCCGGGATTGTGAACTTATTCAGGAGGAGAGAATGAAACGTTTTGCCATCTCCCCCCCGGTTGCTGCGCTAGTTTTATCAGTTGTGCTATTCTTGCTATCGGGTTTGCTGCCCAATGGTTATGGCAGCGATGTAAACGTGGCGATTTCACAGGCGACCAACATCCTGCGTTTGTCTGTCTTTTTAGGTGTGATTGCTGCTGGTCAAACCCTGGTAATTATCAGTGGGTTTGAGGGCATCGACCTATCTGCAGGCTCTATCGTGACCATGACAGCCATCCTGACATACGTCTATGTCAGCGGCGAAAACGATAAAGTCCTGGTTGCGTTATTAATCTCCCTGGTTGTCGGCGCTGTGATCGGATTTTTCAATGGCGTTGGCATTACTTTTCTTAAAATCTCACCGTTTGTGATGACGCTGGGTATGTCAGGCGTGGTTACCGGGGCGATAATTGTCATTAATCACGGCAATGTCAGTGGCAAAGTGGCCCCGATCATGACGCGCCTGATCGCCCGACCGGTAGCGCCGCATATCCCCATCCCCAGCGCGCTGGTGATCTGGCTGATCTTCGGGCTGTTGATGTGGCTGCTCTTAGAGCGCACCACCTTTGGCAAAAACCTGTTTGCCATCGGCACCAACCGGGTGACGGCTAAACTCTCCGGCGTCAACGTGATCGGTATGAATCTGGCTACTTACTCGCTGGCGGGGGCGCTGGCTGGATTTGGCGGTTTTCTGTTAGTAGGCAACACTGGGGTGGTATTGATTTCATTGGGGCAGCCTTATTTGTTCCCCTCGATCGCGGCGGTAGCGGTAGGTGGCACGCTTCTCTCCGGAGGTAAAGGCAGCTACTGGGGCACGATGGCTGGCGCAATTTTGCTGACCCTGATCACCAGCCTACTGACCACGATGCAAATGCCCGATTCCGTGCGGCGTATGGTGCTGGGCGCGACCCTGTTGGTGCTGATTTCTATTTATGGACGCCAGAAAACTTTGAGACAATAAAACAGAAGGAGGCTCTCCATGACAAAAACAGTAAAAGTTGGCATTGTTGGCACCGGATTTGTGGGTGATATCCACCACGCCTCATTCAAAAGCTGGGTGCGGGATGCAGAGGTTGTGGCGGTCGCCAGCCCGAATAATGCGGCTAAATTCGCTGCCGAGCGGGGCATCCCCCAGGCTTATGCGGATTATCGCCAGATGCTGCTGGACAAAGACATTGACGTGATTGATATCGGCATCCCCAATGACCTGCACTGCCAGGTGGTTGTGGACGCCGCAAAAGCTGGCAAACATGTCATCATCGAAAAGCCGCTATGCGTCACGTTGGAACAGGCGGATGAGATGATCGAAGCCTGCCAGAAAGCCAGCGTGCTGTTGATGTACGCTGAAGAGCTGTTATTTGCCCCAAAATATGTGCGCGTCAAGACCCTGATTGAAGAAGGCGCTATTGGCGAGCCTTTCCTGGCGAAGCAATCCGAGGAGCATCCCGGCCCGCACATGCCCTGGTTCTGGGATGTGAACCGATCGGGCGGTGGCGTGCTACTCGATATGGGCTGCCATTCCATTGAGTATACGCGCTGGATCCTGGGCAAGCCCAAAGTCAAGAGCGTGACCGCCTTCATGGGCACTTATATCCACCAGGAGCGCACTCAAGGCGAAGATCATTCCTATACCATCGTTGAGTACGAGGGCGGCAAAATTGCCATGCTCGAAAACAGCTGGGCCAAGGGCGGCGGGGTAGATGATCGGTGTGAAGTGTACGGTAAGAAAGGCCATACCCGCGCCGATTTGTTGCGCGGCAGCTCCCTGCTCACCTATAGTGAAGAAGGCTATGGTTACGCGGTTGAAAAAGCAGGCACAACGCGTGGTTATACCTTTACCATGTTCGAAGAGATCTGGAATTACGGCTTCCCCCAGGAGATGCAGCACTTTGTGAACTGCGTGCTGGGCAAAGAGACCTGCATGGAAACCGGCGAAGATGGACGTGAAGTGCTGAAGATCATGTATGCTGCCTACCAGTCCGCCGGCGAGGGGCGCAAGATCGAATGGCCTTATAACCCACCCACCGTCAGCAAGCCGATTGACTTGTGGAAGAAGTAGTACGTGAACCTTGTACACAGAGATATCGGAGCCCCGTTATGACAGAACTCTCAAGCAAAACGATTACCTATGCCCAACTGGCCAAGGTCATTGATCACTCGTTGCTCAAGCCTGAGTTGACCGAGCAGGATGTGATGGATGGCTGCAAGCTGGCTGCGAAATACAACACTGCCACAGTGTGCGTCAAGCCCTGCCATGTCAGGCTTGCAGCAGAGGTACTTAAAGATACCGATGTAAAAGTCAGCACTGTGATCGGGTTTCCCCACGGCAGCAATCTCACCGCGATTAAGGTAGCCGAAGCCCAGGCTGCGATGGACGATGGTGCGGTAGAGCTGGATATGGTGCTCAATATCGGTCAGCTGCGCTCCGGTCAGGATGCGTATGTCAGCGCGGACATCAAAGCCGTGTGCGATGCGGCGCATGCACGCGGGGCAAAAGTCAAAGTCATCTTTGAGAATGCCTATCTGACGGATGATCAGAAAATCCGGGCCTGCAAACTGTGCGAGGCTGCCGGCGCAGATTGGGTCAAGACTTCCACAGGCTTCGCTCCCGGTGGCGCCAGACTGGAAGATTTGCGCTTGATGCGCGCCAATGTCAGTGACAGGGTGCAGGTGAAAGCGGCTGGCGGCGTGCGCACATTGGATGCCTTGCTGGCGGTTATTGACGCCGGCGTGACGCGCTGCGGGGCTACCGCCACCGCAGTCATGCTGGATGAGTTTGAAAAACGATTGAAAGAGGGCAAACTGCCCACGGGTGATGCCAGGCTTGAAAGCGGGTACTAATTGTTTTCCTAATTTATCACGGAGTGGATTATGACAAAACAACTCACCAAACAAACCATCGGTGTAGGCGTGGTTGGGACAGGTTTTATCGGACCCGCGCATGTGGAAGGACTGCGCCGGAATGGAATCCAGGTGCGGGGGCTGGCTGAGAGCACCTATGAATTGGCTCAGGCTAAAGCGGCTGAGCTGAGTATACCTACGGCTTACCCTTCCCTTGAGGCGCTGTTAGCTGATCCCGATATTGATGTTGTACACCTTGCCACCCCCAACGTGCTGCACTTCCCGCACGCCCAAGCAGCCTTGTTAGCTGGAAAGCATGTGGTCTGCGAGAAACCACTGGCGATGACCGCGGCCGAATCGGCGGAACTGGTGCGCCTGGCAGCCGAGACAGGCAAAGTAAACGCCATTAACTTCAATATCCGTATGTATCCGATGGTGCAGCAGGCGCGCAGCCTGGTGCAAAGCGGCGAATTGGGCAATCTGTTTATCCTCCAGGGCTCATATCTGCAGGACTGGCTGCTCTTTGAAACGGATTGGAACTGGCGCCTGGAAGCCGGCCAGGGCGGCAGCCTGCGCGCGGTAGGCGACATCGGATCGCACTGGCTGGATTTGATGACCTTTATTACCAGTCTGCGGGTCGAGGAAGTCTACGCCGATTTCAAGACTTTCCATACCACTCGCAAAAAACCCGCCAAACCGCTTGAAACCTTTACCGGAAAAATCCTCCAGCCGTCAGATTATATCGATCAGCCCATTTCCACCGAAGATTACGCCACAATCCTGCTGCATTATGAGCAAGGGGTGACGGGCGTGGTTACGGTGGCGCAGGTGTGCTCGGGTCGCAAAAACCGACTGTTCTTTGAGATCAGCGGCTCAAAATCCTCGGTAGCGTGGGATGGTGAGCGCCCCAATGAATTGTGGATCGGTCACCGGACTGCTCCCAATCAAATCCTGCTGAAAGACCCGTCGTTATTGACGCCTGTAGCGCGCCAGACTGCGTCTTACCCGGGGGGTCATGCCGAAGGTTTTCCGGATACCTTCAAGCAGTTGAGCAAGAAAGTTTACGATTACATTTTTGCGGGTGATTACACCAAACAACCCGATTTCCCCACCTTCGCCGATGGGCATTATGAGATGCTACTGTGTGAAGCGATCGAAAAGAGCGCTAAAGAAGGCCAGTGGGTGAAGGTTGGGTAATATTCCTGGATTAAAAATCAACACGAGGAGATAAACCCATGAAACTAGGATTTTTAACTGCGGCATTCCCTGACAGCACCCTCGAGCAAGCGGCCAAATGGGGCGCGGAAAGCGGCTTTCAGGCGATTGAAATTGCCTGCTGGCCGGTTGGCAAGGCCACTCGTAGATACGCAGGAGTCACCCACATTGATGTGAATGCGCTGGATAAGGCTAAAGCGAAAGAGATCCGCAAAATGCTGGATGGTTACGGGCTGCCGATCTCATCCCTGGCCTATTACCCGAATCCACTGCACCCAGACGCAGAGCATCGCGAGACGGTGATCAGCCATCTCAAAAAAGTGATTGAAGCAGCCGCCCTTCTGGAAACCCCCGTGGTGGGGACTTTTGTCGGCAAGGATAAAAACAAAACTGTGCCGCAAAACTTCGAGGATTACGCCAAAATTTGGCCGCCCATCGTCAAGTTCGCCAAAGAGCGTGGTATCAAAATCGCCATTGAAAATTGCCCAATGATCTTCTCTCTGGATGAATGGCCCGGCGGCAATAACCTGGCTTCCACCCCGGCCATCTGGCGCAAAATGTGGGAGATCATCCCCGATGATAACTTCGGTCTGAACCTTGACCCATCCCATCTTATTCTGCAAATGATTGATTACGAGCGCGTTTTGCGCGAATTCGGCTCCAAGATCTTTCATGTGCATGCCAAAGACCTGCATATCGACCGTGAAGGCCTGTATAATCATGGGGTATTATCCCAGGGGATGGGCTGGCAGGTCCCGCGTCTGCCGGGACTGGGTGACATGGATTGGGCAAAATTCTTCGCCGCCCTCACGGCTGCTCGGTACGATTATGTGGTCAGTATCGAACACGAAGACCGTGTTTTCGAAGGCGACGAGGACCTGGTAAAGCGTGGTTTTTATCTCTCCAGAGATATACTGAAACCGTTCATTCACTAATTTCCAATCACCCGCTTAACGCATGGCGATGATTTAGGAATTCAATCTTATAGGATTGTCCTGAGAGCCAATTTTATTGTCTAGCAACCAGCACAGGGAGGGCGAAGCGTGATCCATGCGCCACTGTCGGCGTTCATTGCACTGCTTCGCCCTTCTTTTTAGATAACCCAGCATATTCACGTGGACGATTCCTTGCCTTTATAATTTGAGCCAATTCATGAATCCATACATTGCAGACATCCTTTCCCAACCTGAAGCTCTGCGCGCAGCGCTCAGAAACTTTTCAGTTGAACCCCTGGATCCAATTATCCAACGAATAGGCAAGAATGAATTTGACCGGATTCTGATCACCGGCATGGGCGCCTCCTACAATGCTGCTTACCCGGCTTTCCTGCAACTAACCAGCCAGCCTCTGCCCGTGATGCTGGTAAATACTGCCGAATTGCTGCATTATTCATCTGGATTGATCGGCGGCCGCACCCTGCTGTGGATGAATTCACAATCCGGGCGCAGCATTGAGCTGGTGCGCCTGATCGAGCTGGCCCAAACCATACCACCTACCTGTATCCTGGCGTGCGTCAATGATGCCTCTAGCCCTCTGGCCTTGGCAGCGGATGTATGCTTACCCATCCATGCTGGAGTAGAAGCCACGGTCAGCACGCGCACCTATCTTAATATGCTGGCGGTGAACATGCTGGCAGCGATTACGCTGTTGGGTGGTGATCCTGCCTCTGTGATCCAAAAGCTGATTTCAGCTGCCGATGCCATAGAGCAATATCTCTCTGACTGGCAGAGCCATGTGGCTAAATTAGACGCCCTGCTCGATGAGGTAAAAGACCTGGTCATCCTTGGGCGCGGCGCATCGCTGGCTGCGGTCTGGAATGGCTCGCTGATCAGCAAGGAAGCTGCCAAGTGCGCTTTTGAAGGCATGCCTGCTGCCGATTTCCGGCACGGTCCGCTTGAGCTGGCCTCGCCCGATCTGACCATTTTGATGTTTGAGGGCGCCCGGCAAACCGCGCGATTGAACCGTGATCTTGCACTGGAGGTGGCTCGATTAGGTGGGCGCGTGCTCTGGTTGGCTCAAGAAGCGAATGCTGATTTACCAACTTTGTCCTTGCCGGCTGTAGACGAAATCGCGCTGCCATTGGTTGAGATATTACCATTACAGATGCTCACGATCCTCATAGCGCAGCGCAAAGGCATTGAGGCGGGGTTATTCCGGCATGTTCCCAAAATAACCTTACAAGAGTAGATATGGTGTTCCTGGCTGAGGGTTGGCTGTGATTCTTGTCGGAGAAGGAAAGCCGGTCTCTTGATTCTGAACTCCATCCACTGTGTAATTGTATTCTCTGTGTGAGTCAATCATCCTCCTGTGCTATAAACTTCTACAGTAACGTATGACTGTCGCTTCCCCTGCTAATAAAGCTCGCTTGCTTACGCCATTGCTGCTGCTCTTCATGCTGGCGATGATCCTGGCCAATTTGGGCGGCAATATGTATGGCCCGCTTGAAGCGCTGTACCTGCAAGACCTGGGTGCCAGCATTGGGCAAATTGGCTTGTTTTACACTCTCTCGCAGATCATTCCGCTGATTCTGCAAATTCTCGGCGGCTGGGTCTCCGACTCGCTGGGGCGCCTGAGGGCGATTGCCATCGGCAGCGTTGTGGGCGTCTTCACCTATGTACCGCTCATCCTGGCCACACACTGGGAGTGGGTGTTGCTCGCGTCTGCGCTTAGCGCGGTCACCCGCTCACTGGTCGGCCCGAGTTTTGATGCTTTTATTGCGGATCACTCCGCGCCAGAGAATCGCGCCCGATTGTTTGGCATCACCCAGACGCTCTTTGGGGTCGTAGGGGTTATTGGACCGGTTTTGGGTGGCTTTTTGGTCGAGGAGTGGGACTTTAGGCGCATGTTGATGGTTGCTGCTGGTCTGTATCTGGCAGCTACGGTCATCCGGGTGAGCATGGCGCGCGAGGCTGCCAAAGGCAAGGAGGCTAATCCTACCAAACTCTCCTTCGCCAGTTTGAAGTCAAACCTGGGAACGATGGTGGCATTGATCCTGACTGGTGGGTTGTTTACCTGGATTATGATTACTGATGGTGTGCGGGACATCTTCTTCAATATGTCGTTCAGCTTCTTATCCGTCTATATGCAGGATATTGCCAGCCTCTCGATCAGCCAGATCGGGGTGATGAACAGTATTTTTGGGATTGCCATGATGTCCGTTATGATCCCTGCTGGTTGGTTGGCCGATAAGGTTGGCGAGCGAGTCAACATCGCTATATCTTTCTTCTTCATGGCAACTACATTCACCATGATCGCTACGGCTCCACCTGCCAGTCCGGCCTGGATCTACGCGCTGGGGTGGGTGATTGCAGGGATCGGTGTTGGATTGGCTACGCCAGCCTACCAGTCTCTGATCAGCAAAGCGGTCCCGCAGCGTTTGCGGGGCGTGGCTTTTGGTTTATTCAGCACCAGCCTGGGTCTGGTTTCATTACCAGCGCCGGTGATTGGCGGCTATTTATGGGAAAACGTCAGCCCCCAATTCCCCTTTTATCTGACCGCCATCGCTTCCTTGCTATCGATTATTCCGGTCTGGCTCAAATTTAAAGTCGATCGCACACCGGAAGCTGATGCTCCCCCGCCAGCCGAGTAACAGCCCTACTGGAAAGCACAAACTGCGTGCAACCTCCAGAACGGTTGGGGGGGCTTCTGCGTGGCCTCAGTTAGAAATGAATCCGTCTTCCACGTGCGGTGTTTTTGTCTTGTTTTGGTCACTGAAATTTTGTATAATGAATATAGATCGACATAATGCTTTGCGGACACCATTTCAGGCGGTAATTTCGCTCTCCATATAATGCTGCAGGCTGGTTTTTCATCGCAGACCGCTGATCATGAATCAGCGGTTTTTTTCGTGATAAAGGAGGCTGAAATGAGCAGTATTCTTGAACCAATCCATAAAGTTTTGTTAGCCATAGATGGTTCGGAACATTCGCGCGCGGCCCTGCAAACAGTACAGGACCTTGCCCTAATTACTGCAAACCGCCCGGATTGTCAGGTAATGATCTTAGGCGTCTTGCCCTTAACAGAAGGCCTGAACCATGCGGCTTATAAATACCCGCTAATTCAGGCTCAAAATATGCTGGGTGAGCAGGGTATTCAAGCCAGTTACGAACTGATACAAGGAATTCCTGCAGAAGTGATTCTAAACTATGCGGCTAAAAAACTTCCAGATCTGATTGTTGTGGGGGCTAAAGGCCTGAGAGCGACTTTAGGAATCCTGCTCGGAGGAGTAGCCCAACAAGTGGTGGAGTATGCCTGTTGTCCGGTGCTGGTAGTTCGAGCGCCTTATCGAAAGTTGTCGCATGTATTGATCGTCACGGATGGCTCTGAGTATAGCCGGCATGCAGTGGAGTACGCGGCAACTTTTCCCTTTTTGAGAGGCACAAATTTTCAGCTCATGCATGTTTTACCGCCCTCTCCTACACTCTCAACTGATACGCTCGCCCGCGTCTGGAGCTTTTCGAATTACACGGTCGATCTGCCTGTTTTCATGTATCAAGAGGACGAAGAAGCAGCTGAAGCAATCCGCAAGGCAGGCCAGGCAATTCTAGACCAGGCGCATCAAATCCTTATTTCACATGGCATCGCTGCAAAAAATGTTCTTTTACGTGGCGACGCAGCTACCGAAATATTGCAGTATGCTGAGGATCATCAAATCGATTTGATCATCGTTGGATCCAGGGGTTTAAGCCAGGTCCAAAGCTGGTTACTCGGGAGTGTTTCCAGAAAACTGGTGCAATATGCTGGATGTTCGGTATTATTGGTGAAACACCCCACTGAGGCAGCCGGTGAACAAAGGCCGTAAGGGGATCGCTCCACAGCTCAACATAAGCACAACCAGTTAGCTACTGAAAAATCACCGAAAAACCCGGTGATTTTTCTTGTCATTTAATCGCTGGCGAATCGAGACCTCGACAACTCACACAGTCAATGGAATACTATAATCCAGTAAGGACAAATATAATGCAATGATCCCCTTCTCAGGAGAAATAGCTGATGATCAAACTGGATGGCCAGTTCTTCAGAGATGAATATGGGCGTACATTATTGTTGCGCGGCGTCAACCTGGGTGGCAGCAGTAAAGTGCCTGCCGAACCCAACGGCGCTACCTGGAATATAGACGGGTTCTACGATCATCGCAATGTATCGTTCGTGGGGCGGCCTTTTCCACTGGCTGAGGCGGATGAGCATTTCAGCCGCCTACGCGCCTGGGGCTTTACCTTTTTGCGATTTCTGGTCACCTGGGAAGCCATCGAGCATACAGGTCCAGGGATTTATGATCAGGATTACCTGGACTATCTTTATGTGGTGGTTAAAAAAGCCGGCGAATATGACCTGAATCTGTTCATCGACCCGCACCAGGATGTGTGGAGCCGTTTTACCGGTGGAGATGGCGCGCCTGGCTGGACCTTAGAAGCAGCCGGCTTTGATCTGACTAAACTCCACGCTACAGGGGCGGCCATCCTGCACCAGGAACATGGCGACCCTTTCCCACGCATGATCTGGCCTACCAATTACAACAAGCTCGCTGCTGCAACAATGTTTACCTTGTTTTTCGCCGGGGACGATTTTGCTCCCCAGCTCAAGGTTGAGGGCGCGGCCATCCAGGGTTACCTGCAAAGCCATTACATCAACGCTATCAAGCAGGTTGCACTCAAGCTCAAGGATTTGCCCAATGTCGTTGGCTACGATACCCTGAATGAGCCATCCAATGGCTTTATCGGTGAGACAGATATCAGCCAGCGCTCCCAGGGGATCCCTGCTTTTATCGGTGAATCCCCCACCATCTTCCAGAGTATGCTGTTGGGGGCAGGTTACTCCCAGACTGTGGATGTGTTTTCAATCGGACTGACCGGGCTCAGAAAAACCGGCGTAAAGCTGGTTAATCCACAGCGCGAGACTGCCTGGCTGCCGGATCGAGAAGATATCTGGAAGCAGCACGGTGTATGGGGCTTGGAATTGAACGGTGAGCCAGCGATCCTCAAAGCTGATAATTTCAGCCGGGTGAATGGGCGAGTTGTGAACTTTGATGAACAGTATTTCAAGCCCTTTGCCAACCGCTACGCCCGTGAAATTCGATCCATCTTGCCTGCTGCAGTAATCTTTGTCGAAAGCGTCCCCTCACAGGGCGGGCTTACCTGGGGCATGGAGGATGCTGCAAACATTGTTCATGCACCGCACTGGTATGATGATGTGACCCTGGTCAGAAAATCCTTTTCCAATTGGATGACGGTGGATACCCACACGATGAAATTAATCCTGGGGGCGCAGCGTGTGCGCCAGTGTTTTGTGGACCAGATTGCCAGGATTCTCCGCCAGGCAGAGGAAAAGATGAACCATATCCCGACATTGATCGGCGAGGTGGGCATCCCTTTCGACATGCAAAACAAACACGCCTTCCGCACGGGCGATTTTTCCATGCAAATCCGGGCCCTGGATGCGACCATGACCGCCCTGGAGAAGAACTTTGCCAGCTTTACATTGTGGAATTACACGGCAGATAACACCAACGTCCGCGGAGACCAATGGAATGATGAAGACCTGTCGCTCTTTTCCCGCGATCAGATGACCGGTTCTGGTTCCGTCTATGATGGCGGGCGAGCGCTACAGGCTGCTTTGCGACCTTATCCAATAAAAGTGGCCGGTGTGCCAGTTTCCATGTCATTTGATATTCACAAAAAGGCTTTTGAATTTAGATTTCGCCACACAGCAGGGATTAGTGCACCCACAGAAATATTTATCCCAGTATCCCAATATCTAGATGGCTACTCGGTAGATGTCTCAGATGGGACTTACGAGGCCGATAGCGCCCATCAGACCTTGCACTATTGGCATTCTTCATTGATGGAGATGCATCGGATAAATATCCTAGCGAAGTGAGTGGGGTGTGACATTGGTGAGCGCAACCAACGAATCGGGATTGCATTCCCCAGTTTTTCTGTGGTCCACGGGCAATCTGGAACGGCTTGATTTCGAGATAATAACTATCTATAATATCAACATTACCCATTTGTTCATGCTAATTTAAACATTGTGCTCAGACAATGGGGGACCAGCCTGGCATCTAATGTGGCACATATCTCACGCTCATCGTTTCTGCACAAATATAGAAATATTGTAAACAATGCAATTAAGGCTGGTCAAATGGCACCCGGTTTCGATCTTGAACAGCAGGAGGCATACGATGTCTATCGAGAAAACCCGTGAAACAATGCAACGCTACTTCAATTCGGAACATAGCGATGTGAGCATGATGGCAAAAGATGTTGTTTTTACCATCATGGCGACCGGTCAGGAGCATACCGGTCCTGAAGGTGGGATGGGGATGTTAAACTATTTTTATCACATCGCCTTTGATGCAACTGCCACCACGCAGCTCACTCTCTTCGGGGAGAGCAATGCCATGTTCGAGGGGGATTTTGTGGGCAAGCATATTGGGGAATTTGCCGGAATTCCGGCCACAGGTAAGGATGTAAGTGTGCCCATCTGTATTGTATATGATCTATAGAACAATCAGATCAAGCGTGGGCGGGTTTACTTTGAAATGCCGGCTCTGATGGCACAACTCGGCGTGAGTATGGGTGGCGGTTAGCCCAACCAGCAAGAAGATTGATTTAATTAACGATCGGATTCCGTAGGGGGTGTTCAGCGCGCCATAGGGCGAAATCATTAAATTTCACGCCGTTCTGCGTCGAAACTGATTGCACAATCTTTAGGTTCGCTTACAATTGACATTGAGACTTGATGATCATTCCGGAGGACGTAAGCCTCTACAATGAACTACCCGCTTATTCCTTGTTCGCCAGGACGCCACAAGGGTCTCGGATGGTGGGTATGAGCCAGACCAGCCCATCAGATGCTTTTCTATCGGCATACTTCTGATCAGGAGCTGCATACCATTCAAATTACGCCAGAGCGAGCGCTCGCTGGCACAGAGATCAATAAATTTCTTTGTACGACGCGGCTCTGAAAATAGGTCAAGTGAGACAAATGGGTGCAAAAACAATTTATCACCGCATGAAATCCCTGAATACCCGCATGATCGCTAACTATCAACGCGGCATTGGGCCCACGCAGGTGGTGCTCTTACTGACCACGGTGGGGCGAAGATCCGGGCAGCCGCGTGTGACGCCGCTGCAATTTGAAGAGGTGGGTGATGTGATCTATATCGCCTCTGCTCGCGGGAAGGACGCGGATTGGTTCAAGAACATCATTGCAAACCCCAATGTCCATGTGCAGATACGCGACCGCAAATTTGATGCCAGAGCCGAGCCGGTGACCGATCCGGTGCGCATCGCGGAATTTCTCGAACTGCGTTTACGCCGCCACCCCGTGATGGTGCGCATGATCATGCACCTGTTTGATGGCCTGCCTTTCCGTTTTTCCCACGCAGATCTGGAAGCCATGTCTGCTGGGAAAGCCATGGTGATCTTACATCGAGTAGACAGCAATTTTCAGCATGCTCACTGGGTTTCGGACTGGGAATAACACACTTGCCTGGCAGAATTGATCACCGGGAGTTCAAGATTATCCGGGTCGGTTTTCAAAGCATGGCTTACAATTGAGCTGATATTAGATGGACTAACCGGAGGGCTCATGCCTGCACAACGAACTACGCGTTTATTCCTTGTTCGCCACGGCGCCACCCAGCTTAGCGCTGAAGACCGCTTTGCCGGCTCAATTGACCCGGAGCTTTCGGAGATGGGGATTTTTCAGGCTGAACGTCTAGCAGAACGCCTGGCTGACGATAGCATCACCACCGTCTACTGCAGTCCCATGGTCCGCACCATCCAGACGGCTACCATTCTGGCGAAACCGCACAATATTATCCCCATTCAGCGCGATGGGCTGCGTGAGATTAGCCACGGGCATTGGGAAGGGCAGCTCCGCAAGGAGGTCGAGACGCAGTTTCCTGAGGAGTATGCCGCCTGGGAGGAAGATCCATTCACCTTTGCCCCACAGGGTGGAGAGGCAGGCGTCAATGTGATCGCCCGCGCCCTGCCGGTCATTCGGGAGATCGTGCTCAATCACCGGGGCGAAAACGTGCTGGTCGTTTCACACAAGGCCACCTTACGCCTTTTGATCAGCAGCCTGCTGGGTTTCGATGCGCGCGGCTATCGCGATCGCCTGGACCAATCCCCGGCTTGCCTGAATGTACTCGACCTCAAGGACCCGGTGCGTGCCCGCTTGATGCTCTTCAACGATATCTCGCACTCTGCAGACCAGCCCTCGCGTTCCGGCGGACGGCTATCCAAGTGGTGGGATTCGAGCAGTAAATGAAACGAGACTGCAAAAAAGTTTGATGCGTGTAGAGCGGGCAAAATTGGATCGCGAACGGGGATTCCAGAAAGTTTAGCTCGCCCATTGGATTAATGCTTCAGGCACCCAGAAGCCCCCATAACCGAAAAAGACCACCACCAAAGCCAGTATAAGCAAAAATACGCCTGCAGCAATCAGAAGGCGATCTTTGGTCTGGTAGTGCAGCTCTTCCAGCCAGGTGCGCGGCTTAATCCCAAAGGCGCGCAAATCCATGGCGTCGATGATATCTTCACTGCCGATAATGGCATGAATGGTGACCGGGACGATGATCGGCGCCAGGCGACGCACCTGCTGGAATATGCCACCGGTGATGCGCTCTACCTCGTAGCCGCGCGCCCGCTGGGCATCCAGGGTGAGCTGGAAGTCGCGTCCAAAGGTAGGGATAAAGCGCATGGTCAGGTCCATGGCATAGGCGATCTTGTCCGGCAGGCCCAGGCCGCGAAAGGTGATCCCGTAATGGGATGGATTGAGTGAATAGGGGATCAAAATGGTCATCACGGCGATGCTGAAGACACGCACCATCTGGCTCAGGGCGAAAAACAAGCGTTCGATGGTGATATCCAGGGTGGGTCGCCAGCCGAAGATGGTGAAGGGCGCTTCAAGCTTGCGCAGTGAATGCTCAACGGTATAGACTTCCGCTCCTCCCCGCCCGGTCAGGAAGGTGAGCAAGGCAAACACGATCACAAAGCCGCCGATGAACAGGAATGCCCTCCGTATCTCGTGCCAGCGAATCCCCGAGGTGAACAATACCACCAGCGCGATCCCGAAGAAGGGCAGCAGGAAGCGGATATCCCAGAAGAAAAGCGTTGAAGCCAGGAAGCAGCCGTAAAAGATGATCCAGGCGCGCGGATCAAACCACTGGATCAGAGATTTACGTTTGCGATAGCGCCAGGTGACCAGCATGGTGATACTCCACCAGGTCCGCAGGCAACCGGTTTACCTGCGGACCCGGCGATCTCAATTGACTAATCAGCGCCCGGATTGGCGTTGGACAGCCGCATAGGCTGCCACCAACAAGGGCACCAGGATTGCAGCGAAGATCAGGTTCGGACCCGCAGCCGGCAGGAATTCGCCCACAATGGCAGCCGCCGGCGAGAAGCCATTGATCCAAATGTCGGATATGGCGGCAAAGCCGATGCCGATGATATTTCCCAGCATGCTCCAGGTCACAGCCGCGGCGGTGTCGATATTCTCGCGGAACACAAATCTGACCAGCAGCACAAGCAGGAAGCCGATCAGGATGGAGAACGCTGCCAGGGGGGAGATCTGGGCATCGCCAAAGATGTTGTTTTCCACGTCAAAGAACAACATATTGACCTGGTCGCGATTCAGGAGATAAATAACTGCGGCAATCAGCACCAACGCCCCACTGACGTAAAACACAGTGTCCAGACCCTTCTTGCGGCTGGGGAAAAGCATCGCCAGGCCGGCGATAAAGCCCACCAGACCGTTACCGATGCTCCACTGCGGAGAGAGCCCAAAGCCGGTCAGGGCGTCGCCGAACATATTCCCCACTGCCCCAGAGAAGAACCCGACTACCGGGCCAAACACATAGCCGAAAAACATGGGGATGGCGATTGCCGGGCGCAGGGAAACCTGGCTGAGTGAGGGCACAAAAAAGACGGTCCCGTTGAACAACCAGGAAAGGACGGCATATAAAGCCGCGCCGATCGCCATCCACACCACTTCACGCGTGCCCACTTCCCAGATCTTATTGGTACGCGTGGCGTAATACACCGCGAAGGCAATCAGCAAGCCGATGATGACGAAAACAAAGCGCAGGACCGGGTTTTCACCAGTTTGCAGCCGTTCGATGCCCATCATATTCCCGCCGATGTACACCAGGCTGATAAATACAACCAGGATAGCCAGCAGGGTCAGGAAAACCGATTGTAGTTTCTTGTCCATGAGAACCTCCTACAGCGAATAAAAATCACCAGGACGGTGGATAGCAATTAAATATGGGCCAATGCCTCCGCGCGCAAGAAGCGTCCTGAGCGCGGGTAGTATTCCAGATTGGCTGCCAGTAATGAGGAGGGCACCAGCCGGCAAGCCTCCAGGCGCTCCAGATCGCTCAATACTTCTTCGGGACGCCCATCGGCAACCAGACGCCCATCGGCAATCAGCAGCACGCGGTTGGCGTAAATGACAGCCAGATCAACTTCGTGGGTGATGAACAGGATCGCTTCAAAGCCGGGCATTTGCAAAATGGCATCCATAAAATTCATATAATTCTGGTAGTCCTGCCCGGCAGTTGGCTCGTCCATGATCAATACCCGCGAGCGCATCGCCAGGATGGCGGCAATGCTGACCCGCTTCTGCTGCCCAAAGGACAGTGAGAGCGGAGGGTCTTGTTCTTTGTCCACTAGATTGACGGTGATCAGCGCTTCTTTCACCTCCTGTTCGATCTGCTCTTTGGGGTGCTTGAGGTTGGACGGGCCAAACGCCAGTTCCTCATGCACAGTGGGCGCGAAAAGCATATGGCTGGGGCTTTGAAAGACATACCCCAGCGTTGAAGCGATCTGCGCTACGGTCGCATCGCGCGTGTCGCGCCCATCCACCAATACCCGTCCAGCCTTGGGCTTTAGCAGCCCGATGGCGTGTTTGACAAACGTGGTTTTGCCTGCTCCGTTGGGGCCCAGCACCGCGATCACATCGCCGCGCTGGATGTTCAGGTCGATGCCGTGCAGCACGGTCTGCTCTTTTTCGTAGCCGAAGCTCACCTGCTCAAAACGCACCAGCGGGGTATCTGGGGTAGCCGTACTTTGGGCGCTGGGCAGGATGTTGAGAGGTTCGGGGATTGGGTCGGCAGCGGCGCGCTGCATCACCATGCTGGCGGGCAGCTTGATCTCATGGTAATTGACCACCTCGGTCAGCCCCTGAAACTCGCCCAGGTAGCGGATCTCGCCCTCGGCCATAAACATCACCCGCTCGGGATGGATGCGCAGCACATCTTCCACGCGATGTTCCACCATCAGCACCGCCATGCCCTGGTCGGCCAGCTTGCGCACGGTATCCAGCGTGTCCTGAGCGCTAGCCGGGTCCAGGCTGGCCAACGGCTCGTCTAGCAGCAGGATGCTAGGGCGCATGGCAAGCACACCTGCTACAGCCACCTTTTGCTTTTCGCCGCCGGATAAATTGAAGGTTTCGCGATCTTTCAGGTGGGGGATATTCAAAAGCGCCAGAGCTTCATTCACCCGCTGGTGGATTTCGGGCCGTTCCAGGCCCAGGTTTTCCAGCCCAAAGGCGACTTCGTTGAGCACTTTGGTGCCCAGGATCTGGCGCTCCGGATCCTGCAGGACGGTGCCTACCTGTTGTGAGATGCGCGCCAGGCTCCACTCGCTGGGATCGTCCCCGTGAATCAGGATTTTCCCGGTCAGCTCGCCTTTGTAGCTGCGCGGGATCAGGCCGTTGATGGCGCGGATCAGGGTGGTTTTGCCGCAGCCGCTGGCGCCGGCAATTAATAAGATCTCCCCGGGTTGGGCGGAAAAGGAAAGCTGCTGTATCGCCGCGGTTGTCCGGTCGCGGTAGCGGAATGAAAGGTCATCGACGATCAGCGGAAGTGTGCTCATGGGTTCGATTGGTTAACCCCGAGAGTGAGACAGAAGTTGCTGGTTAATTATACTGGATGTAGTTTTTTGTTTGTTTACTCTTCGCCTAGCGCGAGCGGGGCGCGTGCAGAGATGCCAGAAATGCATCTGCAATTTTGTGATAGCCCTGGTCCCGTAGATGTAAGCGGTCAATCCACAGATCATCCGGGTAGGTCAGGCAGTTCTCGATATCCACCATGTCAACGCCCGGCATGCCGGCTATCAGCAGGCGCACGGCCCGGTTGTAATCCGTAATCGCTGCCTGTTTGGGCCAGGTGTTGGGGATGGCGCCGACAAAACTGCGCAACCTGGGCTGAACGCTGTGGGCGGCTTCCAAGATCGCCTTGATCTTCTGCGGGTCTTGCTCTCCATTCAGATAATCGTTGGTCCCCGCCATCAGGAACAGGATATTGGGGCGGTAGCTCTGCACCCACTCGGCGATATGCGCCAGGATGCCGCCCTCCGGCCCACCGGCTGCCCACCAGCCTGACCGGCCTTCATGGCGGCCCATCACCGAGCCGCGCAGCTGCACGCCAGACAGGTACGCCGTGTAGCCTTCTATGTACGGGAAGCCAGCGGTTAGGCTGTCCCCTGCAGCCAGGGCGATTGGTGTTTTGAGCATGATCGGCAGAAAGACTTTGTTGCTCATGTGGTTGATTCCCTGTAAGCGATGGATTGGTTATATTTTAGTATGATTTATCGATTCGGGTGATAATTTTGATAGGGACACCTGGTTAATAAGTCAGGGTCTCCAGTATGGAGACCGGAGACCCTGAATGTCTCAAGCATGGATCATAGAGAAATTTAGCGGTTGTGTGGAACAGTCACATATGCTTCCACATACGTGCTGTTTCCACAGCTGTCTGTCACCACATAAGTGATGGTGTAAACCCGCCCATCACCCGTGCCAGAGCGCTCGGCGCGCAGCTTGAAGGTCTTATCGCTGAGGATGATAATGTCATCCGGCTTATCGCCATCTCCTTGACCATTATCTGCCTCATTGGATGTCACTGACACCAACTGGACGGTTGGGTCTTCGTCGGCGTTATCCCAGGCATCCAGGAAGGCATGCACAACCACATACTTATGGTTGGCTGGCCACAGCATGGTCTGGCTGAGCTCGACCACTAATTCAGGTGGCGTGGATTCGCAAATGCCCACTATCACCGGATCGTGGTCTGAGGAGCGATAGGGGTCGGGACCGTAAATCAGATCTTGAGCGTCCTGCTTGAAGCTCATGTCATAGTCAATCAGATCGGGCTCATCGGCGTTGATATGCCAGATCGTCGCGCCAGAGACATGGCCCACCAGAGAAGAGCTTGCCAGGGCATGATCCAGGTAGCCGACCTGCCCATCGAAGACGTAAGAGTAGGCTTCCTCGCCGAGGTAATGATGGATCAGGTCGGTATAGCCACCGGCTATCAATACATCAATCGGATCTTCCTTATCATAGGAGTTCAGGTCACCCATGATCAGGTAGTCCGTGTCGCCGCTGCCGGTCGGATCGCCGTTCAGCCAGTCTACCAGGGCCTGAGCAGCATAGGTGCGGGTGAGGTTGCAGTTCCCGGAACCATCGCCAGTGTCTGGATCTCCAATGACATTACAATCCGATCCTTTGGATTTCAGGTGGTTGACCGCTACGGTGAAGACCTCGCCCGTGTAATTATCCACGAAAGTTTGCGCCAGCACCGGGCGATTGTAGTCGTCCAGGAAGCGGGGATCAACACTTTCGTCCAGAATGGCGTATGCTCCCAGCGGAGATACTACGGCCGGTTTGTAGATCATCGCCACGCGGATGGCATCCGAGCCGATTGCACCGGTAGCGATGTAATCATACGCACCTGCGCCGAAGATATCGTTGAGACCGCTCACCAGATCGGCGGTAGGTCCATCAGCAATATTATTCTCAATCTCGATCAACCCGACCACATCGGCATTGATGGCGCTGAGAGCGGCGATGATCTTGGCTCGCTGACGAGCAAGCTCTTCAGAGGTGTCTGCCCCGCGGCATTCCTGATCCTGAAGTGGTCCACAAATGTCAACATTTTCATCGATAGTGGTAAAGTAATTAAGGACATTGAAGCTGGCAACCCTGGCATAACCACCAACCTCATCTGGCTGAGCTGGGCGCAGGTTGGTTGGGGTGTAGGCTGCGCCTTGCGTGGGTTGGATGCGATACAGGCCGAAGGAGTAATCCAGCACGCCGGTGACGTTTGTGACCAGGTCACCGCCGCGGAACAGATTGTCCAGGTTGAAGACAGCCCCATTGGGATGGATGGCAGGGTCTGAATTCTGTGTTGACCGCCCGTCATCCAGGGTTATTTTATCAAGCAAGAAATCCGCTGCTGCTTCATAGTACTCTGGTGATCCAGGCTCGTATTCTGCCGTAGGCGTAAGATGGCGCTCTGAGGTCAGCACAATCTCGTTATAACGGTCAAAATTGAAGTACTCCGAGATGACGAGCGATTGCGGGAAGGTCACCAGCATGCCTTCGTAAGGCTCGAAATCGTCGACGCTGGCAACGGGTAAGGAGATAGGGGTTGATGCGACGAGTCCGCTTCCACATGACCAGACCTGGCTGGCGGTGATCTCGGTCATGCCGTTGTATTCGGATATTGCGCCGCGTACACGCACAGCCTCACCGGTTGCTATATCCATTACACCTGGTGCATAGATGAAGACTCCATCCGATGTAGCGGCGTTACCGTCGCCCATCGGGTCTTGAACGTGGAAACCGTTCAGGTTGCCATTATCCAGGCTGGTGTTATTTTGAAAATCACCTACTACGATGCCTTCAACTGCGACCTCGCTGCCCACCAGCGGGCTGGCGAGACCATCCCCTTGCACGGTGTAGATAGGTGTGAAAGGATCGCCGCAGGCTTCGGGTGGAGGAGCATACGCGACATTAGTTGTTCCGGGAGTGTTTATGGCTTCACCAAGTACAGGCGTGCCGGTGAAACCGGGGATGCCAGCCAGATCGAAGTCGTTGCGCACCCAATCGGTGATCGCATCCGTGTCGAATCCATCCGGGATGCGCGAGGCCCCACCGGGAGTAAAATTCACGGCGTCGTAATTTGCATTTAGTACTGTCGTTCCATAAACTAGGTCGCCTGAGCCACCATCATTGATTGCCACGCTATCCACAAAGCGTGCCCAGGGCATGCTATCCAGAATGCCATCGTTATCTGTGTCGAGGTCGTTACCGACCGCACCTGTAAAGCCTTCAACCAGTAGCAGGCTTATACTGCCATTTTCGATGAGATTATTAAGGTATCCGCTCCACCAGAAACCACCTGCGTCTGTGGTGCCCACTGTCCAGACTCTGTCGACCAAACCGGTTGCACCGGTAGTTGTAAAGTCACCTTCGATTTGCAGTAGGGCAAAGGCAGAGTAATCAAAATCGGGGTCGCCGATGATTTCGATATATTCATTGGTGTCAGTATCAACATGATTAGCTACGAATTCATTGATCACCGGATCATTGGGCTCGACAACACCGCCATCGAAGGTTTGCCCGGTGTTGACCGCGCCAAAGCTGTTGGCTGAAGGATCTGACCAGGTGAATTCGTCATCCAGAGTGCCGGTTCCGGTGAGTTGCAGTGAGAGCCCTACAGGTTCTGTTCCAATTTCACTTACCCCGATATCCGTGCTGGTTAAACCAATTGCTGGTCCATCTACGGCAGTAAAGCTTCCTTCATAGCTCAGGAATTGGACAACTGCATCACTTGCATTGACCAAAGCCAGACCATCCGGGGCTCCATTTTGAATACCATTTACTGGATAATCGAGAACAACAACCCCGAACCCGTTTTGAAGGTCAGGGATCGCGCCAATTAATGCTCTAGTGGAATACAACACGCCGCCACTGCCGTTATATAAAACCACTGACCAACCTGTCAGATCAGTTCCAGCCGGCCCGGCGATTTCGATCGCTTCGCCTGCGTCAGTTCCGGTGTTGTCGTAATGGATCTCGTTGATAAATACGGGTTGGTCTTGAGCATAAGCTCGGGTGGGGGAAAATACTGCCAGTGGCCAGTTGGCGAGGACGATTGCCAGGATCAGCGAGCCAGAAAAAATGCGATACCAATGGTTCTTATGGGCCATCTTCAATCTCCTTATATCGAATTTGCTGGTTTAAAATGCAAGATAGGTTGGAGCAGTCGATCCAAGAACGATATCTGCGATGATTGGCAATGATCAGGCCAGAACAGCCTCCTTCCTGGGCGATGGATTGATGATTAGCATTGCAGATCCATGTCCATTCAATTCCTTCCCTGCATTGATTATATAACAAAAATCCACGAGTTTGCAAATTTGTTAGGCTTAAAGTTCGGATCAAAGGGTTCAAATATCAAATTTGTTTTGCCACTATGAGCTAAAAAAGTTGACGAAACCCGAAACTTCGCTATAGTTAAAGGCATACGGCTGTAACAGGATGGTTTCGCTTGGCGTCGAGATGCATGGCTGCGAAGATAGGGCTGGTCTGTTGGGTGATCGTGCTGCTGTGCCTGGTACTTCTCCAGTCGCCTCAAATGAGCCCAGCCCAGAGCCTGTCACTCCCGGTGTGCGAGCTGCAGGGCGCTGGCAGCAGCTCGCCGTACAGCGGTGAGCAGGTGCAGACGGAGGGGGTGGTGCACCTGGACCTTGACGACACCTCCCGCAGAGGCTTTTTCCTGCAGCACGCAGCCTGCGACCCGGATCCGCTGACCTCGGATGGGATCTTTGTCTATCTGGGCGAGCAGGGGGATTGGGTGGCGTCCGGCGACCGCGTGCAGGTAAATGGGCGGGTGCAGGAGTATTACGGCCTGACCGAGATCGCCAGCAGCCCCTCGGATGTTTCCGTGCTTAGCCACAACAATCCGCTGCCCATAGCAGTCAAATTTGATCCTCCCGCTGAACGCGCCGCAGGGAGCGCTTACCTGGAGACTCTGGGAGGCGGCGAGGGGATGTACTTGTTCCCGCCGGGGCCATGTATTCCTCCCGGCGCGACCAGCCTGATTGCCGTTCAGGCAGATCTATTTCAAAGCCTGTATGGCTTAATGCCGCAGTACGAGATCATCAACACCAGCCTTCTGGTGCCGGATTTGGTCAAAGATATCGCCTGGGCGTCTGGCAATCTGAGCCTGAGCAATACGGGGGATGAAGTGCTCCTGATGGGACTGGATGAGGGCCTCCTCGACAGCCTCTCCTGGGGCAGCTCGGATTGGGCGTTTGTGCCCGATGTGGCGGCGCCTGGTCAGGGAGTCTCTCTGGAGCGCTACCCCACGGACCAGGATCATGATCATGCCGCCGACTGGCGACTGCAGACGCAGCCTGCCCCGGGTGGTGTGGCTGCAACGCCCACACCCACCGCCACGCTGGAGCCTGTCACGCCATCACCTACCCCGCTGCCCACCGGGGATGGCAGCGCTCTGGTGCTCAACGAGCTGCATGCAGACCCGGACGCAACCCTGGGCGATGCCAATGGGGATGGGCAGGTGGACCCGGTGGAGGATGAGTTTGTCGAGATCGTCAATTCTAGACTGGGACCCATGGATCTGAGTGGCTGGCGACTTGAGGTTGGCTTTAATCTCCTGGTGCACCGCTTTCCCGAGAATACCTGGCTGGCGCCAGGGTCGGCCATTGTGGTCTTTGGCGGCGGTGAGCCGCTGGGAGAATTTGGGGATAGCCTGGTGCAGACAGCATCGACGGGCGGCCTGGAATTGTTGAATACGGGCGATATCCTCACCCTGAAGCGACCGGATGGTCAGGTGCTGTTCACCTTCACTTACGGGTTAGAAGCCGGTGATAACCAGTCCATCACCCGTTCCCCAGATATTACGGGCGGTGAGCCGCTGATAAAGCACAGCCAGGCAGAAGGCTCGGCGGGGGCATTGTTTTCCCCGGGTACGCGCCTGGATGGTACTCTCTTCACATCCTCCGACGAGTAAAACCAGCGCCAATGAAAAGGCTGTCCAGTTGCATTTGGACAGCCTTTAATGTTCTTGCTGTATTGGATGGATCAGGAAGGCAGTCCGCCGACCTGACGGATCACCATCACCACTTTTCCCTGGATCTCCACCACGCTGGGATCTTCGATGTAGATTGCATTCATGGTCGGGTTAGCCGGTTGCAGGCGTACGCGCCCGTTCTCCAGGTAGAAGTACTTCAGGGTGGTCTCATCCCGGTCGTTCAACCAGACAGCTACCATCTCCCCATTGCGCACTTCTTTGGTAGGTTTCATGATCACGATATCGCCATCATTGACCATGGCATCGATCATGGAATCCCCGCTGACTTCCAGGGCGAACAGATCGGTCGAGCCTTTGTCGCGCCCGGGCAGCAGGCTGCGCGCCACTTCCACCATGCTCTCGGCATCGTAATAGCCGAAATCGGATTGCGGAACAGGCACCGGCGCTGAGGCGACGATACGCCCGCTGATCGGGATCCTCAGCAGCTCGTCCACGGCCTGGCGCAGGTTGCGGGCAGTTTGTTTCAGCCCACTCGAAACCGTCTCCAGGGCAGAGCTGCCGGCGTTGATGGCTTCCCCATAAGGCATTAACAGTCGAATACCGCGCGACACATGCTGGTCGCGTTCGATGTAACCCATCTCCTGCAGCTGTTCCAGGTAGTAATTTACCACCGATGTCGAAGAGATATCTGTGGCATCACAGATTTCACGGATGGAAGGGGGGTAACCGGGATCAACCTGGAAACGGTCGAGCACTTCCAGGATTTTCTTTTGCCGTTCACTGAGGCCTTTTTTGCGTTTGCGGGCCATCATCATTGTACACTCTCCTGTTCAGGTAGAACAACCGTTCCGTTATCGCTATGATAACACGAACATGCGTTCTGTGTCAAGGCTTTTTTACTTATCTTTTTACTTATCTTCGGACAAGAGATCGGATGTTAGCATAAACCAGTTGGGTGAAAATCTGTAAAGCCACTTTAGCGATCTGTCTCAGAATTTTTCTATTCAGCCGGTAACGCTGTTTGAGCAACAAGAACGGTCTGGAAAACATATGCCAGCGGGAAGTGTTCTCACAGGTAGGGACGGTCAATATACTGACTTCCTTTGGATCCACTTACGCATATTGCACATCGCGAATGGCTTCCCCAACCAGCAGGCAAATCGCATAAGCCAGCATGACCATTGCCAGCATTTTATCCAGATACTGGTGGGATTTGTTCATGACTTTGTCAATATGCAGTAGGCTCTTCAGGTCCCGGAAGCAGATTTCGATTTTCATGCGTTGCTCGCCCAGTACCAATCCAGCTTCCGGTTCCAGATTAGTCATAATCCACATCGGTTGGCTGAACCCATAGTGTCAAATACCGATGACGTTCGGGCAGACACTGCCCATGTAATAGACCTGGCGATAGATTTTCGGTTTGTTGATCGGCGCAATCAACAAACTCAAGCGGGGTATCGATACCCCAATGACTGCGTTTGGCTCTTAGTAAAGTCCGGGCATTCATCACGGCACTCGAAATGAAATAGCGGGTCTTGATTTCGACCTTGTCATTGAACCTTCGTTCGGAGCGGATCATAGCCAGGGTGCTCAGGTTTTTCCAGTTCTGCCGGTCTCCCACATACGCCAGGTAATTTTCTTCTGAGATCGCCCAACATTCACGGATCTCCATGCGCCCATGCGAGTTGTCAACTTTGCGGGTATAGCTGTATCCCGGGCTCTGGAAACCTTCTTGCTGATCCAAGC
>Ga0105095_10000188_pt1 | contig 27726 bp, 21 predicted proteins | sample PPLLak2March2015_2_FD_79180 | JGI IMG/M metagenome (GOLD analysis project Ga0105095, IMG submission 79180) | Freshwater sediment microbial communities from Prairie Pothole Lake near Jamestown, North Dakota, USA - PPLs Lake P8 Core (3) Depth... | ecosystem: Environmental > Aquatic > Freshwater >...
ACAACGCTATGCCGTGGTTAAAAAGACGTCTGCAGCGGCTAAAACGGCTTGAAAATCGATTGGTAAGGTGCTGTTTTTCAACCCGACCGTATGTCGGGAGTGTTACTTTTGTCTAAAGACGAGTTAATTGATTCTATAACTTAGGAGGGAAATATTATGCGTATTTTAATTACCGGAGCGGCGGGCTTCCTTGGCTCGCATTTATGCGATCGATTACTGGCAGATGGTCACTCGGTGATCGGTATGGACAACTTTATAACTGGTAACCCGAACAATCTGGCTCATTTATCGGGTAATACTGGATTCTCTTTTATTCGCCACGACGTATCGAATTTTATCTTTGTCCCTGGAAATATCGATGCGGTGCTTCATTTTGCTTCACCAGCCAGCCCTAACCCCCACTCTCCATTTGGTTATGTAAACCTGCCTATCCAAACCATGAAGGCTGGAGCGCTCGGCACGCATAATGGTATAGGGGTGGCGCGGGCTCATTCTGCTCGTTTTCTGCTGGCCTCTACCAGTGAAATTTATGGAGATCCGCTGGAACACCCACAGACAGAATCGTATTGGGGTCACGTCGATCCAATCGGCACACGTTCGGTTTACGATGAAGCCAAGCGCTTTGCAGAAGCTTTGACCATGGCGTACCATCGCTTTCACAACATCGATACTCGTATTGTCAGGATATTCAATACATTTGGCCCACGCATGCGTCTGGACGATGGTCGTGTGGTGCCTAATTTTATCAAACAAGCCCTGATGGGTGAGCCGCTTACCGTGTATGGAGATGGCTTACAAACCCGCAGCTTCTGCTACGTGGATGACCTGATCGATGGCATTGTCCGCCTGCTCTATTCGGATGAGCACGAGCCTGTGAACATTGGCAATCCGGTAGAGACGACCATCCTGGAATTTGCGCATGTCATCAACGATCTTACCGGGAATCGAGCTGGCATTGTCTTCCAGCCTGGGCAGAGAGGGGAAGGGGATCCGCAGCGACGCCAACCCGATATCACTCGTGCTCGAGAAATCTTGAAATGGGCGCCGGTCGTGAGCATGCAAGAAGGTCTTAAACGCACCATCCCTTATTTCAAGCGCGAATTGGGTTTGAATTAGCATGACAACCATATTGAAAAATCCTCGCGAGCGAGGACGTTTCCTGCGTTTTGCGGTTGTTGGCTTGATCGGTGCGGTTGTCGATTTTGGCACATTTAATCTCTTAACCGGGGTGTTTGATTTCCCGGCGATTTGGTCAAGCGTGATCTCTTTTATCGCTGCGATCGTGAGCAACTTTACCTGGAATCGTTTCTGGACATATCCCGATTCGCGCTCAAAACGCCTAACAGTCCAGATAACAGAGTTTACGATAATAAGCCTGGTCGGATTGGTCATTCGAACACCGTTATTTGCTGCTCTCGAAGGCCCGCTGCAGAACTTCTTCGCCTCACTGAGCTTCCAATTCCCTGCTCCCATAAGCCCCAAGTTTTTGGGACATAACTTTGCCCTGGCAATTGCCGTTGTGGTTGTGATGTTCTGGAACTTTTTTGTCAACCGTTATTGGACCTACCGGGATGTATCTCCCTAATCATGGACGAATACCCAGAAACTAACGTATAATTTGCTTACCATCCACCTTACCTCGACGGAAACTTTCATGATAGCTCCCCAACACACAATTCCGATTTACATGACGAGCGGAGATATTGGTGCTTACTTAATATATCCGTATATCTACAATCCGGTTGGCGAATGGATAGGCTGGGTGGCTCGCAACCGCCAGGTATATTCCACGCAAGGAAATTACGTTGGATGGTTAAGCGACGAGCCGCGCATCTTGCGTAAGTTCTCGACTGCTCATATCAAGCCACGCCTCTCCCCGCCACCCCCACCCGGGAAATTCCAACTGCCGGAGGTCGAGATTCAGCCTCCAATACTGGCAGACCTGAGATCAGGAACATTTGATGTTTTAGAGAACGTGCCAGACCTTTTGCCTCCATTTTCACCGCCTGTCGTGCAGGAGGATCTTATCTAACTCCAGGATGGCAGCTCTGTAATTTGCAGGGTTAACTGTCGAGCTCTGATATCCTGAAGAGCAGCTCATCACTGAGCCTATGGTCTTTGGGTAAACTCACCTCAGGGATCTGCCAGGATAGCCGTCATGAGGAAATTTATGTTCAAACCTGCCGGTCATGAGCGACGAGACGACTGACGATTTTGACGTTACAGAGCAGGCTGTTCCTATCCCGCCTGTCCGGTCCTTGAAAGAGCTGATCGACCGTGTCACAGGACGTAATCTCCCGCCATCGCATCCAATGGAAGATTCCGGGGTGGCGGAGTTATTGCCTTTTCCCTTTCTGGCGATGGTCGGTCAGCGGGAGATGAAGCTGGCATTGCTGCTGGCGATGATCAATCCTGCCATTGGTGGGGTTCTGCTGATTGGCCCACGAGGTACGGGAAAGACGACTGCAGTGCGCAGCTTGATCGACCTGCTACCGATGCAGCCTCGCAGTTTGTGCTTCTACGGTTGTCTTCCTGAGGATATCGAAAAGGTTGGGATCGATGCTGTTTGCCCTGATTGTGCGAAGAAGTATGCGATGGGAGAACCGCTGGCGAAACTCGACAAAGTACGTCTGGTCGAGCTGCCATTAAACGCTCGCCTCGAAGATATTACCGGCGAGATCGACGAGCGAGCCGGCGGAAACCAGCAACTGAGTTTACGGCGCGGCCTTCTAGCCCAGGCAGACCGCAATCTGCTTTATGTTGACGAGGTAAACCTGCTGCATGATGATGTGATCGATGCCCTGTTAGATGCGGCTGCTCAGGGAAGCTATACAGTCCGTCGCGGTCCTATCTCATCTACGTATTGGTCGCGTTTTGTGCTGATCGGATCGATGAATCCAGAAGAAGGTAGACTGCGACCGCAAATACAGGATCGGTTTGGTCTGCGCGTGATCGTACGCGGCCTGCAAGAGGCTCAGGAACGCCTGGAGGCTTATCGTCGGGTACAATCCTATCTGGTCAACCGCCGTCAGACCGTGGCCGAATATCAAGGCGATACCGAGATTGCCCGCGAGGAAATCCAATTGGCTCGAGACCTGATCAGCCAGGTCGTTATATCAGATGAGGTAGCCAACCTGGGTCTGGCTTTAATCAACCGCCTGGGTATCGACTCGCTGCGGGCTGAAATCACCTTGTTCGAAGCGGCCAGGGCCTATGCGGTTGCGGACGGACGATTGGGGGTAGTGCCAGAGGATTTGAGCGCAGTTGCTTTACTTGCATTGAGGCTGCGTCGTTCTAAATTTATCGTTGATTATTTTGGAAAGCAAGAAGAAGAGGATAACGAGATCCTGCAGATGCAGGCCGAAACACTGAAAGTTCATTCAGGCATACAAATGGAACAAACACCAGGAGATTTCCATGACTAATAATACTGCTGATTCACCCGCGGTACATCAAGAATCAGCGAGTGCCGCGGCGTATATAAACAAGGGCTGGGAGCTAAAATCCAGCGGGAAACTGGACGAAGCCGAAGACTCTTTCCGCAAGGCGATTACCCTGCAGCCCGGTTCGGTGGAGGCGTACTATGCATTGGGTTTAACGCTAAAAGCTCAGAATCGCCGCCAGGAAAGTATTCGCAGCTTTGAAAAAGTGTTTGACCTCGTTGAAGGTGGGCTCGAGGATCGGGTGCGTGGTCAGATGTTACGCAGGCTTACCTTAGGGCATATCAACCAGCTCTCCAATGGGGATTGGAATCTCGAACACGAGATCTGGCAGAGGAAATGATGACGGCAATCAGCCATCGCCAGCGCCTAGAGACCTGCTTGAGCGGCGGAAAACTGGATCGCGTACCGGTTGCTCTATGGCGGCACTTTCCAGTGGATGATCAAAGGCCAGACACTTTAGCGGGTGCGCACATCGATTTCCAGCGCATGTACGATTTTGACCTGCTCAAGGTGACACCTGCTAGCTCCTATTTCGCGAAAGCCTGGGGAGTGACCGATGAGTGGCGCGGTGCTACCGAGGGAACGCGTGAATATACATCCCACGTAATTTCCTGTCCAGAAGACTGGGGTGGACTGCGGGTTCTGGATCCTCATCAGGGCAGTTTGGGAGACTCCCTCGAAGCTCTGCGGATCATCACTCGCGAGCTAGGACCCGATACCCCGGTCATTCAAACCATCTTCAGTCCATTGTCGCAGGCGAAGAATCTGGTTGGCAGGCAGCTGCTGATTGCACACCTGCGAAAATATCCGCAGGCTCTGCATGAGGGTTTACGGATTATTGCCGATAGCACTCGTAGATATATTGAGGCTGCCGTAAACACAGGTATCGCGGGTGTATTCTATGCTGTCCAGCACGCCCAGTATGGATTGTTGTCGCTCCAGGAGTATGGAGAATTTGGGCGTCAGTACGATCTCTCCGTCCTGGAGCCTGCGAGTACGCTGTGGTTAAATTTGTTGCATTTGCACGGCGAGCAGGTCATGTTCGACCAATTCACTGAGTACCCGGTATCGATCATTAATTGGCATGATCAGGACACCCCGCCTTCCCTTAGCGAAGCCCGTACTTTTTCCAATCGCGTGCTATGCGGTGGGCTGCGTCGCGAGCGTACAATGGTGTTAGGGGATCCTGATCAGGTCACTCAAGAAGCGCTGGATGCTATCCGCGTGACGCAAGGAGATCACTTTATCCTTGGAACTGGCTGTGTAGTACCGATCATTGCCCCACGTTCCAATATACTGGCTGCGCGGCATGCAGTTGAGGCCGCCTGAGATCTCCCTTCTGGTATCGGTCTATGGGTGGACTTCGTGTGATTGGCGGGAAAGCCCGCGGGCGAAAGCTGCGCTCCGTCCCTGGTGATACTACCCGTCCAATAACGGATCGTACGAAAGAATCGCTGTTCAACATCTTAGGGGGCGACATTATCGGCGCGTTTTTCCTGGATTTATTTGCGGGTACGGGGGCAGTAGGTATTGAGGCTCTCAGCCGTGGGGCGGAATTCGTTCGCTTCATTGACCTGCACCAGGCAGCTATCCAAACCATTCGCCTCAACCTTGAGCAAACTGGCTTCTCGGCGAATGCCGAGGTAATCAAGATGGATGCTTTCCACTTGCTCGGCGCTTCCCCAGACCGCGAGTTCCATTACGTTTATATTGCCCCGCCTCAGTATAAAGACCTGTGGAAGCGAGCGATCTCCGCCCTGGATAAGAATCCGGGCTGGATGGCGGAAGATGCCTGGGTGATCGTCCAGATTCACCCGGTCGAATATGAATCCCAAGCTTTGGTAAATTTGAGCGAATTCGATCAACGCCGCTACGGGAGCACCCTGCTGGTTTTTTACCAACGCAGCTGAACTGGATTAAAAAACAGCGGACGATCAGTGTCCGCTGCTTTGAGTCTCTCCGCTGATACGTTGAGTATCTATCCAAATATTGGATTTTATTCGTGGTGTGTGCGGCGCAGCCGCCGCACACACCACAATAATTATTTCCGGATAGGCCCTTAGCTCTTCAGGAATTCTTCCAGAGCCTCTTTGCTTATGCGGAAAGCATTCCCCAGTTTTTTGGCTTTCAAATCTCCTGAGGTAATCGCGGCGAGGACATCTTCTTCGGACACACGCAAGAAGGTGGCTGCTTCCGCAGGGGTCATAACGGCAGGCATAGTCGCGGGTGGAGTTCCACCGGATGGCGGCTGTTGCCCTGTCCCAGCAGCGGCTGCCCCACCGGTCATACCGGACAAAGATTGGCTGATGACGCTACCGACCCCCATGCCGGCACCGATGCCAGCCGTCAGACCAGCACCACCGCTTGGATTCTGGGCAGCATCACGCAGTGCATCGGCTGCCTGAAGCTGGGTATAGGTTTGCATATCCAGCATGCCCATAGCGCGCAGCTCTTCCGCTGACTTGCTGGAGGGTTTAAGATTCTCGATATAAAATGACTTCAAGGTGACACCGAGGGCGAGAAAATCATCCTGGGTCTTGGCTCGTACACCCGCGCCGAGTTCTTCTGTCAAACCAATCAGCTCGGGGACGCTGTACTTAGCGGCTGTTTCTCCAAGCAAATCCTGTAGTTTTGAGAGCAGCATGGAGCGCAGACGTGACTCGATATCGCTGGTGCGGTACGCGCCTTGTGCGCCAACCAGCTGGGTGACAAACTGCTGGGCATCCTGGATCTGGAAGCTGTAAGTACCGAAGCCTTGCAGCAGGGCTACTCCCAGGCCCATATTTGGATTGCGCACGATGATCGGCTGGGGGGTGCCCCACTTCCGGTCTGGGAATTCCCGCATAGAGACGAAATAGACCTCTGCTGGGAACGGTGTCCGCTCGTTGAATAGTTTCCCGATGAAGTTTATCAGCAAGGGGATATTGGCGGTGACGATCGTGTGCCGCCCTGGACCAAACACATCCAGCGCATTGCCATCGCGGAAGAACACGGCAGTCTGCGATTCGCGCACAATTACTTGTGAGCCTATGCGAAAGTTGCCCGGCCCCTGCTCCGGGAAGCGGTGGACCAGCTCGTCCCGCATTTCATCCGGATATTCGATAACATCAAATACTCTAGCCATTTTTATTCTCCTTCTGGGAATTTAACCCACCCGATGATATATTTCCTGACCACCGGTGATTTGAAATCGTCATGCAGCGCTGCCAAGAATTGCTTCATCCCGCTGGTTGAAGGCGTCGATGCAGTTTTGGGATGAAGTTACCAGGTTGCGAATTGCGGCTGGGAGACCATCGCTGCCGATGGAAGCTTCCACATTGTCTATTGCTGCTGCCACACCATCTACCAGCTCCAACAGGGTAACGTCAAACTGGTAAAGCTGTGCCAATTCATCTTCGTTGATCTTCACTGCGTCAAAAAGGCCAGAGTAGCCGCGTGCTGCGCGCCGGATCCGGTCTGCAAAAGTACGCAGTTTGATGGCCGCTGCTTCAAGATCATCAATCAAGCTGATCTCGCCCTGGCTGATAAAATCCCTTTGCAGGCCAGAAAGGCGGCTGTATTGTTCCTCGATGCGTGAGGCAACGGTCTCACGCAGGAGTTTGTCTGCGTCACGCCGGCTCTGGCGTTCCATATAACCTTTGAAGCCAGGGATTTTACCCAGGATCTTTTTGAATGGATCCATGTCTGAAGTCACTTTTCCGAAAAACTGGTCCTGCAAGTCGCTCATGCCAATCTCCTTATTTGTCGTCATAGTCAATTTATATTTAATAGATTATAGCCTCACTTTACACCGAGTGCAATAAACTGAGGTCATCTGGGTGCACTCAAATGTTGTGGGTTTGGGTTGTGTGGTGTGGGCGGCGTAGCCGCCCACACCACACAACCCATCTCATTCAACAACAACTTTTTAGTGCTCCCGTCATCTGGCCTATATCAATCATAATTACCCTGCAGTTTAATCTACGAATGAGAGCGCTTGACGTCGCGGGATGCAGACCTTCCACAGAGGGAATGAGAACGGGGATGACTTCTAATCATTCACGATGAAGCGATAACCGATGCCCGGTTCGTTGATTATTGTCTTCGGATGGTCCGGATCTTCTTCCAATTTCCTGCGCAGCTGGCGAATATAGACCCTTAAATATTCAACACGGTTGGCGTCTTCAGGATCCCAGACATGAGAAAGGATTGCCTGGTGGGTAAGGATGCGCCCGGCATGACCTGCCAGATACGCCAGGAGCTTGTATTCTGTGGCGGTGAGTTTTACTTCTTGACCGTTGCGGGTAACAATATGCCGCACCAGGTCGATTTCCAGCCCCGCGGTGCTGATCGTTGTGCTTTTACTACCCTGCGCCTGGCTGGAATGGCGTAGCGCAACCCGGATGCGCGCCAGCAATTCGTCAACGCCGAATGGCTTGGTGAGATAATCATCTGCCCCTTTATCCAGAGCGGCGACTTTATCCCGCTCGCTTTCCCGCACCGAAAGGACGATCACAGGGATGTTGCTCCACTCGCGCAAGCGAGAACATACTTCGACGCCATCCATATCTGGCAGGCTCAGATCCAGAATAATCGCATCGGGCGATTGAGCGGCTGCCAGCGCAAGGCCATCTTCACCTCGAGTGGCGGTTGTGACACGAAAATGCCGGGCTGTCAGGATCGTGCGCAATGCACGCAAGATTTGGGCCTCGTCATCGATGACGAGGATGTGAGGTTCGCTGCTCATCAGATTGTTCCGCTGCCTATCTTTTCCATCGGTTGTGCTTCCCAGTCAAGAGGGATCGTAAAGCAGATCTGGAATCCATCTGGCAAGTTCTCTGCCCAGATCTTCCCGCCGTGCGCCTCGACGATGCCTTTACAGATCGATAATCCCAGCCCTGTGCCGCCGATCTGGTTGGTGGAGCTGGTCCTGTAGAATTTATCGAAGATGCGCTCTAAATCTTCCTCAGGCACCGACGGCCCCTGGTTGCTCGAGCAAAACAGCAGAGTGTGCTCATCGAGCTGACGGGAATGAATGCGCAGGCGGCTGCCTATCGGGGAATACTTCACACTGTTGCTTACCAGGTTCGTGATGACCTGATCCATCTGGTAATAATCAACCGGCACTAGCGGCAGATCGTCAGGTACATCCACATCGATCTGGTGCCGCAGCAAGTATTGGTGCAGTCGTCCCAGCACATCTCCCACCAGCTCGGATAATGCGTTCCAGCTTTTTTCAGGCTTCAATGCACCGGCTTCGATGCGAGACATATTAAGGAGATTGCCGACCAGCAAGTTGAGATGGTCGGTTTCCTCCTCTACCATGTCGAGCAGATCGCGCCTGCCCTCAGAGTCCCAGGCAACGTCGTCATCCTGCAGACTGGTGATTGCCGCTTTGATAGCTGCCAGAGGAGAGCGCAGCTCATGAGAGACGGAAGAAAGCAAAGAAGACTTGAAGCGGTCATTCTCTTCCAACACACGAGCGCGCTGTTCGGTCTGCAGCAAGCGGGCACGTTCCAATGCCAGCACAGCCTGGCTGGCAAAGGTGTGCAGCAGGCGGGTTTCAGTGGCCGAGATAGGGGGAGTGCGGCGGTAAAGCTGTATTTCTCCGATCAGCCCCTGCGCGCTCTGTAGCGGAGCAACCAGGTTCGGCTGCGACACAGAGGAGGATCTGCCCTCAGGGATCGATGCGTCCTTTTGAAGGATGCTGATCGCGCCTCCGTTAACGGGTGCATCAACCAACACGATAACCTGTTCAGCCCGGAAGGCTGCCAGGGTCTGGGCTGCCAGTCTTGTTGCGATCTCCCGGTCATCGGTCAGGCCAGCGAGCTGGGAGATCAGCTCAGACAGGCTGATCGTCTCACGCTCATGGTCGCGCGCCTTAGCCAGACTGAGCTTGTTCTGCGCAAACATCTGACTGATAAATACCGATGTTCCTAAAAAGACCAACAGGGCCAGCAAGTCCAGTGTCTGGTGGACCATAAGCGTGTAGTAGGGAGGGATGAAGAGGAAATTAAAAGCCAGGAAGGAGATAAACGCAGCGGTTATGCCTGGTTTTAAACCCCACAGCGCGCTGCTCAAAGCAACGGGCAGTATGTACAACAGCGCAATGATGGAGGAATTGATCCTCCCCCTGAAAAGCATCAACACACCACTGACCAGCAGTGTGGCGATGAATGCTAGTAGGTAGGTCAATCCGGGTATATTTAAGATCTGCTCAGGAGAAACTCGTCGAGATGCCATAGGAGTGCCAGCAGCCACAGTAGATAGATATTCCTTTTATTCTTGCATTTATTATAACTGGGCTTTCAAGGGATGGCGGTTGTTTACCCCCTGCCGTCATCTGGTGCTTATTTGGAAAGCGAGTGCTTCCTGATCGGCAAGGTAAAACTGGCTATTGAAAGATCAGCCTGGTGCGATGGATACGCGCCAGGGCTGGCTCACCCCCCAATGCCAGTACCACCTCCTCCGGGCGTCCTGTGGCGTTCTCCCGGGCAGAGAGCACTGCCAGCAGGCGCTGCTGCCCGGATGGATCGTCTGGCAGGCGGCGCAGCGCGTGTACCAGCGGACGCAGGTCGTAGCTTTTACCGCGCCGCTGGCGGGGCAAACTTTCTGCCCGGCACAACTGTTCCAGGCGGGCGTCCAGCTCGGGAAGCGGCTCGAGCAGCGTGATCTCGTATTCCGCTGCTTGGAGGAGGCTCTGCAAGGTAGGAAGGTGCTCATCCACTGCTATTACGGAATTGACTTGCATGCCTGGAGGGGCAGCGTGCTGTAGCACCTCATCGATCTGCTCCTGGGGTATCTCCACCTCCAGCCAGATATCCACCACTTCGTCCTGGCTGGTAAAACCTAACGGCAGCGCCGACCCAAGATTGATGTGCGGGTGCGGGCGAAAGCCCTGGCTGTATGCCAGGGGTAAGCCTGCGCGGCGAATCCAGCGTTCCCAGGCCCGGTGTAGGTCCAGGTGACCGGTATAGCGCATGGCCTCGGTTTTGGAGAAGTGGATGCGGATGCGCATGGGGAAGGGAAATTACGAATTATGAATTAAGAATTGCTGATTAGGAATTGCAATTTCTAATTTACAATATGCAATTTTTACCCGAGTTCTCGAACATGCTCCAGGGCAAAAATTTCTTCAACTGGTATACGCTTGTTCTTCACTTCCGGGCACTGCCAGACTTCACCCGGATTCATACGGCGTAAATCCGCAAAGGTGGGTAGGATGCCGCAGGCGAAACAGCGCTGGCGACAGTCGACGCGCGTCTTGCCGCGCTGGCTCCACAGGTAATCTTCCATCAGGAATTTCTTGCGCACTGTGGTGCTGATATGCTCCCATGGGAAGGTCTCATCGATTGGGCGCTCGCGATGGGTGTAGAATGCCGGATCCAGGCCTATCCTGGCAAAGGCGTCCATCCACACGTCATAGCGGAATAGCTCGTGCCAGGCGTCGAAACGGGCGCCGTGCCTCCAGGCCTGGTAGATCACCTCCGCCAGTCGTCTGTCTCCACGTGAAAGCCAGGCTTCCAGCAGAGTATCCTCGGGCTGATTCCAGCTCAGCTTGAGGCCCGGTCCGCGTACGGCATGCTTGAGCAGTTCTTGTTTGTCCCGGATTTGTTCGATCGTATCGCAAGGCGTCCACTGGAAGGGGGTATGCGGCTTGGGGACGAATGTGCTCACCCCGGCATTGACCTGGGCGCGCTTTCCGATCACCTTGCGCCCTTCGGCCAGGACAGCTTTGCATAGATCGGCGATCGCCTGCACGTCCTCTATAGTCTCGGACGGGTGGCCGATCATGAAGTACAGCTTTATTGTCGTGTATCCCCTGGAGTAGATGGCGCGGGCGGTCTCCAGAAGCTGCTGTGTGCTGACCGGCTTGTTGATGATCTCGCGCATGCGCTCCGTGGCAGCTTCGGGCGCCAATGTAAAACCGCCGCGACGGGCATCTTTGAGGGCATCCATCAGCTCCACCGAGAAGGTCTCGATGCGCAGGGAGGGCAGCGAGATCGATAGATGGCGCCCCGTGAAGCCCTCGCCTACCGCGGTGACCAGCTCAAGGATATGCGTATAGTCAGAGGAGGAGAGCGACAGCAGCCCGACCTCCTCAAAACCGGTCTTAGACAGGGCGGTCTCTATAGCATTGACCACCTCTTCTACGCTGCGTTCGCGCACCGGGCGCGTGATCATCCCGGCGTGGCAGAAGCGGCAGCCGCGCGTGCAGCCGCGCATGATCTCGATGGGCACGCGGTTGTGCACTGTATCAATATAGGGGACGATAAAGTTTGTTGTAGGGGGTAGGAGCTTCGGAACGATGCGCTTGACAACCGGCAAGGGAGCCTCGGGATCGAGCTTTTCCATGGACTCAAAGACACCGCCCTCCTCATAGTGGGCAGTATACAGTGAGGGCACATACACACCCCAGATCTTTGCCAGCGAGCGCAGCAGCTCACTGCGCAGCTTGCCGCTGGATTCCCAGGCCTGATGCGCGGCGATGATCTCGTGGATCACTTCCTCACCTTCGCCGATGACGAACGCGTCGATAAAAGCGTGCATCGGCTCCGGATTATAGGCTGCATGCCCACCGGCTATGACCAGCGGATGCTGCTCATGCCTCTCAGCCGAGAAGAGCGGCACGCCGCCCATGTCCAGAATGTTGAGGGTGTTGGTATACAGGGTCTCGTAGGGAAGCGAAAAGCCGATGATGTCGAAGTCTGCCAGGGCGTGCTTACTCTCCAATGAATAAAGGGGTAAACCCGCCTGGCGCAGGGCAGCCTCCATATCCACCCAGGGCGAGAAGAACCGCTCCGCAAGGGCGTCTGCGCGTCCGTTGATTAGGTCGTACAGGATCGCCAGCCCCAGGTTGGACATGCCAAGGTCATAGATATCTGGGAATACCAGGGCGACATGCGTCTGGATCGCCTCCCAGTTCTTGACCACCTGGTTGAGCTCACCTCCGGTGTAGCGACCCGGTTTCTCGACTGTGGGAAGGATGGTTTCCAGCCGGCGGCTGATGTCATCTGGATTGAGCACCAATAAGACCTCGTTCCTGTGGGATTTGAGTTAAAGAGTTAGGAGTTACGCACTTCAGGGGTAATCGGGGGTGTTTGGGCGGGTAACGCCCGCCCAAACACCCCCATCCACCCAACAACTGCGTAAGTCCTAAGATTATAACAGAATCCAGAGTATGCCGATTTTATTTATTCGAATATCCAGGCGTCCGTTGAGCGCTGCCAGTTTACCAGCTCTGCAGGCTGGAACCACAGGGCGACTTCTACCTCGCCGTTCTCGACGCTGTCCGATGCATGCGTCAAATTGCGCCCTACCTCCAGGGCAAAGTCATGCCGCAGAGAGCCTGGGGCGGCTTCGGTCGGTCGGGTGGAGCCCATCGTCTGGCGCACGGCGGCGATTGCGTTTGGGCCTTCCCAGACCATTGCCATAACCGGTGAGGAGGTGATATAGCGGATCAATCCCTCATAAAACGGCTTGCCTTTATGGATGGCATAATGGGTCTCTGCCAACTCCAGGCTCACATTCATAAAACGGGCTGCTACCAGCCGCAGGCCGCGCCGCTCCAGGCGTGATATTACCTCCCCGATCAGTCCGCGCTGCACGCCATCGGGTTTGACGAGTACAAGTGTGCGTTCCAATTCTTCCTCCGGGTTAATCTGAAATTGTCGGTACCGCCGTTCGGCAGCCTATATTATAAGGGTAAGTTAAACAAAATGCGGGCGCGCACGCCCGCATTTCATGTGGATTAGGATTCCGTCAGCGCAGCAGCTCCTCCGCTTTCGTATAAGCGTCGAGGGCTTCCTGGATTTCCCCGGCGTGCATTTGTGCATCACCAAGGGCCAACCATATATTGACATCCACTGGGTAGGTATATAAGGCATTGTGCAGGTCTTTGACCACCTCATGCAAGGAGGCGTTTTTGGCGATCAGCGCCTGGTAATGCTGCACTGCCGCTTGGATATCGGCCCGCCCGAGTGCGCTGCGTGCTTCAACCAGCAGCGGATCTGCCTCTCCTGCGGGGGCAGGCAGCTCGATAACTTCAGGTTCAGGCAGCTCAATCGCTGTTGGCTCAGGTAATCGTACCGGAGTGGGAACGACTTCCACATACTCGCCCAGCGTTTCGATCACATCCTCGTCAAAACCTTCGACATCCCGCAGCTCGTCCAGGCTGTCCAGGGGACCGTGGGTACTGCGGTAGTCCAACAGTGCCTGGGCACGCACAAATCCAACGCCGGGCAGGCGCTCTAGCTCAATCAGCGAGGCGTTATTGAGATTCAGCCGGATAGTTTCCGGCATGGTGATTGCTTCCTCACTCACCTCTTCAATCGGTCCCAGCTTGCCGGTCATGCCTGCTGAAGCAGGCGTCCAGGGCTCCGGTGTGACTGGCGTGGTGTCCTCTGCCACCAGGTCTGCCAACCAGGAAGGCAGCTCGGGAACCTGCTCTTCGACAGCAGGTGCAGCCGGCAAAAGTTCCTCTAACGGTATCGGCTCTTCGAGAGTTATCTCTTCGGGCTCGGCACCCTCCGGTTCAGCCTCTTCTTCTACTGGCTCGGCAGCCAGACCCGCTGCCAGTCCAGCCGCTGCACCCATCCAGGCAAGCGGTACCTCCTCGCCAGCCGGTTCCCCGACCGCTTCTTCTGGAAGCTCAGCTTCTAGCTCGACCGGAAGCTCAGCTTCAACCAACTCCTCAGGCAGCTCGACCGGCGGGAGTGCCTCCGCCGTCTCAGGCGTGGGTAGTGCCTCCTCCAGATCAGCAGTTACAGGTTCTTCTATTTCCGGAATTTCGATTTCGGCTTCGGCCTCCATTTTCACCCATTCGGGCGCTTCTTCGGTGCGCTCTTCGGGGGTTAGGAGCAACGCTTCCTCAGCGCCCTGTTTAACTGCAAGGCTCTCCAACCAGGCATAGGCGGCATCTATCTCTGTTTCACCGACCGGGACAGGCGCTTCACCTGCGCCTTCTATTTCCGCAGCTGCGGCTCCTTCAACTGCCTCGAGCGCCTCAGCGGGCTCTGTGATCTTGGGGATTTCTTCGCCGGGCAGCTCTTCAGCCTCAGTACCTTCCCCTGAGATTATCGCCTCCGCAGCCGCGGCTGCCAGCAGCCAATCGGGCAAGCTGCCTTCGACTGCTTCCGCTTCTGTGACTTCACCTTCACCCTCAGGCACTGCTGCTTCAGCAATCAGCTCCTCCTCCGCAGGTTCAGCAGACTCGACCGGAGCTGGGGCCTCACCCTCCGCCTGTGCAGCCTCTGTGACCCATTCGGGCGGCTCTTCCGACCGCTCCTCGGGTGTGTACATCAGGGCTTCAGTCGCCCCTTGCTTGACTGCCAGGCTCTCCAGCCAGGCGAAAGCTGCATCCTCTTCACTCACGGGTACCGCCGCGGCTTCTTGGGCTTCGATGGGGATACCCTCCTCGGGGAGAGCCGCTTCCGTCTCCGATTCGCCACCCGTTTCGACCGCTGGCGCCTCGACGGTTTCTTCAACCACCTCCGCTGGCGTCTCCAGGCCTTCTTCTGCCAACGCAGGATGGGGGACGCTGAAAATAGACGGTTTCGTATCGCCCTCGATCACGGCAGGCTCTTCGATTTTTAGGAATTCGCCAGGTGTTTCAGCCGCTTCTTCCACAAGGGCAATCTCCTCCAGCCAGGAGGGAAGCTCAAAGGATGGCTCGCCAGCTGCTGCAAGGCTCACTTCTTCAGCCGCCGGCTCACCTTGCAATGCGGTCTCGAACGGGATAGCAGGCTCTTCCTCTTCGGTAATCTCTTCGAGCGCTGCTGCACCCATCATAATCGCGGCTTCTTCAGGAAGTTCTAGTTCCTCGATCTCCGCCAGCGACTCGGTCACTTCTGGCTCTTCCAGAGCAGTGGGCCATTCCATAACGACAGGCTCACCTGGTGTCGCAAACTCCTCTGCCTCGACCAGCGCCTCGGGGACTTCTGGCTCTTCCGGCATAGCGATCGGCTCGATCTCGGCTTCAACTGCAGCCTCTTCGGGCGGTGCTCCTGCCAGCCATGCAGGCAGCTCCTCAGCAGCAGGTATTTCAGGTGCAGCCTCTTCGGCGGGTTCCTCCGGCACGGTGAACTGCTCGAGCTCTGCTTCAACCACAGCCTCTCCGGAGGGTGCTTCTGCCAACCATGCGGGCAGCTCTTCGGCAGCAGGGATTTCTGGCCCGGCCTCTTCAGCAGGCTCTGCCGGTAGCCATACCTGTTCCTCGCCAGATATCGCCTCCGCCGATACGGGTTCGGTTTCAGCACCTTCCACCGGTGTTCGGGTTTGCAGCCAATCTTCGACCGAGGTGGTTACCTCTTCCGGCTCCCCCAGCCAGGTCAGGTCGTGGCTTTCGACAGGCTGCAGATCTTCTGACAGCCACTCCTGCTCTGCTAGCGCCTCTGCAGGTGCCTCGGCGCCGGTCTCCATCTGGCGCAGCCACTCGGGCAGCTCATCATCAGCAGCTGAAGGAGTGGGCACAGCAACGACCTCTTCTTCGGTGCCGGTCTCGCGCAGCCATTCCGGAAGCATCTCCTCCGGTGAAAGCTGGGCCTCTACAGCCTGTTCAGGCAGCACCTCTTCTGGACCTTCTACCTTGGCTTCCTGCGGCAGCTCGAATGATTCGGGCTGCCATTCGCCGGGTTCAGCCACCTCGGGTACAGTCAGCTCTTCTTCAGGCAGTTCTTCCTCAACTGGCAGCTCTTCATCTGCAGCAGCTCCTAAGGCGGCGGCACCCAATCCAACGGCCCCGACGACCGCCTCGCCCAAGCCAGCCTCATCCAGACTGGGGATTGCCTCGCTCTCCGCTTCCTTCTGCACCCATTCTGGCGCCTCTTCCATGCGTTCTTCAGGACCTAGGAACAGCGCTTCGCTCGCACCTTGTTTAGCAGCTAATCCTTCCAGCCAGGCAAATGCCTGCTCTTCTTCCTGGGCTGTGATGCCAGCCACAGGGGTCTCTTCCAGGGCTTCAGGGATCGCTGCTTCGGGCTTCAGCTCAGCCAGCCACTCCGGAATCTGCTCGGCTTCACCCTCGACCGCAGGTTCGCTGGGGGCTTCAGCCAGCCAATCCGGCACCTGCTCTGCTTCAGCCTCGATTACAGGGACGGTGGGGATTTCGGCCATCCACTCCGGCAGCTCACTCTCCGGCGCTTCTTCACCAATCTCCGGGGCTGCAACCACCTCCTCTACCGGTGTTTCGATCTCTGCTTGTGAGACAGCTTGCAGCTCAGCTCCCGCAGGGCCTAACTCCTTCAACCAATCTGGGATTTCATCGGCCGCCAGCGGCTCAGCTGCAGCCAGATCCTCCCACGGGAGAGCTTTATCGCCTGGCCCAGTGAGATCTTCGCCAGCCAGTACCGACAAATCCGCTGCCAGGGCAGGTTCGATGTCGGCTGGAACGATTTCTGGCGTCTCCAAAAATGCTGGCTCAGGAGATTCAATGGGAGCGGCTTTCTCTGCAGGTTCTTCGACCAGCCAATCTGGCAGCGCACCGGCTTCCATTTCGGGCGCAGTCTCCTGAGCCGTAGGCTCCTCTTCGCTTCCGATACCAGCGGCAGCCAGCCCCGCGGCCGCCGCGGTGCCGCCAACCAGCCAATCCGGCAGTTCTTTGGCTTCTGCTTCTGCAGGCATGCTCTCGGATTTTTCACCCAGCCAGGTCGTGATGGTGTCGCTTGGCCCTGGTGGGGTCTCCTCAAGCCAGGGTAAGGCGGCCGAATCAAGCGCCTCCACCAGGCCTTGATCGATGTCTTCGATCTCTTCTTCTTCCTGCATGGCATCCTTTGGCGCAATTGCACGCAGCCAGCCAGGTATTTCTGCTGGGGCCAAACCATCCTCTTCACCAGGTTGATTATCGCCTAGCGAATAGCCCATTTCAGCTTCTTTTTGGGTGCCGTCGGATGGGACCCAGCCGGCATCCTTCATCCACTCAGGGATCAGTTCATCCGCTGGCTGGGGTGTTGGAGGGGCGCTTTTGTCAAGGAAAGGAGCCAGCTCTGGCGCCTCGTTGTCGGAGGAGCTCACAAAAGGGGAGACTCTGGGGGTCTCATCACCGGGAGCGGCTGCCTGAGTGAGGCCATCCAGATCGCTCAACCAGTCAGGCACGTTTTCCTGCTTACCTGCCGCAGGTTCGATCTCAACCCCAAGGGATGCGGCCCATTGAGGTTGGGATGGCGCGCCAAATCCGCCGGTATCCACCCTCAACTCCAGTTTATCCAGGTAAACCGCTTCGTCGGGAACCAGCTCGGGAGAAGGCGCGCGGGGTGACACCTGGCCCAGGTAGGGATTCATAGCGATGGCTCGCTGCCGGTATGCAGGCGCGTCGTTGACGCGGTCGGTGCTTGCCAGGATCTCTGCCATAATGCGGTTGGCTTCGATGCAATAGGGAAGCTTCTTTAATATCGCTGAGCAGGTGTCGGCAGCATCCACACGCTGCCCGGCACGCAGGTAGGATTGCGCTAAAAGCACTTGCAGATCGGTGCGGGCTGGATCAGCAGTCAGAGCGGCCCGCAGTTCGTTGATCGCCTGGTGGTACAGCTCACCTTTGTAATACATGCGCGCCAACGCCCCGCGCGTCAGGCGCACCTTGGGCGGCTCCATCCCGTCCCGACGCCCGTACAGACGGCGCATCTCGCTCTGGATAGCTACATTGGCGGGCTGGATCTCGAATGCACGCTCCATATGCCAGATGGCTGCATCCAGATTGCCTTCATCCTCACGGATAATGCTCATCCCAAGATGGGAGACAAAATCATCCGGGATGGATGAAAGAACCCTTTGGAAGACATCCGAAGCATCGCCGTAGCGCTGCGCTTCCAGATAGGCTTTCGCCATCAGCCGGTAAGTATCAATATGTTTGGGATAGTACTTGAGGATGTGACGGCAGTGGGCTAATGCCTGGTCGTATTGTCCTCGATCAATCAGACCTTCGGTCTCCTTACCATAAGCCCTCAGAGAAATTTTTGCCATGCAGTTGCTCCCGGTGTAGAACATTAAACGTATATATACAGGCTTGCCCTGCAGACTGATTCAAGTATGCCCTAATTGACGTCAAGTTGCAAGGATTTTGCCAGTTATTCCCGGTTTAGCTACGGAATTGTAAGGTGAACAAAAGTGCGTGCAGGGGAGCTGCACGCACATCTCGAGTTTGGGTTCGGGAGATCGTTTAATCTCCCGCGGTCGTACTTTGGGTGATCTCCGGAGCAGGTCTCTTGCTCTGGAAGATCGCCCAGATCAGAGCACCGATCAGCAGCACGACTACCAGCCATCCCCAGAATCCCAGGGTCTTGTAAGCGACCACGATAGGCGCAACGATCAGTGCCACCAGGTTAACTACCTTGATCATCGGATTGAGTGCCGGTCCCGCCGTGTCTTTGAAGGGATCACCGACCGTATCGCCCACCACGCCGGCTTTGTGCCGCTCAGATCCTTTACCCAGGTTGTTGGCAATGTCACGCGGCTCATCCTCGATCAACTTCTTGGCGTTATCCCATGCGCCGCCAGCGTTGTTCAGGAAAACCGCCAGCAGCTGCCCAGACAGGATAATGCCTGCCAGAAATCCACCCAGGGCTTCGACTTGCAGGAGCATCCCGACGATAATCGGGCTGAGCACCCCCAGAAGAGCTAAAGGCACCAGCTCTTTCTGTGCAGCTTGGGTGGCGAGGGCAACAGCCTGGCGGTAATCGGGCTTGACTTTGCCCTCCAGCACGCCCAGCTTGAACTGCCGCCGGGCTTCGAATATGATCAAGGAAGCCGCTCGGCTGACAGCCTGGATAGCAAACGATGAGAACAGCCAGGGAACCGCACCACCGATAAGCATACCGACGAAAACCTGCGGCATAGAGACTCGAATGCCGTTTGCGAGCGCGGTGGGATCTACCCGGCTGACATCGGTGATGAAGGAGCCAAACAGTGAGACCGCTGCGATCACAGCCGATCCGATGGCGATGCCTTTGGTGATTGCCTTGGTGGTGTTGCCCACCGCGTCCAGGTCTGCCATGATCTGGCGGGCAGCTACGGTGTCGTCATCATTCTCATCGTGCCACGCCATCTCTCCGATGCCGTTAGCATTGTCGGAAATTGGCCCGAAAGAATCCATCGCCACATTGTTGCCGGTCAGGGTGAGCATGCCGATGCCGGTCATCGCGACGCCATATAATATGAAGGTGAAGCGCACGAAATCTTCACTCAATCCGGAACTTGCCGCCAATGCAGAGACATCAAAGCCCGAAAATACCAGGATGGAGATAAAGATTGTCAGTGCAATCACCAGGATCGACCAAACGGAGGATTCAAAACCGACCGAGATGCCGGAGAGGATCAGCGTCGCCGGGCCAGTGTCTGCCGATTTCTTGATCTCTTTCACCGGCGATGTGTGGGTACCGGTGAAGTAATCAGTCAGACGGTCAATCGTGATCGCCAGGGCTACACCCAGGGCGGTTGCCAGGAATGGGCGCCACCAACCACCGGCAACATCGGTCATGTACAGCAATCCAATGGCACCGAAGAACACCACCGAGATGCCTGCAGAGGTCAGGAAGCCGGTAAAAATGGCTCTCATGGCGTCGCCGCTCTTGCCCGTACCGCCGCGCACCAGGTAGGTGCCAATGATCGATGCGAGTACGCCGATGCCGCGCACCAGCAATGGGTAAATGATCCATTCCAACTGCCCGGTGATGGTGGTCAAGGCAACACCCAGGATCAGGCTGGAGACGATGGTGACTTCATAAGACTCGAAGATGTCAGCTGCCATACCTGCGCAGTCGCCGACATTGTCTCCGACCAGGTCGGCGATCACTGCCGGATTGCGGGGGTCGTCCTCAGCGAGGCCGGCTTCCACTTTTCCGACCAGATCAGCGCCTACATCGGCAGCCTTTGTAAAGATGCCGCCTCCCACGCGCATGAATAGTGCCAGGAGCGTACCGCCAAAGCCAAATCCCAACAGGGTATCAGGGGCAGCGATACCGAAGATGATAAAGATGATCGTCCCACCAAATAAACCAAGACCGTCGGTGAGCATGCCGGTGATCGTGCCAGTCCGGTAGGCAATGCGTAGCGATTCGCCGAAAGATCTACGTGCTGCAGAAGCCACCCGCACGTTGCCCTGGACAGCCATGCGCATGCCGAGCTGGCCCACAGCCAATGAGAAGCTGGCGCCCATCACAAATGCGATGGCTCGCCCCAGTCCGATCAGGGTACGCAGCTGCTGCTCTTCAGCGCCGGTCAGCCCGTCCGCGCAGGTCCGGGCTGTCTCCATGTTGGCGTCTTTAAATGCCAGACAATACCACTCCGATGCTTCTGGAGTGGGTGGGGCAATATAAACTGAAGCAAATAAAGCCAGCGTGAGAATTACTATCAGAGGCAGGATGGATTTTAATTGTCGACGCAGGTAAGCATCCGCACCTTCTCGGATGGCGTTCCAGACCTCCTGCATCTTCGGCGTGCCTTTATCCTCGCGTAGGATCTGGTAGCGCAAGAAAAGCGCATACAGTAAACCCAGTATGGCGACGCCGAGCACACTCCAGATCGCAATTTGCTCGAATGTGTTTAAACCATACATATCCTTATCTCCTCCCGATGGTAGTTAATCGTGGTAAGCAGACCAACTCACGCCTCTCTGCATAGCAGCGGCGTTAGCGAAGGGCGCTCAATAATGTCTGGATCGGTTTGTGATTATCATCACCTCAATTGTTAAATTCCCTCCCAGTTTATTGGACACTGTTCATATATGAGGGCATATAGGGTGTTTGGCTGGATAGGGAGTGTACCTGCAGTACTTGCTAAATCCGCCCCGCAGGCAGAATAAACCCAGCGGTCTGACCGCTGGGAGACTGAATTTATTGGTTTCTTTGACGGTGGCTATGATGAACACAATTAGTACGCGGGCCGTTCTGCATAACCGGGCATGTCTGGTTTCATTTTACAAGGGTGACGCAAAAGTGTCAAGCAGCGCAATTTCATTTCTGTTCGTTGGTAATTTTGTGCAACCAAAGCACATGCAATCCTGCCAGGACCGCCATAGTTTAATGAACGATCTACGTATATTAGCGTTTCGTTAATAAAGTTAAAACCTGTTGACTTTACCTGTCTGTTTGTTGTATAACCTTACTCGGGAAGTAACTACTCGTAGGTATCAGAAATCCCCGAACTATCTATCTGTAGACGGCATAGCCCGACTCGAGCACTGCCGCCGAACAACGGCTGTTGTGTTAGGTATCATTTTGTCTATTACGTTGGAGTGATCAATGATACGTGTTGAGGGGTTGACCAAAGACTATGGCGCGCGCCGGGCCATTGACCATCTGAGCTTTCACGCCGATGACGGAGAGATCCTCGGCTTCTTGGGCCCGAACGGTGCCGGTAAAACCACAGCAATGCGAATTTTATGCGGCTATATGCCTCCCACTGCAGGAAAAGCAGAAGTTGCGGGATACGATGTGGTCGAACAATCGCTGGAAGTGCGCCGCAGGGTGGGCTACCTGCCGGAGACTGTTCCGCTCTATCCGGACATGACGGTTTTCGATTATTTGAAGTTTATGGCTGATCTGCGCCACCTGCCAAAAGCTGGAGAACGCGTGGACGATGTTCTCGAGCTTGTGGGCTTACTCGACCGCGCCGATGGGTACGTAGCTAACCTGTCAAAAGGAATGCGCCAGCGGGTAGGTCTGGCGCAGGCGCTGCTTCACCAGCCAGAGGTGCTGATCCTCGACGAGCCGACGATCGGACTGGATCCGGCGCAGATCCATGAAGTACGCAACCTGATCCAGAAGTTGGGTCGCGAGCGCACAATTCTGCTATCGACTCATATCCTTTCGGAAGCGCAACAGGTCTGCGACCGGGTGCTGATCATCAATAAAGGACATATTGTTGCCGAAGATACCCCGGAGCGTTTACAGGCACGCGTTTCAGGCGCGCAGCGCATCGCTATACGCGTTGGCAACGATGGCGACGGACTTGAGGCAGTAGTCCGGAAAGTATCGGGCGTTCTGCGAGTCACTCAGATCACGGTAGGCAGTGTAGAGTTCGAGACCACTCCTGGCACAGATGCTCGACCGCAGGTTGCTCGCGCCCTGGTCGAAGCAGGTTACGATCTGATGGAGATGCGCCCCATCGGTGTGAGCTTGGAAGAGATCTTCCTCCAGCTGACTCGCGATGAGCCGCAGCCCCCCGAGGTCTGGGAGGGTGAGCCGGGTCCCGAGGAAACTGCAGAATCCACTTCTGCCAGCCATGAAGAAGTGAATCGGGAAGGGTGATCGATGCGCAATATCTGGACAATCGCCAATCGTGAGCTGAAATATTACTTCGGCAGCCCGGCAGCTTATCTGGTTGCTTTTATGTTTCTGATCATCATCGGCATCATTTTCTATGCCAATGTGGTGTATGCAGTTACCAATCAGTATGCACCCGGGATCGATATCGTCATCGGTCCAATGGTTACGGTACTGCTCTTTGCCACACCTGCGATCACCATGCGCCTGTTAGCCGATGAGCAGCGTCTGGGCACGATGGAGCTGCTGCTCACCGCGCCGGTGCGGGATTGGGAGCTGGTGGTCGGTAAATGGCTGGGAGGATTTTTATTTATGATCGTGATCCTGGCCCTTACCTGGCTATTCCCGCTCTTGCTGAACCAGATCGTTGACCCGGGCATCGATCAGGGTATTTTGGTCAGCGGTTATCTGGGGCTGCTGCTGTTCACCGGGGCGCTGGTCGCCATCGGAGTTGCGGTTTCCTCGCTGTTCAGCAACCAGATCGCCGTTTTCTTCGCCACGCTGGGTGTTTACATGGTACTCTGGCTGATCGGGCTGCCTGGTCAGGCTTCCGGTGGTACTGGCAGCGAGCTGCTGCGCTACATTGACATCAGTGAGCATTTCTACAACACATTCTATCGAGGCATCATCGACCTGAGCGATATGGTGTATTTTCTGGCTCTTCTGGCGCTGGCACTATTCTTGGGCACTGTATCACTCGAATCACGGAGGTGGCGCTGATGAAGATCGACCGCAAACGCCTTGCGCCGCTGGGATTGGTACTGGCTGGCGTTGCTGCGCTGGCAGCTATCGTGTTGTTCATTATTCAGCGCGAGTGGAATGTGTATCTACAGGTCAGCCTGGGTTTGCTGGTATTGGGGCTGGCGCTGTTTGCAATCCTGGATCCAGCCAGGGTGCGGACAGCCTTGCGCGGCAGGCAGGCCCGCTACGGCAGCAATACCCTGGTGATGACGATTGCCTTCCTGGGCATCGTTGTGGTGATCGCATACCTGGCTTACCAGAACAACCAACGCTGGGATCTAACCGAAGGAGGTCAGAACACCCTGGCGCAAGAAACACTGGACACGCTCACGGCGTTACCCGAGAGTGTCCAGGTGAAGGCGTTTTACAGCGCCCGGTTGAATTCAGAAACGACCCGCAGCCTGTTGGATCAATATAAATTCAACGGCAACGACCGGTTCAACTATCAGATTATCGATCCGGTAGAGGATCCAATCGCGGCACAGGAAGCTGAAATCACCCAGGATGGCACGGTTGTGCTGCAAATGGGCGATCGGCAGGAGACGCTGACGTTTGTCACCGAGAAAGAGTTGACAGGCGCCCTGGTGCGCTTGATCGGTGACGAGCAGGCTGGTGTGTACTTCCTCACCGGGCACGGTGAAAAAGACCCAACCGGGAGCGGTGACAGCGGTTATTCGCAGCTCCAGGCTGCCCTGGAATCGAAGAACTACAAAATCAACACACTAAACCTGCTGGCGACCGGCCAGATCCCGGCTGACGCCCGCGTGATCGTGGTTGCCGGGCCGACCAAGCCAGTAACCAGCGGCGAGGTGGACAAGTTTAAAGAGTTCATTGCCAATGGCGGTGCTCTGGTGATTATGGAGGAGCCGCTGCCGGTAACAGAGTTTGGCACCGAGACGGATTATCTGGCGGCCTGGCTGCAGGAATCGATTGGCATCGTGTTGGGTAAAGATATCGTCGTCGATCTCACCTCAGAGCAGCCATTCGTTGCCTGGGCTTTCCAGTATGGGAACCAACCAATTACTGAGAAAATGCAAGGCGTGGGGGTGTATTTCCCAACCGCACGCAGTGTCGCTGCTGGTGAGTCTTCCGAAGGTTACACCCTCACCGAGTTGGTGCTGACCGCGGATCAAACCTGGGCTGAAACAGACCTTGCTGGCCTGCAAGTGCAGGATCAGCAGATTGCACCTGATGAGGGCATCGATCTGATCGGGAGCGTGCCGCTGTCTGTTGCGGCTGCGAGCAGCTCTGGGTTGGGCCGGCTGGTGGTGTTTGGCGATTCGGATTTTGCCACTAACGTGAATTTCGCCAGTCTGGGCAACGGTGATTTGCTGATCAATGCCATCGACTGGGCTGCCGAGCAGGAAGAGCTGATCAACCTGACTCCCAAAGAAGCGGTCCAGCGGGTGATCATTGCGCCTCAGCGCTACACGATGGGTTTGATGCTGTTTGGCTCGGTAATCCTCCTGCCAGCCATTGTCCTGGTAGCCGGCGGGGTGGTATGGTTCCAGCGGCGCAAGCGCGGCTGATCTACTACAGCTGGTCAGCAATTGAACCTGATCTCGGATTATTTCATATAGATTGAAGTACGGACATGATCAAGCGTTCTACATGGATTTTGCTGGCGATATTTATCGCCCTGCTGGGAGTATTTTTCTACCTGAGGCAGAATCCCCTGGGTACCGGAGATGAAGATGCTACATCTACCCCCGCAGCCCACCTGATAAGCCTGGCGAGCAGCCAGATCACGGCAATCGAACTGAAAGATGATAAGGGTGGTTTGGTGAGCTTCAAATTGGGGAAGGATGGTGTATGGGCGCTCACTCAGCCTCCCTCTGACCTGACAGACCAAACCCTGGTGCAGTCACTGTTGAGCCAGCTGTCTCTCATGTCGGTCCAGGTCATACTGGAGGCTGAATTACAGGACAGCAGCGTCGGTCTCGAAGTGCCCAGCTATATGGTCACACTCAGTGCTGCAGATGGAAGCCGGCAAGTTGTTTCGATTGGTGCGCTTACATCGATTGGCTCGGGGTACTACACCCGGGTGGATAATGAGCCGGTGGTTGTGGTCAGCAAAACTACAATCGATAACCTGCTCAAGCCGCTGACGGATCCATCGACAATTGCCACACCGACTCCCGTCCCGCCAACCACGCAAGCGGTCGAGACGCCGAGCGGTAGCACCCCTTCTCAGGGGATGCAAACTGCTACGCCGTAACAGATTGGGATTAACGCCATCGGTGGGAACTTTTTACGGAGCCGCGTAACCCTTAAATATAATGAAATTGGGTATTGCTTTTGCTAAAAATTAAGTGTATCCTGAATTAACCACACTGCAAACGGGTAGGGGGACGTGTGTAAATTCATAGCCCGGGTGGTGCGGGGCACGGATGCACACCATGAATAGGACACAGGTCCTGGAGAAAAAATGATTGATGAAGATCTGCTGAACTCAATCGAGGATCGTGATGAAGATGAACATCCTGCGATAGCCAGGTTGATTGAGTTTGGACGTCAAAAAACATATGTAACCATTGATGATATCTTGACTTTCTTCCCTGAAGCCGAACAGGATGTAGATCAGCTTGAGGAGGCTTTTGCTGCGCTGATCAGCGCCGGGATTGCCTACGTGGACGAGCCGATTCCGGGTGGTCCGACCGATGAAGAACTGGTGGAGGAAGAAGTTGAAGAGGAAGTAACCCGGCGCGATCTGATCGTTGATGATAATTACCTTGCCAATATCGACACCGACGATACGATCGGGCTGTATCTCAAGGAAGTTGGGCGCGTGCCGCTGCTCACTGCAGAAGAAGAGGTCGAGCTGGCACAGCGCATCGAGCGCGGGCGCCTGGCGCGTGAAGAGCTGGCGCGCGGCAATGTCAGCCCTCGCCACAGGGGTGAGCTGCAGATGCTTATCGAGGACGGTTGGGCAGCTCGTGAGCACCTGATCACCGCCAACTCTCGCCTGGTGATCAGCGTCGCCAAGAAATACATGGGGCGCGGTGTGCCGTTCCTGGATTTGATCCAGGAGGGCAACATCGGCTTGATCCGCGCCGCCAAGAAATTCGACTACCGGCGCGGGCATAAATTCAGCACCTATGCTACCTGGTGGATCCGCCAGGCGGTCACGCGCGCCATTGCCGACCAGGGGCGCACCATTCGCGTGCCCGTGCACATGGGCGACCAGATCAACAAGCTGCTGCGCGTGCAGCACCAGCTGACACAACGCCTGGGACGCGATCCATCCGTGGAAGAGCTGGCGGATGCCCTGGAAGTAACTCCCCAAAAGGTGGAGAACATGATCCAGGTTGCGCGTCGCCCGCTCTCCCTGGAGACCCCGACCGATGACGAGGAAGACTCGGTGCTGGGTGACTTCATCCAGGATGAAGATGTCGCCGCGCCGGATGATACTGCCACATACAACCTGCTGCGCGAGCACCTGGACAGCGTCCTTAACGGCCTGCCGCCGCGCGAAGTGCGCATCCTGCAGCTGCGCTATGGTCTGCTGGATGGCCAGGCTTATACCCTGGAAGAAGTGGGGCGGAAGATGGGGGTCACGCGCGAGCGCGTGCGCCAGATCGAGGCCCAGGCCCTCAGCCGTCTGCGCCACCCTGCCATCCGGCGCAAGCTGCGCGAGTATCTGGGCTAATCCCTGGAGCTATTTACCCGGCTCGATGCTTCAAGAGCCGGGTTTCTTTTTAAATATCAGCATGCCTTCACTGCCGTATATATCCGTAGGGATCTTTTCGATCAGCTCATAAGCCTGCTGGAAGCGCGCGTCGGGCAGCAGACCATTGCGCCCGTAAACCTCCAGGATGACAATATAGTCCGGGTGCTGATCCAGTATCAGGTCTGGGGGGATGGCGTAATTAATGGCATAGTAGCGCTCATCCAGCGGGTAGTAGCGCGTGGATTGGGGCGAGTTTAACCCGACGGTATCCAGGATGCGCGTTGGTGTATAGAAGCCCAGCACCCCCACGTCGCCGGCAGCCAGGGTAGCCGGGCTGTCCAGCGCCCCGAGCTCTGGAGCCAGGCTGTCGGCTGCCTGGCGGTAGAGCAGCTCTAGCTGGTACCAGGCCATACCTGGGGCTGGTCGGCTCAAACCGTGATCGGGGCGCGCCACCCAATCCTGGCTGATCAGGGCCAGCGGAAGCAAGATTACCGCCGTGATCGCCGTCAAATGCTGCATCCAGCGGCGTCTCGGGCTGGCGAGCGAGATATCACCTGCTGATTTAGGCGAGAAGATAGCCGTCAAGAATCTGTCCACGCCAACCAATATCGTCAGCATATAGAAGGGCAGGGGCGGGGTC
>Ga0105095_10000189_pt1 | contig 27697 bp, 29 predicted proteins | sample PPLLak2March2015_2_FD_79180 | JGI IMG/M metagenome (GOLD analysis project Ga0105095, IMG submission 79180) | Freshwater sediment microbial communities from Prairie Pothole Lake near Jamestown, North Dakota, USA - PPLs Lake P8 Core (3) Depth... | ecosystem: Environmental > Aquatic > Freshwater >...
CCAGCTCCGTTTGGGCCATCGCCTGCACGTTCTCGACCATCCCTGCCAGCTCCCACGCCTGGTCCGTCATGTGCTGTGCCATGGCGTCACGTGTGGCGGCGTCGAGGTCGGAGCCCGGTTCGGTGAGAAGGCTTGCATACCCGAGCACCGCGATCAGGGGAGCGCCGAGCTGCTGACTGATCGACTTGAGGACACTCGTCTTGTCCCCTATCGACTCGGTGATCGCCCTCTCGGCGTTCCTTCGCACAGTCACATCCTGGAAGATGAGCAGGGTCACCGGCGCCGAGCGAAGCGGTCTCGCCGACACCCCGAAATAGCGGGCGCCGGCGCCGTATTCGCCCTCGGCGAGTCCCAGACCGTCCGCCTTCTCAATCAGCCCCCTAATCAGCGATGCCGCCGTCGGGTCAAAGGCACTGTCCAGGGAGTCGCCGTTCGAGGGTCGGGTGCGAAACACGGGGGAATCGGGCCGATTCACTGCCACCAGCCGGGAACGCGCATCGACCAGTGCAATCGTGTCCGTCAGTGCAGCCAGGATCTCATCCGTGTCCACCAACAGGCTCGGATTGGGACCTTCGCGGACACTCATTCACTGCTCCTCTGCTGACACCGGGCGGGTGGTCGATCTGTCGTCATCCTCGGCGTTTTTCTTGAGGGCGGTTCGTGTGAGGAGTGGTTTTCCCGTATCGCTCGCCCGGGTATGTACCCGCACCCGAACGAAAGGAATGCCATGCGAGCCGGAGGTATCGGAGTCAGTCTGCTCCTGATCGCCGCAGGTGCGGTCCTCGCCTGGGCGGTCACCGCCGAGGCCGAAGGAGTCAACGTCAACACAGTGGGTCTGATCCTGCTCGGAGTGGGTGCGGTCGGGCTGATCACCAGCCTGTTCGCCAACTTCACCACCCAGGAGACGAGGGACGCCCACGAGTTCACCATCGTCGATCGATAGGTAGCCGGTCACCAATCGTCGGCCGATGAGGCAGATGAGGGCGGGACGGCCGGGCCGACGCGGTCGGACCGCCCTCTGGAACTCCCGGCCGTTTGCAATCGAATCAGGCGGTCCAACCCAGGAAGGTGTCACCGAGCCACGCCACTGCGAACCAGATGGCGACCGTGATGAAGGGAAACACCAGGAAGAGGCCTCTCCGATCTCGCCACCGAATGGCAAAGATGAACCCTGCCAGCCAGATGAGCCCGAGAAGGCCCACTGCATAACCCGGCATGATCAGTCCCCCGACCAGGATGGGGAGCCCGGCGGCGAAGCAGAGGATGAAACCGACCACGGTGACCACCACACCGATCTTCGTTTGGCCGGGCGCTTGAGATTGGTCGGTCTGACTTCGTGACCTTGCCCTGGACAGGACAACAGGCCCTTCGAGGACACTGGCGTCAGCGCTCAGCGGTGTCCTCGGAGAGGGTGTGGGCCACCAGGGCATTGGCGTGTCCGTGACCCATCCCGTACTCGGTCTTGAGCCAGTTGACCAATTCCATGTGCTTGGTGAGAGGGCTGGAGGAGATGAGCTTCTTCCACTCATCGATCGGCCTCCCGTACCTCTTCTCGATCGACGGAAAATACGAGGCCGGGCCGGTGACCCGCTCTGATTGATTCGCTGGCATTCGCCCATTCTGACGCGGCGGGACTGAGTGGGAGTCACGACGACTCGCATCCGACTCGGGAGCCTATTGACGGCCCTGATTCAGCCACGGGCCGGTTGACCCGGCTGATGGAGGCGGTGTCTGAATCGGAATCCAGGCCCATCACTACCCTCAGTCTCATGAGACGTCTCCTCCTGGTATCGGTGAGCCTTCTTCTCATGGCGGCCACAGTGGACCAGGTCGTCCCCGAGTTGGAATCCAGTGGCTACTACATCGAGCCCGGATCGTCCGCCACCGAGGACGTCGTCAGTGACGCCGTGTCACAGGCTCGTTCCGATGGAGGGCGGCTCTACCTGGTGGTCCTCGCCGAAGAGCCTCCGGGAGGGGCAACGACCTTTTCCGACTCGGTGCTCGACGAGCTCGGCACCGGCTACGTGCTCACGGTCGCACCGGAAACGGTCGGCTATGCCGGAGACGGCTCGTACTGGAGCTCAGAAGAGATGGACGCCGCCATCGAGGCCTCCCTCGAGGGGAGCAGCGACGACCAAGTGGTGGAACTGTTCGTCTCGGAGCTGACCGGGGGGAGCGTTGCCCCCGCTCCGGGGGGAGAAGAGACCGACAACGATGGGGGCGGGGGCTCCGGGTGGGTCTGGCTGGTCGTCATCGGTGGGGGGATCCTTCTCATCTGGGCGCTGACACGGAACAACACGAGGAAGCGGACCGAGCTTGCCACGGCCGAGCTGGAGAAGGTGAAGACGATGGCCAAGGGCAAGCTGGCCGAGATCGCCAACGACATCATCGAGATGGAGGACGAAGTGGCGCTCTCGGACAATCCCGAGATCAAGCAGCACTATCAGCAGGCGTCCAACACCTACACCGAGGTCCTGGCCCGGACCGAGGCCAAACCCGGCCCACATGAGATGGTCGAGGTGATCCGGGACCTGGATGTCGCGATCTGGGAGCTCGATGCCGCCGAGGCTCTGCTGGACGGCAAGCCGGTGCCGGAGAAGCCGAAACCCCCGGAGCCCAAGCCGCCTGCACCGCAGGCGCCGGCTCCCGAGACCGAGACCGCTCCGGAGCAGGGCTACGGACGCAGGGAAGGACGTCAGAGCTCGTATGCGGGCAACGACCTGATGACCGCCTTATGGGCGATCCTGGCGATGAGCGGGCGTGGCGGCGGGGGATGGGGAGGCACTCCCGGCGGATTCGGCGGCCCGATGGGAGGCGGAGGCTCTGGTCGAATGCGTGGCGGAGGTTTCCGTCTCGGCGGCGGCCTGGGTCGGATGCGGGGCGGTGGCCGCCGCCGCTGACTCCGGTCGGCCACGGTCCGGCCCTGCCTACACTTGGTTTACCGGTTCCCAAAGGAGACTTCCAATGTTCCAGCGTCTATGGGCCTACATAAAGTCCTGGTTCTCACAGACGGCCGAGAACGCCATGGATCCCGAGATCGAGATCCAGTCCTCGATCGACGAGGCCAGGAGGCGCGATCAGGACCTGAGGAACCAGGCCGCCAAGGTGATCGCGCACAAGACCCAACTGGAGAGTCAGATCGAACGAGCCGCAACCGACGCGGGCGAGGCGCGGGAGATGGCCAAGCAGGCCCTGACCAGGGCCGACGAGGCCAAGAAGGCCGGTGATGAAGCCTCCGTCACCAAGTGGACCCAGGCTGCCCAGTCCCTGGCGATGAAGCTGCAAGCCGCGGAGAACAACCTCAGCTCCCTGAAGACGCAGTACGAGACAGCCGTTGGACAGGCCGAGACCGCGAAGGAGGCCGTCCAGACCAACGCGATGAACCTCCAGGAGCTGTCGGCCAAGCGGATGGAGATGCTGGGCTCCCTCGAGCAGGCCAGGATGCAGGAGTCGGTCAACTCCGCGGTCGAGGCGATGTCCACTGGCGTAAGCGACGACATGCCCAGCCTTGATCAGGTGGAGAGAAAGATCGAACAGCGCAAGGCCGAGGCCATGGCCAAGGCCGAACTACATGAGGCCACCCCGGAGGGTGTCGAAGCCGAGCTCCGCCAGGCGATCAACCAGACCGAAGCCGACGCCAAGCTCGACGAGCTGAGGACAGAACTGGGTCTGCAGGGCTGAGTGAAAGGCCGATCGAGGACGGGTCAGGCGACCCCCCCTCGACTGGCTCACCCTCGAACCCGCCTCATCCCCGGGTCGTAGAGCGGCGCCAGTGAAACCACCGCCGGATGGATGGTGCCGGCCACATCCACCGCCCAGGTGCCCTCCGACAGCCACTCTCTGTCGATTGGCTGTTCCGCCTCGACCATGGCCAGACCTACCGCACCACCCAGCGTGAACCCGTAGGAGGCGGCTCGGAGGTAGCCCACGTCCAACCCGTCACGATGGACGACTTCGGCGTGATGCATGAGAGGCTTCGGGTCTTCGAGGAGAACCTGGACCAGTCGGCGTCGGGGCGGTCCCGCCCCGAGCTGCCCTGTCAAAGACTCTCTTCCGATGAACCCGCCCGGCTTGGCAGGGTCAGCAAAACGTTCGAGGCCGACCTCCCAGAGTGTGTCGGTGTTGTCGATGTCGTGGCCGTAGTCGCGGTAGCCCTTCTCCATGCGCAGACTGCCCAACGCCTTCAACCCGCCCGGTCGGAGCCCATCGCCATGACCCGCTTCCCACAGTCGGTCATAGACCGCGACCGCCTCAGCGGCCGGCACGTACAACTCGTACCCCAATTCGCCCACATAGGTGATGCGCACGCAGAGCAGCCGAACCCCGTCGATGTCCACGTAGCGGGCGCACCGGAACGGGAACATGTCGTTGGAAACGTCAGTGTCGGTCACCTTCTGGAGAATCTGACGGGAGAGCGGCCCCTGCAGGTTGATCTGGGCCAGATCTCCAGACACGTCCGAGATCACGACGTCCCCGTAGGAGTGACGATGCATCCAGGTCTCGACATGACGGTGGGCGGTATCGGTCGCCACCACCATGAAGTTCTCTTCGGCCAGCTTGGTGACGGTGAGGTCGGCCTCGATGGTCCCTCCGTCGTTGAGCCACTGGGTGTAAGTGATGGTCTGCACGGGCCCATCAACCCGGCCGGCCGAGAGCCGTTCGAGGAGATGACCTGCATCGGGGCCGGTCACCGAGAACTTGGACATGAACGACATGTCGATCAGGACTGCCGCGTTGCGAGCTGCCTCGTGCTCGAGCCTCCAGTTGTCGAACCACGCTGCCCGCCCCCAGGTGAGCGACCCAGGGTCGGGAACGCTGTCGGGCTCGCCATACCAGTCGGGCGACTCCCAACCGCTCACCTCGCGAAAGTAGGCGCCCTGGGCGGCGAGGCGATCGTGAAGTGGAGAGAGCAGGGCACCCCGGGCCGTTTGGGGTGTCCGGGTCGGGTAGTGCGTCTGATACACCATTCCCAGCATTTCGACGGTGCGCTGCCTTCGGTACTCCGGCTCCACCTGATGAGGGCGGAGCCTGTCGATGTTCATACCGGTGACGTCGACATCGGGACGGCCGTCCACGATCCATTGCGCCACAACCCGGCCGATCCCTCCACCAGTGAGGATCCCGATCGAGTTGAGGCCGGCGGCAACGAAGTAATTGCGCAGCTCCGGAGCCTCTCCCACCACCGGCGATAGGTCCGGGGTGAAGCTCTCCGGGCCGCAAAACAACTTGCGAACCCCGGTCTCGACCGACACCGGCACCCTTCCCATGGCCTTCTCCAGGTAGGGGGCTATCCGGTCCCAGTCCGGGGGGATCTCCCCGAAGGCGAAATCGTCGGGTACCCGATCCAGCATCCACGGCGCGCAGACCGGCTCGAAGAGGCCGATCATCAGTCCGCCGACCTCCTCCCGGTAGTAGCCATAGGAGGCCGGGTCCTCGATGACGGGCCAGTCCCGGGAGATGCCCGGGATCTGTTCGGTGATCAGGTAGTAGTGCTCGGCGGCCTGGAGGGGGATGGTGACACCGTGGGACTCGCCGAGTTGACGGGCCCACATCCCGGCGCAGTTGACCACGTATTCGGCTTCGATGTGGCCGGATTCGGTGTCGACTCCGGTCACCGCGCCGCCCTTCTGGGTGACCGCGGTCACGGCCACACCCTCCAGGATGCGAGCACCCCGGTTCCGGGCACCGGCGGCGAGCGACATGGTGACGTCGACCGGGTTGACTTTTCCGTCACCCTCGACGAGGAAACCGGCGAGGACGTCGTCGATCCGGGCGATCGGGAATGCCTCCGCCACCTCGGTTGGGGAGATCTCGGTGACCTCCACCCCGCAGTGACGGTTGATGGCGGCCACCCTGCGGAACTCCTCCAAGCGATCGGGTGTTGTGGCCAGCTCGATGAACCCAACCGGGGCAAACCCGGTGCCGAGACCGGTCTCCGCCTCGAGGCCGGCGTACAGGTCGCGGGTGTAGCGGCGGAGGGCGGTCGAGGTCTCCGAGGTGGACCCGAAGGTGACCATCAGCCCGGCGGCATGCCAGGTCGTCCCGGAAGTGAGCCGGTTCCGTTCCAGAAGCACCACGTCGCTCCAACCGAGATGGGTTAGGTGATAGGCGACGCTGGCCCCGATCACCCCGCCGCCCATCACCACAACCCGGGCGCGGTCGGGAATCGGTGAGGTGCTCATGCGATTTGGCGGCTCCGGTTATGCGCCGGGGAGGGTAGCCAGGGGCCGGGACGGGACCGACCTCGTAACCTCGCTCCTCATGGCACGTTATGGAATCAAGACCCCCACCCAGCACACGACCTGGGATGTGATGCTGAACGTGTGGAAGGAGGCCGATCAGATCGACATCTTCGAGTCGGCCTGGAACTGGGACCACCTCTACCCGCTCCGTGGTGACCCGCACGGGACATCGCTCGAGGCATGGACCACATTGGCGGCCCTGGCCCAGGCGACAACGCGGATCGGGGTCGGGTGCATGGTGACCGGGATGCATTTCAGGCACCCTGCTATCACCGCCAGCATGTCGGCAACCCTCGACCACATCTCCGGGGGCCGGTCCTATCTCGGGCTCGGCGCAGGATGGTTCGAGTCCGAGGCCGAGGCCAACGGGATCGAGCTCGGCTCGATCGGGGAGCGAATGGATCGCTTCGAGGAGGGGCTCGAGGTGATCGTGTCCCTGCTCACTCAGGAGGTGACCATCTTCGACGGGCGCCACTACCACCTTCGTGAGGCGAGATGCGAGCCGAAGCCGTTGCAGAAGCCGCACCCCCCGATCGTGATCGGGGGCACCGGGCGGAGGCGGACGCTTCGTGCGGTGGCCCGATGGGCACAGATCTGGGACGCACTGAGAGCGGAAGGATCGGAGTGGGCGGAGTTGCGTGAGACGTTGTACGAACATTGCCAGGCGGTCGGCCGTGATCCGGGGGAGATCGCCTGCTCGGTTCACATCAGCTACGGCAGGGACGACGACCCTGCGGCCCTGGCCGACAAGGCTGCGCGACGTTTCGCCGAGGGGGCCGACATGGTCGTGTTCACCATGGCCAGCCCGTATGACCCCTCCATGGTGGAGCCACTGGCCGACGCCTTGATCGCTCGATCGTGACTCCGGCGGTAAGGATGAATCGGTTTCTCGCCGGGTTGCACGGGGGTAGGTAGGTCTTGCCAGAGGGAGGCCGGCTCGGCCTCCGATAGGCCTGCAAAGGAGTACGCATGCAAGACCATCACGCGACTGGGACCTGAACCCCACCCAGACCAAGTGGGAGGGTCGCTGGGAGCAGCTGAAGGGAAAGGCCCGTCAGCTCTGGGGTCAGCTAACCGACGACGACCTCGATGTCGCCGAAGGCAACTATGAGGAGTTCGTCGGCCGCATCCAGGAGAGGACCGGTGAGACCTACGAAGAGATCCAGAAGCGACTCGACGACGACTCGGTCTTCTGATCGAGGTCAATCATCGGTGGCACCTGTGTAGATCTCACGCGGGCCGCGCTGAGTCGCTGGAGCTCGGTCCTCCTTCGCAGGTCAACGACGCTGGATGCGGGTGTGTCTGTAGTGCTTGACTGACCCGAGATGACGTCGACCCGTCGAGCACCGCGATGAGCGGAGCAGTCAGCGCCTTCATCGGGCTTGCCGCGGTCACCGCCGTCGTGGACTGGTGGGCGGTGGTCGGGCTCCGACGCCGGGTTGAGTACTTCGCCAAGCCGGGGGTGATGGTCTGGTTGGTGGCGGCGGCGCTGGCCATCGATGGCGCAGACCCCGTCACGCAGTGGCTCTTTGTCGCCGCGCTGGTGTTCAGCCTCGCTGGCGACGTGTTCCTGATGCTGGAGCGGGAGCGCTTCGTCGCCGGGCTGGGGTCGTTCCTGGTGGCCCACCTCTGCTACGCCGCAGGTCTCGCTGTGGCACCTACGTTCCAGGGAGCTCGACTGGCCATCGGGTACGCGATCGTGGTCGTCCCAGCAATGATCGTGGGGAGGGCCATCGCTTCCTCGGTGCGTCGCGACGCGCCCGGGCTGCTGGCACCGGTTCTGGCCTACATCGCGGTGATCTCGACGATGGTCGCCTTCGCCATCTCCACCGGCAGCGTCCTGGCCATCGCCGGAGCAGGTCTGTTCTATCTGAGCGATGCTCTACTTGCCTGGAGCAGGTTCGTCACGCCACTAGAGGGCGGTGCACTCGCCGTGATCGTCACCTATCACCTCGGGCAAGGTTTGCTGGTTGCCTCACTCCTCTCGTTGTGAGGTGAGGGTCCGGCGCATCCGGCGGCGAGCCTGGCCCTAACCCGACGACTCGTTTCGCTCGAGAAGGAACGGGAAGGTCAGCGCTGGGACGTCAAGGGTCGTTTCCCATTCGAGGACCATGATCCCGAGCAGGTCGGCGGTGTCGGAGTCACCAGCCTGACGGAGGCGGGTCTCGATGGCCCGGCACACCTCGAGCAGCTCATTCATCTTGGTGTCGAGCGCCCTGGCAATCTCGGCGAAGACTGCTGGGTTCTGCGCGCGCAAATGCTGCAGTCCCAGGATCATCTCTCCCAGACCCCCGTCTCCCGCCATTCCGATCAAAACCTATGCGAAAGGCACCGATCGGCACCTGACCATTTCCACTTGGCCGGCACCGACTAGTCCTACGCGATCACCAGGCCCGGGTACCGGGGCGGCCTTTGAAAGGGCCGATGATCTCCGCGGTGATCCAGCCACCGTAGAAACCACTGTCCTGGGGTTGAACTCGCTCCCCATCGACGAGACATTCCACCTTCGACGGATAGAACGCCAGCATGCCGGCAATGGGCTCGAATCCCGGCGATGGTTGCGGATAGCTCCAGGCCACCCGTCTGATCGGCGTTTCGCCGGCCAGATCCCAGTAGTCGGCGCGCCCCTTGAACTCACAGAGTGTGTGGTGCCCATTCGTGGAGAGCAGGCCCATTTCGATGTCATCCGGGGCGAGGTAGAAGACCGGAGGATGGGAGGTCTCCAGGACCCGGATCGACCGGGTCGATTCGGCCACGGTGATGTCCCATTGGCGAACGAGGATCAGACGGTCGTCGTGTTCCAAACGTGGCGGACGTGGATAGTCCCACACCGATTCGAGGGGTCGGCGGCGGTGGATGGTCATGACCTCTTTTCGTAGCCGAGGGCGGCAACGGATCGGTCCCCGGCTCAGGGAGGCACGTCGGTCGGTCCGGAAGTTCTCCCCCGAGCGACATACCATGCCGGCGTGACCATGGCCCCCGGCCCCGCGGTGGGATCTGGCAGCTACGAGGAGCGGCGAGTCCAGGAGCTTCGGCGCTGGCGGCTACGCGCCAACGGCTTTCTGGCCGGGGCCCTCGTGGTCTTCGTGGCGAGTCACTTCCTCGGTCCAGACGGAGGGATCAACGGGTTCATCCGGGCCGCTTCGGAGGCGGCGCTGATCGGCGGCATTGCCGACTGGTTCGCAGTCACCGCCCTGTTCCGACATCCCTTGGGAATCCCGATCCCGCACACCGCGCTGATCCCACGGAGCAAGGACGAGATCGGGCGGGGCCTCGCCGAGTTCGTGCAACAGAACTTCTTGGACCCCAACAACCTCAGACTGTGGATAACGAATGCCGACATAGCCGGGCGTGTCGGGCTCTGGCTCGATTCCTCGGACCACTCGGCCCTGGCAGCACGGCGGAGCATCGAGACGGCAGCCACCATCGCCGAGTCCCTCGACGACGAAAGGGTGGCTGCGGTGGTCACTCAGACCTCACTCGACTGGATGCGCCAGACTCCGGTCACCCCGCTCATCTCTTTGGTCGTGGATGCCTGGCTGAAGGGCGGCCGGGCGCAGGAATCGATCGAGGCCACGATGCGGGGGATCGAGGTGGTCATTGTCGACAATCTCCCCTACTTCCGGGAGAGTTTCGCCCGCTCCTCGCCATGGTGGGTTCCGGCCTGGGCCGGGGAGATCGTCTTCGAGCGGATCATTGCCTCGTTTCGCATCCTTGTCGAGGAAGTCGCCGCGGACCCAGACCACCCCATCCGCTCCGACATCGAGCGAATGCTCGCTCGCGTGGCGGATGACCTGCGCAACTCTCCCGAGCTGGCCGCCCGAATCGAGGAGTCGAAACTCCGCATTCTCGACTCACCAGAGCTCGCGGCCGCGATTCAATCCCAATGGCAGATCGTCCATGAGAGCCTCGACCGGGCCGCCGCGGAACCAGGCTCGGAGGTCGAACAGCGTCTGGCGGAGCTGATCCAGTGGTGGGCCCGCCGGGTGCTGGAAGACGCCGAGCTGCGGTTGAAGATCGACACCTGGATCGCCCAGGCTGCCGAGCGGCTCGCCCATCAGTGGGACGACGAGGTGATCGGGCTGATCGAGACGACGGTGGCCGGATGGGATGCCACCGAGATCGCCTATCGGCTCGAGCTGCAGCTGGGCAGAGATCTCCAGTTCGTCCGGATCAACGGGACGGTGGTCGGCGCCCTGGTCGGCGTCTCCATCTACGGGCTCCTCCTGCTCGCCGGCTGAGCTGAAGGAGATCGGCGGCTCTGTCCGGATAGACCCTGAGCGCGATGGCATCGACCCGTCGATTTTTCGTTCTCCGATTCGTCGAGTAGGTATGTGTGGACAGTCATTGACGAGGAGGGCAGATGTCGACTTCGCAACTGGACATACAGGCTTTGCGCGGTCAGGTGACCGGCCAGGTGATCGCACCGGATGATTCCGGGTACGACGAAGCCCGCCGGCTGTTCATACCCGAGTTCGACGACACCCGACCGGGGGTCATCGTGCAGGTGGCCAGCGCCGCCGATGTGACCACCGTCCTGGCCATGTCACGCGAGACGGGTCTCGAATTGGCGGTGCGAAGCGGGGGACACAGCGGCGCCGGGCACAGCACCACCGATGGCGGCATCGTCCTCGACCTGCGTGCCCTGAAGTCACTGGAGATCGATGTCGAGTCCAATGCTGCCTGGGCCGAGACAGGCCTCACAGCCGGCGAGTACACCGAGAGGACCGGTGCACTCGGGCTGGCTACCGGGTTCGGCGACACAGCATCGGTGGGCATCGGTGGCATCACCCTGGGCGGCGGGGTGGGGTACCTCGTCCGCAAGCATGGGTTGACCATCGACTCTCTGCTGGCTGCCGAGATCGTGACCGCCGACGGCGAATTGCTCCACATCGATAATGAGTCGCACCCCGAACTGTTCTGGGCGATCCGGGGCGGCGGAGGCAACTTCGGTGTGGCCACCAGGTTCCAGCTCCGCCTCCAGCCGATCGAGAAGATCGTGGGCGGGATGTTGATGCTCCCCGCCACCACCGAGACCATCTCCGGGTTCATCTCCGAGGCCGAGGCGGCGCCAGATGAGCTGTCCACCATCGCCAACGTGATGAGCGCCCCGCCGATGCCGTTCATCCCAGAGGAGCTCCACGGGAGCCTGATGATCCTGGCCCTCATGGCCTGGTGCGGTGACATCGAGGTAGGGCAGAAGATCATGGACCGGTTCCGGTCGCTGGCCCAGCCTCTCGCCGACATGCTCGAGGAGGGTCCCTACACCCAGATGTACCCGCCCGAGGAAGAGGAATACCGCCCGCGGGCAGTGAGCCGAACCTTGTGGGCCGATCGATTCGACGAGGCGACGGCAGAGACAGTCCTGCAGCACTTGGAGAACTCAGACGCCCCGATGAGGGTCGCACAGCTGCGGGTACTCGGCGGGGCCATGGCCCGGGTCCCCAACGACGCAACGGCCTTCGCCCATCGTGATCGCAAGATGATGGTCAACGTGGCGACCTTCTACGAAGGTCCCGAGGATCGGCCAAGACGTGAAGCCTGGGTGACCGAGTTCGCCAGGTCGCTGAGTGACGGCGACCAGACCGGGTATGTCGGGTTCCTCGCCGACGAAGGGGACGACCGGGTCCGGGCGGCATATCCCGGTGCCACCTGGGACCGGCTCCGGCAGGTCAAGGCACGGTACGACCCGGAGAACCTGTTCCGGCGCAATCAGAACATCCCACCCGCCTGAATACCCGGCGTCTCCCGTTCATTGCGCCCTGTCTGCCCAGGCGCGCCGGTGACTCCAACAGCCATTCGCCATTCGTGGTCGGTCGTGGCGCCGACGGCTGCCATGGCCGCAAGTGATTGTTCGATCGTGAGGTCGACGACCAGGCAGAACTCGTTGCCAAATGGGTCCTGCATCACTGCCCAATCGATCAGTGGTCGGTGGTCGCCATGCGATCCAGGTCGCGGATAGAGGCTTGGTTCCTTCTTGACCTTGCCGCCCAGTTCGATGATGTCTCTGATCGCCCGGTCGATTCCGTCATTAGGGGTGATGTCGACGTGCATTTGGTTCGGCCGCTCGGGATCGGGTGCCTGGATCTCTAAGGGGGACGTGTCAACACGTTGCAGGATCATCTCGTGCTTCCAAGGGTCTTTGGTGCCCAGGTATCCGAGCCAGTCATGCCATCCCGTCTCGGAACCGATCGCTTCGAGGCCGGTGACGGCGCCCCAGAACCTGTAGGCGATCCGCAGGTCTGAGACGTTTATCACAACACAGCGCAGCGCTCCTACCCCCATGGATCAGCTATCCGGTTCGGCCGGAGTCGGATGTGTTTCCAGGATTCCGCAAACCGTCCGTGACCGCGTGGAGCCGCAGCGGCTCGTTGGGGCCGCGCATCTCGACCACCCCACGATCCTCGAACTCCAAGTGCGTCCCACGGGCGAAGGTCATGGTCGGGTCGGAGACGAGTACCTCCCCTGGCCCGGCGTGGGCCATGATCCGCGATGCCTCGTGGACTGCCATCCCATGGATCTCCTCGCCGGCCATCTCCACCTCTCCGGTGTGGACAGCGGCGCGAATCTCCAGTCCGAGGTCCCGTGCGTCCTGCCGGCACGCCATTGCGCAGCGAATCGCCCGTGCCGCCCCGTCGAAGACGGCAAGGAGCCCGTCACCGGTGAGTTTGGCGACCTGGCCCCGATGACGATCAATCGTCCCGCCCATCCTCTGATTGTGACTGCCCAGCAGCTCGGCCCACTTCCTGTCGCCCAAGCGGCGCGCCATACCGGTCGAGTCGACGATGTCGGTGAACAGGAGAGTGACCAGGATCCGCTCTTTGAGGATCTGGAGCGGAGTGAGCCAGGTCGCTCCACCCATGAACGCCAAGGTCTCGAACGGCTCGTCGCCGATGACCCCGGCGTCATGGCCCGGCGGGATGTCCATCACGTCGCCGGGTCTGCAGTCGATCTCGCTTCCGTCCTGAACTGGATGTGCATCGTTCCCTTGATCGCGAAACTCATGTGGTGCGACTCGCACAAGTCGGTGCCCACCAGCGGGCCCACATGCTCCTTCCAATGCCAACCCGGATAGTGCGTGTCGTGAGCCAAGCTCATCCCTCCCAGGCTTATCAGCTCCGACCTCACCTTTTCCACTTCGACCACCTCATCGGGCTCGTCGAAGTTCGGCGGTAGATGGCGCTCACAACCCAATCCTATGGAACCTGATTCATGCTCGTCGGGCGGGTGCGGGTCTCAGCCGGTTGACCGCGGGGGCACCACCGGCACCAACATGAACGAACTGGTGTCGCCGCCGGTGTGGACCGTCACGCTGCCGCCAAAAAGCTCGGCCGGACGATCATCCGGATCGGCGTGCTTGAACGGCCCGACTCCGCCACCGGCGTAATGGAAGCTCTCTGCGAAGTCGGATAGCTCGCCCTCGTATTGGTAGTCGATTCCCCGAATCGTCAATGCCAGTCGATAACCGGGCGGGATGACGATCGATGTCGGCCAGATCTCGACATCCAACTCGTAGATCTGTCCGGGTACCAGAGGCGCGGTGTCGGTGTGATTGTGATAGGGCCGGTAGGAGATGCTCCGGTCTGGGTCGAGCCTGCGGTGCGAGACGCGGAGCCAGCCCTGCGCTACCGGGGTGTTGGGATCGAGGGCACCCATGAACGTCACCTCTCGATCCTCGGGATCGAACACCCGCACCACGAGGAAGAGGTCGGCGTCGGCCGTCGTCGAGGACACGAACAGCTTGGCAGCGAGAGGCCCGGTCACCTCGATCGTGTCCTCGAGCGGGGGAGTGCCGAAGGTGACACCGGGACCGGAGGTCTCATAGCTGCGGCCGGACGAGTATTGGCCGCCGTCAGCGCCGAGCTCTCCTTGGCCGGTCAGGAAATAGCGGGTCCAGATCGTCCTGGCGATGGGCCATTCGTCCTCGGCTCGGTCCTCGAAGCTCCCGTCGACGTGACGGATCCGAAGCCGCACCCTTGGCTCTTGGTCCCATCCGTTGACCTCGCCTTTGAGGTAGCGGTCGAAGAATCGCTTCTGGATCTCGACGCCCCGGTCGGTATAGAAGTCGACCCAGTGGGCATCCCCGTGCACCTCGAGCCACTTGGCCGTTGAAGCGGCCTGGGTGAACGCCTCCATGTTCCCTCTCAGGTGAAGGCCCTGACCTCCCCAGTTCGCAGCTGACAGCAGCGGGACCTGGACCATTGACCAGTCGGGGTTGCGGCTGATGTGCCAGTTGTCGATCTCGACCCGACTCTTGATGTCATCGGCGAGGTCGGCGCGTCTCTCAGCGAGTATCCCGGGCTCGACGGTTTCGGGGCCTGCCACCAGCTCGCCGGTCACCGGGCTGGTCAACCCGCGCTCCCCGACTCCGTGTTGGACGTTCTCGACCTGTCTGCCATACCAGTCACTGGCGAATTGGCAGAGGATGCCGCCGTGGCGGGCAAACTCGCGGTACCAGTCCGAGGCTCCCTCCCAAGGGCAGATGGCGGCGAGATGAGGGGGTTGTAGGGCGGCCACCTGGTACTGGTTCATGGCGTAGTAGGAGATCCCGGCCAGACCGATCCGACCATTGCTCCATGGTTGACCTGCAGCCCACTCGATGCATTGATAGAGATCGAGTGTCTCCCTCGTTGACCAGACATCGAGGTAACCAGGAGACCGCCCGGCTCCCCGCGAATCCACCCGGACGATGGCATAGCCGTCGGGGACCCACTTCTCCGGGTCGACTACTTCCCAGTTCTGATAGGCGCTACTCGTGTTCTGGGCCACCTCGGGATACCGCTCGATCATGTACTCCCACTGGGCCCGGTATCCCTCCTGGAAGGAGAGGCCCTTCCCGTATGGCCCGTAGGAAAGGAGCGCCGGGTATCGCCCCGGATCGGAGGGCAGGAAGACGTCGGCGCGGAGCACCACCCCGTCGTCGGCCGGGATCGCCACGTCCCAGTGGATGTCCATGCTCACGCGGCCGGGCAGTGTATCCGTGGGCTCCCTCACCTCTCAGACGGATGGGCGGTCGTCGGCGTCGGGTGGGCGATCTGGGCGGTAGGCACGGATCACCTCGGGTGAGATGCGCTTCAGGCTCGCCTCGTCGAATGGCTCGAGGACCTGCCAGCCCATCGAGAGGGTCTCCTCGATGCTGCGACGCCAGCTCTGGGCAATGAACTCGTGCTCGAACCGGTCGGCGAACTCGAGGTACCTGCGGTCCTGGTCGGACAGGCTGGCCTCCCCGATGATCGCCACCAGACGGCGCAGGTCCCTTCCTTCGGCGTAAAAGGCGTAGAGCTGGTCCGCCAGCTGGCGGTGATCTCGTCTCGTCTTCCCTTCGCCGATCCCGGCGTTCATCAAACGACTCAGAGACGGGAGGACGTCGATCGGGGGGTCGATGCCACGGCGGTGGAGATCCCGGGAGAGCACGATCTGGCCTTCCGTGATGTAGCCGGAGAGATCGGGGATGGGATGGGTGATGTCGTCGTCGGGCATCGAAACGATGATCAACTGAGTGATCGATCCCTCATGGTCGCGGATCCGCCCGGCCCGCTCGTAGATCGTGGCGAGGTCGGTGTACATGTAACCCGGATAGCCTCGCCGGCCCGGCACCTCTTCACGCGCGGTGGCCACCTCGCGCAACGCCTCGCAGTAGTTGGTCATGTCGGTCAGGATCACCAGCACGTGATACCCCTTCTCGAAGGCCAGATACTCGGCTGCGGTCAGGGCCATGCGGGGGGTGAGCAGGCGCTCGATCGTCGGGTCGTCGGCAAGGTTGAGAAAGAGGATGGTCCGATCGAGTTGGCCGGACTCCTCAAGCCGGCGCCGGAACATGCTGGCTTCGCGATGGGTGATCCCCATGGCCACGAACACCACGACGAAGGGTGCCTCCGCCGAGCCGATCACCCGGGCGCCACCGGCGATGTCGGCGGCCAATTGGCCGGCGGGGAGGCCGAACCCGGAGAAGATGGGAAGCTTCTGACCCCGGAGCAGGGTGTTCAGCCCGTCGATCGCCGAGATCCCGGTCTCGATGACCTCGGATGGGTAGGCCCGGGCAGCCGGATTGATCGGGAGGCCGTTGATGTCCCAGAACGCCTCCGGCATGACCGGCGGCCCGTCGTCGATGGGATCTCCGCTTCCGTTCAGCATCCGCCCAAGGAGGTCGAGACCCACCCCGAGTCGGGCGGCGTCGCCCCCCAGCCGGATCCGGGTGGTGGCGATATCGAGGCCACGGGTGCCGGCGAACACCTCGATGACTGCCCGCTCCCGATCCACCTCGAGCACCTGCCCGCTCCGGACCTCACCGTCGGGAGCGATCACCTCGACCTCTTCCCCGTAGTGCACCCCTTCCGCCCTGTTGATGAACAGCAGGGGGCCGGACACGTAGTTCACCGTCTGGAACTCGATCGTGTGCAAGCCGCGTCGCAACGAGAAGGTCATGACGCCATCTCCAGTTCGATCCGGTCCAACAGGTCCTTGGCCTTGACCTCGGCTTCTTCGATGGGCCACATCCTCATCCTTCCGATGTCGGCGACGACCGAGGCCCCGGTGACTACATCCAGAATGACCCCTTCGCCCACTCTTCTCATCGCAGCGTCGTGATAGGCCTTTATGACGCGGAGCATCTGGAATTGCTTGGGAAGGGGACAGAAGGCATCGATCTCGTCATAGGCAGATTGCTGCAGGAAGTCCTCGCGCAGCATCTGGGCTACGAGGAATGTGACCCGCTCCTCTGGGGCGAGGACGTCGACACCGAGGAGTTGGACGATGCCGGCCAGCTCCTCCGCCCGTCCCAGCAGCTCGAGGGCCCAGTTTCGCTGCCCACTCCACCCCTCGGCGATGTGCCGGTCGAACCATTCGTCGGTCTCGTACAGCGAGTAGCTTCGGCTCCAATGGACTGCCGGGTAATGCCGTCGTCTTGCCAGGTCGGGGTCGAGAGCCCAGAAGGTGCCGGCGAGACGCAGGCTGTATTGGGTCACCGGTTCGGAGAAGTCACCTCCCGGTGGGGAGACCGCACCCACGATGGTCACCGATCCTTCTCGCTGCTCGCCGCCCAGGGCCACGACGGACCCCGCTCGCTCGTAGAACTCCGCCAACCTGGAGGGCAGATAGGCCGGGAATCCCTCCTCCCCAGGCAGCTCCTCGAGCCGGCTGGACACCTCGCGGAGGGCTTCGCCCCAGCGGCTGGTGCTGTCGGCCAGCACCGCAACGTGATATCCCTGATCGCGGTAGTACTCGGCGATTGTGATCCCCGTGTAGATGCTCGCTTCCCGGGCTGCCACGGGCATGTTCGAAGTGTTGGCGATGATCACCGTGCGTTCCATCAAGGAGGCGCCGCTCCTAGGGTCCACCAACTCGGGGAACTCCTCGAGCACCTCGGCAAGCTCGTTCCCGCGTTCCCCGCAGCCGATGAACACGATCACGTCGGCGTCGGCGTAACGGGCGATGGTCTGCTCGAGGACGGTCTTGCCGGTGCCAAACCCTCCGGGGAGGGTGGTGCTGCCGCCACGTGCCACCGGGAACAGGGTGTCGCACACTCGCTGGCCGGTGATCAGCGGGGCCACCGGGTCGAGGCGCTTCAGCACGGGTCGGCGCCGGCGCACCGGCCACAGCGAGAGGGCGGTCACCGGTTCGCCGTCGATCATGGCGACAGGATCCTGGATGGTGACTTCCGAACCGCCGAGCCCGGTGACGGTGCCGTGGAGGTGGGATGGAACGAGGATGCGATGCTCGATGGCGGCAGTCTCCTGGATGGTGGCCAGGGTGTCGCCCGGGCCGACCTCGTTTCCGACCTCGACCTGGTGTCGGACCGGCCAGCCTCTGTCCCGGTCGAGCCCAGGAAGCTCGATGCCGCGTCTGACGAACGGCTCGGCGACACGCCCGGTGGAGTCTCGCGCCATGATCGGCAGCGGGCGCTGGATCCCGTCGAAGACACCCCCGATCAGACCTGGCCCCAACTCCACGCTGAGCGGGCGATTGGTGTCCACGACGCTCGAGCCGACCTGGAGACCCGCAGTTTCCTCATAGACCTGGATCACGGTCTCGCCTTCCTTGAGCCGGATTACCTCGCCGACCAGGCCTCGTCGCCCAACCCTCACCACGTTGTACACCCGAGCCCGGGGCAGACCTTCGGCCACGACCACCGGCCCGGCGACCCGGACCACCTTGCCGACGTCAGTCGCGGCGGTCATGGTGAGATGTCCTCGCCGAATGTGATGTGGTAGCCGACGGCCCGGCTGAGCATGGCCGAGATTCGGGCGCGTTGGCTCTCCTCGTCGTGCTCTTCGAGACCTGCCGGAAGCGGCACCACCACCGGGGACACGGATGCCTCATAAACGGCCCGTCTTCCCGATGGCGTTTCGGCGAGGAAGGGCTCGTAGACCGCGATCACGCCCCCGGTGCTCTCCGAAAAGAGACGATCCAGGGCGTCGACCGCCTCTGCCGGGGTTGTTGCGGGTACGGTCTCCACCCCGGCCAGGCGAAACCCGATCTCCAACTCGGGGGGGATGACGACAGTCACGGTTTGGGTGGTCACGCCGCCACCTCCAAGCGTGTCTCGATCTCGTGAATCGGGATGCCATGAACGATGCCACGCCCGATGAGGCGAAGGTTCCTCGCCTCTGCCTCCTTGGCGAAGGTGAACGCCAGAGGGACGTCGAAGCCGAGGACATCGCCGCCGACCAATCTGGCGACAGCCGCAGTTGTCGTCTTCCGTTGCAGCTGGTCGGCCAGCGTGGTGAGCTCACCGTGAGTCACCCAGTCCTGGATGGCGGCGTCCCATCCGGGCAGCAGTCTCTGTCGGACCAAGAGCTCGGCGACGACCTCAGGCGGGTCGGTGTCGGCTACCTGCTCCCAAACATGGACCGGTACCATCCCTCCACCCAGGTATTCGCCCGATCTCTCCGACCAGCCCGACTCATGGTCGATCCGAGCGGCACGAAGACGGAGCGAGCTTCCCAGGTTGCGCGCATCGACCTCCGATCTGAGGACCGCCGCCGCACCGGTGCGCTCCTCACCGAGGACTTCGTCCATCTCGGCGGCGAAGGCGGCGTCGAGAGCCGACTCGAGCACGGTCGTGTCACCAGTGGCTTCGAAGAGACCCCGGGCCCTGACCAGGTCGAGTGCGGTCTCCGGTGACGGGATGTCCCAGGCAACCATCAGGTCGATCCGGGATCTGACATCGGGTTGGACGGCCAGCTCGCCCAGTTCTGTCTCGCCGAGACGGCCCGCAGGGACGAGCAGCGAAGACACATCCGCCCACTGCAACGGAACCTGGGGGAGGCGGACGAGCGCCCGGAGATTGCGCAGGTCCCAGCGGTGGAGAAGCAGGTCGATCTTTTCCCGGGCGTCATCGCCATAGAACGATGACATCTGCCGCAGGGTGCGGGACAGGTTGGAACGGATGGCTTCGTCGAGCCGACTCATTCCCCGGGTGCGAACCAGCGAAGCTTCGAGGTCCGGCCCGTAGCTGGTGTCTGCCAGCAGCGCCAGCATGCGGTCCAGGGAACCGGCCGCAATCATCTCGCTCAGATCGCTCAGGGCGAGCAGGCGGGTGCGCATCGCTCGAAGCCGAGTGTTGCCGTACTCGTAGCCGATCATCCCATTCCTCCCCGCAGACCCGGGGCGAGCTCTCCAGCGACATAACGCAGGTGCTCATCGGCGCGATCGAGCCGCGACCTCAGACTGTTGTCGACGGACCTGCCTTCGGCGGCCGCCACCACCCCTCCGAGTGGCAAGGCGTCCGGCTCGATTCGAATGTCGAGATCCTTGTCGGCGAGCAGGCGCTCGACCGTCGCCACATCGGTCGGGTTCACCCGAACCACCGTGGCGCCGGGCAGGACGGCCAGCGCTTCATCGAGCAGATCGGCAAGCACCTTCTCATACTGGGAGGACGAGCGAAGAGCCTCGATTTGCCGGGTTGCCCCCTCCCGTGCCGCCCGATAAGCCTGCTCACGGGCGTCTCGTCGCTCCGTCGCCGCCTCGAGGTGCGCCCGGCTCACGATCCTGCTCCGCTCAAGGCGGGCCTGGTCGTCGAGCGAGCTCGACAGCCGTTGCTCCTCCCGCTTGGCTTCGTCCCGGGCGCGCTCGAGAAGCACGTTCGCACCGGCTTCCGCCGTGGCCAGGATCTCCGCGGCCGCCCGCTCGGACTCGGCGCGGATCGCCTCGAGGATGTCCTCGAGAGCCATCAGCCCCCGAGCAGGATGATGAGCATCGCCGCCACCGCGAATCCGAGGATGACCAGGGTTTCAGGGATTGCGACGAGCAGGATGACTCGGCCGGTCAGTTCGGGGTTCTCGGCGATGGCGCCGATTCCCGCTGAGCCGATCCGCGCCTGGGCGAACCCGGTTGCAATTGCGCCGAGACCGACAGCGAGGCCGGCCCCGATGGCGATGAGACCAAGTTCCATGATTCTCCTATCTCTGGTAGGTGGGTCGGAGCGGATCCTTCTCGTCCCCTCCGAATGGTCGAAATGCCTTTCCTCCGCTCTCGTAGAACTTCCCGAAGAACTCGACGTAGTGGAGTCGCAGCGCCTGGATCGTGGGGCTGAACACTCCCAGGACCAGGTTGAGAGCGTGAAACAGCGTGGCAACGATGATCCCCAGCCACACCGGAGCGGCAAAGCCCAGCTCGTTGGCCACCCGCGCCAGATAGACCGAGGCGAGCCCGATCGCCGCGATGCGCAGATACGAGAGCACGTTCCCGATGGTGCCCATGACTTCGAGCGGTCCCAAGAGCAGACCCATCACACCTCCGGCGGCGATGAGGAGGACCAGCCCCACGATGACGCCGGCGATTGCCGGCGTCATGAATTGATCGGGCAGCATCCCGGCGGCCACACCGGTGATCGCGAACAGAGCGATGAGGGCCAGCAGCATGCCGATCCGCTCGCCCAGCTTGCGCCGATCCTTGACCTGGTAGGCCTGCCATACGCCGAGGACCAGGCCGAGGGTGATGTGCACCGCTCCGACGGCCAGGGCGAAGAGCAACAGCGGCTCGATTGCCTCCTCCCGGTTGATCCACAACGGCTCGAAGCCGAAGAGGCGATTGCCGAGGTCTCCGAGGAACTCGCCGTAGACGAAGCCCCAGATCACCGTCCAGACGCCGCTGAGCATGAGCACCCGGTCCAGATCGTGGGCGAATCCGACTGTGCCCAGTCGGCGTCGCAGGAGCCATGCCCCCAGCACGATGATGGCCCCATAGACGACGTCGCCCAGCATCATCCCGAAGAACAACGGAAGGAAGATCAGCATCAGCGTCGCCGGGTCGAGTGTCCCGTACCTCGGGATCTGCAGGAGCTTGACCAAGGATTCGTAGGGTCGGACCGGTCTGGGGTTGCGGAGTAGCACCGGCGGCTCCTCGTCACTCTCGATATCGGCCTCATGGACCACCACCTCGCGGCCCACCTCACGTTGGAGGTCGTCGCGGAGATCGGCGAGCTCCTCGGTCGGCACCCATCCGGAGAGCACGAAGGTGTGGGGGGTTGCGCCGAGGCTGCGGATCGCACTGAGCTGCTCCAGACGTGCTGCAACTGCCCGCCGCCCCCCAGCCCAGTGCGGGTGGGCGCGGACGAAATCGGTGACGGCATCCTCGGCGGTCTCTATCGCCGCAGGAAGCTCGACGCGCCGGCTCTCCATGGCGACCATCGCCTGACGAAACGGCATCGCCTCATACTGCCCCGGCAAGCGAACCCGGCTCACCTGCTCATGACCCAATCGGCCGAGGACGAGCTGTGAGGCATGCCTCGGATAGATCACCACGGCTCCGATAGTGCGGGAATCGACCCGGTCGGACACCATCTCGAAGTTGCCTTCCAGCTCCGTGGTGAGATGTGCGTTGAGCTCGCCCAGGATCGTCGCGTGCCGGGCATCGACCAGCAGTGCGGTGGTCTCATAGCCCTCCAGCCCGGTCATGTCGGGAAGGAGGGGGAGCAGTCGCCCCAGCGTCTCCAGGTGTTTGGGAAGGGTCTCGCTTTCACGGCGCAAGCCGTCGAGCTCGCCGAGCAACGCCTCGATCTCGGGTCCTGCCTCGTCCACCTCCGCCCTCAATACATCGAAATCGACCTCGGGGACCGGCTGCCCTGGATGCTCCTTCTCCATTTCGGGCAACAGCCGGAGCAGGGCGTCGAGACGGGCCCGAAGGTAGCGCAGGTCCTCGGTGGTTCGCAGTTGCCGATCGTCGACGGTGAGGGGCGGAAGACGGACCCCGGAGTCATCGTTCACATCGATCACCTGGACTCGCTTGCCTCGGTGCAGTGCCGTCAGGGTTGCGTCAAGGCTCAGTCGGTGACCGACGATGTTCACCTTGGACATCGGCACCAGCATCGCTACTTCCCCTTCTCGGATGGCGGTGCCAGCACGACGCGAACCATCTCTGCGATCAGCGTTTCCATCGGTCCCTCGGCCGACTCTCCGAGAGCCCGGCCCTCGGATTCGCCGCGTTGCAAGATCGCCGCGGCTTCCGTTCCGGCCTCTTCGAGCTCCGCGTCGAGCCGGCGCCTGGCTGCGAGCCGGCCCCGCTCACGGCCCTCTTCGATTATTCGTCGCACCCGAGCCCTGGCTTCCGTCTCGATCTCACCGGCACGGACGTGTGCCTCCTCCACGTGTTGGGCTGCCTCCAACTCCGTTCGGCGGATCTGCTCCAGGGCACGGGTGGCCTCGTTCATCGCAGGCTCAATTCGAGAAGGGTGCCCTTGCGCTCTTTGATCCGCTTCAGCCGGTAGATCTCCTGACGCTCGCGTTCCTCGAGGCGGGACAGGATGAGACGCGTCTCGCTCTCCAGTTGTGGGATGACCACTGTTGCCAGGGCATTCACTCTTCGATTGGTGACACCGATCTCCTGGGAGAGCCTGCGCAGCCGAACCTCGAAGGCGGCGAGACGGAGCACTTGCTCGATCACAGCCTCGAAACTGCCGGCCACGGCGTCGATGTGTGCGCTGCTCCCCGCCGCGGTGTAGCCCCGTTCAAAACGGGCCCTCCCGACCGGTTCGAAGTCGATCTCGACGATGTGGATGCCGGCGACCACGATGGGGCGGGCAGTAAGCCCGATCTCCCTTCGCGCGGCCAGGGCCGCAGACCTGACCGTCTCCGGTCCCTCCGCCGCCTCGGCCAGAGCCAGAGCGCGCCGGCCACCGGCTGCCATCTCGTCCAGATGGCCCGCTTCGGCGAGAGCCTGACCGGCCGCTCTTCGGAACTCGAGCATCAACTGATCCCGCTTTTCCTCGAGGAGGGCGCGCCCCCGTCTCGCCAGCTCCAGGCGGGCCCGACGGGCCAACAACTCGGAGCGAGTGGCCGACACTTGCTCCATGTAGTCGCTCCTCGATTTCTTGGGATTCTCCTGTCATATTCGACGTGATGGGGGCGAATTCGATAGAGGAAAAAGGCCCGCGCCGGGTGGACAGAGCGGCCCATCGAGGCGATCGAAGCCGGATGTCGTCCTTGTCACCGCCAGGAGGTCGCTGGTCGTCCGTTACACGTGAGACCGAAGCGCCCAGCCGCGGGGTCGCGGGCCAGGAGAGATGCCATGTTTGGGGTGTGGCCGGCGATTCTGTTGGCTGCACTCGCCGTCGCATGTGTGCCAGAAGCGTCGCCGTCGCCGACGACCGCTACACCTACCACCGGTATCCCCGCCCAGAGCAAGGACGGTGAGCTCATTCCGGTCATCGTCGACTACAGCCCGACTGTCTCCGATGTCGGGGGGCTGATGTATCTGCTCTCCGATCCAGGTGTCGAGGTGATCGCCATATCACTTCCACCGACCGGGGAAGCAGGATGTGACCTCGGGTTCGACGTGACGGTCCGGGTGCTCGCCATGTTCGGCAAGGAGGACATCCCGGTTGCGTGTGACGAAAACATTCCAGTCGGAGCGCACCCCTGGCCGGATGATTTCCTACCCGGGACCAATCTGTTGTTCGGGTTGCCGACATCGACAGCCGAGCCGGCGGCCATGGCAGCACCCGGCCTCATTGCCGCAGTGGCAAAGGAGTCGCCAAGACCCGTGGTGGTGTGGGCGGTGGGCCCGCTGACCAATCTGGCCCGGGCCATCGACGAGCACAGCAGTCTTGCCGAGGACATCGGTCGGATCGTGATCATGGGGGGTGCGGTCGATGTCCCGGGCAATGTGGATGGTCGGAACGCCGAGTGGAACATCTGGGTGGATGTCGACGCGGCCTCGACCGTGATCGGATCGGGGATCCCGGTGACTCTCGTCCCGCTCGACGCTACGAACCACGTCCCGGTCCCTGTCTGGTACGAGCGCGTACTCGAGCATGCGACACAGAGCCAGCCAATCACCTACCTCCGTCGCCAGGTGGCGATCACCCCGGCCGTGACCCGCGGGTTCTTCTATCCGTGGGACGAACTGGCCGCGGCGGTGATCTCGGGATCGGAGCTGGTGACCACGGAGGTAGTCGCCATCTCGGTCGTCGAGGACGGTCCCGACGAAGGCCGGACGATGAGACACGACGAAGGCCAGACAATCACGGTGGCCACCGGTGTTGTCGATCCAAACGAGTTCTACAGGCGCTTCCTCGGGCTTCTAGCTGGCCGCCCGGTCGAGGTGGGGAGGGATCCAACTTCCTCGGAGACCGCCTACGGGCGTGCCGTCGAAGAGGAATTCGCTCCTCTGTGGCCGATTCTCGAAGCGCTCTTCTCGTCTCCGACGCTCGAGGGCGACTACGACCCAGAGGCGATGGTCGGGGCGCTCACCCCGTTTCTCGACGCCTTGGAGGAGGTTCATGTGGGCATGTCCACGATCGAGCCTCCCCACTCGCTGGCTCCTTTGCACCAGGAGTACATCGATGCCTTGGCCCGGGTTGTGGGAAGGAGGGTTCAGATACTGTCGTTGGCGGCGGCCGCCGAGTCGTTCCAGGAGCTGAGCGGAGCCGGAGGGTTCGAAGGGGTCGGCGCAGCGTGTGAACCTCTGCTGGTCGAGGCGGCGTGGGTCGGTTTGGAGATCGAGATCCTCTGCTGAAACCCCAGGTCGCGTTCGGGTCGGGACGGTGGTTGAATCTGGTTCCTTGTTCACCCCGATTCGCACCGAGCGCATGCTGATCCGCCCCTTCATGCTCGACGACGTCGACGGTGTGGTCGCCCGGCGCAATGACCCCGACGTGGCCCGCTACCAGGACTGGTCGCTTCCGTATACCCGGGAGGAGGCGGAGCGGGTGGTCTCCGAGTTGGTGAAGATGGATGGGCCGGCTGACGGGGAATGGTGGATGGCGGCCGTCTGCTCCCTGGAGAGCGGTGAGGTGCTCGGCGACCTGGCCCTCAACCTCACCCAGAACAGCCACACCGCAGAAGTCGGCTACACCTTCGCTACCCGGCATTGGGGAAGGGGCTACGCGGTGGAGGCCGTGTCGGCGCTGGTCGGCTATCTGTTCACAGACCTGGGTGTGACACGGGCGTTCGGCATGCTCCATCCGGGCAACCCGGCGTCGGCGATGGTGCTTGAGCGCACCGGCTTCCTGTTCGAGGGACACACCAAGCTGTCTTTCTGGCTGGACGGTGAGGTATCCGACGATTGGATCTACGGTCTCACCCGTCCCGATTGGGAGAACTGGGTCAACCGGCCCCAGCAGCCGCCGGATGAGGTGCGTCTGGTGGAGGTCACCACCGACAACGAGGGACTCGTGTCGAAGCTGGCCACCCAGAAGACCCAGGAGGAGTTCGTCGCCCCGATGTGCTGGTCCTTCACCGACGCGCTCTTCCCCGAGGTGGTGGACGGCGCCCCACTCGTCCCCTGGATGCGGGCGGTGGTCGCCGATGAGGAGATCGTCGGGTTTGTCATGCTCGCTCTCCGCACCCCGCATCACCCCGAGCCATATCTATGGCGTCTCCTCATCGACCGGCTGCATCAGCGCCGGGGGATCGGCGGTCGTGTCCTCGACTTGATCGCCGACGAATGCCGGGCATGGGGCGACAAGACCCTGCTCACGAGTTGGGTGGAGGGAAAAGGGTCACCGGCTCCCTTCTACCGCCGGCACGGCTTCGAGCCAACCGGGAACATCGTCGACGGTGAGATCGAAGGGCGAAGGCTTCTCCTCTGAGCTCCCCGAATGTGAGTCGGGCGTAGGGTTCGGGCATGACCGATCGAGATACACCCCGTCTTGTCCGGCCGAAGAACGATCGTGTCATCGCCGGGGTGGCTGCGGGTCTCGCCGACAGGTTCGGGATCAGCCACGGGATGATGCGGCTCTTGTTCCTTGTCTCCTTCGTCCTCCCCGGGCCGCAGCTCCTCATCTACATCGTCCTGTGGATCATCATCCCCGAAGGGGACTGAGGTCGGCTGCCCAACACAGTGGATGTCGACTCATAACCTGACGGGATGGAGGTCAGTAACGCCGACCGGGTGATCTTCCCCGAAGACGGGATCACCAAGGGCGAAGTCGTCGACTACTACACCCGGGTCGCCACCCGGATGCTCCCTTTCATTCAGGGGAGGGCACTCAGCGTGGAGCGGTTCCCACGTGGCATCCATGCCCCCGGTTTCATGCAGAAGAACGTCCCGGACCACTATCCGGAGGAACTGATTGGCCGCTACGAGGTGCCCAAGGAGGATGGGGGCACCACGGTGTACCCGGTGATCGACTCGGTTGAGGCAATCGCCTTCTTCGCCAATTTGGGTGTGATCACCTTCCATGTTCCCCCGGTCAAAGTCGCCGACGAGGATCATCCGGACTGGGCCATCTGGGATCTCGACCCGCCCCCGGGGCGGGTGGATCTGGTGCGGGAGGCGGCGGGGCGGATGCGATCCATCCTCGACGAGCACGAGATCCCAACCCTCCCACTCACTTCCGGTTCCAAGGGTTATCACCTTCGCGCCCGGCTGGAGCCGACCGTCACGTCAGATGAGGCGGCCCGGATCGCCCGCGGAACCGCGGCACTGGCCGCAGCTGCCAACGACGATCTGATGACGCTGGCGTTTCGCAAAGCCGACCGAGGAGACCGGGTCTTCGTCGATTGGCTGCGAAACGCTCCCCGGTCTACCTCCGTGGTTCCCTGGTCACTCCGTCCTCGCCATGGAGCCCCGGTTGCTGCTCCTCTCTCGTGGGAGGAGGTCGATGAGGTGGAGCCTGACGAGATCCGGCTTACGACCGTGGAGGGCCGGCTCGCCTCCGATCCGTGGTCTGAACCCGAGGCCGTCGACCTGATCCCTGCGAAGGAGACGGTGGAGCAAGAACTCGCCGCCGCCCGCATCGAGCTGGAGCCATTCGACCGTTTCCGGGCCTAGGACCGATGACCTAGCCTCGACCCGTGCTACTCGCAGACCTGGTCACCGCATCCGAGGCGGTCGCCGCCACCCGCTCACCTTCGAAGAAGATCGCCCTGCTAAGGGATGTCCTGCGTCGTCTCACACCGGTAGAAGCGCCGATTGGGGTCTCCTATCTCGCCGGCAGACCGCTGCAAGCCCGTCTCAATGTGGGATGGGCGACGATCTATGGGATAGAGGCTCAGCCTGCCACGGAGGCGAGC
>Ga0105095_10000190_pt1 | contig 27648 bp, 18 predicted proteins | sample PPLLak2March2015_2_FD_79180 | JGI IMG/M metagenome (GOLD analysis project Ga0105095, IMG submission 79180) | Freshwater sediment microbial communities from Prairie Pothole Lake near Jamestown, North Dakota, USA - PPLs Lake P8 Core (3) Depth... | ecosystem: Environmental > Aquatic > Freshwater >...
GTCCACCAAAAGCATTTAGTGAGAAATAAGTTATAAATTTAGATAAATTCTGGTGGACAAAAAGTCTGCCACACACAGCTTTCTGCTTTCACTCAGTAATGAGATGAAAATTATGAGTGAAAGGTTGCGTTATAATTTAGCTAACGCAACCATTTTATATGGAAATACATCTTCCTATATGTAATCTTAAACTTGAAGGTATGAAAAGGACCATAGTATTTATGATAGTGGCTATTATTGTTTCAGGACAATCGTGTGACCGGTTTTCAGATGATCCGGAACCAAAGCAAATGAACCTTTCGAAGAAATCGCTGGAGCTCATTGATTCTGATAATAATTTCGGGCTTGAATTTTTTCAGAAAGTTGCAACTGATAATACCTCGGAAAATGTTCTGGTATCTCCGTTAAGTGTTGCTCTTGCACTTGGAATGACCTATAACGGTGCAGAGGGAACGACCAAAGATGCGATGAAAGAGGCTCTGAAGCTTGGCAACCTGACCGATGAAGAAATCAATATATCGTACAAAAGCATTATTGACCAGCTCGTCAAACTTGACCCGAAAGTAATTATGAATATCGCTAATTCAATCTGGTATGAATTAAATTTTACAGTACAAAATGATTTTATCAAACTGAATAAGGACTATTATTATGCTGAAGTCAATGAGCTGGATTTCAGTGCTCCTGATGCAAAGGACATTATCAACGAGTGGGTTGATGAGAGAACAAAAGGATTGATACCTTCTATAATTGATAATATTCCGGAGGAGGCTGTAATGTATCTTATCAATGCGATTTATTTCAAGGGAGTATGGATGTACGAATTTGATCCTGATGATACCAGGGAACAGGATTTCTATCCTGAAGACGGGATGACTCAGAAAGTTGATATGATGCAGTTGGAGGGGGACCTGTTGTATGCGAGCAATAACCTTTTTGATGCAATATCTCTTCCTTATGGCGACGGACAGTTCAATATGTTTATCATGCTGCCTAAAGGGGAGAATACTACCGGAGATATTGTTGCGGAACTGAATAATGATAACTGGAATACCTGGATCAATTCCCTTGGCAAACAGAAGGTTGTAGTTAAATTACCAAAATTTAAGTTTGACTTTTTCAGATTACTGAATGACGATCTTACCGGCATGGGTATGGGGATTGCATTTGATCCGGATAACGCTGATTTCAGCGGGATTAATCCCTACATGGAGCTATACATAAGCCGGGTGCTGCACAAAACCTTTATCGAAGTCAATGAAGAAGGTACAGAAGCGGCAGCTGTCACAGCTGTTGAAATCGGGACAACCTCATACAACCCGGACGAACCACCTGTCATGTATTTCACAGCTGATCATCCGTTCATTTTTACAATACGCGAGAACAGCAGCGGGACGATACTGTTTATGGGGAGGGTAAACCTGCCGGAATATGAAGAATAAGTTCCGGGTTCCAGGTTCTTAGTTCCGGGTTCCAGGTTTAGGATTTATGGAGATTTAGAAAACCATGAATTAACAATAAAAAAACTTAAATAATTTTGTGAAATGATGTTGAAAATAATAATAAGGGTTGGATGGTTAATGGCAGTGCTTGTTGCTGTTAGTCTGATGGATACGGGTTGTGATAAGCTGGCAGATGATGCATTTATCAGTCCTGATATGGTTCATGGGGTGGTAAAGGACATGACCGATTCAACCGGATGCGGACTTGTAATTGAACTGGATGATGGTACGGTCATAGTGCCTTATCAGCTTGATACAAGTATGAGTCTGGCTGAAGGGCAGGAAGTTGAAATTGCATATTCGGAAATCCCCACAACTTATTCTTCCTGTGGTGCGGGAGTAGTTGCAGATGTTACCTGGCTGGAACAGTCCGGATGCAGCCCTATTATCCAACTTAAGCCGGAGGTAACTTCCGTTTCCAACAGGATCCTTTCTGATCCTTTTGCAATCGGTGGTGCTAAAATTAATGGTGATTGTCTTGAAATAGTACTTTCTTTCAGTGGTGGATGCAGGGCTCATGAATTTATAATGACATACCAGAAATTACCCCGTTTTGAGAAATACTCAGGAAAACTTACCCTGGGTCATAACAGTCACGAAGATATGTGTGAAGCATACATAACCCAGACAGTTGCCTTCGATTTAGCTCCTTTAAAGGAAGCTGATCAAGAAATGGTCAGGCTTATCCTGGTGAAAGAGGGAGATAGAGAAGATTATCAGCTAATTATAGATTATTACTATAAGAAATAACCTCGGTCCTAAATATTTATAGCCTCATCATAAGCAGCTGCCGAGGCTTCCATGACAGCTTCTGACATTGTGGGGTGCGGATGGATGGATTTTATTAACTCATAACTTGTTGTTTCCAGGGTCCGGGCGACCACCAATTCTGCGATAAATTCAGTTACGCCTACCCCTATCATGTGTGCTCCAAGTAATTCGCCGTATTTTACATCATAGATCAGCTTCACAAAGCCCTCTTTATGTCCGGCAGTGCTTGCCTTTCCTGATGCACTGAACGGGAATTTGCCAATTTTGATCTCATATCCGGCATCTCTTGCCGCTTTTTCAGTGAGGCCCACAGATGCAATCTCCGGGCGGGTATAAGTACAACCGGGAATGTTATCATAGCGAATGGGATGGGGATTTTTACCACCGATCTTTTCTACACAGAGGATCCCTTCTGCAGATGCTTTATGGGCCAGTGCAGGTCCGGGAACTATATCGCCAATGGCATAAATTCCTTCCACACTGGTTCTCATAAATTCATCCACACGTATTTTGTCTTTTTCGATGACAACTCCGAGTTCTTCAAGTCCGAGGTTTTCAAGATTAGGTGTAATACCTACAGCTGACAGTACAATATCAGCTTCCACTTCCTCGATTCCTTTGGCTGTTTTTATTTTAACTTTGCATTTTTCTCCGCTGGTATCAACTGATTCGACAGTTGAAGAAGTCATGATAGTTATGCCTGATTTTTTAAACGACCTTTCAAGTTGTTTCGATACCTCCTCATCTTCCAGAGGCACAATAACGGGCATAAACTCAACCAGAGTTACTTTTGTTCCCAGAGTACTATAAAAACAGGCGAACTCACTTCCGATTGCACCTGATCCGACAACTACCATTGAGCCAGGTAATTCCTTCAGTGTCAGAGCCTCGCGGTATCCGATCACCTTTTTGCCATCCTGTATGAGGCCGGGAAGTTCTTTTGATCTTGCCCCGGTGGCAAGAATTATATGCTGAGCCTTATAAATATTTTTATTACCGCTGTCATCTGTAACCTCCACTGTATGTTTACCTGCAAGCCGTCCGGTTCCCTGAATGACATCAATCTTATTTTTTTTAAAAAGGAATTGCACTCCCTTGCTCATGCCATCGGCCACATTGCGGCTGCGTTCAATGACCTTTGCAAAGTCAGGCATGGATGTACCTTCTATTTTCAAACCATATTCAGATGCATGTTTGATATAATCATAGACCTCAGCACTTTTCAAAAGGGATTTAGTAGGGATGCATCCCCAGTTAAGGCAGATCCCGCCAGGTCTTTCTCTTTCAACCACAGTTGTTTTTAATCCAAGCTGACTTGCACGTATTGCAGCCTCATAGCCTCCCGGCCCGCTGCCAATGACTATAAGATCATACTCCATAATTTCTGAGTTTTTATTTATAAATCAAAGTGATAGTAACTGCAAAGCTACTGAAAATCTTCAAGATATATTGCTGCGGGCTTCAAGCTGCTGGCTTGTAGTTTATTGTTACTAGTAGACTTGTGGACTTGTGGACTTAATTCCCAGGTCTGTTACAATAAAAAAGGGAGATGAATTTAATCGCCTCCCTTTAAATTAACCAAGTATTAGAAAACTACCTCGTCAGAATCATTTTTTTGACGATGGTATTTCCGTTAACAGTAAATCTGAGGTAGAATACACCTTCAGCAACACCCAGATCTGGTGCGCTGAGGTCATAAGAGAATTCACCAGGATCCTGTTTCATATTGACAATATCTGTAGTTCTTGCACCAAGCAGATTATAGATCTCAATCCTTACATCAGAAGGTTTATCAAGAGCGTAGGTTATCCTGGTCTGGTTCCTGAATGGATTCGGGTATATTTTCAGGTTATTCATTTCTTCCCGCAGATCGTTGATCCTGGTCTGGAGTCTGTTATCTTCTATGTTAGACATAGACTGGCTGTAAGGTCCGGTGCCTGCTTTTTTGCCTATTAAATCCGCTGGATCACATATTGCAGTTTTAACACCTGCAACGCGGTAATAATATTTTGTCTCAAGGGCTAATGGATCATCATCCGTAAAATTATTTATTTCAACAGGTATGTTTTCTTCAATAGGAGATAAGGCGGTTGAATCCGTTCCGCGGTATACTGTATAGCTGATGAAATCAATAGCACCATCTTCAATTTCATAATCACTCCAGGCGAGATTAACTCCATTATCTGAACTTACATACTGAAGGAAGAGCGGCTTATGATAAGAACTTAATTCAGACTCGTTACCACAGGTGTCAACCACAGATATCTTATACAAATATGAACGTCTTCTTGGACTGACTTCAGTATCCACGAATACGCTCAAATCATCGTAACTGGAAGTTCCTATTAAACTGCCCTCCCTGTAAATATTATAAGATATAATACCGGCATTTTCGGTTTTTTCCCAGATAACCATATTTTTCTCAGTTTCGGAATCAACAGAAACAAGGCATATTTCTTCGTCTTCATATGGCTGAGATAAATATACAGTCACCTGATCAGTATTTACACAACTATTCGTATCTGTAACGCTTACAGTATATGTTGTATTAGTATATGGGAAAGAACGTGGATTCTGTATATTGGGATCATTTAAAGTGTTTTCTGGTGTCCAGGAAAAATATCTTCCTCCTGTAGCTATTAACTGAATGGTATCACCGGGACAAATACTCACATCTTCACCGGCATATGCGTCAGGCAATGGATATAATTCAACCTGTTTGGAATCTGTTGCAGATTCACCACAAAGATTTGTTACAACAACACTATATATTCCTGATTCATTTACTGTTATGCGACCTGTCGTTGCCCCTGTATTCCATAAATAGAAAACGTTATCATTCTGCTCGAAAATATCAGCAATTATCGTAAAGCCTTCACTATTACATAATGTAGTGTCTGCATAAAGATTCATTGTTGGGTGGAGACATCCTCCATTGGCGGTTCTCTGGATCTCCCCGGACCACCCTATTGTCCATCCGTTATTCTGATCAACCATTACCATATGGACAAGATAATCCGGATCTTCAACAGACTGGATGTACCATGTACTGCCTCCGTCAATTGTTCTCATTATCCTGCCAATCCATGCACTATTCTCATATGCAGAACCCGCCATCCATCCATTATTTTCATCCGTAAAATCTATTGAATTTGGATAAAAATATGGCAGGCTGACCTCGTCATATTTATCCCAGTTAGTTCCTGCATTTTCAGTATAGTAAAGGTCTTTATATGATCCTCCCACTGCAAATCCCTTAGTGGGACTGACAAAATGAATATCAATAATTGACTGGGTTTCAGGTGCAGATTGAAGTACCCAGTGATCTCCGCCATCTGTGGTTATCAAAATTACTCCATTTGCTCCTCCAATCCATCCATATTGATAGTCAAGGAAATAAATACATTTCAGATCTGCATCAGTTACCTTGACAGGATCCTTGCCCCAGTTCTGCTTTGTCCAAGTAGTTCCCCCATTTTCTGTATAGGCTATCAGCCCATCATCACCGACAATCCAGCCGACGCTGGAATTATAAAAATAAATATCCCTTGTATAGTAATAATCACTTAAACCCAGGGCAGTTTTTACGTCCATTTTCGCCCATGTTACTCCCCCATTAGTAGTATAAGCATAACCGTTATATCCCCCTACATAACCGTTATTTGCACTTGAAAACCAGATGCAATACCCATAATAATTCAGTGCAGCAGCACCTGCATCCAACATATATTTTGTATTCCATGTATCTCCTCCATCTATTGTATAAAGGAGTTGATCTTTTTCTTCAGTTACGATCCAGGCATTATATTTTGACAGTGCCGTAATCTGCCTTAAATTTTTGCTCGTACCTGAACTTTGAGCAAACCAACCATCGCTATATAAAGGTTGCAATACCGTCAGTGTAGCACCATTACTATAAATAGTTCCACAATCATTTGAAACTCTGCAGCGATAATCCCCTGCATCTCCTGGAATGACCGTGGAAATTGTATAGGATGATGAGGTTGCACCTTCTATATCTGAGTATCCGCCACCCGTATTCAGCTGCCATTGGTGATATCTGGGTGTGGAACCGGAAGCAGTGACACTGAAAGTGACACTTTCCCCAACGTACTTAGTCGCACTCGAAGGGTGTTCAGTAATTGAGGGTTTATAAAGAACATACAGATAGGCAATATCACTGTATGTTGGGAGACCTAATGATGGGGTTACCCTACATCTGAATTGTTGCCTGTTCCAATCCCTGGTTAATGGCTGGAGTTTGTTAAACGTAAGACTTAAAACATTGCTTGTCGCACCTGGGATCGCCACCCACTCAATACTTCTGTAAGGCGCTGTATACCATTGATAAGTACTTGATTTTCCTAACTTAATTGAAAATGTAAGAGTCCCGATAAAATACTCACATTCAGAATGGGATGCTGGGGTAACAGTTTGTCCATTAACGAATGACATAGTCCCTGTAATCACCAATGCTATTAATATAGAAAAGATACTTTTATTCAGATGAGTAATTTTTTTCATAGCTTGATTCATTTATGATTTTTTTTCCTGTTATTTATCTCCTCTATTTTTATCAAATGTACAACTTTACTTATATAAAGTAAAGTTTTTCGTCAAATAATACTCATATAATTCCCTGAGTATGAGGATTTCAGATGATTTTAAATCATCTTCCACTTTTGATTTATCTTTTTGTCAATGAACTGATTCTTCAAAATCAGATAAAACAGTTTTATCTAACTTAAACTCAAAAAACAAATCGTTCGTCAAAAAAGTTCATTCGTTTATCCCGAAAAAGAAGCTCTTGGTATTATCTCTCTTGTTCCGGGCTCCGGGTTTTGATCTACAGAGTAAATAGTGCTTTTCTTTCCTTTCCTCCCTGCCCTCTGCTTCTTATAGACTACAATTCTCCCAAATTGGTTGCTTCGAAATTTCAGGACAGTTAATATCATAATTTGGTAATATTCAATATTTTAAATAGATTAGGCCGGTATGTTACGAAGATTAGTCACATATTGTCTCCTTTTTTGTTCATTTTTTTCTTCACCCCAGGCTATTTATTCCCAGGATCCGGTTAAAATAGATAGCCTGGAAAATGTACTTAAATCCAAAAAGAAGAAAGACCGTTTTGAAGTGCTTACAGCACTGTCAGTTGAAATTGCAAGGCTTGATTATGTCCAAAGCCAGGAGCTGGCAGATGAAGCTATATCTCTGGCAAAAAAGAGGCGTGATATCAAACTTGAAGTCTCAGGATATATAAATAAAGGCTATTGCCATGAGTTAAACTATGAAGATTCGATCGCGGCGACTTTGTTCCGGAAAGCACTTGAAATCAGTAATGAAAAAAATTACAATGACGGCAAGGCAGAAGCTTTGTACAGAATAGGAAGGTCATTGTCCTATCAGAGAGATTATTCTGCATCAGCAGAATATCTGGATAAGTCGCTTGAGCTTGCAAGGAATTCAGGGAACTTTAAGATCGAAGGACAGGTGCTGTCATCCTTAGCCGATAACATGAGACAGGCCGGAAATATTGATGAAGCGATGGCCTTCTATCAGAAGTCACTCGAATCGGCCAGGAAGGCAGATGATATTAATACATTGGGCAATGTCTATAGCACTATTGGTAGTTTATATTACTCCCGGGGGGATTATCACCAGGCCATCCGGAATTATGAAGAATCAAGGAAATTTCGCATCCAGATGGGAAGCAGGCTGAGGACTGCCCAGACAGAGAATAATATTGCCAATTCCTACTACAATCTGGCAAGGTATGATATGGCCATTGAATATTATCAGAAAGCACTTCCTCTATTTGAGGAATTAAAATACAGTGTCGGTATTGCCTCAGTCTATAATGGAATGGCTGTAATTTATTTTGATCAGAAATTATATGATAAGTCGCTTGAATACCATTCCAGGAAACTTGAAATAAGCGAAGAAACAGGAAATCTTAAAGAGGTCGGTAATACTCTAAATAACATAGGGAATGTATATGAAAAAATGACCTATGATTCTATTTCTGAAATTCTGGGATCCGATTATGAGAGTATCGTCATTAGGGAAAAAACTGACATCTACCTGAAAGCATATTCTAAAGCTCTCGATTATTATAACCAATCCCTGGAAATACGGAACAAAGTAAATGACCGTCCTGGACTACTCTCAACTCTCGGCAATATTGGCGTACTATACCTTCATTCAGGGAAATTGGATATCGCGATGAAATACCTTGATAAAGCAAGGATTTTAAGCCAGGAAATGAATAATACCGCAGAACTTGCTCTGTCATTGATGAGAATTGGCCAGGTCTATAACTATAAAGGTCAGAATGATATGACAATCCGATATATGAATCAGAGCCTGCAATATGCCGCGCAATCAGATCTTAAGGCTGTTATGGAGGATATTTACATGACTCTCTCAGATATATTCGAAAAGAAAAACGATTATTACCAGGCACTGACATATTACAAATTATTCAGCAATATGAAAGACTCCATATCCAGAGAGGAGTCAGTGAAAATGATGACTGAGATGCAGCTCAAATTTGAGACTGAGAGCATTCTTAAAGCAAATGAGCTGCTGGTAGTCCAGTCACAGCTGAGTGAGACCAGGGTCAGACAACAGAAGTTCATTATCTATTTCTTTATTATTATTCTTGGTTTGATAAGTGGACTGGTACTTTTCCTGGTCATTCGGAATTACAGGAAGAGACAAGAATTAAATCGTAACGAATCCGGGAATTTAAATTCATCGTTATTATTAAAGAAAATTTCATTAAAGCTGACACGGCTTTTTCACTGGATAATTTGAAAGTCAAATTAGTTTCAGGTTCCGGGTTCCAGGTTCCAGGTTATTAAATATCAGTACAATGTAATTGGACAATATTCAGATTGAAATAAACATATCATTAAGTGAAGTTTTAAAGCTGATAATTTATATTTTTGAATAATATCCTTTTTTTGTTAGATATATTGTAAATGTCTGAAAAGTTTAAAATAATTTCCTTCCTGATTTCATTACTGCTTATCCTCAGCCAGAACTTTTTTGCTCAGGACCTGGTAAAAGTTGACAGTCTGGAAAATCTACTGACCTCCGCCACGGGAAAGCAAAGATATGATATCCTGAAAAGCCTGTCGGGAGAAATTGTACGTAATAATACCACACGTGCTCAGGAGCTTGCAGATTCAATGATCTCTATTGCGAAAGATTTGCGTGATAACGAACTTATTTCTGACGGATATATCAACAAAGGATACATGTATGAAGCAATCGGGAAGGATGTTGAAGCTCTTAAGTTTTTCGAACAAGCCCTTGAATTCAGTGAAAATGAGGATTATATTAAAGGCAGTGCAATAGCTTTGTACAGAATAGGCCGTTCCTACGCATTCCAGAGGGATTATGTCCGTTCCGATGAATACCTTACCCGGGCTTTAAATCTTGCTATAGAAATTAAAGACATGAAAACTCAGGGAGAGGTGGGACACCAGCAGGCTGAAAATCTCAGATTATCAGGAAATATTCAGGAGGCCCTGATTAAGTTCAACAGTGCTATGGAGATTGCCCAAAAAGCGGATGATCTGAACACAATGGGAGCTATTCAAACAAGCATTGGAGGTATCCATTTTGCCCAGGGAAATTTTAATGAAGCCATAAAAAACTATGAAGAAGCAAAACGACTGAGAATTAAACAGGGGAATTTATTACGAGCTGCCCATATGGATATCAATATTGCCAATGCATATTATTATCTGGCAAAATATGATATGGCTATCGATTTTTATCAGAAAGCACTTCCCGTGCTTGAACAGTATAAATATACCTCAGGAATTGCAGCAGTATATAATGGAATGGCTGTAATTTATTTTTCACAGGAAGATTATGACAGATCTCTTGAAAATCATCTTAAAAAACTGGAAATAAGTAAGCAAATGGGTGATCAGAGAGAGGTAGGAAATACGTTGAATAATATTGGAACTGTGTACTCGAGAATAGCATCTGATTCCCTTACCAAGATATTTGGTTCTGAATATCAGGATTCTATACTTGCTGAAAAATCCGATAAATACTTTAATTTATTTGCCAGAGCTCTTGATTATTTCCAGCAATCACTGGAAATCCGTGAACAGGTTAATGACCGCCCGGGACTGGCTAAAACTCTTAATAATATTGGCAATAACTATTTGATTTCCGGGCAACTTGATGTGGCACGAGATTATTTTGAAAGAAGCCTTTCAATCAGTGAGGACATAAATGATGCCAACGAAATTGCAGTTTCTTTGCTTAGAATCGGAACCATATATCACTATAAGGGTCAGTACGACAGGGCTTTGAATTACCTTAACCAGAGTCTTCAATTTGCAATTGAACTGGATGTTAAAGACATCATACAAAATATTTACCAGAATCTTTCTGACGTATACACCCGGTTAAATAATTATGAGAAAGCGCTCGAATATTTTAAACTGCATAGTGCATTTAAAGATTCAATTTACAAGAAAGAGACTCAGGATATGATTGCCGAAATGCAGGTGAAATATGAGACCGACGCGGTAATAAAGGATAACCAGCTTCTCACCACCCAGTCTGCCCTGAGCCAGTCAAAAGTGAAACAGCAGAAGACAATCATTTATTTCTTCATCTTCGGACTTTTTTCAGTATTGAGTCTTGTAGTATTACTGGTGCGGCAGAACAACCAGAGGAAAAAAGCGAACTTTGAACTTGCACAGAAAAACAACCTTATAACTGAACAGAAAAAAGAGATCACAGACAGTATCCAGTATGCCAGCCGTATCCAGAGTGCATTGCTGCCCCCGGGAGATTATATTGATACCCTGATCCCTGAACGGTTTATTGTCTATTTCCCAAGAGATATTGTCAGTGGTGATTATTACTGGATCACTGAAAAGAACAGAAAAATAATATGCGTTTCAGCAGACTGCACAGGACATGGTGTGCCTGGAGCGTTTATGAGCATGCTTGGCATCGCCTTCCTGAATGAAATATTAAGCAAGCAGGATGAATTTCACACAGATGAAATCCTGAATGACCTCCGGTCACATGTAATAAAATCTCTCCACCAGACAGGTAAAGAGGGTGAAAGCCAGGATGGAATGGATGTCGCCCTTTATGTTATTGACCTTGAGCAAATGAATCTTGAGTATTCCGGTGCCAATATTTCTCTTTACCTTTTCAGGGATAGTGAACTGGTCGAAATAAAGGCAGATAAAATGCCCATTGGTATTCACGTCAAGGCTGAAATACCCTTTACAAGGCATAACCTGGACTTAGTGAAGAATGACATGATTTATACCCATACAGACGGATATCCTGACCAGTTTGGAGGGCCTCACCAGAAAAAATTCATGGTGAAGAATTTTAAGAACGTCCTTGCAGAAATACACAACAGTCCCGTGGAAGAGCAGAAGCAAAAGCTTGTTAATGTATTTAATGCCTGGAAAAACGGTTTTGCGCAGGTGGATGATGTCCTGGTCGTTGGTGTGCGTATCTAGATTATTTTTTCTTCAGATAACTTTCAAGGATTTTTTGAGCTGCCTGATAGGAGCTTATTTTGTTGTGCAGTATCTTCTGTTTGTATTCTTCTATTTTTTTGACCATCCCCGGGAAATTATAAAACTCAGACTTCAGCGATTCATGAATGCTGTCATACATCCTTGCTATGGCCTGCTGATTCCGGTTTTTCTGAAAATAACCGGATCTCTTCGCATGATCTTCATATGAAATAATCATATTCCATACTTCGTCAAGTCCTTGTCCGTCTCTTGCTGAACAGCTCATCACCTTCGGGATCCATCCTGATTCAGACGGTGGATACAGGTGGAGTGCATTGGTAAATTCTGCCTTTGCTATTTCAGTGCGCTGTACATTCGAGCCATCAGCTTTAGTAATTACTACAGCATCTGCCATTTCCATGATACCTCGCTTTATCCCCTGAAGCTCGTCACCTGCACCTGCCAGCATCAGTAAAAGGAAAAAATCCACCATAGAATGAACAGCTGTCTCAGACTGGCCCACACCGGTAGTTTCCACAAAAATGGTATCAAATCCGGCTGCTTCACATAAAATAATAGTCTCCTTTGTTTTCCTTGCCACACCTCCAAGAGATCCTCCGGAGGGTGAAGGCCTGATGAAGGCATCAGGATCCTGCGAAAGAGTCTCCATTCTTGTTTTATCCCCCATGATACTCCCGCCTGTACGCTTACTGCTGGGATCAATAGCAAGAACGGCCAGTTTCCTGCCCCAACCTGTGACCATTTTCCCAAGTGATTCGATGAAAGTACTTTTCCCTACTCCGGGTACACCGGTTATGCCTATTCTTAATGAATTGCCGGCAAAAGGTATGCATTCTTCAATTATTCGGGAAGCTATGTCTCTGTGGGCAGGCAGGGAGCTTTCAATAAGGGTGATTGCCTGACTGAGGATGGTGCGGTCATTGTTTCTTATTCCATCAACGTATTGCCAGGGCTTAAGGATCTTTTTCTTTCTTTCCCTGAATTTACGAACAGCCTCCGGACTGATAGAATCCGGCTTAACGACACCATCGCTGACGAACAGAGTTCCTTTTTTCGGTTTCATTGACTATCAGGACTCCAAGACATCTCCCTTAACCCAGAGAATTGACCTGGATTTTTGAGGATCATTGGATATAATAGTAATCGTCTTATTCTGTTTGCCAATTTTACCTGCAGAATTAAAAATAACCTTCATGGTTGTGGAGCTTCCGGGCTTTATTATATCATCTACAGGGCTAACTGCAGTGCATCCGCAACTGGCTTTGACATTCCTGACAACCAGATCTGATTTGCCCTGATTCGTAATTGTAAAAACATGTTCTACCTTTTCTCCCTGTTTGATCGAACTGAAATCAAATGTATTGTTGTCGAAAGAAATTGATGGTGCATTTGCTACCTGTTCAGGTGTCCATGATGAAAAGTCTTCTTCAATGGTTGCGCTGACAGTAAGCCTGTTATTGGTATTGAACTGATCATTCAGCATCACATCCACCCTGTCGACAACGAAACCCCATTCATTTTTCAGTTCACTGTTATAGCTGACTGATATTTTCCCTTTCTCTTCCGGTTTCAGAACTTCCGGGACAGCCTTCATAACAATATGGACAGGAACTTTGCTGAACGATATCTTTACAGGATTTTGTGAAACGTTGATTACATCGAGCTCCTGGGTAACAGTTTTGCCTTTAAGGATCTGGGCAAAGCTCGCATGGTTCGAGACCAGGCGGATATCCCCCATACTATATTTGTATGTATTCTCAAGTGTAACAGGTTTGGGAGCAACATCACCCTTGATGAACAGCACAACATTTGGATTAGTTGCATTGGATGCCACAGTTAAGGATTTGTTGAAAGGGCCTGGCCTGTTTAAAGGATCATACGTTGCGCTGACAAATCCCTTTTTACCTGGCAGGACAGGTTCTTTTGACCAGTCGGGTGAGGTACAGCCGCAACTTGCTCTTACCTGATTAATTATAAGTGGTTTACCACCTGTATTGATGAATTGGAAATTATAAGTTACTTTGCCATCTTCTTCTTTAATGTTGCCAAAATCATGAGTTTCTTTATCAAATGATACAGTAGGCTCAACTGTCTGGGCCAGGATTATTCCCGGGATGAAAAGAGCCAGCAATAAGGCAACAGTTATAAACTTCTTCATAGTTTTTATATTTTAAAAGAATTAACGAATTACTGTTTTTATTATTTTTTTAGATCGACAACAAAATTAATAATAATAAGTTAATGCATATATGGATTGACGCTCTTCATGGTACAAAGGTTGCATTATTCCTGAATCGATAAAATACTTAACTTTGAAACTGATTTGAGAGACATAAATGCACTCAGTTTTCAGACATATCAAAACCAGGTACCAGCTAATAATTCTTATTGTATTCCTGCTGATCTCTGTACAATTACCGGGCCAATTTTATTACGGCCACCAGATGACCTTCGGGAAAAACAGGGTTCAGTATAATGATTTTTACTGGTATTTTTTCCGCTTCGAGAGATTTGATACATACTTCAGCCAGGAAGGAAAGAACCTGGCAAATTACACTGCAGATTACCTTGAGAAAGAAATAACCCGCATTGAAAGCTTTTTTGATTATGAACTTGAGAACAGGCTGATATTCATAGTTTATAATAAACTCACTGATTTCCGGCAGAGCAACATAGGACTGATAACCGGAAAGGAAGAATACAATACCGGAGGAGTAACTAAGATCTTACGTAATAAGGTTTTTATCTATTTTGACGGAGATCACAGTAAATTCGAAAAACAAATCACAGCCGCAATCACGGAAGTCCTGATAAATGAAATGCTGTACGGAAACGGGCTTCGTGAGAATATGACAAATTCCACCCTGATTGAATTGCCGGACTGGTATTTTAAGGGACTTATTTCTTATGTTTCTGATCACTGGAATGTCGAGATCGAAGACAGGGTAAAAGACGGGATATTTACCGGCCGGTATGAAAAATTTAACCGTCTGACAGGCACCGATGCCGTTTATGCGGGCCATTCATTCTGGAGATTTATTGCTGAAACTTACGGCGAATCAGTAATTCCTAATATTATTTACCTTACAAGGATCAATAAGAATTCCAATTCAGGATTTATGTATGTACTGGGATTCAATATCAAAGAGCTTTCCGCGGAATGGATGAGTTATTACCAGAATCTGTTTGATGAATCTGACCTTGGCAGGGAATTTCCTGATTCGGAGGAAGTCCTTAACAGAACAAGGAAAAAGCAGGTATATAACCAGGTGAGGCTTAGTCCTGACGGGAAATATATTGCCTACTCCACCAATGAATCCGGCCAATTCAAAATATGGCTCTACGACACACAGGAAGACAGGAAAAAGAAACTGTTAACCCATGAACACAGACTTGATCAGATTCCTGATTATACTTATCCCGTCATTAACTGGCATCCCACAGGCAGGATCCTTACATTTTTCACAGAGGAGGAAGGAGGAGTAAAAATGTACTATTATGTCCTTGAAACAAAGGAGCTCACAGTCAGGAATATGTTGTTTTTTGAGAAGATACTTGATTTTTCATACTCTGATGACGGACTGCGGATGGTGATCTCGGGAATAAACCGTGGCCAGTCTGATATTTATATCCATACACTTGCGTCAGGGACCAATGAACCGCTTACTCAGGATATTTACGATGATATGTCCCCACGATTTATTAATAATGGAAATGATATAATATTTTCATCCAACCGGCCTGAAGATACAACAGGATATTATCAGTCAGGGCAGCCATTATACAGCAAGAACCTGCCTTTCAATCTGTACCTGGTGGATTATAGTAACAGGAATTATGAAATTAAGAAATTATCCGGGTACAAGTTTGTGAATGATACCAGGCCTTTTGAGATTGAACCGAATAAATTCATTTTTTTGAGTGACCATAATGGACTGATAAACAGACATATTGCGAAGTATGATAGTGCGATAGATTTTATTGATACAACAATTCATTACAGGTATTTTACACAGACATACCCCATTACTAACTATTCTAGAAATATACTGGATTATGATATCGCAGCTGAGACAAATGAATATGCTGAAGTACTATTCAGGAATGGAAGGTATCATATATTCAGGGATACCTACGATCCACAGCCAAAGTCTTTTTCAGGAATTTATTCAAACACTGATTACAGAGAAGAAAAGACAAAGGAGCTGGCCGAAGCAGACAGTCTCAACAAAGTGCGAATTGAGACCATCGCAATTAGTGCTGTTTCTGATAACAAAATCATTACAAGCTCATCGGATACCTTAATGCTGGACCGCGGGACGGTCGATATAAATAATTATGTCTTTGAAATTGAGAAACTGAATTATTATAATGAAAAGTTCAGGGATGATAATCTGAACCTGGTGCTGGATACCGTAAAATTCAGAAGACCTACGCCAAGGATATATGAAACAGCATTTTACACAAACTTTCTTGCTACCCAGATCGATTTTAGTTTTCTGGGAGCCTCATATCAGCCTTTTACCGGCGGTGCTGTTTATTACAATCCCGGATTTAACATGATGTTTAAACTGGGAACTAATGACCTGTTTGAAGACTATAAGCTGACAGGGGGATTGCGTTTTGCTGCGGATCTTGACAGCCATGAATTCCTGATCAGCTTTGAGAATCTGAAACGAAGGCTTGATAAAAACCTGGTTTTTCACAGGCAGGTATATAAAAGCATTGCGGAAACTTCGTCGTCAACATCTTCTCTCATTAAGACTGTTTCACATAATGTCATGTACGTATTGCGGTGGCCTTTCAGCCAGGTGACTTCATTTGAGGGAACTGTTACCGCGCGCCAGGACCGGCATGTTTTTCTCTCAACTGACCTCCAGTCACTTGAGGAAGAGGATATTTCTTATTACTGGGCTGGTCTCAAGCTTGCATATACTTTTGATAATACACGACAGCTTGGAATAAACCTTTACCAGGGAGCAAGGTTCAGGATCTTTGCCGAAGCATACCAACAGCTAAATCTCAACAGATACGACCTTTATACAGCCGGAGCTGATTTCCGTCATTATACAAAAATTCACCGTACTCTGATCTGGGCAAACCGTTTCGCAACAGGTGCATCATTCGGCAGGAGCAGACTGATCTATTACCTTGGAAGTGTCGATAACTGGACAAATTTTTCTTCAAAGGTTGAAACTTTTGACAAAAGTATACCCGTGGATTATTCAAAAAATTATGTATATCAGACCCTGGCATCCAATATGAGAGGATTTACCCAGAACATCAGGAACGGCGACAAGTTTGCGCTTTATAACACTGAACTCAGATGGCCTGTTATACGTTATTTTGCAAACCATCCTATCAGCTCAAACTTCTGGAATAATTTCCAGATAGCTGGATTCTTTGATATCGGGACCGCATGGTCAGGACTGCATCCATGGTCTGGCGAGAACGCCTATGATAATGAGATCATAGAAAACGGTCCAATTACAATTACAATTGATGCAGACAGAGAACCAATTGTTGCCGGTTATGGATTCGGCCTTCGCAGTATGCTGCTGGGATATTTTGTTCGTCTCGACTGGGCCTGGGGAATTGAAAATAAAGTGGTCCTTCCAAGGATATTTTATTTTTCCCTGAGTCTCGATTTTTAAGCAGACAGCTGCAAGGAAAAATCATTTAAAAATACACCTGAATATTATTTTACCTGTTTATGGACCTTAAAAAAACAATTCGGAATTTATCTGCTGAGCTGCACCCTGAGATATCAGGGATCAGGAGGCATCTTCATATCAATCCGGAATTATCATTCATGGAAACAGGAACATCCGCCTATATATGTGACAGGCTAAATACGGGAGGTATCAGTTTTAGGGCAGGAATAGCAAAAACAGGAATTGTTGCGGTCATAAAAGGTAATCAGCCGGGAAAAAAAGTAATTGCTCTGAGGGCAGACATGGATGCTTTACCTATTCAGGAATTGAATGATGTGCCGTATAAATCAAAAAATCCCGGAGTAATGCATGCCTGCGGGCATGATGCCCATTCTGCCTCTCTGATAGGGACAGCTTTTATTCTGGAAAGATTAAAAGAGTTGTTCGGCGGGACTGTAATCCTGATATTTCAGCCGGGTGAGGAAAAGGCTCCAGGAGGGGCTTCCCTGATGATTAATGAAGGTATATTTAAAGATGTAAAACCAGACCTCATTCTTGGACAGCATGTCTTGCCGTCCCTGAAAAGCGGAATGGCAGGTTTTGCCCCGGGTGCGGTCATGGCTTCAAGTGATGAAATCTATATATCGATCAGGGGAAAAGGCGGACATGCAGCAATCCCTAACCGTGTGAATGATACTGTACTTGCGGCATCCCAGGTAATTGTTTCACTTCAGCAGATAGTCAGCCGGAATGCCAATCCTTTCTCCCCCACCGTCCTGTCTTTTGGAAAAGTGACCGCTGACGGTGCCGTCAACGTAATCCCCTCAGAAGTAAAGATTGAAGGAACGCTTCGGACAATGGATGAGAAATGGAGAAAGAAAGCTATCGATAAAATTGGTCATATTGCAAAATCTGTGGCTCTCAGTATGAATACAACCTGCGATATTAATTTTGTCAGCGGATATCCCGTCCTGAGAAATGACCCTGAGGTGACAGACAGATCAATAAGTTTCGCGTCTGAATTTCTGGGCAAAGATCAGGTTGCGGCACTCGAACCAAGAATGACTGCTGAAGACTTTGCTTTTTTTGCCAGCATTATACCTGCAACTTTTTACAGACTTGGAACTGCCGGCTCAGAAAAGGGATTATCATCCGACCTGCATACATCCAACTTTGATATAGACGAAGCCTCACTAAAGACAGGGATGGGACTGATGGCTTACCTGTCGATCCGTCATCTCCAGAGTTAATAATGAAAATATTAGCTGTTAATTTGGATATGTCTTTTTTGAATTTAACTTTGCATAATTATTAATTTAAAATTTTTATTGAAATGGCTCATGTTATAAATGATGAATGCACTGCATGTGGCACCTGTATTGATGAATGCCCCGTTGAAGCTATCTCTGAAGGGGATATTTACAAGATAGATCCTGAATTATGTACTGATTGCGGTGCTTGTGTGGACGTATGCCCGGTTGAAGCTATTCATCCTGCAGCGTAACTGAAAGGTTTATTGCCTGCACAAAATATCAAAAAGCCCACCTGGAGTGGGCTTTTTTATTTATCTGGGATCATACTTTGATAAAGTAAGTATCTTCTGGTAATCCCGCACTTCAATTATATCTTTGAGACTCAACTTTGGATTATTCTCTGAATATGACTCCACAATTCTCCATCCTAACCAGACAGCCGCTCTCGCAGGGGATTCACTTGTAAAATCCTTTGTAAATGGACCATCACCAGTGAATTTCCTTATAACAGAACGCTCAGTTTCAAAAAGCAGCTTATTCTCAATCAGGTATTCCCACATCCTTGCCTCATTGTTTCTGCAGAAATTCATCTCGTCGCCTGTAAATCCCATTATCAGGCTGTCAGGCTGGTGAGGAAGCATTGATTTGACATAAAACATGATTTGCCCATTATAAACCATATTGGAAAGCAGGTTGTCTGTTGAATCATTAAACTCATATTCACTTAATGCCCATGCCATTATGCAATCTGAAGGAATTTTTTCCCTATACATATTCACGATAAAATATTGATTTAATCCCAGCTGTTTATAATAACCGCAATCTCGCCCCAGGTATTTGTCAAGGCCTATCCCGATAATTCCTTCTGCAGTGACCACCGATTGGTTAAACCGGGATATGTAAGTTATGATCTCCGGGATTGGTTTTTCAGGAAAATAATAATGATAATGTCTGAAAGCCAGGCTTAATTCATTTTCCAGACCGTCAACATCAGGATATGTTTCGATAGTCTTATTATAAACTTCATTATTCAGGTAATCTGTCAGAAATATCTTCAGATATTCGGGATAAGTTTTTTGTCCGGCACCCCCGATATTTATTATCTTAAAGTTGAAAAGATCAAAAAAAGCTCCATATTTATTAAAGAATCCGGGGATGCTCTCTTTAATACTGTCAAGATCAGTATCAAACAGGTCTATCTCAAATCTCTTTATTTTTATCGAGAGGTCTTCAGAAGATATATCAACCTTATATGGATTTTTTTTACATCCGGCTATCAATAATACCAGGCCAAGGATGAAAACCAGAGCAATCTTATTTTTATCCCCCATGATAATTCCCTGAAAGTATTATTTTTGTAATCAAATTATTCAGTGAAACGCTAAATTATATGAAAAAGTACACATTTTTAGTTTTTCTCATGTTGTTTTCAAGCAGTACTTTCTCCCAGAGATTCAGCTTTAGCATTATTGCTGACCCACAGATCGCCTGGCTAAGGACGGAACTTGATGAGGTCAAAAGTGACGGTCCCGTTTTTGGGATTAACGGGGGCTTGGTTTTTGACAGATATTTTACTGAAAATTATGCATTCTCCACGGGTATCTCTCTCTGGCAAACCGGGGGCAAGCTGCTCTTTACGGAAGGTATGACAATTCAGACCAGATCGGGTGATAAGACACTCGATCCAAACTCATCCATGATATACAGACTGCAATACCTGACCATTCCATTATCTTTAAAACTTAATTCAAATGAGATAGGATATATGTCATTTTTTGCCCATGTTGGTATTAATAATCATATCAGTATTGGAAAATCAGCAAACGTACCCTCAACGGATGAGAATAAAGTTGGGATCCCTGAGGAAATCAACATTTTCAGTATGTCTTATTTCTTTGGGGGCGGAGGTGAATATTCCCTTGGAGGCAATACCAGGCTTCTTGCCGGATTGTATTTTACAAGCGGATTCTGGGATATTACTTCATCAGAGGAATATCGTGCAACTCTTAACGCAGTTTCTTTAAGGATTGGTGTCAGGTTCTAAGGACAGATAGACGTGCTTTACTGTGAAACATTATGAAAATTGGCCTTGCACAGCTGAATTATCATATCGGAAATTTCCCTGAAAATGAGAGGTCTGTTGAATCTGAAATAAAAAACGCAAAAAGAAATAATACTGACCTTCTGCTGTTTTCTGAACTGGCCATTTGCGGATACCCCCCGCTGGATCTTTTAGAACACAGGGAATTCATTGATGAGTGCTATACGTCAATAAGGAATATTGCAAAGATCTGCACAGATATCGGAGTTCTTATCGGCGCTCCTGCAATTAATAACAATCCCACAGGCAAAAAGCTCTATAATTCAGTCTTTTTTCTTAACGATGGTAAAATACAGGAGATGTTCCATAAAACTCTCCTTCCCACCTACGATATTTTTGATGAATACCGTCATTTTGAATCAAATTCCGAATTCAGGCTCCTGGATTTTAAGGGCATAAAAATAGCAGTTACAATATGTGAAGATCTCTGGTTTGATCAGCCTGTTGAGAATGAATTTGCCAACGGCAGATTATACACAGTCAACCCTATGGAGAAGCTGGCAGCGTTGAAACCTGACCTTATTGTTAACCTGGCGGCTTCGCCCTTTTCCTTTACCAAAATAGAGACCAAGAAGAACATTTTTATAAGAACTGCGAAAAATTATAAACTTCCCTGTATTTACCTTAATCAGGTTGGAGGCCAGACGGAACTGATATTTGAAGGAGGATCCCTTGTTATTGATTCTGATGGAAGGATCGTCAGAGAGTTAAACAGTTTTTCCAGGGATAACTGTATCATTGATGCGGAAGATCTTATCCATGACAAACTGAAACCTGTAAATAAAGCCCCTGCAGATCCCACCGGGATGATTCATGATGCCCTTGTTCTCGGGATCAGGGATTTTTTCGGCAAAAGCGGATTGACAGATGCAATCCTGGGATTATCCGGGGGTATTGATTCTGCGGTGACTGCAGTACTTGCTGTCCATGCCCTCGGCACGGACCACGTCCATGCATTAATGCTGCCATCAGGCTATTCATCCGGCCATTCTGTTTCAGATTCAGTACTGCTGACTGAAAAGATCGGGATTCAATATAATATAATCAGCATACAAAAAATATTTGACGAATACAGGGAGTATCTGAAACCTTTATTTGACGGCCTTCCTGACGATGTAACAGAAGAAAATATACAGTCACGGATACGAAGTACTTTTTTAATGGCCATGGCAAACAAGTTCGGGTATATACTGCTGAATACCAGTAACAAGAGTGAAGCTGCTGTAGGATATGGGACCCTTTACGGGGATATGGCCGGCGGATTATCAGTCCTGGGGGATGTATATAAAACAGATGTATACCGGCTCGCAGCCTTCATTAACAGGCACGATGAGATAATTCCAAATGGGATAATCACCAAGCCTCCTTCAGCAGAGCTTAAGCCCGGACAGATGGACACAGATTCCCTGCCTGAATATAGTATCCTTGATAAAATATTGTTTGAATATATAGAGCATAAAAAATCTGCATTTGAAATCAGCGATACCGGAATTGACCTGGATCTGGTCAGGAAAGTTTTAAAGATGATCAATCATAATGAGTTCAAGAGGTATCAGACTCCTCCAATCCTCAGGATATCATCTAAAGCTTTTGGCCCGGGAAGAAGGATGCCTCTTGTCGCAAAATATTAATTTCGTACATTTGTATGTTATACAACACATTTTCTCCTAACTATGACAGTTAACCGCGAAGATAACTGTGACAATTGCATCGAAAACAGGATGTCGGTATTCAATGTCCTGACAAAAGCAGAAAAAGAACTGTTAAATAAAAATTATACATGCCAGCATTATAAGAAGGGAGAAATCATATTCAAAGAAGGGGACAAACCATCGGGACTGATTTGTTTATCTGAAGGTAAAGTTAAGGTCTTCAAGGAAGGAGTTGGAGGCCGTGAGCAAATTGTAAGAATGGCCAAGCCTGTTGGCTTTATTGGATACAGGGCGCTTTTTGCTGAAGAGAATCATACTGCCACCGCTGTCGCTATTGAGGATTCAATAATTACCATCATTAATAAAGATACAATTTACAGGCTGCTTCGATTAAATCCTGATCTATGCTTTAGTATTATAAAGGCCTTTGCCACAGAGCTTGGTTTTTCCAATAACCGGACTGTAACCCTTACCCAGAAACATATCCGGGGCAGGCTCGCTGAGTCGCTCATCTTCCTGAAAGAAACCTATGGATTTGAAGATGATAACTTCACCATTAAGATCTACCTGTCCAGAGAAGACATTGCTAACCTGTCAAATATGACCACATCCAATGCCATCCGGACTCTTTCCATTTTCGCAGCAGAAGGAGTGATTGGTATTGACGGCAGGAAGATCAAAATACTCGACCTGGTAAAACTTGAAAAGATAAGTGAACTCGGATAAGTAATTTATGGATTTTCTCCTATTCTTCATCCCTTTCGGACTGATCTGGCTGCTATCCTGGCTGCCGTTAAAAGTTTTATATGTTGTTTCAGATATATGTTTCTTTTTTGTCTGGTATATAATTCCTTACCGGAAAAAGCTTGTGTTTAAAAACCTTTCCCTGTCATTCCCTGAAAAAAGCCCTGAAGAGATCAGGATAATAGCAAAAAAATCTTACAGGCACTTCTGTGATAATTTCATTGAATCTCTGGCCGCTGTTCACCTCCGGCTTGATGAACATATAAAAAGGTATAAGGTCCGTAATGGTGAGGTACTTGATAACCTGGATGCAGAAGGAAAAGATATAATGTTGATTACATCTCACTATGGCAACTGGGAATGGTTTTCGATTTTAACGTTCTACACTCATCATAAAGTACTTGCTGTGTATAAGACCCTTCATAACAAGTATTTTGACAGGATGTTCAGCAACCTGAGGAGCAAGTACGGAATTATCCCGGTCACAAAAGAAAAAACTTTCAGAACCATTATCGATTACCAGAAAAAAAAGATCCCGGTCATGGTATATCTGCTTGCTGACCAGCGGCCAACCTGGAAAGAGATCCAGCACTGGATCAGATTTCTGAACCAGGATACATCAATAATCCTGGGACCGGAAAAAATTGCAAAAAAACTGAATATGGCTGTCGTATTTGTCAAGCATTTCAAGCTTCGCCGGGGATATTATGAAACCGAATTTATAACTCTTGCCTCAGATCCGGCAAATACAAAACCGTTTGAGATTACAGAAAAATACTATCAGACCCTTGAAAGTATAATAAAAGAAAGCCCCGCTGAATATCTATGGACACATAACCGCTGGAAGCATACCTGGAAGAAAGATCAGTTTAAACGGCCCCGGGATATTGCTGTTACTTCCTGAAACAGGCAAACAATATTCTTCCTGTAAGATATTTGTACTGGTTATGGATTCGATAATCTATTTTCCTGAGCCTGCAGTATATCCAGAGGAATGGCAGCAGGAACATATAGAGACGTGATGTTGACTGCTGTTTGTCAATCGAAAAATCATACTGACTGAATCCCTGATTAAGACCAAGATTAATATACTGATCGGCAGTTAGCGAAGAGAGATGCTGAAGTCCGTCATTATTAGTGTGATTTAACGGTTTAAATCCATAAAAGAAACCTGAAAACAGGAACCTGATCCTGGACTTCAGGGATAAAATATTTGGAGTGGAGAAAAGAATTATCCCCCTATTTTTCAGGATACGGCTGGATTCCAGAAAAATCATCTGATGATCGTGTATATGTTCCATAACTTCCACAGCCACAATTATATCGAATGATTCTGATTCGTAAGGAAGCTTTTCGGTAAGATCGGCTTTTCTGCATTTCACCCCCTTTAAATAAAATAACTCAGGAAACAGATCACATGCGGAAATATCGTAACCGTCAAGGTATAATCTTTCAGTGAATGCACCATGTCCGGCTCCGATTTCCAATATTTTAGGCTGTTTGAATTCTGAAGCATATTTCCTGAAAAAGGCATAAAATCTCTCGTGTATTCCAGGCATTGTGATTGGCCTGATCTCTTTCTCCATATTCAGGTTATTTTTCAGTTTGCCAGTTCTTCCAGAAGCTCTTCGACCTGTTTGATAGATTTGTTGAGGGTAAATACTTTTTCGACTTTCTGACGACCGTTTTTGCCAAATATTTTTCTTAATTTCTCATCTTTTGCGAGGACATTGACCTTTTCTGCAAGATCTTCAACATTCCCTTTTTCCACAAGGTATCCTGTCAGCCCTTCATCAATAATTTCAGCAGAACTACTTATATCAAAGGCTATTACAGGTTTTTCTTCAGCCATGGCCTCGACTATGACATATCCGAATCCTTCCCACAGTGAGGTAAGCAGGAAAATATCAATGGACTTGTTAAAGCTTTTAATATTCTTTACAAAGCCAAGGAATTTGACCTCTTTATCTATTTTATAAGATCGCGCAGTTTTTTGCAGTCTGTTATACAGTTTACCGCTGCCGGCTATCAGCAATTTAAACTTGATATTTCTTTTTTTCAGCAGACGCGCCAGCTCGAGCAGGAAAATATGGCCCTTTTCCTCTGTGAGTCTTGCAGCATTTCCAAGAATTATTTCACCATCTGCCCTCTGGTACAACAATTTCGCCTTTGCCTTCTGCTGTTCTTCAAGGTCAATACCGTTGTAAATTATCCGGATTTTATTAACATCAAAAAGATTTGGATTATTTAACAGTATTGTCCGTTTTGTTTCTTCTGAATTTGCGATTATATCTGTTACCAGGTATTTGAATATGAAGCGGTTAAGGATAGTATTCCTGATTGGTATTGCGCTCCCCCGCCGATAGATAACATTTTCAACCCTTGCTAATTTGGCCGCCAATCCAGCCACCTTGAGGTCTGAAGAAAGATTGACAATCAGGGTCTTTACTTTTTCCTTCTTAAGTATTCTTCTCAACTTAAGGATCTTCAGCGGATTTAAAAAACTCAGATTTGAAATGCTTATCTGCCGGGCCGGAATGGGTGTTTGTTTTAACCGGCTATATAACTCGCTGTTTTTTCCTGAAATGACAAAAACCTTATATCCTGAGGCTCCAAGCCGTGTTGAGATATCATAATGCCATTTTTCCCCGCCTCCCCAGGACGGCAGGCTGTTGAAAAAACAGATCCTGTTAACCTGGGATCTTCTGTCTTCCTCGCAGATCCTTCTCAGTTTCGTATACTTCAGGAATGTCTCATGCGCTGAGTTAACACTTATTATAAGGCCGTAGAATCCGTCAAGAAATCCCAGCTTAATTACATAATCACGGAAAAGCCTCCAGATCGGATTGAAGATTATATTAAAAAGAGGGGCATGCCTGCCTTCTTTATGATAAGAAATAGCGACAATATCAGAGAACTTATTTATCTGCTGGATGTGCTCATGAATAGAGTAATATGAAAAATGAAGGAGGTCCCCGTTCAGGAATTTCCTTGTGGCTTTTCTGTCAAGAATAAACCTGTCATGCGGATTTGTTCCGCCCCACTTTCCTTTACGGCTGTCCCAGAGCCTGAGCTTTCTTGATGGATACCAGCTTGAATGGCGTATCCATTTACCACAATAATTAGTCAGACGGTTAAAATAATATCCATCGAATTTCCAGTCTGCCTTAACTTCCAGTATGGATTTCTTGAGCTCATCTGACAGGACCTCATCAGCGTCCAGTGAAAGTATGTGGGGATATTTTGCATGGGGAATTGCCCAGTTTTTCTGCTCAATATGCCCCTCGAAAGCATGCTGTATAAACCTTGCGCCATAACTCTTACATATTTCGGCAGTATTATCAGTGGAAAAGGAATCCACAATAACAATATCATCTGCAATGTCTTTTACCGACTCCAGGCATCTTCCGATATTCCTCTCCTCATTAAAAGTTATGATAACAACCGAGATATTTGGCATGTTAATCCTGATTAAAATCCTTTCATTCTCCTGAGATATTTCAGCTTGACCTGCGCAAGAAAATGGGAATATGCTGATATTACAGCATTTACCAGACCGTAAAAACCATCTAAAAATCCTAATTTAATAAAAAACAATTTCATGAAATGTACCATAGGTCTGAACACTATTTTCAGGGTGCTCGTATTCTGCCCCAAAACTAATAATAATTCAGCTTCAGAGTCTGTGGTATTATTTACTTGCTCTATATGGTGAAAAATACTTCTGTAAACCAGACTGTATATCTCTCCGATGAAGGTATCATAAGTTACGTTAATTTTGGACCTGGGTTTTACCTTAATTGTATTCCCGCTCCAGGTTACTTTCTTTTTTTTGAATATTCTGGACTCCCAGTTGGGATATAATCCTGAATGTTTCATCCATCTTCCATAATAATTCTTCCTGATAATAAATCTGTAGATATCAGAATTAAGTTTGTTCTTCAGTTTTGTCAGATTATTTTTCAGGTTTCCTGAAAGGTATTCATTGCTTCCAATCAGGAAAACATACTCATCTTTCCCTTTACCCTCTGATTCCAGAATACTTGAATTAATATGGGTTGGTTCATTTTCCAGGTATTTTATCTCATTTGCCCGGCAGAATTCCCGGGCTTTTGGTGAATTTAAATTATCGATAAGAATGAAAGCGTCACCTATCTCCCTGACAGATTTCAGGCATTTTTCCAGGTTATGCCTTTCATTATTGTGGGTTATTATTACTTTGATGCTCGCCATCTCTGATTATTCCTGATAATATACCCTTTTTACCCTGCCTGAAATACCTGTCAGTATCTCATACGTTATGGTGCCTGCAGCCTTCGCCATCTGCCATACAGGTAAAGGCCCCCCGAATATGATTACTTCATCACCTTCTTCCGCCTGAACACCTGTCAGATCAATGAAACACATATCCATGCAAATATTGCCAATAGCA
>Ga0105095_10000191_pt1 | contig 27583 bp, 22 predicted proteins | sample PPLLak2March2015_2_FD_79180 | JGI IMG/M metagenome (GOLD analysis project Ga0105095, IMG submission 79180) | Freshwater sediment microbial communities from Prairie Pothole Lake near Jamestown, North Dakota, USA - PPLs Lake P8 Core (3) Depth... | ecosystem: Environmental > Aquatic > Freshwater >...
ACCTTCAACAGCCAGATGTGGAAACGCGCCCATTGGCTGATGAAGCGGTAGCGGACGAGCGGCGGGAAAGGCCAGGTCAACAGCGACAACAGCGCATAGATTGTCACCGAGCCGAACATGACGGCATTGAACAGCAAGGAGCGCAGCGCTTGCGACCGCCAGGGAAGGCGAGAGCGCGAAAGACCCAGGAGCTGTTTTTCTCCCATATCAGTGCAGCACGAGACGCCCAGTGAGCAACGCGTCGCTGAACTGCTGCAGGCTGTCGAACGCCGGCAAGCCGTTGGCTGCATGACCACTCGACGCAATGCGCACCGGCTGGGCGCCGGCGGCGCGCGCGGCCGCGATTTCCTCGTCCGCGCTGGCGACCACCGCCACACCCGACAGGTTGATCTTGAGGCGCTCGGCAAGCTCCTCGAACAGCCCGGGCAAGGGTGGCCGGCAGCGGCAACGGCTCTCCGGTCCGTGCGGGCATACGAAAATTGCCTCCACCTCGCCGCCCTTGTGGCGGATGAGGTCGAGCATGCGCGCGTGGATGCGGTTGAGGGTCTCCATGTGCAGCGCACCATGTGCAACCGCCGGCTGATGGGTGACGATCACCACGCGATAGCCGTCGCGGTGCAGGCGCGCGATCGCTTCCAGGCTGCCGGGCACTGGCTCCCAATTCTCCGGCGCGTCCACGTAGGTCGCGGGGGCCACGTTGATCACGCCGTCACGTCCGAGGATGACGAGCTTCATGTACGAACACCTGCCGCAAAGGCGCAAAGAACGCAAAGAAAACCAGATTGAAGCAATCTTTCTTTTTTCATTGTTAACCTCTGCATCCTTTGCGCCTTTGCGGCAAGTGTTGTCTAGTCCTTGAACTCCGACACGCGGATGCGGCCGTTGATCATGCGGCTCTGGCGATTCTGGATTTTTTCCATCTTGTCCCAGAACGCCTGTTTGAGATCGAAGTCGGCGGCGATCGCCGTGCCGACAAGCAGGATAAACAGATCGGCGCATTCTTCCGCGAGCTGTTCCTTGCTCTTGCCCTTGGTGACGCATTCGGCAATCTCGCCCAGCTCCTCGGCCATGAGCGCGATGCGGTAGGTCATCTCCTCGCCACCGGTGTCCTTGAAGCGGTGCTTGTCGTGAAATGCCTGCACCGCCGTCAGCATCTTCTGGTAGGAATCCATATTCATATGCACACCTTTGTGTCAGATGTTGATGGTCGCGGGCGTTACGCCTGCCGGCCCTGCAATTTCGAGATGTCCGCTGCGCCCAGGAACAGGTTGCTCAGATCCGCCAGCAGCGCCAGACGGTTGTGACGCAGCGCCGTGTCCTCCGCCATCACCATGACCTTGTCGAAGAACCCGTCCACCGCCGGGCGCAGCGACGCCAAGGCCTTGAGCGCTGCCGCATAGTTGCCGACGTTGAGCAGCGCCTCGACCTGGGCGCGCAGCCCCCCGACCTCCTGGGCAAGCTGCTGCTCGGCCGGTTCGCGCAGCAACGCCGGATCGACCGGCGTCGCCGGCGCACCGCCGGCCTGTTTCAGAATGTTGCGGATGCGCTTGTTGGCGGCGGCCAGCGCCTCGGCCTGCGGCAACGCGCGGAATGCCTGCAGGGCCTTGAGGCGCGGCAACACCTGGTCGAAACGCGTCGGGTTGAGCGACACCACGGCATCGATTTCGTCCGCTTCGAACAGCTTGTCGCGTAAATACGGTTTCAGGCGTTCGAGCAGGAACCCCTGCAGGTCCTGGGCCACGCTGTCGGCGACCACGCCCGCCGGAAAGTGGCCGCGCGCAAGCGTGAGCAGTTCCAGGACATCGAGCGCCAGCGACTTCTCCGCGAGGATGCGCACCACGCCGAGCGCCGCGCGCCGCAGGCCGAACGGGTCCTTGTCGCCGCTCGGCGCGAGCCCGATGCCGAAGATGCCGGTGAGCGTGTCGAGTTTGTCGGCAAGCGCCACGCAGATCGCCACTGCCTCTTCCGGCAGCGCGCCGCCCGCGGTCTTGGGGAAGTAATGCTGTTCGATGGCCGCGGCCACCGCCGGGGCTTCGCCGTCGTGGCGCGCATAGTAACGGCCCATGATGCCCTGCAATTCCGGAAATTCGCCGACCATGTCGGTGAGCAGATCGGCCTTGGCGAGCAGCGCGGCGCGTTCTGCCTGCGCAACATCGGCCTGCAACAGGCGTGCGATTTGGCCGGCAAGCTTCTGGAGTCGCTGCACGCGCTGCAGCTGGCTGCCGAGCTTGTTGTGGTACACGACATTGGCGAGGCGCGGCACGCGTTCCTCAAGCCTGGTCTTGCGGTCCTGGTCGAAGAAGAAACGCGCATCCGACAGGCGTGCGCGCAGCACGCGCTCGTTACCGTGAATAATGTCCTTCGGGTTCGTGGCCTTCATGTTGCTGACGAACAGGAAATTCGGCAGCAGCTCGCCGCTGGCGTCGGCGAGCGGAAAATACTTCTGGTGCTGCTGCATGCTGATGATCAGGCATTCCTTGGGCACGGCCAGGAATGTCTTGTCGAAGGCGCCGGCCAGCACCACCGGATACTCGACGATGCTCGTGACTTCATCCACCAGATCGGCGCTCTTGCCGAGATCCCAGCGCACGCCCTTGCCGGCCTTGTGTGCCGCGCTATCCAGGGCACTGGCAATGGACTCGCGCCGTGTTTCAAACGAGGCAATGACCTTGCCTTGCTGTTTCAGGATCCGGTCATAATCCTTTGCGTTGCGGAGGGTGAGCGATCCCGTGCTCAGGAAACGGTGGCCGCGGGTCTTGGCGCCGCTTTTCAGGCCCAACACCGTGCCGGGCACCACTTTCTTTCCGTGCAGCAGGATCACGCCATGCACCGGGCGCACGAACTGCGCCTCGCCCGCGCCCCAGCGCATGGTCTTGGGCACCGGCAATTTCTTCAGCGCCGCTTCCACGATCGCGGCCAGGTGTTGCTTGAGAGACTCACCCTTCTGTTTGGCGCGGTACACGAAATATTCGCCCTTCTCGCCGGTCTGGCGTTCGAGTTTGTGCACGTCTGTTCCGCACGACTTGGCAAAACCGAGCAGCGCCGGAGCCGGCTGGCCGCTGGCGTCCAACGCGGTCGCGAGCGCCGGGCCCTTGCGCTCGACCACGCGGTCGGCCTGCTTGGCGAGCACGCTTGAAATCAGCACGGCGAGCCGGCGCGGGGTGGCGAACGGTGTGAACTCCGCCTCGGGCGGCAGAAAATGCTTGTCTTTCAGTCCCTCGAACAGGCCGTGGCTGAACGCCTCCATGAGACGCGCCAGCGCCTTGGGCGGCAACTCCTCGGTGAGGACCTCGACCAGCAGGCTGTCTTGCATCGCCTATTTCCCTTTTCTCATTTTGAGCATGGGGAAGCCCAGGCGCTCGCGCGCATCGTAGTAACTCTGCGCCACGGTGCGCGCCAGGGTGCGTACCCGCCCGATGTAGGCGGCGCGCTCGGTGGTGGAAATCGCGCCACGCGCATCCAGCAGATTGAAGGTGTGCGAACACTTCATCACCATCTCAAAGCCGGGCAGCGGCAAGTTCAGCTCCAGCAGGCGCTTCGCCTCGCTTTCATAGTCGTTGAACTGCTGGAACAGCCAGTTCACGTTCGAGTGTTCGAAGTTGTACCTGGACTGTTCGACCTCGTTCTGGTGATAGACGTCGCCGTAGCTCACACCCTGCGTCCAGGTCAGGTCGAACACATTTTCCACGCCCTGCAAGTACATGCACAGACGTTCGAGGCCATAGGTGATTTCGCCCAGCACCGGCTTGCAGGCGAGGCTGCCGACCTCCTGGAAGTAGGTGAACTGCGTCACCTCCATGCCGTCCAGCCACACCTCCCAACCGAGACCCCAGGCACCGAGAGTCGGCGACTCCCAGTCGTCCTCGACGAAGCGGATGTCATGCTTTTTGGTGTCGATACCGATGGCGCGCAGCGAGCCGAGGTACAGGTCCTGGATGTCGTCCGGCGACGGTTTGAGCACTACCTGGAACTGATAGTAGTGCTGCAGCCGATTCGGGTTTTCGCCATAACGACCATCTTTCGGGCGGCGCGACGGCTGCACATAGGCGGCCTTCCACGGTTCGGGGCCCAGGGCACGCAGGAAGGTCGCAGTATGAAAGGTGCCCGCGCCCATTTCCATGTCGTAGGGCTGCAAGATCACGCAGCCCTGTTTGGCCCAGTATTGCTGCAAGGCGAGAATGAGTTGCTGGAAGGTCACGCGCGGCCCGGAAATTATTTGAATTGTTTCAAGGGTTTTGGTCTGGCGGAAAAACTGCGTCTGCGTTTGTCCAGTGAAGGAAGCCTCATTCACTGACAGCATCACGCTCCGCACTTCCACCAGCAGTGAATGAGGCTTCACTCACTGCTGGCGAATTATACCGGTTCCGTCCCCAGACGCGAAAAACCCCCGGTTTACTGGCCGGCGGTGGTCGATTCGGCAGGTGCGCCAGGTGCTATGGCCGTGCCGGTCGTGGACACCGCCAGATCGGCCGTCACCTGGGCCGACTGCTCACGCGTCAGCAGGTCGAGAATCCGCTGGGTGCGGCGCTGAAAACGCTCGGTACGTGTCAGCGGGTTATTCTTCACCGGGCTGGGGAGGCTGGCGGCCAGTTCGGCGGTCTGAGTCAGGCTAAGCTCGCCGACATCCAGGCCGTAATACGCCTGGGCCGCGGCCTGTACCCCATAGATGCCGCGCCCGAATTCGGCAACATTGAGATACAGCTCAAGGATGCGGCTCTTGCGCAGGTTGTGCTCCAACCCCCAGGTCAGAGCCACTTCGTGCCACTTGCGCAACGGGTTGCGTGACGAGCTCAGATACAGGTTCTTGGCAGTCTGCTGGGAGATGGTACTGGCACCGATGAGCAGTTCGCCGCGACCCAGGTTGTAGTCGAGCGCCTCGCGAATCGCGATCAGATCGAAACCGCTGTGCTCGTAGAATCGGCTGTCCTCGGCCACCAGCACGGCGCGCATCATATGCCGCGGTATCTTCGCCTGCGACACCGGCTGCCAGCGCAACTTCGGCCAGCCGCGCTCCGCCTGCTGTTCGACGTAGAGCTGCATGAAGCTCGACTTGGGGATATCGCCCTTGGCAAGCTTTTTCCAGTCCGGCCAGATCACGGCCAGGTAGACGAGATCCGCGATCAGCAAAATCAGGAAAATACGCAGCGCCCAGCGTAGGGAACGGCGAAGGCGCGCGAAACGGCCTTTGCGCCGGCTCATGCTCGCCACTCGCGGCTGGAAGGAAAGGTGTCTTTCAAGGAAAACGTCCTGGCTGGCAATACACTGTCAATTTGCTGCGCTCACGAGGCGTCGATTCTAATGTCCTCCCTCGCCACCGGCCAGCGTCTCTTTAATCGGATCGCGCTCATCCAGCAAGAATTGAAACCGGCGGCGGCGACGGGCGGTGGACAAACCCGCCCGCTCAGGATAGGGTCTTGCCCGGCTGGTATTCACGTCCGGGCCACCCGAGGAGCCGGTTCTGGATGAACCGAATAGCTGGATAAGGCAGTGTCTATAAATATGTAACAGGGTCCGGGACGGACCCTCTTTCCTCCCCCATCTGGTTCCGATAACCCCGCATTTAGACACGTCTTTCCGTCGCACGCCTGTGTCGCGGCCGGTTGAATCCGTTAAACTTCATCCTTTCATCGGACCTGCTGTTTATGACCAAAACCCGCAAGGCCGTGGCGCTCATTTCCGGCGGCCTCGATTCCATGCTCGCGGCCCGTCTGATCAAGGATCAGGGCATCCATGTCGAGGGCATCAATTTCTTTACCGGCTTCTGCGTCGAAGGCCATACCCACGCCATCCGTCGCGGCCACCACGACAAACCGAAGCGCAACAACGCACTCTGGTCGGCCGAGCAAATCGGCATCAAATTACACATCGTCGACGTGATCGACGAGTACAAGGATATCGTGATCAACCCGAAGCATGGCTATGGCGCGCACCTCAATCCCTGTCTCGACTGCAAGGGTTTCATGGTGCGCAAGGCGCGCGAATGGATGGAGCAGAACGACTTCGACTTTATCATCACCGGCGAGGTCATCGGCCAGCGTCCGATGTCGCAGCGCCGTGACACGATGCCGGTGGTGGCGCGCGAGTCCGGCGCCTTCGACCGCCTGCTGCGGCCGCTGTGCGCAAAACTCCTGCCCGAAACCCTGCCGGAACGCGAAGGCTGGGTGGAGCGGGACAAGCTACTCGATTTCAGCGGCCGCAACCGCAAACCGCAGATTGCGTTGGCCGCGAGTTTCGGTTTCAGTGAATATGCCCAGCCCGCGGGCGGTTGTTGTTTTCTCACCGATGAGAACTACACCCTGCGCCTGAATGATCTCTGGTCCAATCGCGGCGACAAGCGTTACGAGCTGGATGACATCCTGTTGCTCAAGATCGGTCGGCACCTGCGGCCGCGCCCGAATTTCAAGCTCATCGTCGGACGCGAGGAAGGCGAGAATAACTTTCTGAACGGCTACCGGCGCGACTTTACCCACCTGTTCTGCGTGAGCCACGCCGGCCCGTTGGCGCTGGTGGACGGCATCGCGAACGACGCCGACCTCGATTTCGCGGCGCGCCTGCTGGCGCGCTTCGGGCAGGGACGCAGTGCCGACAAGGTCACGGTCGAGATTCACCCGCATGGTGGCGCGGCGCGCACCATCGAGGTGGCGCCGCTGCATCCGGACGAAATACCGGAGAGCTGGTACCTTTGAAACACCACGAACTCGACGCGCGCCGGCTGCTTTGTCCGCTGCCGGTGATCCGCGCCCAGAACCGGGTCATGGAGCTTGAGCCCGGCGACACGTTGGAAGTCATATGCACCGACCCTGGCGCGCTGTACGACATCCCGGCTTGGTGCCGCATGTATGGACACAAGGTGCTCGACATCCGGCAGACGCAGGATGAGGTGCGCATCACACTGCGCGTGGGCGCACCACCCGACAGGCCATGACCGAAAACATCACGCCGGCCTTTCTCGACACTTCCAGCCCGGTGCGCTATCAGGCAAGCCGGCGCGTGGCGCTGACCGCCATGGTCACCAACGCCCTGCTGGTCGCGGGCCAGGTGATCATCGGCACAATTGGCCATTCACAGGCGCTGGTGGCCGATGGGTTTCATACACTGGCCGATCTCTGCACCGACTTGCTGGTGCTGTTCGCGCTCAAACACAGTGCCAAGGAAGCGGACGAGGAACACCCGTACGGCCACGCGCGTATCGAAACCGCGGTCACCCTGGTGCTGAGCGTGCTGCTGTTGCTGGTCGGCGCCGGCATCGCGGCGCGCGCGGGTCTACGACTCGTGGATGAAGCTCCCTTTGTCACACCCTCGATGCTCACTCTCTGGGTTTCCGGCTTTACCATCCTCGCCAAGGAAGGTCTTTACCAGTACACCGTGCGCGTAGCGCGTCGCTTCGGTTCGGACATGCTCAGGGCCAGCGCCTGGCACCACCGTTCGGATGCGATCTCCTCGATCATCGTATTCCTCGGTATCGCCGGTACCATCGCCGGCATCCGCTCGCTGGATGCACTGGCAGCTATTGGCGTGGCGCTGTTCGTGGCTAAAATCGGCATCCAGCTCGGCTGGCCGGCGATCAACGAGCTGGTCGACACCGGACTCGGCAAGGAACAGGTACAACGTATCCGCCACATCATTCTTGGGGTGGACGGGGTGCGCGAACTGCACCTGCTGCGCACGCGCCGGATAGGCGGACGGGCGCTGGTGGACGTGCACATTATCGTGGACGAGGACATCAGCGTCTCCGAAGGCCACTACATCAGTGAAATGGTGCGTGCCCGGCTCGTCAACGAGGTCGATGTGGTGGCGGACGCGCTCGTGCACATCGACCCGGAAGATGACACGCATCTCACCCCGGCGCGCGGCTTGCCGTCGCGCGCCGCCGTGCACGCGCAACTCGAGGCCTGTTTCAAGGACATCAACGCCGCGTCGCACATCGAGCGTGTCACGCTGCATTACGTCGGCGGGCGACTGCGCATCGAGCTGCTTCTTCCATTGTCCGTACTCGCCCATCCGGCCGACGGTACCCAACTGGCTGCACGTTTCCGCAAAGCGGTCGCCAACGACCCTTTCATTGACACCTTGGATGTACGCTTCCATTGATGCTGCACTATCCTATGTCATGATTTAATGCACTATTATAGTGCATACTATTTTAGATCTGCGCTTTTAAGGTGCATACTAAAAACCGATCATTTCAGCGAACCCTGAGTAATCAAACAGTTATTTCCATTTCACTCGTGGCATAAATACTGCAAAATGACGGGCTTGAGATTCCGGCGGCAGGGGCCGGAAGCACACCCGCGATCAATTTCTAACCACTCTCCAGGAGGCTTTCCGATGTCCGCGGCCGATGTACTTAAAATGATGAAAGACAAGGGCGTGAAGTTCATCGACTTCCGCTTTACCGACACCAAGGGCAAGGAACAGCACGTTTCCGTGCCGCACCACCAGGTCGATGCCAGCACCTTTGAAGACGGAAAGATGTTCGACGGTTCCTCGATTGCTGGCTGGAAGGGCATCAATGAATCCGACATGATCCTGATGCCGGATCCCTCGACCGCCATGATGGATCCGTTTATGGAAGAGCCGACCCTGATCATCCGCTGCGACATCGTCGAACCCAGCACCATGCAGGGCTATGAGCGCGATCCGCGTTCGCTGGCGCGCCGCGCCGAGGCCTATCTCAAGAGCACCGGCATTGCCGACACCGCCTATTTCGGCCCGGAGGCCGAGTTCTTTATTTTCGACGACATCCGCTGGGGCGCCGACATCAGTGGCTGCTTCGTGAAAATCGATTCCGAAGAGGCCTCCTGGAACACCGAGAAGGTGTACGAGGGCGGCAACCTTGGTCACCGTCCGACCGTGAAGGGCGGTTATTTCCCGGTACCACCGGTCGATTCGCAGCAGGACATCCGCTCGGCCATGTGTCTGGCCATGGAAGAGATGGGCATCGTGGTTGAAACTCATCACCACGAAGTGGCAACCGCCGGCCAGAACGAAATCGGCATGAAGTTCAATACCCTGATCAAGAAGGCCGACGAGCTGCAGATCTACAAGTATTGCGTGCACAACGTCGCGCACAGCTACGGCAAGACCGCCACGTTCATGCCCAAACCGATCGTCGGCGACAACGGCTCCGGGATGCACGTGCACCAGTCGCTCGCCAAAGACGGCAAGAACCTGTTCTCGGGCAACGAGTACGGCGGCCTGTCGCAGCTCGCGCTCTACTACATCGGCGGCATCATCAAGCACGCGCGCGCTCTCAATGCCATCACCAATCCGCTCACCAACAGCTACAAGCGTCTGGTGCCGGGCTTCGAGGCGCCGGTGATGCTCGCCTACTCGGCGCGTAACCGTTCGGCCTCGATCCGCATCCCGTACGTGCCGAACCCGAAGGCGCGTCGCATCGAGGTGCGCTTCCCGGATCCGGGCGCCAACCCGTATCTGGCGTTCGCGGCGATGATGATGGCCGGTCTCGACGGCATCCAGAACAAGATCCACCCGGGCGAAGCCTCGGACAAGGATCTGTACGATCTGCCGCCGGAAGAGGAGAAGAAGATCCCGACCGTGTGCCACGCGCTCGACCAGGCACTCGAGGCCCTCGACAAGGACCGCGAATTCCTGACCCGGGGCGGCGTGTTCACCAACGACCTGATCGATGCCTACATCGAGCTCAAGATGCAGGATGTCACGCGTTTCCGCATGACCACGCATCCGATCGAGTTCGACATGTACTACAGCGTGTAAATATCGCAAGCCGGGCGTAGTTTAGGGCTTCGTTAAAGCACGCTGCGCCAAGACAAGAAAACGCCCCCTTAGCGGGGGCGTTTTTTTTGACTTGCATTCCTTGAAAATGGACGCACCATGATGGTGCAGAGAATGTCTTTTTTGAAGAACAATATTTACTAACTCATTGTTTCTAAATGTACTCATTGTCTGGTGCGGATATTGCTAAGGAACAGTGACAACCCAAGGCCAGGATCATGCCGAAAAGCCTGCCACAACACATTCTCGAGAACCTGAATACTGCGGTATTGCTGGTCAACAGCGATCTCAAGCTACGTGCCATCAATCCGGCCGGGGAGATGCTGTTCGAAACCGGTTCGAGGCAGGCCACCGGCCAGCCCCTTGCGCAGCTATTGCCGCACAACCAGGCGCTGATCGAGGCCATGCACCAGACGTTGGTCTCTGCCCATCCGTTTACCGAGCATGGGTTGCGCCTCGGCGTGCCCATGAACCGCTGGGTCACCGTGGACTGCACGGTGACCCCAGTACTGCGTCCGAACGGCGACGGCGAACTGATTCTGGAGATCAATCCGATCGATCGGCTGCTGCGGCTGGCGCGCGAGGAAAGCCGCCATGATCAGCACGCCGCGAGCCGCGCCGTGATTCGCGGCTTGGCGCACGAGATCAAGAACCCGCTTGGCGGCCTGCGCGGCGCGGCGCAACTGCTGGAACGCGAACTGCCCTCGGAATCGCTCAAGGAATACACGCGCATCATCATTCACGAGGCCGATCGCCTGCGCAACCTGGTCGACCGCATGGTTGGGCCGAACACCCCGCTGCGCAAGCAGCCGACCAACATCCATCAGGTGATGGACCACGTGCGGCGCCTGATCCGTGCCGAAGTGTCGCGCGGTATCCGCATCGAGCATGACTTTGACCCGAGCATTCCGGAGTTCGGCGCCGATGCCGAACAACTCATCCAGGCAGTACTCAACATCGCGCGCAACGCCGTTCAGGCCCTCAATGGCGAAGGCACGGTCCGCTTCCGGACGCGCATCGAGCGCCAATTGACCATCGGCCAGAAGCGTCACCGCCTGGCGATACGGGCCGAAATCGAAGACAACGGCCCGGGCATCCCCGACGAACTGCGCGAAAGTATCTTTTACCCGATGGTGACCGGCAAACCGGACGGCACCGGCCTGGGGCTCTCGATCGCCCAGGACATCGTGCATCAGCACGGCGGCATGATCGAGTTTGCGAGCCGCCCGCAGCAAACCGTATTTCGCATTTACTTGCCGCTCGACCCCAGGGATGACGGAAGTAGAACCACGCCGGGAGCAGTTGCCGGAACAATCGCCGAGGAGAATGGACATGGCTAAACAGGACACGGCATGGGTCATCGACGACGATCAGTCGATTCGCTGGGTACTTGAGAAGGCGCTGCAGAAAGCAGGTATCACGGTTCGCACCTTCGATTCGGCGGCGAATGTGCTCGATGCCCTCAAGCACGCACAGCCGGACGTGATCCTGTCCGACATTCGCATGCCGGGCGTGAGTGGCCTCGAGTTGTTGGAAGCAATCGGCGCCCGGGTACCGGACGTGCCGGTGATCATCATGACCGCGCACTCCGACCTGGAAAGCGCGGTGGCCTCGTACCGCGGCGGCGCCTTCGAGTACCTGCCAAAACCCTTCGATGTGGATGAGGCGGTACGGCTCGCACGGCGCGCCATCGAACATCGGCGTCGCCAGAAACCGGATGCCGGCACCCTGCCCGAGCAGGTTCCGGAGATCGTCGGCGAGGCACCGGCCATGCAGGAGGTGTTCCGCGCGATCGGCCGGCTCAGCCGCTCCAACATCACTGTGCTCATCAACGGCGAGTCCGGCACCGGCAAGGAGCTCGTGGCGCGCGCCCTGCACCGTCACAGCCCGCGCGCCGGCGGGCCGTTCATCGCCCTCAATATCGCCGCCATTCCGCGCGAACTGCTGGAAAGCGAACTGTTCGGTCACGAGAAGGGTGCGTTTACCGGCGCCACGACACAGCGCAAGGGGCGTTTCGAACAGGCGCATGCCGGCACGCTGTTTCTGGATGAAATCGGCGACATGCCGGCGGAGCTGCAAACACGCCTGCTGCGCGTGCTGTCGGATGGCCGATTCTACCGCGTCGGCGGCCACGAGCAGGTCGAGACCGACGTGCGTATCATTGCCGCCACCAACCAGGACCTCGAAGCCCGCGTCAAGGACGGGCGTTTCCGCGAGGACCTGTTCCACCGCCTGAACGTGATCCGCATCCACCTGCCGCCGTTGCGCGCCCGGCGCGAGGATATCCCGCTGCTGGCACGTTACTTCCTCAAGCAGTCCGCGGAAGAATTGGGCGTGGAAGTGAAACACCTGTTGCCCGAAACCAGCGACTATCTGACGCGTCTGTCCTGGCCCGGCAATGTACGTCAGCTCGAGAACACCTGCCGCTGGATTACGGTCATGGCGCCGAGCCAGGCGGTGCGCATCGACGACTTGCCGCCGGAACTGCATGAAGGCAGCACGACGACGACGGACGAGGATGGCTGGCGCGCGGGACTCAAACGCCTGATCGAACAGAGGCTGGCGCACGGCGAGAGCAACATTCTCGAAAAGCTCAACCCGGAATTCGAACGCATCCTGCTGCAGGCGGCGCTGGCGCACACCGGCGGGCGCAAACAGGAGGCGGCACTCAAACTCGGCTGGGGCCGCAATACCCTGACACGGAAGTTGAAGGAACTGGGTCTCGGCGAGGAGTAGCGGCCATCCCTGGCCACGGATCCACGGTTACACGTTTATCCACATACCGCCGCCAGTCTGCTGGCGCTGCTGGATCTGCTGAATCAGGCTGGCCTGCCGGTCACGGCGCTTGAGGTCTTCGGGGTCCACCTTGCTCATGACCTCTTCCTTGAGGCGCTTGTTCTCGGCATCGAAATGGCGAATGTCATCGGCGCTGAACTCGGCCTTCTCGCCGGCGCGCGTGGCGACGCGATCGTACCCGAGCGCCTCGAGTGCGTCGCCGGCCACCAGCTCGAACAGACGGATATCGGCCTCGCCCGCCTCGCGCAGGAACTTGCGGGTGTTGTCCGCCATCACCGGGTTCACGACATTGCCCCACAGATCGCTGGAGTTGGCCGCCTTCTTGGCCTCGTCCGTCTGGTGGAAGCTGAGCATCGACGGCGTGTAGCGATAGCCAAGAAACTTGCACAAGCGCTGCATGGTGCCCTCCGGCTGCGCGGTGATGTCTTCGTAGCGCACCCCGAAAAACCGCTTCGGCCCGGCGCGCTCGCGCATGCCCAGTGCGATCTGCTGGGTGGCAGCCCACTCCTTGGCGATGTGGTAAAAATGTTTTTCGCCGACCACCGCCTTGCGGAAGCTGACGGCCACATCCCGCCCATCGCGATAGAGATAGATGTACTTCGCGCCGTCGCTGAAATAGCGATCGATCTCATTGAGGTAACGGATGTTCGCCAGACTTTTGCAACACCAGGTCTGGGCACCGCGCGCCTCGGACATGATGTCGTACGCCGCGCCGAACACCGCGACCAGGGAGCGCTCGCTGCAGCGGAACGCCACGTCCTGACGATCGAGCGTCACACCTTCCCACGGAACCGGGTTGAGCTCGACCAACTGGCAGGCATCGTCCACCAGGCGCATGAAGTTGGCGTCCTGTTTCAGGTCTCCGTAGCCGGAGACCATGGGCATGAGGCGTTGCAGGATATGCGGCGGGTGCGGGGCCGCCACTTCCGGCAATTGATTGAGCATCAACCGCAGCAGGTTGGAGCCGGAACGCTGGATACCGATCATGAAAATGGGCATTGAACTCTCCTTGCTATGTGTTTTCTTACTGGATTCGGATACCGCCGCGCACCGAGACGCCGGCCACGAGACGATCAGGCCGCGCGTTGCGCAGCACCCCGCCGTTGGCGAGATAGTCACGCAGCTGGCGCGTGCAGTCGTCCACGGAATACACCGTGGTGTCGAGCCGCACGTCCGCGCTCTCCGGCGGTTCATACGGTGAACTGATGCCGGTGAACTGCGGGATCTGTCCGGCGCGGGCGCGCTTGTACAGTCCCTTAGGATCGCGTTCCTCGCAGGCCGCGAGGCTCGCCTCCACGTAGACCTCGCGAAAGCTGGCGCCGAGGATCTCGCGCACCATCTGACGTTCGGCGCGGAATGGCGAAATGAACGAGGCAATCACGATCAGGCCGGCGTCGACCATCACCTTCACCACCTCGGCGGCGCGCCGCAGATTCTCGCGCCGGTCCGCTTCGCTGAAGCCGAGGTCGTGATTGAGGCCATGACGCAGGGTGTCGCCATCCAGCACGAACACGCGGTGGCCGCCGAGCAGGAGTTCGCGCTCCAAGCGGTGCGCGATCGTGGATTTTCCGGAACCCGAAAGCCCGGTCATCCACAGCGCGCAGGCCTTGTGCCCGGCCAGCGACTGGCGCAACTCGCTGCTCACCTCCGTGGCATGCGGATGGATGTGCCGGCCGCCGCTCTTGACGGCGGCACCTTCCTGGCGGTCGGCCATGCCGCGCGCGAGCGCGCGCGCGATCTCCGGCCGCACCATGAACGGCAGCAGGCCTTCGCCCTGGATCAGGCGTTCGGCAATCTCCTCATCGGTCACGTTCAGGCGCTGTGCCGCGTCGTGCGGGCAGGACTTGTGGGTGGCGATCCCTCCGCACGGATCGCAATGGAAGGCGGCCGGCATGAACACCGGCCGAATCGAGAGTCCATGACGAGCGGCGTCGGCAAAAATAGTGCGCGTACCGTCATCGTCTTCCGGAAGGAAGAACTGGCTGGCGCCATAATTCTGGCTCAGAATCGCATGCGTCAGCGCGCTGCGCGCGGAGTCGGCAAATAGCCCGGCTGGAATCGGGTTTTCCGTAATCCGGTCGACCGGAAAGTAATTCTCGATCAGCATGCGGCTTGCCATCTGCGCGATCTCGCGCGGAATCGCCTGCGCCGTTTCCTGCTTGTCCGCCGGTGCGTGCAGAAGCAACGCGTCCGAGGCCTCGAGGGAACACTTGAGCAGATACTCGTGGGTGCGCCGCCATGCGTAGCGCACGTGCGGCACCGCTACCTGCCGCCAGCCGCGCTGTGCGAACTGGCCGCGCAATTCGAGCGGCCACAGGTGTCCTTGTTGCATGAAGCTGGCGCCGCGCGCGGCGAGCAGCGCCACCGGACCGCCCACCAGGTATTCCGCCCGGCGCGCGCGGCGCGCGGCGCTGCAGGTATCGTTCGCAGCGCTGCCGAGCGCACGTGTTTCCGCCTCTGCGTCCCACGGGAACATCTCTTCTACCAGCATCACGCCCACCGGGTTGGCACCGTGGTGCAGTGCCACTTCCTGCCCGGAGCGTATCGAGAGCGCCGCGGCGCGCGTCACGGTAAGCGTCACCGGCAGGCCCCACGGCCGGCCGTCGGGTAACCGCGCGTTCGCCAGCACGTCCTCGTACGCCGCGCGTGTCATGAAACCGGTAAGCGGACTGAGTGCCCCGGCGGCGATCATCTCCAAGTCGAGCAACTCGGAGTCTGAAATCTGCAGTGCTGGCAGCGTTGATAAGCGTTCGAGCACGCTGGCCCGGTCGTGCGCCGGCACGAACGCCTGCACCAGCTCGCCGCCATATGGCGTCGCCAAGCCGTCATCATCCGTGCGGATGAGTCTGGCGTATGTAAAGGTTTGCATGCCGTGCCTGTCCATCGAGCCCCCTGCGGGTCGCCGCATCAGAACAACAGCAATCCGGAAAGTCCTGCCGCAGGAATTACCCAAACTACCTGCACACGCAGGCGCGTGAGCGCTACGAGCGCAGCGGCAAAGATCAGCAGCGACGCCCAGTGATGCGGCGCCGTCCAGCCAACCGTAACCGCCGCGGCGGCAATCATGCCGACCACGGCCGGGCGGATACCGGCCAGCGCCGCGGTAATGGCGACCGATTTCTTGATACGCTCGAGTGCATGGGCGCCGGCCAGCATCAACAGGACCGGCGGCAGAAAGATGCCAACCGTCGCCGCCAGCGCACCGGCGAAACCGGCGACCTTGTAGCCGATGAAAGTGGCGCTGATCAGAATCGGTCCGGGGGTCACCTGGCCCAGGGCAATGCCGTCCACGAACTCCTGGAGCGTGAGCCAGCGATGACTTTCCACCACGATTTCCTGGATGACCGGGATGAACACATAACCGCCACCGAACAGGAAGATGCTCACACTCGCGAACGTGGTGAACAGCTTCGCAGTCAGCGCGACATCCACGCTCAGGAACGGCGCGACCAGACTCGCGGCCGGCAACAGGTGCACGCTCAGGAGCGAACTGCGAGGCGCGGATCTTGGAACGTGCACGGCCTTGTCTTCTGCCCGCACACCCTCCTCCGGAGTCGGTGGGCGAAACAGCAACCAGCCTGCAACGCCGCTGCCCGCGATGATCGCGAGCGTTACCCAGAATCCGCCGATGCCGATCAGCAGCAACGCGGCGGCGATCAGGATCAGCATGGCGCGCGCGCCCTTCGCCGCCTTGCGGCCCATGTTCCAGGCGGCCAGTGCAATGATCGCTGCCACGGCCGGGATGAAACCCTGAAATATCCGGCTCACGGCTGGCACACTCCCCCACGTGAAATACGCGACACTGAGCGCGAGCACCAACACAAACGCGGGCAGGATCACGCCAGCCGCGGACACGAGCGCACCGGCACCGCCACGCAGACGATACCCGACATAGGCCACGACGTTCACCGCCACCGGTCCGGGCAGGATGGTGGCGAGCGAGATGCCATCCAGCATGTCTTCCTGCCGTAGCAGCCGCTTGCGCTCGACCACCTCGTTCTGCACAACAGAGATGAGCGCCATGAAGCCGCCGAACGCGGTGCTGCCGATCTTGAGAAAGGTGGTGAACAGCGACCACAGTGAGACGCGCTCAGACATGTATGACGTCTCCAGGACAGCATGACAAAGTGCCGTAACCGGTCGAATCGGCCGGAGGAACGGTAGAAAGAATACCTGGAGGGAATGACGACAACGCATCGCTCCCGGGCGGCGCCCTGAACATCGTTTGTTCCTCCCTACAAATACCGGCGCACGAGGTTCGATCCCCGGCGTCACTTCCCCACGCCCGTTCGGCTTTTTTGTACGGAATATTTTTATACCCGAGTGTGTCAACACTTAGCTGCCGTCCAGTGAGGCGTCAAGGCAGACAGGAAGTAATTCTTCGCTGCGTGCCGCTCGTTGCTACGCACGCATCCGCCCGTCGGATGCGGCCGCCAATGCCATCAAGTTGTCTGGCGCTCGTCCTATCCTCAGCTACAGTCACTTGGCCGTGCACGGAGCACATTGCGTCAAGGATTTGACTTGCGGGCCAGTGTGCAGACAGCGGACGTGGTTGAGGCGAGACCGGCATTCTCAGATTACGAGGAGATCTTCATGATTGGACACAGCAGCAGCACGTTCAGGAAATCATTGCGCTTCGTCATGGCCCTGGTTATGGCATCGGTCTGTGTCGTCGCAGCGGCCGAATCCGGCGGACAGGCGGTCAACGCGGGCACCAAGGTCGCATTCCGCGCACCGCAGAATACGGCCCCGGCGATGCGCCTGACTGAAAACAACGAGCTGGTCCTGAGCGCCGCTCCGCGCGAGGATGATGCCGAGGCCGAGACCATCTACGGTCCGGTGGCTGAATATCTCTCGACCGTGCTCGGCAAGAAGGTCGTATTCAAGCACGCCGGCAACTGGGGCGTGTACCAGGGCCTGATGCAGAAAGGCGCCTACGATATCGTGTTCGACGGGCCGCACTTCAATTCCTGGCGCGTCGACCGGGTGCAGCACAATGTGCTGGCAAAGGTTCCCGGCGAACATGTGTTCGTCGTCCTGGTCAAGAAAGACAACGACAAGATCCGCGAACTCAAGCAGCTCGCTGGCCGCACCATCTGCGGGCACGCGCCGCCCAACCTCGGCACGCTCACGGCATTGAACGAGTTCGACAACCCGGCACGCCAACCGATCATCGTTAACATCGACGGCTGGAAACATATCTATCAAGGCATGTTGGCCGGCAAATGCGTGGCTGCCGCCATACCGCTCAAGAAACTCGAGCAGTTCGAGAAAGATTCCGGCCGTCAGGCGAAAATCGTGTTCCGCGGTGCGACCCTGCCGGACAATGCCCTCTCCGCTGGCCCGCGTCTGAGCTTGCAGGATCAGGAAAAGATCACGCGTGCCCTACTCACGCCCGAGGGCGAGAAGGCAACCATGAAGCTGCGCGAGAAATACGCCGCGGGCAGGCCGTTTACTGCCGCCAGTAATAAAGAGTTCGCGGGCCTCGGCACCTACCTCAAGAACGAGTGGGGTTATTGATCGCCGTCCTGCAGTAACCCGCGTTACCGGGAGGCAGCGCGGGGTTTCATCGGAAGCCACAACCCATTTCCAAGTCGAAATAATACGGAGGCCGTATCCATGTTCACCCGAATCTTTCCGCGCCTGACCCTGACTGCTCTCGTTCTCGGTACGTTGTCCACGGCCGCCACGGCCGCTGATCCGGCCGGCCAGCAAAAGGTAGGCTATTCCCCGGCGGGCGCCGCACTGGCCAGTCCGGCGCTGCTCGAGAAGGCACCGGCCACGGCTTCGGCCGAACCCGGCACCTACGTGTTCAGCGCCCCGCCGCGCGAGTCGGCCCAGGCCGCCGCAGAAATCTACGGCCCGATTGCCGAATACCTGTCGGCCGTCACCGGCAAGCAGGTCGTGTACCGGCAGCCGGCCAACTGGATCGCCTACCAGACGGAGATGCGCAAGGGCGAATACGACCTGGTGTTCGACGGCCCGCACTTCAATGCCTGGCGTGCCTCCAACCTGCAGCACAACATTCTGGTGAAGGCCCCGGGTGAACACAGCTTCGTGGTGGTAGTGAAGAAAGACAACGACAAGGTGCACGAACTCAAGCAGCTCACCGGGCGCGGCATCTGCGGCATGAGCCCGCCGAACTTGGGCACCCTGACGGTACTGAACGAGTTCGACAATCCGATGCGTCAGCCGCTGATCGTGAGCACAGAAAGCTGGAACACCATCTACAGTGGCATACAGACTGGGCGCTGCACCGCCGCCATTCTGCCGGCGCGCAACCTCGCCAAACTCGACCCGCAGGGCACGGCGACGCGCGTGGTCTTCAAGGCCAAAGCCTATCCGAACCAGGCGTTCTCGGCCGGACCTCGCATCGCAGCCGAAGACCAGGCAAAGATTGCGCGCGCCCTCACCTTGCCCGACGCGCGCACCGCTACCACCAAGCTGCGCGATGCCTACGCCCTGAGCGGTGACTTCCAGCCCGCCGCCAAGGACGAATACGCCGGCGTCGCGAGCATCCTCAAGGACACTTGGGGATACCGGTAATATTTTGTCCGCCGGCGCCACGCCGGGTGCTGGCGGCGGCGGACAATCCACAGGGCATGATCATGCAGGGAGTTCACGCAATGAACCCGATATCGATACGCGGCGGCATCGGTTTTCTGATGCTCGCTGTCGCTGCACCTCTATCCGCGGCCGGACCGGTTTCGCAAACACCAGATACCACATCCGCCGTTGCCGGGAATACCAGGGTTGCCTACCAGACACAGGCACCCGCAACCGATCCCGCGTGGAATCTGCGTAGCCGGAACGAGCTCGTGTTGTCCGCCCCGCCTCGCGATTCGGAGCAGGAGGGCATGAAACGCTTTGGCCCGATCGCCGACTATCTGTCCGGCGCGATCGGGAAGAAAGTGGTCTATCGGCATGCGGGCAACTGGGGCATCTATCAAGGCGCCATGCAGAAGGGTGAATACGACCTGGTATTCGACGGCCCGCACTTCAACGGCTGGCGCATGACGAAGCTCAGCCACAATGTGCTGGTCAAGCTGCCCGGCGAATTCACTTATGTCGGCTTTGTCGGCAAGGGCAACACCCGCATCAACAGTCTGAAGCAGCTTGCCGGCCACAAAATCTGCGCGCATGCCCCGCCCAATCTTGGCACGCTCATCATGCTCGATGAATTCGACAACCCGGCGCGGCAGCCGGTGATCGTCGCGATCGACGGCTACGACAACATCTACAAGGGCTTACTGGAAGGCAAGTGCACGGCGGCGATGCTCCCGCTCAAACACCTGCAGAAACATGACAAGGACGGGGCCCAGACCCGGACCATCTTCCGCAACAAGCCCTTGCCCCAGCAGGCATTCTCGGCCGGGCCGCGCATCTCTCGCGAGGATCAGGCGAAGATCACCGCCGCCCTGCTCGCGCCCGAGGCGGAGCAGCCCCTCGCGAACTTTCGCCAAGCCTACGGACTGGGAAAAGGCCTGGTGCCGGCCTCGAATGAGGAATACACCACCGCCGGCGTCTACCTCAGGGATCAGTGGGGATATTATTAAACCAAGCGGGCCATGCGCCTGAAATCATAACTCGCACGGCAGTTGCCCCTCCTGGACGTCGGCCGCTATCGACGTCCTCGGCGACTATTCCCGATGTTGCCCTACCTCCTCCATCCATGGAGTCGTGTCTGGCGCGGCACTAGTCCATCCCTGGACGTCGGCCGCTATCGACGTCCTGTCTTGCGCGGCACTAGTCCATCCCTGGACGTCGCAACACGAGGCGCACCACCGCTCCCGGCCCGCGATGGTATTTCCCCTCGGCGAGCTCGGTGATGACTTCTTCAATGTGCAGAATCTCACCGCCGGCAAAGTCGATGCGCAGCATGTCGGCGGTATAAAGCATGTCCGCCACCGGCGGCCCGCCGGTCTTGTACTTGAGCTGCTCGGGCGTGAACGCCTCGAGGATCAGGACACCGCCGGGCTTGAGCGCCTCGAACATGCGGCGGTGCAGGCGCGCGCGCACCTCGGGCGGAAGGTGAATAAAAATCGCGGCCACGATATCGAACTTCTGCGCGGGCCATTGCCAGGTGATCAAATCGGCCTTCTCGGTGCGGATCGCAACGCCGCGGTCCACGGCCAGCTCCTGGGTCTTGCACAGCCCGATCTCCGAGATGTCCACCGACAGCACGTCCAATCCCTGCTGCGCCAGCCACACACCGTTGCGTCCCTCGCCGTCGGCCACCGCCAGCGCCTTCCCGCCGGGCTTGAGATATTTTTTCTGAGCCACCAGGAACGCATTCGGCTCGGTACCGTAGGCGTAACCAGGTTCTGCGTATCGAGAATTCCAGAAGTCCGTAGACATTGCAGTCACTCAATGGGCATAGGAAGAATAAACGCTGTTATTTCTTGAGTCCAAGATCCTTTGATCAGCCGATCGCCCTGCGTTCGCCGCGACAGCTTGCCGTATTCTGCCACCCTCCCTCAAAAACCTGCTACCTGACCTGCGCGTTCCGGCCCTTGGACCGAGCGGTCCCCTCGGCGGATGTTCCTGTGCCGACGAAGCTCATGGACACTTACTCAGCATCTTTGATCTGAAATCGAACTGGTTGCAGTTCGGGTCGGCCGCTCCCTCGCACCCGAAATGGCTGCTGCGGCTGCTTCCTTCCGGACCTGATCTGGCTCACAACCCTTCGACGCAAGAGGAGCCGGCTTTCGCCGCCATAATCGGCGTTGTCGTAACCCGCCAGTTTACCTGTGTGCCGATGTGGGTAAATGTGTGAATCGAAGAGGAAGCTGGGGGCAGGAAAATGGCAGAGGAGCCAGTCTTAGGCGAACCGTTCTCTGCCGGAAAATTCCCTGCAACAGGGAATAACAATTCGCCAGGAACAGCACCCCGCACGGCGTTACGCCACCACGGATTGCGACGACGCGAGCAATTTTTCCGACGGTTTTCCGAGGTAATTCCCCTGCGCAAAATCCGCGCCCGCGGCGCGCACCAGTTTCAGGGTGCGAGCGTCCTCGACGGACTCCGCCACCGTGAGCTTACCGAGGGTATGCGCTACATCGATGATCGATCGCACCATCGCCTGATCGAGCACGTCATCGGCCATGTGCTGCACGAAAGTTCCGTCGATCTTGATGATATCCACCGGCAGATGCTTCAGGTACCCGAACGAGCTGAAGCCGGCGCCGAAGTCATCCAGCGCAAACCGACAGCCGATATCCACAAGCCCCTGGATCAGGCGCTGAGCCTTGTCCATGTATCGCACGGCGGATTGCTCGGTAATCTCGAAGATCACATCCTTGCCGGCGAGACCATTGCGCCACAGATGATTCTGGATGAAATCGAGCAGCGAGGGTTCCTCAAAACTCTGACCGGAAAGGTTCACCGTAAACCCGATGTTGTGCCCATCGCGACGGAATTGTGCGAGCGCGTCCAGCGCATGCTCGATGACCCAGCGGTCGATGTCCACCATCAGACCGAAGCGATCGGCCGCCGGCAAAAATTCGGACGGCAGAACCAGATCTTGTTCCTGGTTCTGCATCCGCAACAGCACCTCATAATATATCTGTTTCGGCCGCCCCAACCCGACGATCGGCTGATACTGCATACGGAAACCGTTCTCGCGGAAGGCTTCCTTGATAAGCTGTGACTGGTTGAGCTCAGAGCTCATGCGCTGCGTTTCCTGGTCACTCGGCTCATAGAAATGGAAAGTATTGCGTCCGCGCGACTTGGCCGCATAACAGGCCATATCCGCCTGTGCCAACAACTCCCCGACCGAATAGCGCGCGCCGTCCATCATCGTGACGCCGATACTGCAGCTGGTGTTGAAGACGCGGTCACCGTTAACGATGCGCTCATTCCGAACCAGGTGAGTAATGGAACTAGCAATCTCAGCCGCCTGTGACGCCGATACGTCTCGCGCCAGCACCATGAACTCGTCGCCGCCGAAACGCGCGACCACATCGATCTCGCGCAACCGCCGGCGTAGTACGTCGGCTACCTGGACGAGCACCTGGTCGCCAATCGCATGCCCAAGTGTATCGTTCACATACTTGAACTGGTCGAGGTCGACGAAATACAGCGCGCTTTGAGCGTGGCTTTCGCTCCGGCGAACGATCTCCATCTCCAGGATGCGCGCGAACCGGGCGCGGTTCGCCAGGCCGGTCAACGGGTCGTGCTCGGCGAGCCGCTGCAGTTGCTTGACCGCCTCGCTAATGGCCGCGATCTCCGCATGCCCTCCACTGCTCTCCACCCGAACACTGGTATCGCCGTTGGCCAGCCGCTCAAGCGGCACACGCAGCGCCACCAGCGGGGCCAGCCAGTGGCGCACCAGCCAGCGACCGGCCAGCAGGGTCAGCAGCAACAGGAGTGCGACCAATCCACTGCCGAACGCCATACTCTTGTTGAGTTCTCGACTGTAATACGCCGCGTTGAGCCCGAGGTCGATATATCCGACCACACGCACACGCTCGCGGCCTGCGCCGTCGAGCCGGAATCCGGCGGCACCATCCCTGGCAATGGACTTCACCCGCAGCGGCGCGATGATCCGCAGATACGGCGGGCCCGACCCCGCCGTTTCGCGAGTCATCGGATAGGGGGCGTCAGACTCGGATGGCTTCTGGGCCGCGTGCATCTGTTCTTCCGTGAGGCTGATTGCCGCTTCCAGCGGGGGCGACCCGTACTGCGCGATCACCCGCCGGCCCTGACTGTCGTAGTAGCGAACAAAGAGGATTTCCGGGAAATTTTTAAGACGTTGATCGATGACAGCCAGGTGCGGCTGGCCTCTAAAGACATAGTGCAGAGTACCGAGTTCATCCAGCTCCGCGACCCACTGCACCGCCTGTTTCCTGAGGTTGTTGTCCAGCAGACGCGTCGAAGCCCACCACAACCCAATGTTGGCGATCAGGTAAATCACCAGCATCCCGAGCAGCAACATGCCGAGAATCCTGCCGGCCAGGCTCGGTGGAGGGCTGGGCTTGCGCCACCACCGCCACATGTACGACAGCCGGGCAGGCCAGGCGACCCACATACGCGCCAGAGCCGTTCGGTCACGGAACATATGCCAGCTTCCTGAGTTCAGGCACGAGCGGCAGGTCAAGCCACTTCGCCATCTCCACGCTGATGCGAATGCGTGTCCGGGTCAGCGGCAGGACCGGGGCCTGCTCGGCGTGGTTCGTCGACCCGATGATGCTCAGCACCCTGCCGGCCACATCCGCCGGATCGCTCGCCGCGCTCAAGAGTGCGCCGGAACCCAGCAGCTCCGGCGTGAAAACGAGTACTTGTTTACCTTGTTTCGCGCTAAACGCCAGCAGGTCGCGCACCGACTCGCGGCTGAGAATTCGGTTGTCCGGCAACAGCCAGAATCCCCGAACCTTCGGCGCCATCTGCTTGTAAGCGCGCAGCATTTCCTTGTCAGTACGGACCTCGACATGCACGAGCTTAATATTTTGCTCGCGGGCGGCGACCTGTGCTTCGGCCAGGAGCGCGCGCAACCCCGAACCCGTCACCACACCGATATCTTTTAGCGGCGGATAGAGACGTTTCCAGTAGCGGAATTGCTCGGCCACGGGCGGCGTCGCGCTGACCCCCCTCATCCCGGCCGCGAGCAGACGCGCGTCCTCGTAGTTGAAGACCTGACAGAAGATGACCTGTTTGTTGACGAGACGGGTCGCCAACTGGGCCGCCGCGAGCCCCACCGCCACCACAACGGTCCTGTCCGACTGCTGGACGCGTTGCTGCACTTCAAGCGAGCGAGCGCTGTCGCCGTCGATCCGGAAGATCTCGACACGACTATCGTGTTGGCGTGTGAGCTCACGAGCCACCTCCGTGTAGGCCGAGGTATTGTCGCTCAGGATTACGTCAAGTCCGGATACCGCTCGCAGCCAGCTGCATCCAGCCAGCGTTAGCGCCACGCTCAGCATGCAGACAAAAGCCGTTAACCGCGCGAGCGGCTCGTCCTTCAATGCCATGGGGACGCTTTCTCTCTGATCGAATTAGGTTTAGCTACGTAGTCGACCGTCCCCTGGCAAAATCTCTGTCGGACACGATGTATTCTTATCAAAGCCTAGCCTAACATACACTTGCCGCCAGTCGCGCCTAAGTAACTCGTTGATTTATCAAGAACTGGTTGCCCAAAGGCGGCGCGACGCCGTTCAGTGTAAGTTTCATGCATAACTGATCCAGTTCTGGGGTTCACTCCGTGCTAATCCTGCTCCGTCGCAACTTCGCGGGAGCAGACTGGGTGATCGCATGGACACTACCTGGACCCCCCCTGGTCAAGCTCCGCATTCGCTTCGAGACCAGGATTGAGACGGCAGCTCGACATTCGACCTGTGTGAGTCGTTGTGACTCAGGCCAGGGAGATGTTGCACGTGAAGCGAATGCTTGAACCGTTAGTCGGTCCGTTTTCGACCATCAAGCGAAACAGGCTCTATCGCTCCGGGAATTGCTCTGGTCTCTCATCACTTGCGTTAGCAGTGGCCCCGAACGCAGGTGCAGCACGTCTACCGCTGCACACGCTGCGCGAGGCGCGGCAGCTCGCCTGTCAGACCGCTGGCGCGGCGCATGAAATAATCCTTGAGCGGCGGCAATTGTTCGGTCGCCCGCAGACCGGCATCGCGCAATGCGCGTAGACCCGGGAAACGACTGCCGAACAGATATCGAAAACCGCCGGTCACGGCCTGCATGCTCACATCCGCGCCCTTGCGCGCGCGCTCATAGCGGCGCAGCAGGGCATGCGCGCCCAGGTCGCGCTTCTGCCCGCCCGCAACCTGCAGAATCTCGGCCAGGGCCGCCGCGTCCAGAATACCGAGATTCACGCCCTGGCCAGCGAGCGGGTGCACGGTGTGCGCGGCATCGCCGATTAATACGACACGATGGCTGGTGTAGTCGCGTGCAAAACTAAGTGCCAGCGGAATAGCGGCGCGCTCGCTGGCGAGCTGCACGTTGCCGAGGTGATCGCCAAATGCCTCCTGTAACTCGGCATTGAAGGCGTCATTGTCCAGATGCATCAATTCAGCGGCACGTGCCGTGTCTGCCGACCACACAATGGAAACCTGTTGCGCATCAGCGAGTGGCAGAAACGCCAGCGGCCCGGTGGTCAGAAAGTGCTGCCAGGCCGTGCGGGCATGTGGTCGTTCCGTGTTCACCACCGCGACGATCGCCGACTGCCCGAGGTCATGGCGCGTCCAGTCGATGCCGGCCGCGCGCCGTACCCGCGAGTCGGCGCCATCGGCGCCCACCAGCAGCTTCGTCTGGAGTTCGCGTCCGTCTTCCAGTCGCACGCTCACCTGTTCCTCGCCGAATTGCGCCGTCGCCACGCGCGCCGGACTCAGCGCTTCAATATTGGCAAACTGGCGCATGCGCGCGGCGAGCGCCCCTACGATCACGCTGTTTTCGATGATCCAGGCGAGATATGGCTCGCCAATATCGGCGCTGTCGAAGTTAAGAATGCTGCTGCCTTCCCAGATACGCATTCCCTCTACCGGCGCGGCGCGCTGCGCGCGCATGCCATCCCAGGCACCGACATTCTCAAACACAGTTTGCGAAGCCAGCGTGATGGCGCTGACCCGCACGCCGCGATCCTTCTCCAGTGTGGCAGCCGCTTGCGGCTCGATCACACCGACTTTGAGGCCGCTGCTACCGAGCGCACAGGCCAGCGAGCCGCCAACCATGCCACCGCCGGCGATCAGCACATCATATTGACTGTTCATGATGGCAGGCCACGCGCCAGGCGCGGCAGACGACCGGCCAGGCCCATGCTCAAACGCAACAGTGCACGTTTAGCTGGCGGGATGAGGTCAACCGCTACGAGCCCGAGGTTGCGCGCAAACGACAAGGGGGCCAAGTCGTTCGAGAAGGTGCGCACCAAACCGTCCGTAAGCGTCGAGATCGCCAGGTTGTCGCGCTTGCGCCAGTCGGCATAGCCCTCCAGCACCGCCAACTCGCCAAGGTCGCGGCCCGCGCGCTGCGCCTCATTCAGGACCTGCGCCAGTACGGCGACATCGCGCAGACCGAGATTGAATCCTTGGCCGGCCACCGGGTGAACGGTGTGTGCGGCATTGCCGATCAGCACCAGGCGCGGGCGGATGTGTTCGCTGACCTTGGTGAGTGCCAACGGGTAGGCGGCACGCTTGCCCACTTTGAGCAGGCGGCCGAGACGCGTGCCGAATTGCTCCTGCAGCGCTGCCAGGAACCGCACATCGTCGAGCGTCAGCAGCGCCTCGACCTTCTCCGGCGTCAGGCTCCAGACGACGGCGCAACGATTCTCGCTCATCGGCAAAAAGGCGAGCGGACCGCTGTTGGTAAAACGTTCGTAGGCGACGTTGCGGTGCGGCCGTTCAGGCGTGACATTGGTCACGAGCGCAGTCTGACGGTAGTCGGTGCGTCGCGCCTCGATGCCGGCCTTGTTGCGCACCGGCGAGGTTCCGCCGTCGGCAGCCACCACCAGGCGCGCGCTGAGCGTTTCCAGTTTGCCGTCGCGGCGGAACGTGACACTGGCAGCGCTTTCGGTAAACGCGACATCCTCCACGGTTGCCGGGCAAATGAACGTGAGGTTCTTCGTTTCTGCGAGCGCCAGTTTCAGTGCCTGGCCGAGCGCGCGGTTCTCGACGACGTAGCCGAGCGCCGCAACCCCGGTCTCGGCCGCATCCAGACGCGCGAAGCCGAAATGGCCGCGGTCGGAGATGTGAATGCGCTGGATCGGCGTGGCGCCACTCGCCTCGAGCCGGTCCCAGACCTTGAGGCTCTCGAAGATGCGCTTCGAGCCGTACGACAGCGCCACGGTGCGGTCGTCGTAGCTCGGCTGCGCAGTCGACTCGAACTCGACCGCCTCGATCAACCCGACGCGCAGCGGCAACGCACCAAGCGCCACGCCCAGGCTCGCGCCGACCATGCCGCCGCCGATGATCAGGATGTCAAAGTCGGTGTTCATATGACTTCTGGGGCCACAGATGAACACAGATAGAAGCCATAATATTCTGATTGAATCTGCGTTTATCTGTGTTCATCTGCGGCAAAAAATATTACTGGC
>Ga0105095_10000193_pt1 | contig 27363 bp, 20 predicted proteins | sample PPLLak2March2015_2_FD_79180 | JGI IMG/M metagenome (GOLD analysis project Ga0105095, IMG submission 79180) | Freshwater sediment microbial communities from Prairie Pothole Lake near Jamestown, North Dakota, USA - PPLs Lake P8 Core (3) Depth... | ecosystem: Environmental > Aquatic > Freshwater >...
GCCTGCGAATCGACCGGCGCGGAGTGAAGGGACTGCCGGGGCTGATGTGGTGTGCGGCCCTTCTGCTCGCTGCCGTCATAAAGCTGCCTGCACAGTCCCCCCGGTGTCAGTATCTGGTGAATCCGGATCTCGCGATCGGCTATGTCGACAGTTGTGCACGTTTCTGGTTCACGGCCTATGATTCGGTACAGGGCGGCTTCTACATGAACATCGACAGGACGGGAAAGCTGATCAGTTCATGGGGAACAGGGAAGAACACACTCAACCAGTCGAGGGATGCCTATGGATTCCTGCGCGCGTATATGCTCACCGGCAAGCCGGAGTATCTCACGTATGCGCGCCGTGCTCTGGACTTTCTCTACCGCTCGGGATGGGATAATGCAAATGGCGGCTGGTACAATGAAGTGAACAGAAACGGTGTGCCGTCGAATCCGACGGCGAACAAAACCGCCTACTATCAGCACTATGCGATCCTCGGCATCGCGGCCTCGGTCGAAGTTACCGATGACAGCCTGGACAACGTGATGCTGCAGCGCAGCCTCGCACACAACAAAGTGCATTTCTGGGATGCGTCCCGGGAGTGGTTTGGCTATTACGACCACACGCTTGCGGACGGAACGCAGCCATCGGGCAAAAGCTTCAATGCAACGGTCGACGCGGTTACGACCCATCTGCTTCACCTCTATGGCATGACGGGGGCCTCCTCGTACTGGAATCGGCTGCGGGAGGTCGCGAACAACATGGTGCACTGGCTCGCTGCTTCGGCTCAAACGCAGGCAATCGGGTTTGTGGAAGGATATGATACGCAATGGAATCCGCTTCCCGCGGATACCATGACCATCATGGGGCATGTTCTGAAGACGGCATGGTGTCTCGCCCGCCTCTACGAACTCAACCGCGATTCGAGCTATCTTGGGACGGCGGAACGACTCGTGGATATGGTTTTGCAGAAGGGCTACGACCATCAAAACGGCGGACCATACAAAGACTACAGCCGCGTGACGGGGCAAATGTTGATGTGGGGGCAGAAAGATACAGCGAAGGCCTGGTGGCAGATGGAGCAGGCGGTGACCGCAGGGCTTGTGCTCCATCATATAACCGGAAAACCCCAGTACCTGGAGATGGCGGACGAGACGCTCAACTTTTTCATGACGTACTTTGTCGATCGCACGTATGGAGAAGTGTACGAGAACCGGACAAAGTATGGCGCCCAGATCTGGGATCTCAACAAAGGGAGCAGCGGCAAGGCCGCGTATCATTCCACGGAGCTTGGATACTACGTCTACCTGTACGGGAATCTCCTGCTCCAGAAGAGGACGGCAACTCTGCATTATGCGTTTTCCCCGGTCGGCCATGCCCGGGACATCCGGCTGACCCCTCTTGACCTTCCGGACTCTGCGCTCCGGATCACCGAGGTCAGGCTGAATGGATCGCCATTCACTACCGTCGACTACACGCACAGGATTCTCCACATCCCGGCATACCAGGGCGGAGCTTTTGCCGTGACGTTCAGTTCCGGCTCGCAACCTGATGCGGTCGTAGAATCCGGTACACGGGTTCCGGAACGCATGAGGCTGGAACAGAACTATCCCAATCCGTTCAATCCGAACACAACGATAAGGTTTAGTTTGCCTGCCGGCGGGGCGCGGGGGTCAGGTTCCGGGTCGAGGTGGGTGAAGCTCGCAGTATACGATCTGCTGGGGAGGGAAGTCGCGGTGCTGGTGAATGACGCCAGGACCGCCGGGGAGTATAGCGTAACATTCAATGGTTCCGGACTGTCAAGTGGAGCGTACTTCTACCGCTTACAGTCCGAGGGTCGTGTAGAAACAAGGAAATTCCTGCTCGCGCGCTAGGCGGCAGGGGTCTGGCCCCATGCGCATCCCGGGTGCACAGACGTCAGACCCCACCCGCATCTCACGCGAAAAGGGGACTGACCCCGACGAAGGTCAAACATGAAGAAATCGATGCTTCTCCCATATGTTGTGGCAGCCCTGTGTGCCAGCTTGGCTGACTGCATTGCGCAGCCGACTATGACGCCGCAGGGCGTCCGGTTCATCTACCACGGTGAAGTGAAACGGACGGTCTCCGTGGTCGGAGATTTTAACGGCTGGAACAAAGAGGCCGACGTCCTTCAGCGGGGGGAGGATGGAGTATGGTCGGTCAGTTGCGTTCTCCGTCCTGGACTGCATCAGTACAAGTTTCTGGTCGATGGAACGGACTATGTCAATGACACGGGCAATCCTGTGCTGGTCGACAATTACAATTATTCTTCCAGGAATTCGATCTTTGTGCTGACCGCCGACAACCGGATTCTTCTCTCGGCGGAACCGCCGCCGGCCGCGGTCAACCCAGACGACGTCTATGCCCCCGCCGGAGATCGCAAGAAGGTGTTTGTGCACATCCTCTGGCATCAGCATCAACCTCTGTACGCGGATCCGGAAACAGACCAGCTTGCCGGACCCTGGGTACGCACGCACGGCACGAAAGATTACTATGACATGGCGGCGATGCTGGAGCAGTATCCCGATGTTCATTGTACGATCAACCTCACCTCTTCGCTGCTCCACCAGCTTCGCGGCTACTATCTTGAACGGCTTGGACCGTATATCGACGCCAGGAAACGGACAATTGACATCCGCGGTTTCTGGGAGAAATGGAAAGGGAAGACAGATCCCTGGATCGATTTGGCGCTGACGCACGCCGCCTCGTTCACCGGCAGGGAGAAGGACTTCCTCTACAGAAATGCCTGGAACGCCTTCGGCATCAATGATGTGATGCTCGCGCGCTTTCCGCAGTATCAGGCCTTGAAACAGAAGCAAGTATCGTCACCGGATCCGCAAGGCGACATGTTCACCGTGCAGGAGATGCAGGAGATTATCTTCTGGTTCTATCTCGCGTATTTCGATCCGGACTTCCTCCGCGGGCCGGTGAAGCTGCCGGGTGGTGTGGTGTGTGACCTGAGCGACCTCGTTTTGGAGGAAGGAAACGGCGTGTTCCGGTTGCGACGCGTCGTGACGCACGCCGACTGTGTGCGGCTGGTTGTCGAGGCGTATAACGTTATGGCCGCAGTCATCCCCGTGCATCGCGCCTTGCAGTATGCACCGGAAAAACGGACGGGGCAGATCGATATCATCACGACACCGTATTACCATCCGATTCTCCCGTTGATCTATGATTCGGACCTTGCCCGCACCTGCCAACCGCATGATTCTCTCCCCCGGCGATTCGCATATCCGGAGGATGCCCGCGCGCAGGTCGTGAAAGCGGTCAGGATGTATGAGAAGATATTCGGTGTTGCACCGACGGGGATGTGGCCCGGAGAAGGGTCGGTGGCGCAGCCGGTTCTAGAGGTTCTCCGCGACAACGGGATTCTCTGGACCGCGAGCGACGTGCGTGTCCTGCAACGCTCACGGCCGGCAGGTCAGCCAAACACAACGCCATTCCAATTCCCGGCGGGCCCCAAACCAATATCACTGGTGTTCCGCGATACCGAGCTCTCCGACAGGATCGGTTTCAAATACCAGTCGATGGACGGCGAAGCCGCTGCGGAGGACTTCGTGCAGAGTCTTCTCGGCTTCGCGCCGGGAAAGGATCAACCGGACGCTCTCATCACGGTGATTCTCGACGGCGAAAATGCCTGGGAATGGTACCGGCAGGATGTCGACGGGAAGAAGTTCCTCCACGCTTTGTACCGCAAGCTTGGAGCACTGCACAGGCAGGGACGGATCACCACCACAACGATGTCTGAATATATCGCAGGAAATCCCGGTCGCGGAATTCCCGCACACACCGTGGATTCGCAACCGGCCATGGAGTGGCTCTGGCCCGGCTCATGGATCAACGGTAACTTCGACACATGGATCGGAGAAGGGGAGGAGAATGCGGCATGGGAATACCTCCTGCGGGTGCGGCAGGACCTGCAGCGTTCGGGTGTACAGCGGCCGGATCCCCGGCGCGACGCACCACGCGAAGGAACGCGTGCCTGGTATGCATACATGGCCTGGGAAGAGATGTACGCCGCAGAGGGATCGGACTGGTTCTGGTGGTATGGTGCCGATCAGATTGCTCCCGCAGGTGACACTCCGTTCGATCTCGCATATCTTGCCCATCTGAATAACGTGTATCGTTTTGCGCGGCTTGCAGGCGGCAGGATGCCGGAACGGACCTTTGTGGCGATCATTCGCGATGGGGCATCGACCGCACCGGAGACCGGCTCCACCGGCGCGGGAGCGATGGGGAAGAGCAAGGAAGGCAAGAAATAACTCCGGACATTATTCACACTCATTCAGAACAACTCCAACACGCATCTATGGGAACATACACCCCCCCAAAGGCACTAGATCAAGTCGAACGTGCACTGAAGCACAAGGCGCGCCAGACTCGCCTCCGCAAATACACTTACGCTATCCCATCTCTCTGGGGCTCGCTCCGTGGTACGCCCCTGGCGGTCAGGGTGAACCCCTACGCATACTATCTCGGCGTAGTCAAGAAACTGAAGGCGGCAAAAGCGCCGAAGCCTGTCGCACCCAGCGGCGGCGAGTGGACACGCAACGCGGTGATCTATAATCTTTTCGTGCGCACAACTGCTGCGTTCGACCATAACGGTAATGGCATCCTCGACCTTCCGACGAGCCTGGAAGGCTTTCGCGAAACGGGCACATTTGTCAAAGCGATGGCGATGCTTCCGTACATCAAGCGGCTCGGCGCCAACACGGTGCATCTCCTGCCCATTACTTCCATCGGGCACGACGGTAACAAGGGGTCGCTCGGATCCCCCTACGCCATCCGCAATCCGTACGAACTCGATGAAAACCTGGGAGAGCCGACACTTGATCTGGATGTCAAGACCGAGTTCAAGGCTTTCGTGGAGGCGGCACATCGGCTCGGGTTGCGCGTGGTAGTGGAGTTTGTATTCAGGACGGCGGCCAAGGACGGCGATTGGGTGAAGGAGCATCCCGAATGGTTCTACTGGATCAAGGAGTCCGTCCCCGCGCGGGCTCCGAACGAAACGGATGAACACAAATACGGTTCTCCGATATTTTCGCCGGACGAGCTGGTGCAGATTCACCGCGACGTGGATGCAAAGAAGTTCGACACCCTTGTCCCGCCGCATCGTGTCCATCGTGAATTCTTCACGGAACCACCGGATGCCCACGCGGTGAAGAAGGAAAATGGACGCTACATCGGCACGCTGGCAGACGGAACACGGGTGCGGATTCCCGGAGCCTTTGCCGATTGGCCGCCGGACGACAATCAGCCACCATGGAATGATGTCACATATCTCCGGATGTACACACATCCGGACTTCAACTATATCGGATACAATACCATCCGCATGTACGACGCGCGTCTTGCACGGCAAGAACATGTCAACAGGCCGTTGTGGAACAGGATTGTCGGCATTGTCCCGTACTACCAGCGGGAGTTCGGCATCGACGGTGTGATGATCGACATGGGGCATGCGTTGCCCATGGAGTTGAAGGCGGAGATGGTCAACAAGGCGCGCGGGCTGAATGCCGATTTTGCCTTCTGGGTCACGGAAAAGTTCTCGTCCCAGAAGAGCCGCGACGAAGGGTACAACGCCGTATTCGGCTACACGATCTTCGATCAGCATCATCCTGACCGCATGCGGGCATTTTGCGTGAACCGGACAAAAGAGCAGTTTCCGATTCCGTTCTTTGCGACGCCCGAAAACCACAACACTCCGCGTGCCGCGTCGCGCCCCGGAGGCGTTGCATACGCACGGTGGGCCGCGGTGATCAATGCGTTCCTTCCAGGAATCCCGTTTTTCCATTCCGGGTATGAACTGGCGGAGCGTTTTCCGATCAACACCGGCCTGGACTTCACCAGTGCCCAGATACGAGCCCTCCCATCAGAAAAACTTCCATTGTTCAGCGAAGGAGGCTATAACTGGCTCAGCCAGGAGCAATTCGCGCCGCTTATCGCCAAAGTGCAATCGGTGCGGAAGAAGTACCGCTCGCTTGTCGTGCAATCCACGCCTGCAACCATGCAGATGCTTCACGAGGGCAATACGCACGTGTTGTCATTCGCCCGGGTCGTTCCTGGAGGAAAACTGCGCGTGGCCGTCATCGGCAATATGGATTTCCACGCAACGCAGATGTCCAAGACAACGATTAACGCAACAAAGGCGCACGTTGTCGACCTGCTGGCCGGCAAGCGGTTGCATCTTGTGCATGGCGTACTCAACGTGGCCCTCGAGCCCGGCGAGTGCCTCGTGTTCGAATTCTGAAAAGCCAGAAGGGTACCATGCGAGCATTTCAGGAACGCCTGACCAACGGCTTCTATGCCCTCATCAGTCTGCCTTCCACGGCAATGGGGTTTGCGCTGTCGATCCAGATTTCGGCACTCAGCTGGCTTCTGACCACGAAATACCACCTGGATATTCACCAGGTCGGCTTCGTCTGGGCCGCGGGTCCTCTGGCGGGGATTGTCGGACAGGTCGTGATCGGCCTGATCAGTGATCGAGTTTGGTTTTGGGGTGGTCGTCGCCGTCCGTTCATTCTCATCGGCGGGACACTCGCAGCGCTTATGCTGCTTGCACTTCCCAATATCGACATGATCAACGACACCCTGGGAATAGGGAGCCTGCTAGCAGTAGCGATAGCCGTGGCTCTCACACTGGATCTGGCTATTAACATCAGCTTCAACCCGACCCGTTCCATCATCGCCGACGTTACACCGGAAGGAGAAGCCCGCACAAAAGGGTACACCTGGATGCAGACCATCTCCGGCTTCTTCGGTGTCATGGCCTACGTCATTGGTGCCGCGGCGGGGAACTATGTGCTCATCTCCGTCGGAGTCGTGGTGGTCTTTCTCTGCTCTGTCGTGCCCGTGATGTTCATTACCGAACGGCGCGAGCTGGAGGATACTCCTGCGACGGAAGGGAAGGCGACCGCCGTGGCCTCACGGTGGGGAGAACTGATACGGGTTTACATCGCTCACGGTTTCTCCTGGATCGGCGTCCAGGCGATGTTCGTCTACATCATCGCCTTCATCCAACAGAAGATGCTGGCCACTTCGGACCCCGGCGCGATTGCGGAGGGATCAGGCCGTATCATCGCAATCTCCTTCGCCGTCCTGAATACAGTGGGATTCCTCCTGCCGGCTCCCGTGCTCGAGCCGCTGGCTATGCGCTTCGGCCGTGTGCACGTGCATCTGACCGCGCTGGCCATCATGGCGGCTGCATATCTTGCCATCGCGTTCGCCGGAACAAGTCCCGTCATGCTCTACCTGCTCATGGCAGTGGCCGGCATCGGCTGGGCATCCATTGTTTCGCTCCCGTTCGCCATCATGACGGAGAAGGTGGAGAGATCGCGCATGGGTTTCTTTATGGGGATCTTCAATCTTTCGGTCGTCCTGCCGCAACTCTTTGTGAGCCTCGTGCTGGGGACGGTGATCCACCGGGCAGAGGATAAATCCATCATTTTCCTGATCAGCGGGGTTTCACTCGCGGTTTCCGCGGTTCTCTGGTTGCTCGTTCATGAGCCGAAACGAAACTCGGCAACAGATTCGGCGGGAGGCAACACCCAGTGAACGCACGAGCGGCACTCCGGGCGGCCGTCGGCTTGATGAGCGCGGTCATTGTCCTCACAGCCGTCATCACGGCAGATGGCTGCAGAACCAGCGGCGACGACCGTATCCGTCTGACCATCTGGCACCAGGACCGTATCGATATCCGGATCATACTTCAGAGACAGCTCGATCGTTTTATGCAGACGCATTCCGGAGTGCGCGTCGAGCAGCTGTTCAAGGAAACGGAAGAATTGCGTTCGGGCTTCATCATCGCCGCGCTCGCCGGACAGGGACCCGAAATCGTGTACGGTCCTTCCGACCAGGTCGGACCTTTCGAGCTCATGCAGATCATCCTCCCCCTGGAAGAGTCTTTCCCCAGGGAGTGGCTTGCCCAGTTTGACCCGAAGGGGCTGACCTGGTACAAAGGGCACCTCTATCAAGTGGCGGACAAGCTCGGGAATCATCTCACGCTCGTCTACAACAGGAAGCTCGTGCCGGTTCCCCCCGCATCCGATGAAGACCTGATCCGCATCGGCAAAGGTCTCACGACTGACCTCAACGGCGACAAGAAGACCGACCGATACGGACTAACGTGGAATTACACGGAGCCGTTCTTCTTCATCCCCTTCATGACGGGTTTCGGCGGGTGGATCATGGATGAAGCGGGAAATCCCACACTGAACAACCGCGGGACCATCGATGGGCTCAAATTCATCACACGTTTGCGGGACCTGGAGAAGATCATTCCGAACGAGGCGGACTACAACGTCGCCGACATCCTCTTCAAAGACGGCAATGCGGGAATGATCATCAACGGCGATTGGTCGTGGGCCGGCTACCAGAACGCGGGATTGGATATCGGGGTTGCACCCTTGCCGCAAATCTCCTCGACGGGTCTCTGGTGCGCACCCATGGTGTCACCTAAAGGGTTCTCCCTCAATGCCAACATTTCCGACGAAAAGAAGGCCCTGGCCCTGGAGTTGATCCGTTTCCTTATGTCGGAAGAATGCCAGATGGAGGCGACACGGGAGCTTTACACGATGCCGACTCACCTTGGCGCACAACAAAGCGACTTCGTGCAGCGAAACGAAATATTGCGTAACTCAAGGATACAGATCACCCGCGGACGCCCCCTGCCCGTGATTCCCGAACTCCGCGCGATCTGGGATGCCATGCGCCCGAGCTATCAGGCAGTGCTCGCTGGTACTATGACCCCCGAGCGGGCAGCTGAGGAAATGCAGCTCCTCGCCCTCCGGCGGATCAAAGAAATGAACGAATAACCCGAACACCCATGCAAAGCCAGACATTCCGTCACAGGGTATTTCTCTTCATCCTCGTTGCACCGGCCTTCGTCGTGCTGTTCGGCGTGGTGATCTATCCCTTCTTCTACAATATCGTACTCTCCCTCTCGAACATGAACCTGCGTCACATCCGCGATTGGAGAATCATCGGATTCGGGCAGTACGTCAAGGTCTTCACAGAGCCATCGCAACCGGATTTCTATGTCGTGTTCGTGAAAACTGTCATCTGGACTGTGGTGAACCTCTTCTTTCACGTTATGCTGGGTGTGTTCCTGGCACTCGTGCTGAACCAGAAAGAGATCAGGGGGAAAGCAATATTCCGCGCGATCCTTGTGCTCCCCTGGGCCGTGCCGCAGCTCATCGTTGCCCTGACGTGGCGCGGCATGTTCAACTATGAGTACGGGTCGATCAACCTGATGTTGACACAATGGTTCAATCTTCCCGGAGTGCAATGGCTTCGCCAGCCCCTGGAGGCCTTCATTGCGGTGATCATCACCAACGTCTGGCTGGGCTTCCCCTTCATGATGGTGATTGCCCTCGGCGCGTTGCAGAGCATCCCGCACGATCTCTACGAAGCGGCGGATATTGACGGAGCCTCGTGGTACCACAAATTGCGGCATATCACCATACCCCTGATACAACCCGTCATGGTACCGGCAATCACGCTGGGGACGATCTGGACGTTCAACAACTTGAATATCGTCTGGCTGGTCAGCAATGCCGGTGAGCCCTCAGACCAGACGCATCTCATGGTCTCGTTTGTGTACAAGGCGGCATTCAATTTCTACCGGTACGGCTACGGAGCTGCACTCTCGATGGTGATTTTCTTCATCCTTCTGATATTCAGCCTCACGTTCATGCGGAAATCCAAGGCGACCCAAAATGTCTACTCCTGATCGAGGCGCATGATGGTGCGCAGCAAGAAGTCGACGGCCCTTCGTGTCACGGCCAGCTACGCGGTGCTGATGGTGTTTTCGCTCATCGCGCTGTACCCCGTCTGGCAGATTTTCAATATCTCGCTCCGACCGTCGAACCGTCTTCTCAGCACGTCGCTCGAATTGATCCCGGCGAACGCATCGTTCGGCAACTATGTCGCGCTCTTCACCGAGCGACCGTTTCTTCTCTGGATGCTGAACAGCACGCTGGTTTCCCTGACGGTGACGCTGACGGGTGTGGTCCTGGCTTCGATGTGCGGCTACGCGTTTTCCCGCTTTGCGTTCATCGGCAAGAAAATCGGCCTGCTGAGCCTGCTGGTCACGCAGATGTTCCCGGCGACAATGCTGCTGTTGCCGATGTACATCATGCTCGTGCAGCTGCATCTGATCAATAGCTATCTCGGCATCGTCATTATGTACTCCGCGACCGCCCTGCCATTCTGTATCTGGCAGATGAAGGGATACTACGATACCATCCCCACAAGTCTGGAAGAAGCCGGCAAAATCGACGGGTGCAACGAGTTCCAGACATTCTACCAGATCATACTCCCGCTTGCGGCGCCTGCACTCGTCATCACAGCGCTCTTCTCGTTCATGGCCGCATGGACGGAGTATGTGGTAGCGGCGCAGATTCTGCAGGACACGGAATTGTGGACGCTGCCGCTTGGCCTCAAATCATTTGAGTCGAACATGGGTTCCGAGTGGGGACTCTACGGGGCGGCCTCCGTCATCGTCACAATTCCCGTGGTCGTGCTCTTCCTCTCGCTGAGCCGTTGGCTGGTTTCAGGACTCACCCTCGGAAGCGTGAAAGAATAAGAACTCTGAAAACACCATGATCAAACCCCGCCTCTCGCCGCTGCAAATCTGGAATATGAGTTTTGGCTTCTTCGGCATACAGTTCGGCTGGGGACTGCAGATGGCGAACATGAGCGCCATCTATGAGTACCTGGGAGCAAACCAGGACCAGATTGCATGGCTCTGGATTGCCGCTCCGCTCACCGGGCTCATTGTTCAACCCATCGTCGGGTACTCGAGCGATCGCACCTGGGGGCGACTGGGGCGTCGGCGCCCCTATTTCCTTGCCGGTGCACTACTCTCCACGCTTGCATTGATAGCCATGCCCAACTCCTCGACGGTCTGGATGGCGGCGGGGCTCCTGTGGGTCCTGGATGCGAGCATCAACATCACCATGGAGCCATTCCGCGCATTTGTCGGCGATATGCTGCCGCAGGACCAAAGAAAATCCGGCTTTGCCATGCAGAGCCTCCTCATTGGCCTCGGCGCGGTGCTCTCATCGGCGCTCCCGTATCTGCTCACAAATTGGTTTGGAGTGACGGGGACTGCCGGCCAGGCCGTGATCCCGAAGACCGTGGAGCTGGCCTTCTACATCGGTTCCGGTGTGCTGCTTGCTGCGGTGCTGTACACAATTTTCACAACGAAGGAATACCCGCCGGACAACCTGGAGGAATTTCGGAAGAAGAATGCTGCATCGGCCGGTATCGCAAAGGCGTTCTCGGAGATCTTCCAGGGCATTACTTCGATGCCGGCTGCCATGAAGCAACTGGCGATTGTACAGTTTTTCACCTGGTTCGCGATGTTCTGCATGTGGATCTATTTTGTTCCTGCTGTCGCCACCATCGTCTTCGGGGGAGTTCCGGGGTCGCCTGAGTATCAGCGCGGGAACGAGTGGGGAGGCCTTTGCTTCTCCGTGTATAACGGCACGGCGTTCGGCTTTTCGTTCGTGCTGCTGGCGCTCGTGAAGAGGTTTTCGCCGCGATCGATACACCGCGTGGCGTTGATTACCGGTGGTGTGGGATTAGTCCTTGCCGTGGTGCTGCGCGAACAGTATCTGCTCCTGTTCTCGATGCTTCTCGTCGGCATTGCCTGGGCAAGCATTCTGTCAATGCCCTATGCGATGCTGTCAAACGCGATCCCTGCAGCGAGGATGGGCTTTTACATGGGCGTCTTCAATTTCTTCATTGTCCTGCCGCAAATCCTGGCGTCTCTCGGACTCGGTGTGATGATGACGAACTTGCTGGGGGAAAATCCCATGAATGCGGTGTTGCTGGGGGGATGTTCGATGATTCTGGCGGGGTTCTGCGTAGGTTTCGTGTCGAAGCGGGTGGATGATTTTGGGGTTGCAACATGAGTGTGGCTATATTTGACCAAAGGGTCAGACCTGGGTCCGACCCCTACCTCAACTTGCCGTAGATCAGCAGGTCTGTCACCTGCCCATCCTTGAACACCGCATTCCGCAACACCCCCTCCCGTGTGTATCCTGCCTTTTCCAGTACGCGCGCTGAAGCCAAATTCCAGCCAAATACGTTTGACGTGAGCCGGAGATAATCATGGCGCTGGAACGCATATCCGGTGATGGCAATCAGTGCACGCGTGGCAATCCCTCTTCCCCAGAAGGGCTCACCCAACCAGTATCCCACCTCAGCCGTGCGGCATAGCACGTCCGGCTGCAGATGGAAGCCGATGACGCCAATGGCTTCTTCAGGACTGGCGATTGCGAACGCTCCTTCCGGTTCGGACGCGAGCATTTCCTTGATAAATTTTACCGCATGTTCGCGGTCGTAGGGGGTGGGAAAAACGTCTCTGAGATTCCGCCAGACGTTCCGGTTGTTTGCATAGCGCGCAATCGCATCGGCATCTGTCGCGCACAGGCTCCGCAGTGCGAAGCCCTCACCGATGGAAATGAGAGTTGAACGCTCCGTCACGGTGCACTCAGCAGGTCATAGACATTCGAATCAGATTTCCGCAGGCGCCCGCCGCCGTTCCATTCACCCCGCTGAAAATCCACCGCCCTGAATTCACCAACTCCCGCACCTCCGTGGTCGTCCTGCGCTCCGGCAAGCACCGTGAACTTCCAATGAACGTTTGGAATACCAAGGAACCGGGTCGGGACTGCGAACTGGATCTTCCCGGTACCTGCGTTTCCGAAGGGTGAACTCAGGGCCTCTTCCGTGGGAGTATACGACGCGAGGACTATTCCGGATTGATCCTCCAGCCTGAACCCGCCGCCCACGAGGATGATTCGCTCATACGCACGGTCCGGCTCCAGACGGAATTGTGCACTCGCCGGAATTTCCCTTTGCCCAGCATTCGTGACTCCGTTGGTGTCGATGGCGATGGCGGCGAACGTCAACTGGGACCCGTACTCGGGATGCCATCCCGGGTCCGAGAGTGATCTGAATCCCAGCGTGAAATAGGCCAGGCTGTCGTCGGAAGACAGAGTGAAGTCCGCGATGTCGAAAGAGCCCGGCACGAAATTGGCGTTGCCGGGATAGGTATAGCTCAGGCGGCGTCCGTTTACCCCCGCTCCGGTGTCATCATGAAGCGCGTCTTCGGCGCGAACAATTACTTCTGCCCGCGCATTTGTCCGGATGACAGTCGCGTGGGACAGCAGGGCATAATTCGGTCCGCGCAACACTGCCAATCCATCAGTCGACCGCGGTACGGCGAACGAGAAGGGCGCCAGTTCTTCTTTTGCCGGACAACTCCGGCGGACAATGCCGGTATGCGCAAACGAAGGGTCACTCGAAGAGACGGAGAACAGAGTATCGCGCAGCTGCAATGAGACCTGGGCCGTTGCAGATAGCGCGAAGGTTGTGGAAAACTCCTCTCCGCGGTCGTTTGGAAGGATGACCTCCACCGCATACGGCCGGTCGAGGTGCGGGAAACTCATCGTCACACTAAGCGTATCTCTGATTTTCCCTGCGGTGATGCCAAGTATGCGGCCATCGATGCGGAATGCAGTCTGAACTGTTCCCAGAGCCCTGGGAATGTGCGGATGCAGGAATATGCGGCGGGTCAATCGTTCAATGCGGATTCCGAGGTAGTCATCGTAGATGTTGCGAACAAATTCTGCCAGATTCCATGCCTGGGAGACCGTGCCCGACAGGCGCGGCTCCGCTTCGCCCGGACGGGGCAATGCGTCGAGCAGCTCCGACTGTGTCCCGACCGCGCCCCTGTCGAGAATCTGGTGCACGGCATTTTCGGTGAGCACGAAGGCCGAATCTGCCATCTGGTAGCGGCACAGTTCGGAAACCAATTGTCCCTGGAGCCAGGTCCAGACAGTACCGTTGTGGTAGGCGGCATCTTTTGGGTAGTAAGGGGCGTATTCATGGAACGGATGGAAACCGCTGTCGGTCTGCGCCAGCGATGAGACGCCGTAGTGATACGTGAGTCGCGATGCCACCGAGCGAACCATCGAGGCGCGCGTCCGGGTGCACAGAAGGGGGGCGGCAAAGAGTTGGTTGGGACGCATACGGGCGTCGGCCGCACCATCCGGGAGCAAACGGTCGACGACAGTCCCTCCTGGCACGTCAAAGTACTTCGTGAAATTCAGCTTCAACCTACTCAGTGCGGCGTTCCACCGGTGCGCTGAGACGAAGTCACCGAGCCGTGACGCGCACCATACGCCGGCGTCGAGTTGCCTGGCCCAGAGGGCCTGAATATCGTTTGCGCGGTTGCCCCGGGGGCTCCAGGGGCCCAAAGGTCCCACAGCGTCCATCCACGTTTCGGCATCCCCGTGTGTGAGAAAGCTCAATGAATCGGTGTGGTACTTCAGTGTGCCTTCGATGGACCGCAGAATCACGGGATACATGCGGAGCAGGAATCTTTCGTCTCCCGAACGCGCGACATACTCGCGTGCCATGTCGACAAATCGCGGAGTGCCGTCGGCGGTATTGTATGCTGTATCGGTAACTGTCACGATGTTCGGTATGCGGCCGTAGTCGGGGGAGAGGGAATCGTATTGCTGAAACGACCCGAACGACTCCAGGATTTGTCGGGCTAGAGGGAATTGCCCGGTCGCGAGTGCGGCCCCCGGCAGGGAAATGAACGTATCACGCCCCCAGTAATTGTTGAACCAGGGAAGACCGGCGAATATGCCTTTCCCCGTCTGGTTCATAACCAACGCATCCAGGGACAAAACCGCCCACTGGAGTGCCAGGTCGAAGCGTGGATTGGAAGTTCTGACCTCTGTGTCGGCCAGAAGCTGCTCCATCCGTCCCCTGCGCTGTGCGGCGTACGACGCGAACCGGTCGGGGTACGAGCGGACCATTGCTTCGGCCTGATCGGGGGTGTTGGCAACAGCAAATGAAAAAACATGTGTACGTGCCAGCAAACCCGACAACCGCACGGGTGAGAACTGGCGTCCGGAGGCAACGACAACGGTCTCGGGCAAAGCCCGGCGTGCACCGATCGCCAGCCAGACCGGGTAGTCGGCAGAGGCCGTGCGTGCGAGATGGGTCGACCTGGCGAGAAGTGCGACGCCACTCTTGAGTCGAACGTTATAGTCCGCCGTCCGCCGGCCGTCGGTGAAATATGGCACGAAACCCGCCGCGATCGGGCGGGGGGAACGCAAGTGGACTCCCACCATCGCGAGGCTGTCCACCGGCCAGAACTCCTCGACGAGACCTCCGGGGTACGTACGTTCGAGATGATCCGGGTACACTACCACGTTCAGTGCCGCCGACCGGTCGAGGGTCGCCCCGTTCACTACGATGTCATAGTCATCCAGAAACTCATGTCCACGCACAGTGAAGCCCTGCCAGCTCACCCGGTTGCGGGTGTGAGTTTCCCCATAGTATGAAGCATCCTGCTTGTTGGTGTAGATGAAAGGACGGGATGCGTAACGAACTTCCACACCAAGCCGGTCAAGGGAGGGTCCCGCCGAAATGGTCATACCCGTACCGCAAAGCGCTGCGAGCAAGATACCGCGCCGAAAGTTCATAGGTTGTGGAAGATAATAGGGAGCAGGATATAGGCGGCGCTGAGGCCGGAGACGACGAGGCTAACGAACGTTCCGACAGCCCAGAGGAACATCTTTATGTCACCGTCTTTCTGGTTCGCCACCGCGAGCGCTTTCCGGAAGCAGAAGATGGCCGTGATGAGCGTGATCAGCGCGAGGGAACCGAATGCTACGAGAAGGATGAAATCTTGCCTTGCCATAGATAAATATACGAATCTGTTGCACGTTGTCCAACCCTCGTCTCCAGCCTGTCGCATTGCTGCTTCATGGTCCGGAAACCAGGGTTGCGGATGAAGCGAGGTGTGCCTATATTATCAATCAGAGGAGACTTGGACGATGGCGGATCATGCTGGCAAGGGGGTACTCATTGTTGAAGATGAACAGGAACTAAGGCAACTATTTGCTATTTTGCTCGAAATGGAGGGATTCAGCGTCCTCCAGGCGGATGACGGCAAGCAGGGGCTCGAACTTCTGGAGAAGCACGCCGCCGAAGTCGGATTGCTGATAACAGATCTGAACCTTCCGCGGGTGGCGGGCATGGACCTGATTGCCCGTGCCCGGTTACTGAACCCATCGATCAAGATTGTCGGGACCAGCGGGATGAGCGGAAAGACCGTGCACGACATGGTGATTAAGGCCGGCGCCGATGACTTCATTGCGAAACCGTTCAAACCATCGGAGGCGATTGCCAAGCTGAAAGCCATGCTGCAATGAGTCTGCGGACGGCTACGGACTACCTGTGGTTCAACACGCGTACCAAGCGGGAATATCTCAACATCACGCCTCACGTGGAGGAGATTGTCAGAAAAAGCGGCGTGCAGGAGGGTATGGTGTTGGTTTCCGCGATGCACATTACCGCCGGTGTATACGTAAACGATGCCGAAGATGGGCTGATTCAGGACATTGACGAGTGGCTGGAAGAGCTTGCGCCATTCAACAAAGGCTACCGTCATCACCGGACGGGGGAGACGAACGGTGATGCTCATCTCAAGAGCTTGCTTGTTCACCATGAAGTGATCCTGCCCGTCACAGGAGGAGTACTTGACCTCGGCCCCTGGCAGCAGGTGTACTACGCCGAATTCGATGGATGCCGTCGCAAACGTGTGGTGGTCAAAGTGATGGGTGAGTAGGAACCCGCAGTTCTTCTTTTTGTGAAGGAGCATCTATGAGACTGTCGAAGTATGTCGTATTCACCGTTGTCGTGTTGTTTGGTGCGCCTGTACTTGAGGCGCAAACGCATCCTGCCCGGGATCGCATACGGCTCACTGCTGATATCAACCGTTACCGGGGCTCGGACGATGCTTCCACGCACATCGAAGTGGCGTACGCGTTTCCCGAGAGGTCGGTCACATACAAGGTCGATTCCTCCGGCTACAGTGGTGCCATTGATCTCACGCTGCTTGTTTCCCTCAAAGATTCCTTGGTCCATGCCGATCGCTGGCTGGTGCCTCACAGCATCGCAGATACGTCGGTGTTGTCGAGGGAGGTGAACCTCGTCGGCCTGTATGCATTCCAGCTTCCGGATGGTGACTATATGTTTCGCCTGGTTGGGAGGGACCGGCATGATCCCGCGCGCCGTGATAGCATGCTGTTGAACGTGCCGGTGCGCTCCTACAGCACGGCCAAGCCCGTCCTGAGCGACGTTGAGCTTGCATCGTCCATACGGCAGGGCACCAAAGGGGGCATTTTTTACAAGAACACGCTGGACGTGGTACCGAACGTCGGCGGGTTATACACTGAAGATCAGAAGATCTACTACTACTCCGAGGCGTACAACCTTCTCAGCGGGGCAGATACGGGCGATTACTTTGTCAGGAGCAATGTCTATGATGCGGTCGGGAAGGAGATCATGTCTCGCGAACGCCCGCGGAAGCGCACGTCCGAGTCCAGTGTACTTGTCGACCAGTTCGGCGTGAAGAGCATGCGCACGGGCACGTACACGTTGATTCTGTCATTGTTGGACAGCACCGGCCGGCCTCCCATCAGCAGCAGCGGCCGGAAATTCTTCGTGTACAACGCAACGCTGGGAGTAGACTCTTCCTTGCTGGCGACCTCCACATCATTACCAATGGCCCAGTACATGTCAATGGACGAATCGGAACTCGACCGGGAGAATGAATGGTGTCGCTACGCCGCCATTGACGACGAGAAGGATCAGTATGCAGAGCTGGGCAAAGCGAAAGACGCCAAGACCGAGGCGGATGCGAAAGGGATCGTGGACGCCAAGAGAAAGTTCATGAGCGATTTCTGGCGGCACCGCGAGCCCGGCCTGCGCGAAGAGTATCTCTCCAGGGTCGCCTATGCCAACGCGAACTTCCGCATCCTTGCCCGTGACGGGTTCCGTACCGATCGCGGCCGTGTGCATATCATCTACGGCGCACCGGACGATGTGGAGCGGCATCCTAACGAAACCGAAACACGCCCGTACGAGATCTGGAGCTACAACAATATCCAGGGCGGCGTGGTCTTTGTGTTTGTCCTCAGAAATGCGGCGGGCGATTACGAGCTCGTCCATTCGACCCATCGCAACGAATTGCACGACGAGAACTGGGATCGCGTTGGCATCACGCGCTAGGGTGGAGCTGCCACGCGCCCGCGCATGACATCCAGAATTGAATATGCACTGTTCCGCCTTTTCGCGTGGCTTGTGCGCCCGCTTTCGCCCCGCGGCGCACAGTGTGTTGGCGCCGGGCTGGGCACGGCAATCCTCCGGCTGACCGGCTATCGCAAAAACGTTACGCGCGACAACCTCGCCAATGCGTTTCCCGGACTCGCGCCCCCCGAGAGGGAGAAGATCCTGCGCGGTGCGTATAGGAACTACGGCATCGCCCTGGTGGAAATGCTCTGGACCTACGGCCAGGGTCCCGGGGTGCTCACCCCACTCGTCCATCTCGAGAATCCCGGGCTCCTCGCTGACGCACTGAAGCGTGGGAAGGGGGTGATTCTTCTCAGCGCGCATTTCGGATCGTGGGAACTTCTCCTGAGCAGCGTGCGCCTTCAGCTGCCGGTCAGGGTAACTGCGATTGCACAGCGCCAGCGCAATGAGTATGTTGATGCCCACGTTGACGAGCGGCGCAGGCGCTTTGACACGGTGACCGTGCCGATGGGCCCGGCCGTTCGTGAAGTGCTTGCCGCCCTGCGGCGCAATGAGGCTGTTCTCATCCTGGGTGATCAGAGCGGCCCCAAGGAATCCATCTTTATCCCGTTCTTCGGACGCCCGTCTGCCACGCACCGCGGCGCGGCTGCCTTCGCCCTGCGTTCTGGTGCAGCCATCCTCGCGTTGTTCCTTGTCCGGCGGACGGACGGTACATACCGGGGCGCATTCGAAGAAGTTGACACCAGCGGACTCCATGGCTCCCGTGAAGAACAGGTCGTAGAACTCACGACGAGGCACACCGCGGTACTCGAACAGGCAATCCGGCGCAATCCGGATCACTGGCTCTGGATGCACAAGCGGTGGAAACACACGCCGTACTACGAAGCGATGCAACGTGACGCCCTCTTGCCGGAAACGCCCCCAAAGGCCAAGCCATGACCCCGGCGCCGGAGCGCGTGCTCGTGTTCCATACGGCATTTATCGGGGATATTGTCTTGATGTTCCCGCTGCTCCAGACCCTCCGGCAACAGAGACCCGGTGGCACGATCAGCGTCGTGACAGTTCCTGCGGTGGCCGACCTTGTGAGAAAACAGACCGCAGTTGATGAAGTCATCTCGTATGACAAACGCGGAGTGCATCGTGGATGGCGAGGGATCCGGGAGATCGTCAGGCATCTGCGAATGCGGCAGTTCACCCTCGCACTAGTGCCGCACCGATCCATTCGCAGTGCACTGATCGTCCGGATGGCACGCATTCCCCGGCGGATCGGTTTCTCCTCAAGCGCCGGCGCACGTCTCTTCACTGATAGAGTCTCGTACCGGTCATCGGATCATGAAATTGACCGGGACCTCAGCCTCCTTCAGCCGGTGCTGGGCGACACCCCCCCGCGCACACTGCCGGTCATAGCCATCCACGAAGAGGACGCGCGGGCCGCAGCGCTGCTTCTCGAAAGGGCGGACCGAGCACTCCCGGGATTCAATCGGAAGCCGCTCATCGCTCTCGCTCCCGGTTCGGTCTGGCTCACGAAGCGCTGGCCGATGGATGCATATGCTGAGCTTGGCCGTGCACTTATCCGGGAGGGCCTGAGCATTGTGCTCATTGGCGGTGAGCGGGACGTGGAACTCTGTGAGAGCATTGCAGAAAAATGCGGGAATTCTGCCGGGCTCTTCAATGCCGCCGGGATGACATCGCTTGCCGCCTCAGCTGCGCTGTTGCAGCGTTGTCGGGTACTGGTGTCCAATGACAGCGCTCCCGGCCATATTGCCATGGGTGTCGGCACTCCCGTTCTTGCACTGTTCGGGCCAACCGTTCCCGCGATAGGGTTTGCTCCCGTCGGTCCGAAAGACCGTGTAGTCGAGGTGTTGGATCTTCCGTGCCGTCCGTGCAATATTCACGGCGGAAATGAATGCCCGATCGGTTCATTTGCATGCATGCGCGGAATAACGGTCGCGCATGTGATGACCGCAATCCACGATATCATGTCCGGTCAATAAGCGGAGTACATCATGTCTCTCGTCATGAAGGTGGATCCTGCACACCCTGAAGACAAGGCGATGGTGCTGGCTGCGGAGGTCATCCAGGCCGGAGGCGTCATCGTGTATCCGACCGAGACACTGTACGGGATCGGGGCAAACGGCTGGGACGGATCAGCCATCGCCAAGGTCCGGGCGATCAAGCAACGCGAAGGCCACAAGCCGATCCTAGTGATCGTCAAAGATGAACAGCAGCTTGCGACGCTGACAACGGAAATTAGTGACGAGGCCCGTCTCCTCATGGCCAGGTTCTGGCCGGGACCCCTTACTCTGGTGTTTAAGGCAACGAAGGAGGTCCCGGATCTCCTGTCGCATGGATCTGGAACCATCGGCGTGCGCATTCCTTTGAGTCCATTGTGTCACCGGTTGCTCTCTCTCTGTGGATGTCCGTTGACTTCGACGAGCGCGAATCTCTCCGGGGGGCCCTCTCTGCATGCCGTGAAAGAAATCCACCTTGCGATCCCGCGCGGGGTGGATTTGTTTCTCGATGCGGGTGTACTCCCGCCGACGCCGCCTTCCACTGTAGTTGACGTCACCGTTTCTCCCCCCCGCATCCTCCGTCCGGGAGTTGTGCCGCTTCGGGCACTGCGAGAGGCGTTGCCGGGGATCCAGGGAGGGGAGGCTTCAGATTGAAATATCGGGTCACAATCGCACTTGTCCTGATCGCAGCCGGGACTCTATCCCGCGGCCGTTCGGAGATCGCCGACCGTTCGGAGATCGCCCAGACATTGCGGGATCTTTCCCAGCCCTGCGTTCTGATGGATATTTCCGCGCATCCAGACGACGAAGATGGCGCGACGCTCGCCTACTACCGGATGAAGTATGGTGTCCATACGTACTCGGTGCTGTTCACGCGGGGTGAGGGGGGACAAAATGAGAAAGGATCCGAGCTATACGAAGATCTCGGGGTGATCCGCACGGCGGAGACCCGTGCCGCGGGAGCTATCCTCGGAGCCGAAGTAGAGTTTCTGAACTTCCCCGATTTCGGCTATTCGAAGTCTGCAACAGAAGCGTTCCGTATCTGGGGTGGGCAGCGGGAGGTGCTGCGACGCCTGGTCTACGTCATCCGCCGGGTCAAGCCCGATGTTCTGTTCAGCAACCACAGCACCTGGGGCGGTCACGGACAACATCAAGCAGCTGCAGTCACGGCAATCGCAGCTTTTGATGCCGCCGCCGACTCGAGCATGTTCTCGGAGCAACTTGACGAACCCGGTATTGCTCTCTGGCAACCCCGGAAGATGTTCCTGAGGGTGTTCGGGGGGTCGGCCGGGACACCCGACGCGGTGCACAACCTGGAAGAGGTGAACGATATCAGGGGCGTTGCCTATGTTGACATCGCGACCGAGGCATTGCGCATGCACCGCACGCAAGGGCTGGACCGAGCCGATCTCCGCGCATTCAATCGCGGCCGGAGCTCCTATCGGTTGGCCCGGGCAAACAGCCTGTTTTCTCAAGACAGCACCGATTTCTTTTCCGGCATAAGGAACTGGTCCCACGAGCCTCTAAAATCGCTGATGCCGCTTGCAGATCTCTTGCAGACGATGCAGCCGGAACAGCCGTGGGAAACGCTGACCCGGAAGGTCTCGTCATATTTGCATCAGATTGATGCAATCGGACAGACACCGGCCGGGCGCACACCGCTGAGCAGAAGAATTCTTGCGCGCTGGCGCGAACGGGTCGAGCATCTTGCGGCGGTGGCCGGCGGAGTCGGATGCCGACTCAGGTATGACGATTCGGTACTGGTCGCGGGACAGCGGATGCAGGTGATCGTCTCGCCGCATTCTGCGGAAGGGCCGTTCTCCGTCGATAGCATCGGATGGTCCTTGCCGAACGGTTGGTCCGTGCAGCAAGAGGAATTCGCAGCAGGGGCGAACATGAGGAAATTCACTCTCCGAGTGAGTGATCGGCCCATGATTTCGTTCCCGAAGGCCGAACATCTCTACCGCCCGATCGAGGATGGCAACACGGCTGAGGCCCTCCTGGCGTACACACTCAATGGAAAGCCGTTGACCCTCCGTGTCCCTCTGGTTGTGGACGTTGCATTGCCGCACCTGCTGCGAACGGGCTCTGAAGCACTCTGGGTACGGCCCGGCGACGCCGCGAGAGGAGTCTCTTTTGCGTGCACCGTGGAAAACATGTTCCCTCACAAGAGCGCCGGCGCGGTCAGCGTTGGAGTCCCGGTCGGCTGGAAGGCGCGGGGTTTCACGTTCGCGCTGGAAAAAGAGGGTGCAGCGGAAGATGGTTCGATACATCTCGTGGGTCCGGCGAACCCCGCTGAAGGAGAGTACACAATTCATCTGAGCACCGACCACGCGACGCGGACGATTGCCCTTCGCGTTGCCGATGTCGTGGTGCCTGCGGCTGTGCGCGTGGGCCTCGTGTCAAGTTATGACAGCACACTATCGGGCGCACTGCGGGATTTGCGCGTGCGTTGTGATACACTCAACGATGTCACCCTCGCGAAAGGCGATTTCAGCCCGTATCACACAATCATCATTGACATGCGTGCGTACCTTGTCCGCATTGCGCTCAGAGAGCAGAATCGCCGCCTGATCGATTGGGTCCGCGGAGGTGGGAATCTTGTCGTCATGTACCAGCGTGACGCTGAATGGAAACGTGAGTACGCGCCGTTTCCGTTCTCCATCAGCCGGCAACGGGTGACAATGGAGGATGCTCCCGTAACCGCTCTTTTACCGCAACACGCGTTGCTCCGTTGGCCCAATGCAATCACCTCACGCGATTGGGACGGCTGGAAACAGGAGCGGTCGGTGTATCTTCCGGTGGAAGTCCATCCCGCGTATGAACGGTTGATAAGCACTCATGATCCAAATGAACCGGAAGCGGACACCGGCTATCTCTGTGCATCGTATGGCACGGGAAGTTACATCTATACCACCTACGTCTGGTACCGCCAGCTCAAGGACCGCCATCCGGGTGCGCTCCGCTGCCTGGCGAACATGGTCTCTTACCCTCTCAGGGCGCGCTGAGCGATGCGTTACCTCCCGGCGGTCAGCATACTGGTGTTCCTGATCGGTTGCGGGGGACCCTCCCGCGAACCGATGGTCGTCTATTCCCCCCACGGCAAAGAATTGCTCCGTGAGTTCGAAGAACGCTACGAGGCAGTCCATCCGGAACACGACATCCGATGGCTGGACATGGGATCGCAAGATGCACTCGATCGCATTCGTACCGAGCGGGGCAATCCGCAGGCGGATCTCTGGTGGGGAGGACCGATGATTCTCTTTGACCGGGCGGAGAAGGAAGGATTGCTGGATCCGTACTCGCCTTCCTGGGAGAGTGCGGTTTCAACAGAAGCAAAGAGTGCAGAGTCTTTCTGGTATGGTACGGCATTGCTGCCGGAAGTCATCATGTACAACTCCCGTGTCGTGGACAGCGCTGATGCGCCCCGCGATTGGGATGACTTGCTCGCGCCACGCTGGCAGGACCGCATCATTATCAGGCTCCCGATGGCTTCGGGGACTATGCGGACAATGTTTGCTGCGATCATCGAGCGGGAATTGCGGCGCACCGGCAGTACCGATGCGGGCCTCCGGTGGTTGCGCGCGCTGGATGCAAATACCCGGTCCTATGCGGCCGACCCGACGCAACTCTACCTGAAAATCGCACGCGAAGAGGGGGTGGTGACCATTTGGGATCTTCCCGACGTGGTCATTCAGGCCCGCGAGCACGGGTACCCGTTCGCATACAACATTCCTGCAAGCGGTACGCCGGTGATCACTGATGGCATCGCCCTCGTGAAGGGAGCCCGACACCGCGCCGCGGCGGTTTCGTTCTACGAGTATGTCACATCGGTCGAAAACACGATCATTCAAGCCGAGCGCTTTTTCCGGATTCCGGCACGTGGTGACATTCCTGCTGCCCGGCTGCCCACCTGGATTGCCGGACTGCGTTTGAAATCTATGGACGTCGACTGGCGTTCGATTGCTTCCAGAGAGCAGGAATGGATGAAGCTCTGGGATGAAGAGGTAAAAGGACGCGGGCGGCCGTCACGATGACAGGACTGTCCTTTCACGGAGTTTCGAAGCAGTTCGGCGGGCGGAAAGCCGTTGATTGCGTCGATCTGGCCATTCGCTCAGGGGAATTCTTCTCACTGCTCGGGCCGAGCGGCAGCGGCAAATCGACCTTGCTGCGCATCGCGGCAGGCCTCGAGCGCCCCGACGGCGGATCGGTGAAACTGGGAGAGCGGGATATCACGGCTCTTCCTCCGCAGAACCGCGGAGTCGGGCTGGTATTCCAGAACTATGCACTCTTTCCTCATATGACCGTCGGTGAAAATGTCTCTTTCGGTCTCCGACTTCGCGCGGTTCCCCCTGGTGAGATTATGAAGCGAACGGATGAAGCACTCAGCCGCGTTTCCCTTGTCGATAGAAAGCATGCCGACGTCGCGAGCCTGAGCGGCGGTGAGCAACAACGTGTCGCCGTCGCCCGCGCCCTGGTTATCGAACCCTCTGTGCTCCTGTTCGATGAGCCGTTGAGCAACCTTGACGTCACACTGCGCCAACGCACTCGGATGGAGATCCGTATGCTTCAGAAGCGCACAGGGATTACCACGCTCTACGTGACGCACGATCAGGCCGAAGCATTGAGTATCTCCGACCGCGTGGCCGTGATACGCGACGGACACATCGAACAGGTGGGAACTCCGGCAGAACTCTATTATGCGCCGGCAAGTCCGTTCGTTGCACGCTTTCTCGGCTGGGAGAATGTGCTCGAAGGGACCGTGCACGGGACAACTCACGCTATGAGCTTGATCGATTTTCCCGTCGTACTGCCGGATGTCCCCGCGGACCTGCCGGAGGGGCCGGTGGAAGTCTTCCTGTTGCCTGAGATGATTGATGTGCTACCTGATGCGAAAGGTGCATCCCTCCCGGCAGTTCTTGAATCCGTCGAGTTTCGAGGAGCAAGTGTCATGCTCACGGTCCGTGCAGGTGCGCTTCTCCTGCAGGCGGCTGTCACGGGCAACAGGGCCCGGCTCCCCTGGTTCGAGGGTCAACAGGTTGGATTGGAAATTGCGTGGCAATCGGCAATAATTTTCTCGAAACTCGCGCGATGAGTATCCTGCGGAAAATACCTGCGCTTACGCTGATCTTGTTCCTGGTGACGTGTGTCGGCTTTCCTATTGCCACGATGATTTTCCGGAGCCTCGACCTCAATGGATCAATCTCTGTCCAGCGCTACATCCAGCTGTTCGACCCTGACAATTGGGCCAACCTGGAGAGTGTGGTTAACTCGGTCGTCATCTCACTGCTGTCGGTTCTTACCAGTGCGATTGTCGGTACGATTCTGGCGCTTGTCTTGACTCAACTGGATTTTGCGGGAAGGGGTGTTCTGGCCCGTCTTGCGGTGTTGCCGATAGGATTGCCCCCTTTGGTGGGGGCAATTGCTTTTCTCCTTGCCTTTGGAGAATCGGGCGTCGTACCGCGTTTGGTGAGTGAGATGAGCGGAGGGGCCTTCCGCGCTCCGGGACTGTCGGGAGTCGGCGGCATTCTGGCCGTGCACACGTATTCGTTCTCCGTATACTACTACCTCATGATTGCTGCTGCGCTGCGGAAATTCGATGGTGCACAATTGGAGGCCGCGTCCACGCTGGGTGCGGGGCCCTGGAAAGTGTTCCTGCATATCCTTCTTCCCGGATTGCGCCCGGCATTTCTGGGAGCCTCTGTGCTGACCTTCATGGCGAGCATGGCGTCGTTTACGGCGCCGTTGTTGTTTGCCGGCGAACGCCGGTTCCTGACACTGCAAATCTACCTCACGAAGCTGAACGGTGATCTGGATCTCGCGGCGGCTCAGTCGGTGTTGTTGGCCGCGGTTTCCCTGATATTCTTCGTCCTGGCGCGGGCGGCGACCGGTACCCATAGAGCGCGGAGTGCCACGAAGGGTGTAGCGCGTCACGTGCGACTCGCCCTGCCTCCAACGCTCCGGAGACTTGCCATCTTCGCCGGGTACCTGCTTATCGGCCTTTCCGTGCTCCCGTTTCTCGTGATTCTGCTTCTTTCTTTCGCGAAGGAGGGCTCGTGGACATGGCAAATCCTCCCGCAGGAGTACACACTGCAGAACTATGGAGGGTTTGTGAGTGATCCGCGCATGTACGAACCCCTGGTCAACTCGGCATGGATGGCTCTGGCAACGATGGCGGTCTCGGGGGCCGTCGGGATGGGCATCGCGTGGGGTGTGCATCGATATCGCCGCACAAAGGTTGCCGGCTTCACGGGGATGCTCCTTTCTGCTCCGTATGCCCTGCCCGGAACGGTGGTCGCGATCGCCCTGATTCAGGCATTCGGGGGTCTGACCCCCCTGACACAGAACCTGGTGCTTGTGGGGACAGTATGGATATTGCCACTCGCCTATGTCGTTCGCACGTATCCTCTAGTTTTGCAGCCAGCCACGGCGGCGCTGGACACACTTGATCCCGCACTCCCTGAGGCGGCCAGATCTCTGGGAGCTTCACAGGTCAGGACGTTCTGGAGTATCGTTTTCCCCGTGATCCGGCCTGCGGTTCTCTCGGGTGTGCTTCTCGCCGGCATCATGGCCGTTGGGGAATTCGTGGCGTCTGTTCTTCTGTATTCATACACCTCACGTCCGATTTCAGTGGAGATCTTCTCGCAGTTGCGGATGTTCAACATCGGCAGTGCGGCAGCCTACAGCGTTGTGTTACTTGTTCTTGTGCTGGGGATGATTGCGGCGTACTCGAACTGGGAGCCCGAACGACTGTAAATGCTGCAGACACCTTTCTGAGGATTCCAATTGGAACGCACCGGTCGCGACGTCCCGTGAACTGTCTCCGGTGAGTGGGCTGATCGCTTGCATCCATTCAGGCCGTTTGTTATCTTATAATTCAGCGAAAATTAGGCTGATTTCGGCGTATTCCACCCCGCGCCTGTAGCTCAATTGGATAGAGTGTTGGCCTCCGGAGCCAAAGGTTTCGGGTTCGACTCCCGACAGGCGCACAAGTACAAACCGTCACCAACCTTAGCCGTCAGAGTAGCGCAGGAAGTGAAAGACCATGCTTAAACCCAAGAAAAAGATCTCGAAGAAAGAACTGAAGCAGGATACCCTGATCACCACCTATATGAAGGTAACCCGGTTTTACGATCAGTACAAGAAACAGATCAGTATCGGGATTACCGCCGTGGTGGTGGTGGTTGCCGCGACATTGATTTTCCTTAGTAACCGTGCCAAGGAC
>Ga0105095_10000195_pt1 | contig 27193 bp, 27 predicted proteins | sample PPLLak2March2015_2_FD_79180 | JGI IMG/M metagenome (GOLD analysis project Ga0105095, IMG submission 79180) | Freshwater sediment microbial communities from Prairie Pothole Lake near Jamestown, North Dakota, USA - PPLs Lake P8 Core (3) Depth... | ecosystem: Environmental > Aquatic > Freshwater >...
ATCCGCCGCCGATCTGGCCGAGCAGGTTGGGGCTCGTCGTGCTCACCATGGCCTGTTCTTCCGCCCTGGTCGAAAGCTGGCCTGGGCGCGCCAGCAGAACCAGGATCATAAAAAGGGAAATGATGGGCATTAACAGTGGGTGCCTGTGCACGGGCAGTCTCCAAAATCAGTTTCTGGACAGTTGCAAATCCAAACGGAGTTATTTTTCTAAACTCGCACAGTATAGCACGAGTTCTGGTTATATTAGAAGTTACGCAGTTGGAGGGTTAAGACGCTGTCTGAAGAAAGATCTTCTCTCCTGAAGCGCAATCAACAAATCTTTCCGCCCAATTATTCCAAGAAATCCTGGACAAATATCTCAAGACGATCGCCTTTTTCCACAGAGTAAGCTCCTTCTGTGCGCCACAAAACATTCCCCTCGCCATCCACCACCAACACCCATATTGTCTCTTCGTGTGGAATTTCCAAAATACGTCGAAATTCCAGCTTGTCAAGATACAGGGTGATGGTCTTCTCGCGAGTTGTGTGATTCGGGATCCCAGCCCGCATGCCCTCGTTGATAAAGGTCTGCGAGAAAAAATTTAGCTTCTGAATGACTGGAATTTCATAGAATTGAACGCCCGGAAAAGATTGCTCCAACTGGCGAACTCTGGGCACCCATGCATCAATCAGCGCCTGATGACGCTGCTGAAAAGCAACAACCAGGATGTTTAACGATCCTTGCAGATCATCTGGCAAATTTACTTTACGGCGCAGAAGGTTTGACCCGCTAACTTCTGGAAATCTCATCTGATACTCCTGCTACTTGTAGGACTTACGCACTTGGTTGGAGGATGGGGGTTGTTGGCGTGCGACGCACGCCAACAACCCCCATCCTCCCCGGAACTGTATAAATTCTTACTGGTTCGCTTGCTGTTGGATCTGCCAATGCTCATTTAGAATGTCAGCCGAGAACTTGATTCATTTGCGGGTCAGGCGTCCCCTGGCTCCTGGCTGGCTCATCCACTACTTTACCACCGCGCACGGTTGCACCAATCACCAATCCTGCGCTAATTAATACCATGTTCTTAAAGATGTATTGCCCCTCCAGGGTCGGCGCATAGGGTACGACAGTAAACACCTCCTGCGGAAAGAAAAAGACAGGCGAGATGGTGCCAAGCATCTGAAGAAACAACAGGAACAACGTGGCACGCATAAAAATACCCAATATGAGCCCCAGGCCAATCAGACTCTCCCAGACAGCCAAAATTAGGATCGAAACATCGGGTGCAATCAAACCAAATGTTAAACGCTCAATTGTACGAGTTGCCAGGTCGGCAGCCGGGCTGAGACCAGGGAAGAATTTCAAGGCACCAAACCAGAGAAAGACAATCCCCATACTGATACGGAGAAAAAAGATGCCATATCGCGCCATCCAACGTGTAATCCTGGCATCGAATTCATTGAAAAGTGAGGTCATGTTGTTGTTCATATTATTTTTACAGTTCCACTATATGCAAGAAGAGATAGATTGTTATCATTCTCACAAATGATAATCGACAATCGGCGAATTGTCAATAGTTTGTACATTTATTGTTTATATTTTATTGACAATTCCGGGCGCAAGTGGTAAACTGTGTATACGATAAATTTTTATCATGCACAGGAAGTCACTATGAAAACTGCTCTTATCTGGGGTGCGGGTGGCGGGATCGGGCGAGCTATTGCAGACCAACTGGTAAGCGAAAATTGGCAGATTGTGGCGGCTGGACACAACCTGGAATCGTTTAGCGATCTCACCGAGCACATCTATGAGGTTGAATTAGGTGATGCTTTCGCGGTCCAGTCAGCTATTACCGCTATCAGCCAGGAAGTCAGTGAGGTTGATTTGTGGGTATATGCCGCCGGCGATATCACCTCAGTCAGGGTCAACGACATGCAACCGACCGATTGGCAGCGAATCCTGCAAGCCAACCTGACCGGAGCATTCCTGACTACCCATTTTTCGTGGCCGCTGCTCTCAGAAGAATCCCACCTGTTTTACCTGGGTGCAGTCAGTGAACGCATGCGCCTGCCAGGATTATCAGCCTATTCAGCCGCTAAAGCCGGCCTGGAGGCATTTGCAGATGTAGTGCGCAAGGAGAGCCGCCGCAAGGTCACAATCGTCCGTCCTGGGGCAGTAGATACCCTCTTTTGGCGCAAAGTGCCCTTCAAACTACCTCCCCATCATCTCAAACCCAGCGATGTGGCTGCCCGAATTATCCAGGCGTATTCTGAGGGACACCAGGGTCAATTGGATCTATAGAGCACGCCTGCAGGCTGTATCTGCTCAAACCCGATCCACATCGTGCGAGCGGCTTTCGCTCATACCGGCCGGGGTGATCTCCACAAACTCAGCGTTATTCTGCAGCTCTGTGATATCGCGCGCCCCGCCATAGCTGAGCGCCGAGCGCAGTCCTCCAACCAGCTGGTACAGGATTTCGCTAACCTGGCCGCGATAAGGCACCACCGCCTCCACCCCTTCCGGCACCACCTTGGACCAGTCTTCGGGATCCTCTGCGCTTTCATCCTCGCCGCGTTCCACCTGGCGCCGCCCCATGGCTGCACCCAGGGAGGCCATGCCGCGCACCACCTTGACCTTGCGCCCATCCCGGATCACTGGCGTGCCGGGAGCTTCATCGCAGCCAGCAAACAAACTACCGATCATCACCACGTCGGCTCCCGACGCCAGCGCCTTGACCATATCGCCCGAATTGCGGATCCCGCCATCTGCGATGATCGGCAGATCCAAACCATCCTGCACCAATCCTGCCCGGCTGTCCATGATGGCAGTCAGCTGCGGCACGCCAAAACCAGTAACGATGCGCGTGGTACAGATCGAGCCTGGACCTATACCCACCTTGATCGCGTCCGCCCCCGCCTGAGCCAGGTCACGCGCGCCCTCAGCCGTGGCCACATTGCCCGCCATAACCAGGGCTTGCGGGAAGGCGGTTTTTAACTTCTTCACCATGCGCAAACAGTGTTCGGCATGCCCGTGAGCGATATCGATCACCAGCAAGTCAGCGCCTGCTGCTACCAGGGCTTCGGCGCGCTTCATCTCATTCTCGGTCACTCCTACTGCCGCCCCGACCCGCAAGCGATCTTTTCCGTCCACCGTCGCCAGCGGATAACGCTCGAACTTCGTCAAATCCCGCATGGTAATTAAACCCAACAGGTGATCGGTCTCGTCAATCACAGGTAATTTCTCTACCCGGTTCTCATACATCAGCTGGCGCGCCTGTTCGGGCGTAATATGTTGGCCAGCGGTCACCAGGCGCTCGCGTGGGGTCATGGCCTGGCGCACCTCAACTGAATTCTTGGGAGACATGCCCAGGTCCCGCCGCGTGAGCAAACCCAGCAAGCGTCCTTCAGCATCGACCACGACCAGCCCGCTGACCTGCCAGCGCCGCATGGCAGCCTCGGCCTGCTCGATACTCGCCTCTGGCGAGATTGCGTAAGGTTTCTCGATCATATAGCCATACGTGCGTTTGACCAGCCGCACCTGCTCAGCCTGAGTCTCCGGGCTCATGAAGCGGTGGATAATCCCAATCCCCCCGGCGCGCGCCATGGCGATCGCCATAATCGCCTCAGTGACCGTATCCATGTTGGCACTCACCACCGGCAGCTTCAACCGGATATCACCTACCAGTCGCGCCGAGGTATCAACTGCCTGGCGCGAAATCACTGACGAACGCTTGGGGATCAATAACACATCATCAAAGGTCAAACCCTTATTCGGGCGAATTTTCATCTAGGCCAACCTCCTGCAAGTCAGGGACACATTCCCTTGATAAGTATGGCAAAGCATTCATGGCATGCCTGCCGTACTTCAAACTTAGCGTTTGTTTCAACTTAATAGTATCACAAGGGCTCCCTGGAGGCCGGAATTCTAATTCTCTCCAGACGCTCAGCTGACAGTAAGTTTATTGCCTACAACCAGGGTTGTAATTCACCTCTAGAAGATCGATTCGGCTACTCAAGCCCTCTTATATGCAAAATTAATTTCCCAGGTGTAATTTATTGTATGAATAATTATTAGAGCAGGACTGTATTTTTGACATTCGTACTCACTTTCTCTATACTAATAAGATATAGGTGGAAACCCACCAAAAATCCAGCCAAGATCAAAAAGGAATAAGTCAATGAGATCAAATGTCTTTCGCCTGATGGTCGTGTGTTTCCTTTTGGCCCTGCTCACTGGGGTGGCGTTTTCGGGCGCACCCGCAGCCAGCACAGTGGCAAGCCAGTCTGATGCACTGGCAAACGAACGCGTTGAAGCCGGCAAAGTCCTTGACTTCAAAGCCGAAAGTCCCCATCCTGCCACCGACGGTTGGAGCCAGACCTACAGCTTCCCGGATGCCACCTTTGTGCGCCTGCACTTCAAGGCCTTCCGCCTGGCAGAAGGCGACAGGCTGATCGTCTCCAGCCCGGACGGCGCCCAGGCCTGGGAATACACCGGCAGAGGCAGCAACCAGAATGGCGATTTCTGGTCCTTTGCCATCAACGGCCCAGAAGTGACGTTGACGCTTTCAGCGCCCTCGGACAAATCCTATGGCTTTCATATCGCTGAAGTAGGCTACGGCACGGTGCCGCTGGACCTCAGCATGCCTGTGCCTGAAATCATTGTTGGAACTGATGGGCGCGAAGATATCGCCTGCCATACGGGTGAGGCAGTCATCAACACCACCCAGAAGCCAGTGGCGCGCCTGCTGTTCACCGTCAAGCGTTCACAATACCTGTGCACCGGCGAGCTGGTACGCGGCTCGAATGCCAATACGATGATCACCAATGCCCACTGCATGGATAACCAGACCGAAGTCAGCACCCTGGAAGCGCGCTTCGACTACCAGTACACCACCTGTGGCGGCTCAACCCTGGCAGCCACCACCAGCTATGCTGGCGGCACCTTCCTGAAGACCAATGCCGAGCGCTATAACAAACGCAGCCCAAGCACCACCGGCCTGGACTACACCCTGCTCACCCTGCAGGGCACCCCCGAGGCGACCTTCGGCGAGCTTATACCCACCTCGGCCACCTATGCAGTTGGCACCCAGATGAACTTCATCCAGCACCCGGCAGGGCTGCCCAAGCAGATCGGCTACTATGAAGATGCTGAGCATACTGTGCGCTGCAATATTGCCACCTTGAATATGACCTATGGTGTGTCCTACCCCAACAGCCAGACCGGCTACGGCTGTGACAGCGAGGGCGGCTCGTCCGGCTCAGCCATCACGCGCGCCAGCGACGGCAAAATGATCGCCCTGCACCATTATGGCGGGGTCACCTCGGTCTTGAATTCAGGCACCATGATGTCGTTGATCTGCACCAACGCAGGCAGTTTGTTGATCTGCGACAGTAATTAGCCCCGTTGACGCCTTATCCTCACGGGGCTTAACTACTATTGGATAATTCTAAAACATACAGCCGGGGATTTTTCCTCCCCGGCTGTTGAGTATTTCCACGAACGTTTCGAGCACGTCAATTCTCATTCATCTGCACAAAGCGGCTCAATTTGATAGCGGGCTCTTTCTGCACAGGTGAATTCGCGCACAAAACGGTTTTTAGCAATCCAGTCCAGCAACGCATCCAGATCCGGATTCTCCAGCGCCCACTGGGTAATCACCTGGTCGATGGAGCTGGAAACAGCGCTCAAGCCATCCGGACTCATGGCAATATCGAAAACCACCGCCGGTGCAGTATATCCAAACTCACGCACCAGCTCGCCGCTTGTCAGATCCCACAAACGCAGCCTGCCATCCATACCGCTGGTCAGCATCCGTTTGCCATCCGTGCTGATCTCAACCCGCGTGCGGATATCATCATGCCGCCCAAAGCGGCGCATCTCTGCTCCATTCGCCAGGTCCCACTGGATCACATAGCCATCATTCTCTCCTGTCACCGCAGTACGCCCATCTGGCATAAAAGCCACCCCAGATATTCCCTTGATCTCCGAGATATCGCCGCGCACCAGGCGCAGGATCTCTGCCCCCGTTTCCAAATCCCAATAAATTGCTCCCCCGGTTGAGGCGTCAGAAATCGCCCGCTTGCCATCCGGGCTGATGGCGGATGACCAGTTGCCCGACGGACCGGAATTCATCTGCTGGAGCAGCACGCCTCGCTCCAAATCCCAATAAAGCAGGCTGCCATCTTTCGCTCCCGTGAGGGCGGTTTTTCCGTCGGGTCCAAAAGCTAATGAGATCACCCAATCCTGGTGACCGGTTAACTGGCGGATTTCCTGCCCGCTTTCAACATCCCACAGGTACGCTATGCCATCATCTCCACCAGAGAGCGCCCAGCGTCCATCCGGGCTAAGCGCACACTGGTAATTCACCTGTACGGGTGGCGTCATCACTTGCAATAACTGCCCGCTTTGTAGATCCCACAAGCGCAAGCTCGGATCCCGGGCGGGAACGGAAGGGGCCGGGCTACCGGCACAGGAGAGCACCTGCGCACCATTGGATGAATAAGCCACATCAAAGATCATATCTACTTGCTGTCCAAACCGCTTCAGGATCGCCGCATCCTGTAAATCCCATTCGTAAAATTCGCCATCCCGGGTCACCGAGAACGCTTTTTGTCCTGTGGGGTGAAGAGCCACAGCAACCTGGTCGCTTTCTCCTGCCCAAAAAACGTTCTGAGGTTTCCCAGTCACTAGGTTCCAAAGAATCAAGCTGTCGTCGTCGCTGCCTGAAAGAGCATGTTGACCATCTGGCAAGAAAACCACCTCTCGAACCGCGCTGTGATGACCCGCTAGCGTGTTCAGCGTGTTACCATTCCGGATATCCAACAAGTCGATGACATTATCATAATAAGACGCCAGCAAAGCCTGGTTTCCATCTGGGCTGATCGCCAGGGTGTAAACATCATGCCCAATGCCAGTATAGCGGATCGTGATGCTTCCCGTGCTCACATCCCAAAGCAGCAGATCATTGGTCGCGCCCTGATTTCCCGCCTGTTCTTGATCAATAAAAAACTCCATATCACCCGAACTGGAAAGAATTTCACGCCCATCCGGTGTGAACTGGGCTGCAACAATGCCATTGGTATGGCCCTCAAAGCGGCGAATTTCACTTCCGCTTGCCAGATCCCACAGGATCAACTCCCCAGGATTGGTGATCGATTCACCCGCCAACCCTCCACTGACTGCCAGCTCACCATCTGGACTGATATCCACAGTGCGCACTACGCCGCTATGCCCTCCGGTTGGTGATCCCAAACGCCTGATCTCACTTGCGCTTCCTAAATCCCAATAAATCACTTGACGGTCTTCACCACCCGACAAAGCGGTCAGACCATCCCGAGCGATCGCCACAGCTTTGATTGCACCAGAATGGCCAACCATAATCTTATAGCCTCTGTGGACCATATCCCACAGCACCAACGAACCATCTTGCATGCCCAAAAGCACTTGCTCTCCGCCTGGAGTGATTGCCAGGCACGTGGCTGGACCGGTCACCTCCGGGAAAAGATCTGTGATCTGTTCATAGCGACGAGCGCCGGAGGCATAAGCCGCGTCAAACAAAATGCGTTGGGAGGCGAGTGGCGGGTTTTTGATCTGGTTTGCTGCCAAAGCAAGCCGCAGGGCAGTTCCAGTATCCAGGTCTGCCAGAGCTTGTTCGGCGCTGGCTGCCAGAGATAGACTGTAAGCGCTTTGCGCCTGGCGACGCTGTTGGTTTGCGTAGGCCGTCAGCGTAACGGCAACCAACACAGCCATAGCCAGAACCATAGCCAGTCCTCTAAAAAAGAGGCGCGCCCGGCGCTCTGTTGCCGCCAGATTGCGGGCTTTTTCCAACTCCAGCTTTCGATTTAACTCGCGTTCTTTTTCAATACACTCACGTTGCTCAATACTTGCCTGAATATAGGCGATTTCGTTCAGACTGAGCTCGGATTGGCGTTCAGCTAGCCAGCGTTCCGCTTGAACCAGCTGCATCCCCCGCAATAGCCCACCTTCATCTCGCCTCGAAAGGTCCCATTGCAACATGATCGTGCGTAAAGCTTCCTGCCAGACCCGAAATTCACGTTCGGATTCCATCCATTCTCGTAAGCGGGGCCATTGTTGGATCAAGGCTTCATGGATGATCTCTACCGACTCAGAGCCATCTGCACGCTGGCCGGTAACCACCAGGCGTTTATCAGCCAGGTACTGCACCAACATCCAGTTCGCATCGCCAATTTCAGCTACCGTAGCCACTCTCCGGGTATCTTCTGTACCCAAGCCCGGCTGCACCAGCTGTAGAAATACCTGCCTGGCTGCCTGTTTTTCAGCATCGCTCAACCGCTTATAGACTTGTTCTGCATAACGGGTTAACGCTCCCGCCACGCAACCAATTTCGTCATAGGCGCCATGTTTGAGAACGCCATCCTCGGCTTGTTCCCATAGCAGGGTGAGGGCAAACTCCAGCAGAGGCAGATTACCAGGTTGAACTCCAACATCATCTAAGATGCGTTCTATCAGTCCAGGCTCGAAGCTTGCGCCTTGTATTTCCGCTGGCTTTTCCACAGCCAGGCGCAGCTCGGACCGGTTCATAGGGCCCAACAATTGAGAAGCACCCTGGAGAATGTCGGAGAATGATCGGTAACTCAAAGCTCTGCCCATAAAATCGGCGCGCAAGGTTATTAGCGCCTTGACGGGCGAGGCGCGGGTGCTTTGACCTGGATTGATGCTCTGCAATAAAACATCTATAAAGTGCTGCTGCATTGCTTCATCGGGAACCAGGGTATAGAGTTCTTCAAACTGATCGACGAACAGCAAACAGGTTTCGTAGTCTGGTTCTCTCTCCAGAATCCGTTCAATTACAGACTTGAGGGTAATTTGAGCATGCTGGAGCGCATCAGCCAATTTCTGGATTTCAACCAGACGTTCCGTTTCCGTCAGCTTGGGTTCCAACCATGGCAGGAGTACTGCTGCCAATCCATTAAACGGTGAATGTCCGGGTCTGAACTGCAGTATCAACCAATCTCCTTTGCGGCGCAAAACTGGGAGCAAGCCTGCATAGATCAAAGAGGATTTTCCCGAGCCTGAAGGACCGATCACCACAACCGCAAAGTGCTGTTGTTCCAGGGAGTTTAACAGTCTATCGACAAAATCAACCCGTCCGAAAAAGAAGGGAGCATCCTGCTCGCGGAAGGCAGATAACCCACGATAAGGGCATGTCCCAATGGGTCGTCGTGATTCCTCAGCTCCAGATGATTTAATGGGGGGAGCCAGCACCCGGGTAGGATCTTGAAGAAGCTGGTATAGATTGCTGGTTTCTTCAGCAGGCTCGACGCCTAATTCTTTTTTCAAGTCCGCCCGATACTTTTCGTAGTGCAGCAAAGCCGCCCCACGTTCACCGCTAAAGGTCAGCAGGCGCATTAACTGGCGGCGGCCTTTTTCCTGCCAGGGCTCCACGTCCACCAAACGATAAACGGCATCCAGGGACTGTTGATAATCACCCCGGGTTTCGTAATAATCTGCTAACGTACTCAACCCAGATACCATCATCCGGTGGAACTCAGCCCTTTTCTGGGTCAACCACTCATCAAATTCCAGGCTATCCTGGCTGCCGAAACCCTCTAGAAATTCTCCCCGAACCATTTGGAGGGCTTGTTTGATTCTTTCAGGGTCCGGAGGTAGTGTTTTGTCTAGAAAGCGACAAAACTCCTGCACATCGATCCAGTAATCACCCGCGCGATTGAATTGGACAGTATCTCGGTTAATCAGCAGGTAGGGGTGTTCGGCTTGTTGATCGCGGATGATCTGGCGAAGGTTATATAACGCATAGCGCAAGTTGTTGCGCGCCGCTTGTTCCGGCCAATCCGGCCACAGGATGGCGGCAAGCGTATCTCGGCTGTGTACCCGTTTGGCTTCTACCGCAAGATAGGCGAGCAAGGCGCGCACTTTTTGAGACTTAAATCCGGAAATAGGTACCCCATCCAGATTCGCCGTAAAAGGTCCAAAAAGGGATATCGAGAGGCGCTGCATGGTAAGCCTTATTATTTTGACAGTCCAGAGAAAGCCATCCCGCTCATTTCATTATATAGCAAGATTTATGTATCAGTGCCCACGACTAAGCCACGTAGCGAACTACATTCTCGCCACGTCACTGTGCTAGAGTGAGTATGAAGTTGGTCAACAATCCCTGGTCACTGCGGAGCTTCACAAATCTTGAGTCACAATTTCATCTAGATAGAAAGGAGTACGTCCGATGAAAAAGGGTATTTTCTTCTCACTGACGGTTATACTTTTGCTCTCGCTGGTATTGGCTCTCCCAATTGTGGGGTCGGCCAAGGCTACCAAGATTCCGATTTGTGCACTGCAAATCGACGATAGCGAGTCTGGGGGCAAAGTATGGTTCACTGAAGAAGGGACGATTATGCATATCCGTGGGTTAACCAAAGTTGCCCATATCGTTCCTTTACCGGGTCACCCAGAGTGTGAATCAATGTACACGGTCGGTTCACTCGTCATGAAAACCAATATCGACCTGAACCTGGTAACTGGTGAAGGAAAAGCCTGGGGGAAAGGGACCATCTCCCCAGATGCGTTCGATGGTACATGGCAAATCACCTTTAAAGGACAGATCCAGAACTACGCCTTCACTGCCAGGAGTATCTCACATGGCACTGGAGCGCTAGAAGGATTACTCCAGAAAAATACCATTACGGAGATCGGTCCTGGTGAATACGAGGTATTTGGTTATGTACTAACCCACTGAGTTGGGTGCTCGCACCAGCTTCTATAACGAAAAACCCTTGCCCTATATCCATCCCGAGCAAGGGTTTTTCATTCTTCTTTCCGCGTCCACTATAAAAACAGATCTCGCAAATCTCAGACGGGGATAGTTACCCCAGCGCCAGGACATTCCTCTTTCGTTTTTGGACCCACATTAAACCCAGGATAATCAGCCAGGCGGTGATCCTCACCGTCATGGCTACAATGCTATCGATGGCTACCACGTCCTTGTATGCAGTCTGCAAGATCACCATCACCAGGCCGTGGGCGAGCAAAGTAATGATCGCAGCCGGAAAAGCATATTTATGGTTCTTCCAAATCAGGATCGCGGTAACGAAGACACTGATCACACCCGCCGCAAAATTATAGACTGGCACCCAATCGATCACATAATAATCCTGGACCTTACCCATCAATACCTGCCCACCGGCAGCAATCGCCATGGCGCCGATAATAACCGCCAGGATTGCGGCGATTTTCGAATAAATCGTATTCATGGTAGCCTCCTTAATTTCGGTAAAAGAAAAGGTGTTTTGCGCTTGTATTCCAGATAATCCGCCCCAAAGCGCGCCGTGAGCTCTTTAGTTTCATGGAAATAGATAAACGTCAACAGACCGGCAAAAATCAACAGCACCAGGATCATCACGGGAATTGATCCTGACCAGACCGCAATGCCAAGGTAAAAACAAGCCGCCCCCAGGGTCATTGGATTGCGGGTAAAAGCGTATGGCCCGGTGGCGATCAGGTTCTGTGTGGCAGCCCGGGGTGAGGGTGTTCCCTGCCCCAGGGTGTATTGAATGCTCACCGACCAGAGCACCAGGTATGCCCCAATCAAAATACCCAGCACGCCTGCAGTCGAGTTCCCCCAGCCAAGATCGAGCGTTGGCGCTCCCGCAATCTGACCAAAAGCATAGATCAACCCCAATTCCAGACCCAGCATGAGCAGCAGGCCCATGAAAAACGCGCCGATGATCCGTTCACGTGTCACCGCGACCTCCTTACGATCGGGCTGAATGGCTGCCTTGATGGTCCACATCTTGAGCATGGATGGCTTGCTGGAGGATTTCCAGGAATTCATCCAACGGCACGCGGTGAATCCGCGCAGCCTATTCCACGTTAATCGCTTTTGCCGCCAGGGAGCGCAAAGAATAGCGACCCACACGCCTGACGCCAAACAATTCCATCACATCGGCAATATCTCCATACTGCTCCAGAATTGCCGAGATACGTGTGTCTTTGGTAATCTCCATCCAAGCCTCCAACATCTATTAATCGACTGCTTCCGCTCTAAGAATTATTCTACGCAGAGAGGCCATCTTGATCCACGACTTTGGTCGAATTTAACGACCCGAATTATTCGACTTGAGTCGTTGGTGTTGTCACTTTGTCAGGTTATGATGAGATTTAATAGACAGGTTTGAAACCTGGTAGCGGAGTGAATGAATGACTCAAAAATTAATGGTAAGCGGCTTTATCTGCCCCCACACGGGATGTGCCCTCTCCACGGAGGTCAGGCGAGGTATGCCCATTCTTACCAACCAGGGTATCGAAGTGGGCAAAGTGGCGGCGATTGTGATAGACGACGAGAACCAGTCCCCCACCCTTGTACTGCTCGATCGCCTTCCCGAACAGCAAGGCTACTGGTCAGTCCCCATTGAGCTGATCGCTAAAGTGGAAAACGACCAGCTCTGGCTCTCCATACCGGCAAGTGCACAGCATGCCTTTATCCCCTGGCATCCCTTGTAAAATCATTTAACCCGGGTGGCAACGAAAACCAGGCGGGTGAGCGCTTCTACCCCACGGACGGCCCCCTGGGAGGCAATAACAATTGATCCCGGGCTTACCTCATAGCGCTCTCCATCCACCACCATCACCCCCTGACCCTCAACAAAATAGTAGACCCCCATGGATTCGGGGTGCTCGGGCACCCTTTGCCCGGCTTCTAAACCAGCCACCACAACCTTGGCCTTTTCGGTCTCAACCATAACCTGTGGTTTTGGCCCTTCTGGCGCATAAACAACCCATTCTTTCCAATCAAAATACGCGTTTCCCATATAACTGCTCCTCATTAATTCGCTTTCACAATGATATTGCCCGAGTGATGTGTACAGCTTATCACTCGGGCAATCTTCTGTCCTGGACTTTAGTCGAATTATTGGTTTATTTTATGAGCTAGACTTGCCAGCAGAGAAATTATGATTCGATCATGGCGATTTGCTCGAGCCCCGGGCGGTCCAGTATATGGATCTCCTGTCGCCCGATCTGGATCACTTCGCGCTCCTGCAATTTGCGCAGCGTGCGGCTGACCACATCCGAGACTGTCCCCAGACGAGCAGCAATTTCCGTTTGGGTGGCCCATTTCTTTTTGGGAACCACATCCTGGACCGCCTGTTCCAACAATAAGCGCGCCAGGCGTGCTTCAACACTGCGCAGGGACAGATCTTCTACCAGAGCAATCAGGTGGGAGACACGCCCTGCCAGATCCTGGATGATCAAGCGCGCCAGTTGTGGATTGCTATCTAACAATTCCAGCATCCGATTCCGGTCAATGACCCACAAGCGAGTATGTTCAAGCGCTGTAACCGTGGCTTGATTCAGCGCTCCGGTAAAAACACTCACTGCATTGAATACCTCTCGCTCGCCCAGCAATTGCAGAGTCTGTTCACGACCATCCAGCGCAATTTTCGAGACCTTTAACCCACCCAATTGGACCACATATAACCCCGCAGCCGGCTCGCCCTCCAGAATTACCAGCTGACCGGCCTCGTAATCCTGGCGGTAGGCAGACAAGGCGATCGTCGTAAATGTAGCCGGATCGAGACCTTTAAAGTAAGAAACATGAGATAAGACTTTACTGGCCTCTTGATAAGCGCTGCTGGGTCTCATCACCCATTCCTCCAGGTTCCTTACCCTGCCTGTACTCCAGAAAATCGGCGAGCTGTCCTTATCATACCAATCCACCAGGGATAAGTCCAGTTCGCATGGAATGCTTTGGCTCAATGGATATGGAGAAATTAAAAACATGATCCATCCCGGCTGTCGGGATGGATCATGTTGCAGGTGCGGTTATCACCCCTCTGGCTCAGACGCCAGCCATTACTTTTTTACCTGCAGCAGCTTGGTCCTCCATCTTTTGGGGATTGTCCAACAATAGCTTTTTACCTGCCGGTGAAACCAGATAAATCAGCAGCAGTGTGCCGATGATGGGAGCAGGCAAAAACATCGAGAAGCGTTGCAGCCGCACCACATCCATGATACCCACTGGAAAACCACCGAACATGGACATTAATGCTGCAAAAATACCCACAAAGAGCGCCCAGGGTTTGCGTTTGACCACTGCGAAGATAAACACAGCCCAGGCTGCCGCGCCCCACCAGTTAAGCATCTGACCCATGGCATACATCGCATTGGGCAAACTTTCTTCTACTGTCTGATAACGCGAGATGGCGCCCACGCCATCCATATAGGTCAAGACGAAAGCCAGACCACAGACAAACAAAAAGGTGATTGTCTTCTTGTCTACTCCCCCAATGAACAACATCCCGAACCACAACACAACGGCAATCAGGAACACCCAGATGGTAGGAAAGGGCATCCCAATGCTGGCAGGCGGGATGATCGGAAAAAAGCCAGACAGAATCTGGACAGTGGCAGCAACCAGGCCCCAGAACCAGGCCCAATCGTATTTATTCAAGAAACCATACAACACCACGCCCCATAAGGCACCGGCGGACATGCCCAACCAGCCCAACATGGCAAACACAATCTGCACGGTGATCGCTTCATCCGGCCGCCCCCCAAGTATTTTGCCCTCAATGGTTGGGTTATAAATACTGGAAAGTAAGTAGAAAACCAGTAGACCTGTGAGCACACCGACCACAGCCAGGAATGCGCCCAGGGTGTAATTCTTTTTCATCATCAATTCTCCTCGGTGGTATTTATTTATCTGCGTATCAATAGCTTACCAATTTAACTCTGCCCGGCATAATACTTTTGTCTTATTTGGGATTTACGCAGCTGGTGGATGTTGGAATTTCCCCTGAAGTGCGTAACTCCTATTATTTACCATATGAAACCAAAATTCCATAACCTCGAATCCTGTGACAAACGAAAACCCAGATCATGGTTTAATTACTGGCAATGGAAACCCAATCTAAACCTAAAAATAATCTCCTGACCGGGATGAGCCAGTTACGGCGGCTGCTGGAGTATGTACGCCCTTACCGCACCCGCCTGTACATCACCCTGGTTGCCATCGTCCTGGGCAGCGTGCTGGGGCTGGCTGGGCCCTACACCCTGCAGTTTCTAATTGACTCGGTCTTTCAACAAAACGATCCTCAGCTGCTCAACCAGATCACTCTGATTTTGATTGCCATCTTTGCCTTGCAAAGCGTGCTGTACTTTGTGCGCGGCTACTTGCTGGCCTTCATCGGCGAGCGCGTAATGGCCGATCTGCGTCTGAAGCTCTTTGAGCACCTGCAAGGCCTTTCGCTCAGCTACTTCAACGAGCGCCGCACCGGAGAGCTGGTCAGCCGTTTGACCAATGATGTATCCACGGTACGCGCCGTGGTCACCAGCGATATCTCCACCGCCCTGGCCCAATCGCTTACGTTTGTGGGCGCCTTCGCCTTGATCATCTATACCAACTGGCGGCTGACCCTGTTTATGATCGCCCTGATCCCTGTGATCATGATCATCGCCATCGTATTCGGACGCCGTTTGCGCGCCCTGTCCACCTCCGTACAGGATCAACTTGCTAACGCCACAACGGTGATGGAAGAAGCCCTGGGAGGTGTGCGGGTGGTGCAGTCCTTTACCCGCGAACGCTATGAAATCAAGCGCTTCACGTCCAGCATCGAGCGCACCTTCGCTCTGGCGATGAAGCGCGTGCGTTTATCATCCACCTTCGGGCCCTTGATCTCTTTTCTGGGGTTCGCAGCGGTGGTGTCCATCTTCTGGTTTGGCGGCCGCGAAGTCCTGGCTGGGCGACTGACTGCGGGACAATTATTCATGTTCCTGGTGCTAACCCTGACCATCGCCAGCTCGATCGGGCAATTTTCAGGCCTATATACGGGTCTGCAGGAGGCCTTGGGAGCGACCCGGCGTTTATTTGAGATCCTGGATACGCGTTCGGATATCGAAGAGCGCCCTGATGCCCAAGATTTACTCGGGGGCGCGGGGGGCATTACGTTTAATAACGTCTCGTTTGCTTATCAGGATAGCCCCGAAACAGCCATCCTGACCAATATCAGCCTCGAAGTGCAACCCGGAGAGGTGCTGGCTCTAGTCGGGCCCAGTGGGGCCGGCAAGACCACCCTGGTCAATTTAATCCCCCGCTTCTTCGACCCTACAGCCGGTCGGATATTGATCAATGACCAGGACCTGCGCAACCTGAAACTCACCAGCTTGCGCGGGCAAATTGGCATCGTGCCCCAGGAAACCTTGCTGTTTGGCGGCAACATCCGCGAGAATATCCTTTACGGGCGGCTCGAAGCCAGCGAGGCAGAAGTGGTGGCCGCGGCTGAGGCAGCCAATGCCCATGATTTCATCCAGCAGCTGCCTAACGGGTACGATACCCAGGTCGGTGAGCGCGGCGTCAAGCTCAGCGGCGGGCAGCGCCAGCGCATCGCCATCGCCCGCGCCATCCTGAAAGATCCCTGTATCCTGCTCCTGGATGAGGCCACCTCCGCCCTGGATAGCGAAAGCGAAGGCCTGGTGCAGGAAGCCCTCGAGCGCTTGATGTCCAACCGCACCAGCATTGTCATTGCCCACCGTCTCTCCACCATCCAGAACGCGGACCGGATTGCCGTATTGGATGATGGGCGCCTGATGGAAATTGGCACACACAGCGAGCTGCTCGCTTTGGACGGCCTGTATGCCCGCCTGCACCGCATGCAGTTCAAGCTCGATGAAACAGAAGCAATGCTTGATATGCCTGTAGTAGAAAATTCGACTACCAAGACAAATGCGCGCCGGCGATCATTCAACCCACTCAACGGGCTAAGGGGTTAAAGCTCATCCATTTCTTAGAAACCAGGCTAAGAACTCCCCATTTTTAGCAGCGATTCTTACAATCCTCCTATCTGACTACAATAGATTTACGGGTATAATAGAGACACAATAAGGTAATATATATCTTATTAGGTGTTTTTTTTTTATGATTTGAGGTAGGAGGATAAAATGTCTGTTGCAACTGTTAAACGTGAACGTGTGATCCAGGACCCGCCATTTATCAAATGGCTGCTCAGCAGCCCACGCGCCGCCTGGCTATGGCTGCCGCTGCGCATCTGGCTGGGCTATCAATGGGTGACTTCGTCTATGGGCAAGATCAGCAATCCAGCCTGGGTGAGTACCGGCGAGGCCCTGAAGGGATTCTGGACCAATGCCGTTCAAATTCCCGAAACCGGCCGCCCGCCGATTGCCGTCGACTGGTATCGCGGATTCATCCAGGCCTTGCTCGACAGCCAATCTTACACCTGGTTTGCCAAGCTGGTTGCTTATGGCGAGCTGTTGATCGGGATTGCTTTGATCATAGGCGCCTTTACCGGCATCGCCGCCTTCTTCAGCGGCTTTATGAACTGGAACTTTATGATGGCGGGTTCCGCCAGCACCAATCCACTGCTCTTTATTATCGCAGTGGGTATCATCCTGGCCTGGAAGATTGCGGGTTACATCGGAGCAGACTATTTCCTGCTCTCCTGGATCGGCACGCCCTGGTCTCACCAACCCGATCCATGCGCAGAAAAAGTAGCTGAGATCGAGGAGCGCTATCGCGAGCGCGGCCTGGCAAGCGCGGACTAGCGTCAATACGCTTGAACTGAGAAGCCAGGGCAGTTTTCACACTCTGCCCTGGCTTGTTGTTTAATAGCTTACCCGAGCGGATCGCCAACCCTTGCGAACGGCAAACAATATCAGGCTTTTAGCTCCAACACCTCTCCCCCGGTCAACTCACATAGTTCCTGGGGCGTAAGGCGAAAGACGGCGTGCGGTGTTCCGGCGGCAGCCCAGATTTCGGTATATTCGAGCAGGTCGGCATCTACATAGGTCAGCAAGGGCTGGCTGTGCCCCACCGGAGGCACGCCGCCGATCACAAAACCGGTCTGCTGGCGCACGAAATCAGCGTCGGCCTTGCCCAACGGTTCTTCGATCTGAGCTTCGATCTTGCGCTCGTCCACGCGGTTCCTCCCGCTGGCGATGACCAGCACCGGCCTGGCTGAGCGCTTGCCTTTAAAGACCAGGGATTTGACAATCTGGCCCACATCACATCCAATTGCCTGAGCTGCCTCTTGCGCTGTGCGCGTGGAACCCGGCAGCTCCACAACCTGCAGCGTCATGCCGCGGGCTGACAAAGCATCCTGCACTTTTTGTGCGCTGGCGCTGAGCGGTTTATGATCCATAGACACAGCCTCCTCGGTTCAGTACTCGTATCGCAATGTAGTTCCCTAATGTGTCCAACCCTGGCGGCGCATCCAGAAATACATCCCTACCGGCCCAAGAACCATCGTCGACAGAGTCAACACAAACACCGGCAGGCTGACCCATTCCGAAAATGAGGGATCAGCGGCGAAAAAATTCATCCCGAAGAAACCGGTCAGGAAGGACAGCGGCATAAAAAATGCTGTGATGATCGTCAAAGCCTTCATAATATCGTTGGTGCGGTTGTTGATCACCGACAGATAGGTATCCAGGGTGCCCGAAGCCATTTCACGCAGGTTTTCGCTCAAATCATATAGTCGCACAAGATGATCGTAGACATCACGGTAATACACCTGTGCCTGCTCGTCCACCATACGAAAATCGTCGCGCGCCAGTTTATTCAGCACCTCACGCTGCGGGCCAATCATGCGCCGGAAATGCAAGGTCATGCGCTTAAGAATAAAGATTTGCTCCAGGATTTCTGTATGCGAATGATCGAAGATTTCGTCCTCCAGGGCATCAATTGCCTCATCCAGCTTTTCAACCACCTGCATATACCCGGCTGCCAGCTCATCCACCAGACGGTACAGTAAATGATCCGGTCCATTGCTCAAATTGCGCTCGTCGCGCTGGACAGTGTCCCACAGATGCTCGACCGGCTCAAGTTTTTGATCGTGGTGCGTTACCAGAAAATTCTCCCCCAAAAACACATCTAATTCCTGAGATTCCAGGCTGCCTGTCTGGAGCTGGCGGATCTCCATATTCTGAAAAACAATATACAGGTAATCCCCCCAATCGTCCACCTTGGGTACGTGTGTCTCCCGCAAGGCGTCATCGACAGCCAATGGGTGAAATTTAAAAATTTCTATAAGAATAGGCTCATCCTCTTCCGGCGGGCTATCCTCAAAATCCACCCACAGCAGTCCATCCGGATCATCCAGAGCCTGCCGGTAAGCCTCTGGCTTTAAGTTGGTTGCAAGTTGTCCATCTTTTGCATAATAGATCGATCGAATCATCCTGCACCTCGCCTGTTTTCACTAAATATGGTTCAAGTAGAATTTTATCCGATGCCTGGCTTCCAGTGGGACGAAATCCGGCGCAATAGTTGCACCAGGTGATCAGCAGGCTGCGGTAGAATACTAACAACTGAGTTTCTAGTACGGCAGGAGTATAAAATTGTACAGTGTGGCAGTCCGACGTGATTTTATCGCTCAGCATTATTTGATTGGCGGTGATTGGGGCTCTGAAAACCATCCTCATTCCCATCACTATCAGGTCGAATTACAGCTTCAGGGAACCCAGCTGGATCAACATGGCTACCTGGTGGATATTGTGGATATCGAGCGTCACCTGGACGAGCTGATCAGCAGCTACCGCAACCAAACCTTAAATAATCTACCAGAATTCAGCGGTTTAAATCCCAGTATCGAGCATTTTTCACGCATCTTATGCCAACACATGCACGGCTGCATCCAGGCTGGCAACATTCTTGCGATTACCATTACTCTTTGGGAGAACGCTATCGCCTGGGCGTCTTATCGATTGGAACGCTAAACCATTATGCGGGTTGGTTTGGTCATCTATGGCAACCTGGAGAATCTCTCCGGTGGATACCTGTACGACCGCAAGCTGGTCGAACAGCTGCACGCGCACGGTGATCAAGTCAAAGTAATCTCCCTGCCCTGGAGGAATTACCTGCAGCATCTGGGCGATAACTTCTCGCAACGGCTACTGGTGCGCTTGCAGCGCCTGGAGGTAGACCTGCTCTTGCAAGATGAGCTCAACCATCCCTCTCTTGCCTGGTTGAACGCTCGCCTGAAAAAGGTGGCTCCCTATCCCATTGTTTCCATTGTTCATCATCTTCGCAGCAGTGAGGACCGCCCAGCCTGGCAAAACCGGTTATACCAACAGGTGGAAGATCGCTACCTGAATAGTGTGGATGGTTTCATTTTTAACAGCCAGACCACCCGGCAGGTCGTTGAAAGCCGGCTAACCCGTGAGAGCCTCAGCCAGGTACGCTGGACGGTTGCTTTTCCCGGCGGCGACCAGTACTCACCGCAGATTTCAGAGAAGGCCATCCGCGATCGGGCATTTGAAACCGGCCCACTGCGCTTGCTCTTCGTCGGCAATGTAATTCCCCGCAAAGGCCTGCACATCTTGCTCGGCGCGCTGAGGCAAATCCCCTGGGACCAGTGGGAGCTACGCGTGGCAGGCCGCCTGGATGTGGATGAGCATTATGCACGTAGCATACGTAAATTAGTCGCCATGGAAGGTCTGGTAGAAAGCGTGCGCTTCCTCGACCGCCTGACAACGGAGCAGCTGGCAGCGCAGATGGCGGAATGCCAGGCTCTGGTTGTCCCCTCTACCTATGAAGGCTTTGGGATCGCCTACCTGGAGGGGATGGGCTTTGGTTTACCCGCCATAGCCACCACCGCTGGCGCGGCAGGTGAATTTATCTCTGAGGATGAGAATGGCTACCTGATGCCCCCCAAGGATAAATACGCCCTGGCGAAGCCCATCCGCAAGCTGATCCAGAATCGTGAGCACCTGGCTAAGCTGAGCCTGGCAGCCCGCGCCCGTTACCTGGCCCACCCCACCTGGCAAGAGTCGATGACTGGCGCTGTGCACTTCCTGCACAGCCTGGCCGGCCAGCCATTACCCAAATCGGCCTCCTAGCGATCACCCCGTTATGCTCCCTCCATACTTTACGCCCTCCTTCCCCCGCTACCTGGCCGCCAAGAAAACTGTTGACGACCGCGCCCTGAACGCTCATGTATGGAAAACTTTGCAAGCACAAGTAGCCGGCCTGCAAGCCAGTCGCCCGCTGCGGGTACTCGAGGTCGGAGCCGGCATTGGCACCATGCTCGAGCGGACGGTGGATTGGGGTCTGCTGCAGCGTGCTCACTACACGGCCCTGGATGCTTTGCCCGAAAACATAGCCTCAGCCCGCAATCGCCTTGCAGCCTGGACTGAGCGGAATACCATCAATTCCTCTGAAACTCCGCATGGCGAACTTTATTTCTCCGCCGCCCAGCTCGATCTGCGGGTGAATTTGGTCGCTATCGATCTATTTGACTTTATCGCGCAGCTGCATGATGGACAAAAATGGGACTTGATCATTGCCCATGCCTTCCTGGACCTTATGGACATCCCAGCAACCCTACCGCAGCTTTTTGAGTTGCTCAGGCCGGGGGGGTATTTTTACTTTACGATCAATTTTGACGGTGCTACCCTGTTTGAGCCAGCTATCGACCCGTACCTGGACCGGCAGATTGAAGCGCGTTACCACCAGACCATGGATGAACGCATGATCAACGGAAAACGCTCGGGAGATAGCTGCGCTGGGCGGCACCTCTTCCAACACCTGCCAACTGCCGGGGCGGTTATTCTGGCAGCAGGCGCTTCAGACTGGGTAGTTTACCCGGGCGTCACCGGATACCCGGACGATGAAGCCTATTTTCTGCACTTCATCATCCACACTCTGGACGAGGCGCTGCACGGTGATCCAGGCCTGGATATGCAGCGCTTTGCTGGCTGGGTCGCGGCGCGCCATGCTCAAATTGAGCAGCACCAATTGGTCTATATCGCCCACCAGCTGGATTTCGCTGGTTATTACCCCGGCGGCTTGAAACCCTGATCCTATGAACCTGGATGATATCCTGCGGCTGCCTGGCAGCTACGCGTTGCTCTTGCGTATCGATCGCTCCCTCGATCTGTCCATAGGGCGGCTGGGAGCGTTCACCTTTCCACCCGCGCATTATCTGTATTTTGGCAGCGCCTGGGGACCCGGTGGTTTGCCGGCGCGCTTGCACCGCCATATTCTCGGCGCCTCACGCCTGCACTGGCACATTGATACTCTTTGCGCCGCTGGGGAACTCGAAATCGCCTACTTCTTACCCGACTCCTGTCGTTCTGCTCAGCCTGTTCCTCGGCTAGAATGCCTCTGGAGCCAGGCCTTTGCGAGCTTAGGCACAGCTTTTATCCCTGCCCCCGGCTTTGGGTCCAGTGATTGCAGGCAGGGCTGCGAAGCACATCTGGTAGGGCTGACTGTTCGACCCGCATCCATTGCAGTTGCCCTGGCGCAGTATGCTGAGGTGAGAGCCGCGGCTATCCAGGCAGTTACATCACTCTGAGTGGCTACGCCCTGCCTGTGCGCTTCGTTTCCGAGGTACAATGAACGGCGATCTTGTAACTCATCTGGGAGCTTTTAGATTGAAAAAGTTTATTTCGGATTATGGTTTTCTTATCGTACTGACGGGCGGCATTATCTTTCTGGATCAGCTCAGCAAAGCGTGGGTCCGGGCCAACCTGGGCTATGGAGAAATGTGGTCCCCCTGGCCCTGGCTAACCCCTTATGCGCGTGTGGTACACATCAGCAATACGGGGGCTGCCTTCGGTATGTTCCAAAACATGAGTATGGTTTTCACGATCCTGGCTATCATCGTTTCGGCCGTGATCCTCTTCTATTATCCTCAGATCTCCAAAGAGGACTGGCCCCTACGCCTGGCTCTTGGCATGCAGCTTGGAGGGGCGGTTGGCAACTTGATCGACCGGGTTACGATCGGCTCAGTTACTGATTTCATCTCCGTTGGCAGATTCGCAGTGTTTAACGTAGCCGATGCGTCTATCTCCCTGGGTGTCGCCGTCCTGCTGATTGGCATGTGGATGAAAGAAAGAGACATAGCCAGAAAGGCCGCTACCCGATCTGATGTGGATGTCTCCACCCAGATGCCCAACCAGGAATCCCACCCGACCAGTCTGCCTCCGGAGGAATAAGCGTGGGCGATCAAATCATCGAGCTTCAATTCAGTGATGGCGACCCTATGCGTCTGGACAAGTTTTTAGTCCAGCGTCTCCCGCAATATTCACGCACGCGCTTGCAAAACTTGATCAAAGACGGGCTGGTATTCGTGGATAACCAGGCAGCACATAAATCCGGTCTGCTCATCGAGCATCCCACCACAATCGTAGTGCACATCCCCCCGCCAGAGCCCAGCCGCTTGCAGCCTGAAGCGATCCCGCTGGATATCGTCTTCGAAAACGATGATCTGATGGTCGTTAATAAACCCGCCGGGATGGTCGTCCATCCGGCTGCTGGACACAGTCGGGGGACACTGGTGCACGCCGCCCTGGCGCACGCGCCCGAGATGGAAGGCATCGGCGGCGAGCAGCGTCCTGGGGTGGTGCATCGCCTGGACAAAAACACTTCAGGGCTGATCCTCCTGGCCAAAAATGACCGCACCCATCATATCCTACAGGAGCAGTTCCGCCAGCGGAAAGTGCACAAAGTTTATCTCGCCCTGGTCGATGGCCAACCCCCTTCCCCAGCCGGGCGGATCGAAGCCGCCATTGGACGCGATCAAGGCGAGCGCAAACAGATGGCTGTCGTCAGCGACCTCAAAGGCCGCGCGGCCATCAGTGATTATCGCACCCTGTCCAAATATACTGCCCATACCCTGCTGGAAGTGCAGCCCCTCACCGGTCGCACGCACCAGATCCGCCTGCACCTGGCTTTTATCGGCTGCCCGGTCGTGAGCGATACTATCTACGGAAAGCGCCACGCCAGCCTGCCCTTGGACCGCCACTTCTTGCATGCAGCCCGCCTGACCATTCTGCTGCCAGGTGAACAAGAAACCCGCACCTTTGAAGCGCCTTTGCCGCCCGAGCTAAACCAGGTTCTCGAAACCCTCACCCCCAGCAGCTAGCCATACGCTTGCCCAGCGCCTGGCTTCTGGGAATATTCTTATACATGGAGACTGCAATGGAACTCGTCGATTTGCGCTCTGACACTGTCACCCAACCCACTCCAGCCATGCGCGAAGACATGGCGCGCGCCGCGGTCGGCGACGATGTTTATGGAGAGGACCCTACCATCAACCGCTTGCAGGAGCTGGCTGCCAGCATGGTGGGGCAAGAAGCAGGTCTATTTGTGCCCTCCGGGACGATGGGCAACTTGATTGCCGTCCTGACCCATTGCCAGCGCGGGGATGAGGTGATCCTGGGGACAAAAGCCCATACCTACCTGTATGAAGCCGGGGGGATATCAGCCCTGGGCAGCGTGCACTCCTGCCAGATCCCCAACCAACCAGACGGCACCCTGGCTTTGGAAGCGATCGAAGCTGCCATCCGCCCTGATGATGCGCACCACCCGATCACTCGCCTGATCACCCTCGAAAATACCCACAACCGCTGTGGAGGCGTGGCCCTGACCCCAGATTACACCCGATCAGTCAGTGATCTTGCTCGCCGGCGTGGCTTGCGCCTGCACGTGGATGGGGCGCGTATATTCAACGCGGCTGTCGTCCAGGGTGTGAGCGCCAAAGACCTGGCTGGCATGGCAGACTCAGTCACTTTCTGTTTGAGTAAGGGATTGTGCGCCCCGGTGGGTTCAGTGTTATGCGGCTCGAGAGAATTTATCCACCAGGCTCATCGCATCCGGAAGCAATTGGGCGGAGGGATGCGCCAGGCAGGCATCCTGGCGGCCGCCGGGATTGTGGCGCTGGAGACGATGGTCGATCGCCTGGCGGAGGATCACCGCCGCGCCCGCATGCTGGCAGATGGCCTGCGCGGTCTACCAGGCCTGGAGCTCGATCCGCCAGTTCCTTACACCAATATGGTATTTCTAAACCTGACAGGGGAAGCTGTTGCAGCCGAGCCAACTCTCGAGGGAAGTGTCTCACCCGCCGGGCGTGTGGCAGCCCGCCTGAGCGAATTCGGCGTGCGCGTCGGGGTAGCCGGAAAACGGCGCTTTCGCCTGGTGACCCATTACTGGGTGAACGATCAGCATATCCAGCAAACTATCCAAGCTTTCCGTGCCGTATTGACTACGGTCTGAACCTCGCTCAGCGCGAGTGCGGAAAAGAAATTTAGGTGTGATGTGGCCTTTCAGCAGGTCTGTTGGAGGGCATGTTATAATAAGTTCACAAAATATTTATCGGGCGGGTCAGCGCGGGATGGTGAAGAATCGGTACCAGGGTGCTTCCAAACATTGAATTGATTCTGGCAATTCAGGCTTTCGTGTTTCATTCAAAAGCAGGGGCTGTGTACGCGCGCAATACCCTGGTAGCTTACCAGGCTGATTTGTTACGTTTCGCCAGCTGTGTTGAGCGAGCCACCGCCCGCCCGGCCAGCCTGGCCGATTTCTCCACCTCACAAGTACAAGCTTTTCTATCTGCCGAGAGCGCCAGCGGTTTTCACCCGCATACCCTGGCCCGCCGCCAGGCCAGCCTGTATGCCTTTAACCATTTTCTAAAGCACCCCATAACCGATTGGGAATCCATCTCCCGTGCGGCGCAAGCCAGTCGCCAAAAAAATATAGCCCACAGCCAAACTGAGCGTCTCCATCCTTTACATCTGCGCGCAGTCTGGCAAGTTATGCAGCAAGCCACCCATGCGCGCGCCCGTCGTGATCAGGCCCTCCTGGCGTTACTGCTCGATACCGGACTGCCTGTGCACCGTTTACTGGCGCTAAACCTGGCCGACCTGTCCCAGGACTGCCACACCCTGACACTGGTTCAGCCATCCGGGATCCGCGGACATTTAAATCTAGATTGGGCTGATCAACCTCTATGGCGCTATCTAAAAGAAGGCCGCCCAGAATTGAACCACCAGCCAGATGAGCCGGCTTTATGGATCAGCCAGGCAGGCAACCGCATGACCCGCCAGGCAGTCTGGCAAGTGCTGCGTGGCTGGGGGCGGCAGGCCGGGCTGCCGTTTGCCCTCAGCCCGCGCCTGATCAGCCACACCGCTGCGCAGCGCCTGGCTGCTACAGATCTACCCCTGCAGCAAATTCAACTGCGGCTGGGGCATCAGTCTTCACTTTCTACCTTAGCCCGATTGCGCCGGATTGCCGCGCAAGCTGGTTAGCTGTATTCGCCAACCGCATTTGATTGGACCACGATCGCTGCAGCACATCAGGAGATTTGGATGAAAGAAAGCTTCACCCTCCCAGAAATTGACCAGATCGCTCAATCCATCCGCCCCAAATTGATCAACGCTCCGCGCGTTGGCCTGATCCTCGGTTCAGGATTAGGCTCTTTGGCAGAGGCCGTGGAAGGTCAGGTGAAAATCCCGTATGGTGAAATTCGAGATTGGCCGGTTTCGACCGTAATTGGCCACCAGGGGCAGCTGGTCAACGGTACCTTACAAGGTCAGCCAGTGCTGGTCATGCAAGGGCGTGTGCACTACTATGAAGGCTATTCCATGGCCCAGGTTGGTTTACCCATCCGCGTGATGCAGCGACTGGGGATTGAAATGCTTTTCGTCACTAATGCTGCCGGGGCAGTAAACCCGGCTTTTGAACCGGGTGATCTGATGCTCATCGTAGATCATCTTAACCTGATCGGCATGGCGGGCCTCACCCCGCTACGCGGCCCGAACCTGGACGAGTTGGGGCTGCGCTTCCCAGACATGGGGCAGGCCTACGACCGCCAATTGGCAACCCTTGCGCGCCAGGCAGCCAATGAATCGGAAATCAAGCTGCACGAAGGCGTGTACGTGTGTCTGGCGGGGCCATCCTTTGAGACCCCTGCCGATCTACGTTTCCTGCGCAGCAGCGGTGCAGATGCAGTAGGCATGTCCACAGTCCCCGAAGTGACGGTTGCTCGGCATGGTGGTACCCGCGTTTTGGGTATATCAGGCATTAGCAACAAGGCCAACCTGGACGGGAACACACTTACCACCCATGAAGAAGTTCTGGAAGCCGGTCAGCAAATCGTACCCAAACTTATTGCGGTGATTAACGGCGTCTTACGCCGAATTTAGGATGAGACGGAGGGCTCCAGGTCTTGAGTAGTTAGTACTGTGGATTAGCCCCATCTCCGGAGAGGCATGGAAGAAGCGCTCAGTTTTGTGCGCGCCTTCGAGGCGTGGATATATCTGCTTCTTGGGTTGGGGGGATTGTTTTACATACGTAAATTTATCCTGGCCTGGCAAGAGCTGCAGGATGCGGGGTTTGGCCTGGAACGAGACAGTGCCCAGGGACGATTGAACCTGGCTACAGGGATGCTGGTGCTGATATTGGGCCTGGCAGTGGCAGAATTCATG
>Ga0105095_10000199_pt1 | contig 27010 bp, 23 predicted proteins | sample PPLLak2March2015_2_FD_79180 | JGI IMG/M metagenome (GOLD analysis project Ga0105095, IMG submission 79180) | Freshwater sediment microbial communities from Prairie Pothole Lake near Jamestown, North Dakota, USA - PPLs Lake P8 Core (3) Depth... | ecosystem: Environmental > Aquatic > Freshwater >...
ATATCTACCTGGCGCACAGCATCAGCGGGACGATCACGGCCCGCGAGTGGATACCCATCGTCTTTGGCCCGTGCGCCGGGATCGTCCTGCTGCTGGCGGGGCTGATCGCCCTGCGGCGGCGGCCGGCGGCGACGATCCTGGCGACGACCGTCTTCGTGCTCAGCATCGGGGTCGGGCTGCTGGGCGCCTACTACCACTTCGTGCGCGCCATTCTGCCCAACGCGCCGGTCGGGGAGAGGGTCAGCATTGACCTGCTCGTCTGGGCGCCGCCGCTGCTCGGGCCGCTGACCTTTGCTCTGGTCGGGGTGCTGGGGATCAGCGCCGCATGGATCGAGGACCCGGTAGACAGCGGCACGCTGCTCCTCCCGGCCGGTCGGCGCCTGCACATGCCCTACAGCAAGACACGGGCATTCTTGTTCTTGGTCGGTCTGGGCACGCTGGCGACCGTCATCAGCAGCGTGCTGGACCACGCCCGCACGGGCTTCGCCAATCCCTGGCTTTGGATCCCGACGGTGGCCGGCGTGCTGGGCACCATCCTGCCTGTGACTGCGGCCGCGCTCGATCGACCGCGCCGCGCCGATATGATCGTGATGCTGGCAGCCTTCCTGGTCCTGGCGGCGGTCGGCGTTGTCGGGACGGTCCTGCATATCCTGGAGAATCTGACGTCACAGGGGACGATCCTCGGAGAGCGATTCGTGCGCGGGGCTCCGTTCCTGGCGCCGATGCTGTTCTCGAACATGGGGGCGCTGGGCCTGATCGCCATGCTCGACCCCCGGGAAGTGCCTCGCTAGCGAGCAGATCCCTTCGCAGGGCGCGCCTCGCAGCGAGAACAAGGATCACGCGGCGGGGTCCGGGCGAAGCCCGGACCCCGCTTTCATCCTCAACCAGGCTCGCCGCCGGTCAGTCGAGGATCAACGTGCCCCAGGTGGTCGGGTTGCTCAGGCGGCGCGTGCTCACGCCGGAGATGAGCGACTGCTGCGTGGTTGTCGACGGCGCGTCGTTATCCGAAACGGAGAAGGCGAATCCGAAGCGGCTGCCGTCCGAAGGCACGACCCCAAAGACGTTCCAGGGGATACTGGCTTCCAGCTCGTATCCGTCCGTCGTCGTGCGCGAGCGTACGGCGACAGCGGTACGGGCGCCTTCGGAAGCGGCCGGAAACCAGAGGTACGCCTCGGTCGAGAGCGAGGCAAAGTTGCCCGGCGACAGACCCAACTGATAGTCGTCGCTGGAGAGCGTGGTCGAGGTGTAGTCGGTCGCCAGGTTGACATCCAAGAGCATCTCGACACTGTCACCGCGATACAGGTAGCGGCCGGAGGCAGCCTGGACGAAGCGTTCGTCGCGCACGCGCACGGCCAGGTAGAGGTAGTTGGTGTCCCAGCCCAGGAAGTAGGTGGCTGAGAGGTCGCTGGTGCCTGTCCAATTGCTGGCGCCGTACGTGGCCCGATCGGCCGCGTTTCCCGTCCCGGTCCACTCCGCGGTGCTGCCGTCGATCGTCGGCGCGGCAGCCATGAAGCCGGCCGTGACGGGAGAACCGTTGGGGCGCGAGGTGTAGGCGCCGGTCGTTGCGGTGGCGCCGGGTGTCCCGCCGGGCAGCGTCGGCGCCGGGACAGTGGGCGTGATGGTCGGGATTTCGACCGTCGGCGGCGCCTCCGTCGAAGTGGCGGTGGGCGCGAAGATCGCCGTCAGTGTGAGGTTCGGGGTGGGGAAGGTGAACGGAGTCGGCAGCGCCGCACCGGGGAGCGTGCATCCGGCCGCGGTCGCGGCGAGCACAAGCATCAACAGGATTCGTTGGATCAGGCGCCGAGTCATTCTTCCCTCCGGGTGGGCGGCTCAGCCGAATGGCCGACCAGCCGCCTCAAGGCAGTATACGGGCCAGGAGGTCGGGGTGCAAGTGGCGTGCCAGGGTCGACGCAGGGGGTCCGTGCTTCGGCTGTGCGCGGGCAGGAGATGGGGCGGGTGGGAGTCGAACCCACACGAGGTTGCCCTCAGAGGATTTTAAGTCCCCGGCGTCTGCCAGTTCCGCCACCGCCCCGCAGGCATTCTATCCCGAGTCAGGGTTGTGCAGGACACACGCTCTCGAAGGTCAGGCTTTCCAGCACTGGGGCGGCCGCTTCATCGGCGCTGGCGCTGGTCAGCCAGACCCAGGCGTCCAGCGAGCCATCGCGGACGATCCGCTGGCTGGCGCCCCGTGCGCCGTAGCTCCAATCCCCGCCGGGGTCGTGATTGAAGTAGGCCCAGTATTGGCACGGCTGCCCCGGCCTGCAGCGGCACAGGCAGTTCTCGGCCGGGAACTCACAGCCTTCGCCGTCGATCTGGCAGACCAGAACCCCCATGGCGTTCCCGGCGTCGATCTGATACTCCCAGCCTGTGCGGCCCAGAAGCTCCTGGCCGGTCGTGTCGTCGGAATCGAGGCTGAGGCAGGCCGTCTGGCGCGTCCCATCGCCGTGTATGACCACCACGGCCGCGCGCCCCAGAACGCCGGAAGGCGCTGCGGCATCGCATCCGGCCAGCACGAACGCGACAATCCCAGTGAGCAGGATTCGGGTCCTCACAACAGTTTCCCCGGTGCGGCCGACTCTACGCTAAGTGAGTGGACGGGGCAAGGTTGCCGCGGAAATGGGAGGGTCAGGTCGGCATGCTATAATCCGCCCGACGAGGTCAGGTTCGGCATGCTGAAGAACATCACTAAGAGGCTCGGCGGCGATCCGATCCGCCGGGTGATCGACCAACACCGTGAACTGGTTGGCAAGGTCAATTCGTGGGAGTCGAAGCTCCAGGCCCTGGACGACGAGGCCTTGCGGGCGAAGGCGGCCGAGTTCCGCGCTCGCCTCGCCGCTGGGGAAGCCCTCGACGATCTCATGCCCGAGGTCTTCGCCGTCGTGCGCGAGGCCTCGGTGCGCACGATCGGCCTGCGGCACTTCGACGTCCAACTCATCGGGGGTGCGGTCCTGCATCAAGGCAAGATCGCCGAGATGCGCACCGGTGAGGGCAAGACGCTGGTAGCGACCCTGCCGATGGTCCTGAATGCCCTGGAGGGCAAGGGCGTCCACCTGGTGACCGTCAACGACTACCTGGCCCGGCGCGATGCGCGCTGGATGGGCCCGATCTTCCACTTCCTGGGACTGAGTGTGGGTGTGCTGCAGGAGGCCTCCCGGACCGAGAACGGTCGCAAGGCATTCGTTTACGACCCCGAGCGGGTCTCGAGCCAGGAGGACTCGCACCAGCTCCGCCTGGTCGACCGGCGGGAGGCCTACGCCGCCGACATTACCTACGGAACCAACAACGAATTCGGATTCGACTACCTGCGCGACAACATGGCGCACAGCCTGGAGGCGCGCTCGCAGCGCGAGCACCACTACGCCATCCTGGACGAGGTCGACAACATCCTGATCGACGAAGCGCGCACTCCGCTGATCATCTCCGGCCCGGCGCAGGAGGATCCGGAGATGTACATCGAGATGGCCCGCGTCGTCAAGCAACTTCGGCCGGAGGACTACGAGGTCAGCGAACGCGACCGGACGGTGGCCCTGACGGAGGCCGGCGAGGAACGCGTTGAACAGCTGCTTGGCAGGGCGCTGCGCGACCCGGACCGGCCGGAAGACCTGACCCCCGACCAGGCGCGCATGCTGGGCCATCTCGAGCAGGCGCTGCGGGCTGAGCATCTCTTCAAGCGCAACAAGGAATACGTCGTTCAGGCCGGGCGGGTGATCATCGTCGACGAATTCACCGGACGCTTGATGGCCGGCCGCAGGTGGTCGGACGGGCTTCACCAGGCAGTCGAGGCCAAAGAAGGCGTGCGCGTTCGGCAAGAGAACGTCACCTATGCCACCATCACCCTGCAGAACTACTTCCGCAAGTATCGCAAGTTGGCCGGGATGACCGGCACGGCCATGACCGAGGCCGAGGAGTTCAACAAGATCTACAAGGTCGATGTCGAATCGCTGCCAACCAATCTGGAGTACATCGCCGTCCAGCCGGACAGCGACCTGGTCGAGACCGAATACAGCGAGGACGGACACAAGTTCCGCTGCTTCGTGCACCCCGACGACCCTGAGCGCCGGCCAGTGTACTGGCGGCGCAAGGACTACCCCGACGAGGTCTATCGGACCGAGGAAGCCAAGCTGCGGGCGATCACTACCGATATCCTGCGCCGCCACGTCCTCGGTCAGCCGATGCTGGTCGGAACGACTTCGGTCGAGCTCTCGGAACGGCTCTCGGCCAGGCTGCGGGCCGAGCCGCTGCAGCGGCTGACGATGGCCATGGTGTTACGGGACGCGTACCTGGAGCGCCAGGGCATCCGCGACGACGGCCTGCGGGTCGAGGCGCTGACCCCGCTGTACGAAAGCCTGGATTCGCTCGGCCAAGCTACGCTGCGGCAGTTCGCCCGCGATCTCGAGCTGGTCCTCAACCCGGCCAAGTCCGAGAACCTGGAACGGCTGGGCCGCATCCTGGACCTGGGAAGCGAGTCGCTTCCCCGGCTGGCCGAGGTGCTGCAATCGGGCATCCCTCACAACGTCCTCAACGCGAAGCAGCACGATCGCGAGTCGCAGATCATCGCCGACGCCGGCGCCTTGGGCGGAGTGACCATCGCCACGAACATGGCCGGCCGCGGTGTCGATATCAAGCTGGGCGGCGAGGTGCCCGAAACGGTGCTGGCCAGCGTCAATCGGGTGCTGCAGCGGGCGGGGGTGCACGATCCCTTCGCCCTCAACATGGACGAGAGGCTGGCGCAGCTGGAGCAGGTCAACGCCGACGCGATCGGGATCTATGCGCTGGACGTCGAGGCCTTCCGCGAGTACATGCAGCGCAGCTTGCGCGTACGTGAGCTGGGCGGCCTGCACGTGGTCGGCTGCCAGCGGCATGAAGCCCGCCGGATCGACAACCAGCTGCGCGGCCGGGCCGCGCGGCAGGGAGACCCGGGTTCGTCGCAGTTCTACCTCTCACTGGAGGATGAGTTGATGCGCCTGTTCGGCGGCGGACAGGTCTCGGCCATCATGCAGCGACTGAACATCGACGACGTCGTCCCCATCGCGCATGGCATCGTCGATCGCTCCATCGAGCAATCACAGACGCGGGTCGAAGGCGCCAACTTCGATTCGCGCAAGCACCTGCTCGAGTATGACGACGTCCTCAACCAGCAGCGTGAGATCTTCTACTCCCAGCGCAACCGCATCTTCCTCAAGGACGACCTGGACGACGATATCGCCGAGATGCTCGGGACCGAGGTCGGGCGGCGGGTCGACCTGGCATTGAGCGAGCCCGATGGGGCCTGGAAGCTCCTGGCCTGGCTGGAGGAAACCCAGCCGACCATCGACCTGGACAGCCCCGCCCCGTACCCGTCCTTCATGCTGCGGCTTCTGCTCGAGCAGCTGGCCGAAGCCGAGTCCCCCGATCGGGTCATCGAGCGCTTGCTCGAGATCGCGCGCGCCTCCCTCGACGCGCAGCGAGAACGCCAGCAGCACTTCGTCACCGAGCTGACCGAGCGATCGGAGCAGCACGCCAAGGACCAGACCCGGCAGAAGCTCGAGGTGGCCGAGACCTGGCTGGAGGGCGCCTTCCTGGAGGCAGAGGAGAGCGGCCGGCCCTTGGATGTGCACAATCTGGCGCGCGGGCTCGAAGAAGCGACCGGCCTGCGGCTGCCGTTGGAGGAGGCCCTAGAGGATCCCCGCCAGCCTGAACTGGGGCAGCTGCGCAAGGCTCTCCCGGCGTACGTCGGGGCTGAGATGCACGCGCGCGCCTGGGCGGTGGCGCTGCAGGCGCTGGAGCGGAGAATCGGCGAGACCCTGACTCTGCCGACACAACCGGCCTCGCCTATCGATTGGGGCGAGGCGGAGGGGATTCTCGCCGACGCCATCGACGCGCACTGGTCGGCGCGCACGGAGACAACTCTCGCCGAGGTGCGGGCCGATCTGGAACCGCTGCGCACCCAGGTGACGCCTGTGCCGGAGGCAGTCAAGACCCGGGCGCTTGTACGCGCCAGCTACGGTCAGCGCAGCTTCTTCGACCGCAAGACCCATCAGCGCCGTTCGGCGGTTGTCGCCAGGCTATCGTATACGCCGTACGCGGCACGCCTGATCGAGGACACCCGTCCGGACGTTCTCAAGGCGCGCGTGCTGGAGCACCTTACCCAGGCCCTTGAGAGGATCCGCGCCCTCGTCGGCCGCGGGGAAGTCCAGCGCATTGGCGCGGCCCGTTTCCAGGACCTGGAACAGCGGCCGCGCACCTGGCTGCGGGGCGCCCTTGAGGCGGGTGTGGTTGAGGAGCTGGAGGCGGCCGCGACGATCGGGCAAGCCTCGCAACCGGCACGCGCCGCGCTGGCGGAGGCGCTCGGCCGCTGGCTGCTCACCCAGGCCCATCGGCGGGTATTCCTGGGCGTCGGCGATCGGCTGTGGGTGGAGTACCTCACGGAGGTCGAGGCGCTGCGCACGGCCATCGGTCTGGAGGCCTACGGTCAGCGCGACCCGCTCGTGCAGTACAAGAGTCGGGCCTTCGACATGTTCCAGAATCTTCTGGGGAGCATTCGCGCCGGGCTGATCTCGGGGTTGTTCCGCGTCGTGCAGCCGGCGCCGCGCCCGGCCGGGCCGGCCGGCCCGGCCCCGACGGCGCAGCCGCCGGTCGGCGCTCCGGCCGGCCCGACCGCGGCGGTGGAGAACGGCGAGTCGGAAGCCGGCTCGAGCAAGAAGCGCCGCCGGCGCCGCCGGTGAGGGCGGTCCCTGCGACCTATTCCTCCACCTTGCCCGAGTGTGCTAGCCTTGGGCTTGTCCCTACTGTCGTGGTGCGAGGCTGAGTGTGATGCCACCGATCGCGGCCGATGCCGGGGTCGAGCTCAGACAGTCGCTGGTCGGACTGCCCAAGGTTGAGCTCCACCGGCACCTGGAAGGCTCCGTTCGCTTCGAGACTCTGCTCGAACTGGTCGCCCGCCACGGGCTCGATCTCCCGCGCCAGGCGGCCGAGCTGCGCGCCTGGGTCGAGGTCCTGCCCGGGCAGCCGGCGACGCACGTCAACTTCCTGGAGAAGTTCGAGCACCTGCGCCGGGCCTTCGTCTCCGGCGAGATCATCCGACGCATCACCGCCGAGGCCGTGGCCGACGCGGCCGAAGACGGCGTTCGCTATCTCGAGCTTCACTTCACGCCGGTCGCCCTGGCCAGCGCGCGTGCCTTCCCGCTCGAGGACGTGTTTGACTGGGTGATCTCGGCTGTGGAGGAGGCCGAGGCTCGGGCAGGAATTCGGGTGGGTCTGATCGCCAGTGTGAACCGGCACGAGCCCGTCGAGCGGGCGGAGCGGGTGGTCGAGTTGGCGTGTGACCGCAGGCAGCGCGTCCTCGGTCTGGGGCTGGCTGGGAACGAGGCGGAGTTCCCGGCGGCGGCGTTCAGCGGAATCCTGGATGGGGCCCGTCAGGCCGGACTGGGGATCAGCGTCCACGCCGGCGAATGGCGCGACGCCGGGTCGGTCGTTGAAGCGGTCGAAGTCCTGCAGGCTGCCCGCATCAGCCATGGGGTACGCGTGCTCGAGGATCCGGGCGCGGTGTCCCTATGCCGGGAGCGGCGGGTAGTTTTCGAGACCTGCTTGACCAGCAACGTGCGATCGGGCGTGATCGGAGCCATCGAGGAGCATGCGCTGCCGCGCATGATCGAAGCCGGGCTCCAGGTGACGATCAACACGGATGATCCGAGCGTCTGCGGGGTGACGCTTTCCGGGGAGTACGCGTTGGCTATGGAGTCGCTCGGGCTGTCATTGGTGAGCTTGCGCGGCCTGGTGTTGGCTGCGGCGCAGGGCGCCTTCCTCTCCGGCCGGGAGCGAGCCGGGCTGGAGCGGGAGCTTCAGGCCGGTCTGTTCGTGTCAGGGTGACGGCACATGCGAATCGGTGAGTTGGAACTGGTGGTGGTCGATGACGGGTGCGTGCGCACCGACGCCGGGGGCATCTTCGGCCTGGTGCCGCGAGCGCTCTATCAGCGCCAGCACGCACCCTCGGAGGCAAACGATCTGCCGATGAATCTGCGCTGCCTGCTGGTGCGATCGCGCGGGTTGACCATCCTGATCGACACCGGCCTGGGCAGCAAGCTGACCTCAGAGGAGGTCGAGCGCTGGGGGTTGGAGCGGCCGAAGGGCGGGCTGCTGGATGGCTTGGCCCGGGCGGGCGTGGCTCCCGAAGACGTCGACGTCGTCATCAACACGCACCTGCATTGGGATCACTGCGGCGGGAACACCGCCCTGGCCGACGGGACCGTCGTCGCCACCTTCCCGCGAGCGACCTACTGGGTTCAGCGCCTCGAGTGGGCCGAGGCGGCGCATCCGGACGCTCGCACGCGCGGAACGTACCTACCCGACAACTATGCCCCCTTGGCGGCCCAGGGCCGCCTGCACTACTTGCACGGCGACACAGAGGTCACGGACCAGGTGAGCTGCATCGTCACCCGGGGTCACACCCGTGGACACCAGTCGGTCCTTCTTCACTCCGGGGAATGGCAAGCGCTGTATGTCGCCGACATGGCCACCTATGCCGTTCACATGACGCGAGCCGGATGGCTGACGGCCTTCGACGTCGAGCCTCTGGAGAACATCCGCACCAAGCAGCGTTGGCAGCGCCGTGCACTCGAGACCGGTGCCTGGATGATCTTCGAACACGATCCTGGGACGCCGGCCGCCCGCCTGGTCGAGCGCGGCGGGCGGCTGGAATTGGATCCGGTCGAGATCGAAGCAGCCTAGGCGCGCGCCTCCCACTCGGCTACCGCTTCGCGGATGACGCGCCGCACTTCGGCGTCGGGGACATCGTCGATGGTATCGTAGCGGTCCACGCCGACGTACACCCTGACCGACCCGGCGGTGCCTTCCACCAGACGGACAGCCCGCTGCGCTCCCACAAGCTTCGAGAGTTTCTGTTCGATGATGTTGTTGATCTGTTCGACCATACTTAGCGGGCGAGACGGGGTCTCGCTGTAGCCTTCCGTCACGACCGGGGTTGCCGCGCCGGGTTGAGGGAGGGCGGCCAGCCTGTTCAGACCTGAGAGGAGCCCGTCGAGCAGGGCGCGGTCGACTGGGTCGCGCACGTCTTCCGGCCGCCTCAATTCCCGTTCGCCCATACGAATGAAGACCCGCCCACTGGAATCCTCACGCATGATGACTGCCACAGGCGTGGCGGTGGGCCGCGCGCTGGGAGGAGGGGCGGGAGAGGGCGCGCTCGGCGCCGGCGCCGGAGCGGCGGCTGGCGGCTGCGAGAGGCCCCGCACCCACGACGGTGCGGCGGCCTCACGTTGAACGGTCACGGGCGGGGCAGGGGTTTCGGGCAGTGGTTCTTCGGTCTCCGTCGGCGAGGGCGCCTCGTCCTCTGCGCCGTGCTTCTCGGCCTCGCGCCGGTTGAGCACGAATGCGTAGGCGATCAGGCCCAGTGCGACGCTGGCCACGATCAGGACGATGCCGAAGATGAGGAAGTTGTCGGCAGTCATCTGGGAGCCTCCGGCTGGCAACTGGGGCAGAAGTGCGTGGAGCGCTGCCCGAGAACGATCCGTTCGATCGGCGTGCCGCATGTGCGGCAGGGTTTCCCCGACCGGCCATAGACCCGAAAGTGGTTCTGGAAGCCGCCGCCGCGGAATACCCAGTCGATGCTGGCGCCGTTGTGCCGCAGCCCGCTGCGGAGGGAGGCCCGTATGCCTCTCCACAAGGCGGACCCCTCGGCCGGCGTCAGCGAGTGACTCATGCGGCGGGGGTGCAGCCGGGCCCGATGCAGGGCTTCGTCCGCGTAGATGTTGCCCAGCCCGGCCAGGAAGGTCTGATCCATGAGCAGGGGCTTGAGGATGCGGCGCCGGGCGCCCAATCGCTCGCGCAGGACGGTGGGCGTGAAGCACCGATCGAGCGGCTCCGGGCCGAGCGCGCTGAGGATCGGTCCCGGGTCGTCGAGCAAATAGACCTTGCCGAACTTGCGTGTGTCGTTGAAGCGCAGCTCCCACCCGCCGGCCAGGCGGAGCACGGTCCGCTCGGCGCGATCGCGGGGTTCGGCCGAGCGCTGAACGAGCAGGTCCCCGCTCATTTTCAGATGGATCAGCAGAAACCCCTGGTCGAGTCGGAAGACCAGGTACTTGCCGCGGCGGCTGACGGCTTCGATCGTTCGCCCGCGCAGGCGGCGGCGAAAGCCTGCCGGAGACGGCGCGGCGATATGCCGAGGCCAGTGCAGGGTCACATCGCTGACCGCCATGCCGGCCAGTGTCGGGGCGTCTCGATGTCCGTTCTGCAGCTGACGGACAATCGTTTCCACCTCGGGCAGCTCAGGCATCGCCGGGATTATACACGCGATGCCGACCGCGGCGTCCCCTTACTCAAGCGTGATCCATTCGCGCAGTAGGTCCATCTTGGCTGGGCCGATGCCGGGCACGTCGAGCAGTCCGTCCAGGCTCTGGAAGAAACCATGAGTCTCGCGATACTCGACAATCGCCTCGGCCAGTGCGGGTCCTATGCCGGGGAGGCGTTCCAGCTCCGGCGCAGTCGCGCTATTGATCCCGACGGCCCCTGCGAGCGGAGCGGGAGCATCGGGTGCCGCGCCAACGGTCGGCGACGGGCTCTCGGGCCCAGGCAGGTAGACCAGCTGACCGTCGCGCACAGGCTCGGCCAGGTTGAGGCGATCTGTCTGTGCCTGCGGCAGTGGACCCCCGGCTGCCTGAACGGCATCGGCAACAATCGAGCCGGCCGGCACCTCGTAGACGCCGGGGTGGAGGACGGCCCCCGCGACGTGCACGCGCGCCGGTTCAGGCGTCGGTGGAGGTTCCAGGCGGATGGGCTCGCCGCGTGGGCCAGCGGCGACCAGCAGGATGACGGCAGCGGAGAGCAAGCCTCCGAAGAGGCCCCCCAGGAAGGGACCGACACGCTGAAGCATACGCACCCCCCAGGCAACCGCACGTCGGCTGCCCGGATTATCGCGCCGATCGCGGAGCCTGTATAATCCAGCCATGCCTGCTTACTTCACGCGCCGCGGCGATGACGGCACCACCAATGTCCTCGGAGAAGGGCGCCTGCCCAAGTACGACGTTCAGGTCGAGGCCTGCGGGGCGGTCGACGAGGCTTCGGCCGCGCTGGGGTTGGCGCGAGCGCTGGCGATCACTTCCGAGGCCGGCCAGGCGCTGCTGCAGACCCAGCGCGACCTCTACCATCTGATGGCTGAATTGGCGGCCACAACGGAGACAGCCGAGCGTTTCCGCTCGATCGGGCCCGAGCAGGCGGCCTCCCTTGAGAAGATCATCCAGGAGCTTGGCGCTCACTTGGAGGTGCCGGAAGGTTTCATCCTCCCCGGGGACTCTTTGGCCGGGGCGGCGCTTGCCTTGGCGCGCACGATCGTCCGACGCGCGGAGCGTCAGGTCGCGCGCCTGGCCGAGGCGCGCCGGCTGGCGAACCCGTCGCTCCTGGCCTACCTCAATCGCCTTTCCTCGCTCTGCTTCGTGCTGGAGTTGTGGGAGAACCGAGCAGCCGGCGTCGCACATCCCACCCGGGCTAAGGCTGGACGCCCGTGACGGGCACGCTGTTGAACATCGGCACGGTGCTGCTCGGCGGCGCGCTGGGCTTGCTGTTTGGCCGGCGCCTGCCCGAACGGCTGCGAGAGACCGTCGTCGCCGGCCTGGGGCTGTTCACCGCCGCCATCGGCCTGCGCATGTTTAGCCAGACCGAGAACCCGATCATCGCGTTGGGGAGTATTCTGCTCGGGGGTATCCTGGGCGAGTGGTGGCGCATCGAAGACGCCCTGCTGTCGATCGGCGCAGCGCTGGAATCGCGCTTCGCACCAGGCGAGGCGGGTGGCGTCGGATCGCGTTTCGTGCGCGGATTCCTGACCTCCAGCCTGGTCTTCTGTGTGGGACCGATGACGATTCTCGGCGCTATTCAGGATGGTCTGTCCGGAGACTACAGCCTGTTGGCGATCAAATCGGTGCTGGACGGCTTTGGTGCCCTGGCATTCGCTTCGATGCTCGGCCCGGGCGTGCTGTTCTCGACCCTGGTCATCGCGCTGTACCAGGGCGGGCTGAGCCTGCTGGCCACACAGGCCGAGGCCGTTCTCACACAGCCCATGATGGCCGAGATGACCGCCGTCGGCGGGATCCTGCTGTTGGGAATCGCCATCAGCAGTCTGCTTGAACTGAGAGTCATCCGGGTGGGAAACCTGCTCCCTGGGCTGGTCGCGGCGCCGCTGCTTGTATGGATCGTCAGCCTGTTCGGGAGCTGAGCGCCTCCCATCTTTGTCGGTGGCGGGCGCAGGCGACCTCGACAGGGCGCCACCTTGCCGACGAAAATGACCCGGGCCGCTGTGCGGCCCGGGTCTGCTTTGTTGCTGGGGAGGCATCTACGAGCCGAGGGCGGCTTCGATGGCCTGCGAGATGACCTCGTACGAGGGTACCAGGCGCGGGTCAGCACCTTCGACGATGGTGCCGTTGACCACGATGGTCGGGGTCGAGTTGACGCCCAGGGCCAGGCCGGCCTGCTCATCGGCATCGATCAGTTCCCGGTACGCGTCGTCACCGAAACAGGCGCCGAAGGCCTGCATGTCCAGCCCGAGTGTCTCGGCGAACGCCTCCAGCCTGCGGTTGGAGAAGGCGCCCAGGTTCTCCCCGGATTGATTGGCGAACAACATATCGTGGTAATCCCAGAATCGGCCTTGCTCGTTGGCGCACATGCTGGCGTTGGCCGCCTGGGTCGACTCGCCCCCGGGCGCCGGCTCGATGAAGGGGAAGTGGCGGAAGACCAGGCGGGCCTTCCCGGGAACGACGTAGTTATCGACCAGCAGCGGTTCCGTCTGAGCCGTGAAGACCTGGCAAGCCGGGCACTGGAAGTCCTCGAAGAGCTCGATCAGCACGGGCGCCTGGGGGTCGCCCACGGCGGTGCCGTCGGCCTGCGGACGTTCGATCGGGGTGATCGTGGTGATCTCACCGATAGGCGCCAGCTTCGGATACAGCACCATCGCCAGCACGAAGAGTGCGGCGATGCCGACGATGCCGATGTAGCCGATCATCTGTCTGCGCCGAGCACGCTGCCGGCGTTCTCGAACCTCCGCTCTCTTACTCATCGAACGACACCTCACAACAAGATGGGCGCAATTCTGCCACGGACACACACGCCTGTCCATGCTCTGGCGAAGGGCCCGTTTCGATGCGAAAATGCGCGGGGTGTTGAATCCGAGCCGGCCGAATGCTTTGACTTGCAGGCGCGGTGCGGCGCCCATCGAGGAGGTGCGGGCATGGATCGCAGGCTGCTCGTAGGACTGGGGGCCGTGCTCCTGCTGCTGCAGGGCTGCGCCGATCGAGGTATCGAGGAGGCCGCCACCGCCTCGGCCGCCGGGCAGGCCGGGGGCGCTACGGCCGCGGCAGGCAGCTTCTGCGATGCGCGGGCGACTCCGGTCGACATCAACCGATCCTACGACCTGCAAATGCACTCTACCGACGAGGGCTATCCGGCCAACTGCCTGTACTACTGCCTTCAATCGCCGGAGGTGGCCACTTCGATTCAGATCGACGTACGCGATTTCAACGCGGACCTGGACCTGTTCGTCGGCTTTGGTGAGTATGAGTCGGTTGTGGGCGAGATGCCGGTGGAGGGAGAGTCTTTCAACTGGAAGTCGAACCAGGCCGGCATGGAGGACGAACAGGTGCTGGTGACCGAGGCCCAGCCGGGCCTGTACTACATCGAGGTCTGCTCCTACCGGGGCGCGGCTACCCCGTTCGAGCTCTCAATCGACGTGCGCTAGCGGTCGCGGCCCATCGGGCCGCTCGGCCGGGCCTCAACGCCGCGCGCCGGCGAGCCGGACAGCCCCTTGTTCACGTCCCGGCCGCGCTTTGCGTCGCCAGTTGCCCGCAGCCGGCCTGGATATCGATCCCTCTCCGCAGGCGGACCGTGCAGGCGACGCCGCGGGCTCTGAGCGCAGCGGCGAAAGCCTTCGATCGATCCGGCGACGAGCCCGAGCCCGGGTACTGCCGTGTGGGGTTGAGTGGGATCAGGTTCACGTGGCAATTCACGCGCTCGATCCAACCGGCCAGCGCGGCTGCCTGTTCCATCGTATCGTTCACGCCCTCAATCAGCGCCCACTCGAAGGTCAGCCGGCGGCCGGTCGCCTGTATGTACGCGCGACAGGCCGGCATCAGAGCCTCCAGCGGATAGCGGCGGTTGATGGGCAGAAGCTGACTGCGGAGTTCGTTGGTGGCCGCGTGCAGCGAGACAGCCAGGTTCACCTGGCGCTTCTCGGAAGCGAAGCGTTCGATCATCGGCACCAGCCCGACCGTCGAGAGGGTGAAGCGCCGTGCGCCGAAGTCGAATCCGGCCGGATCGTTCAACCGGTCGACCGCCTCCAGCGTGCTCTCGTAGTTGTGGAAGGGCTCGCCCATGCCCATGACGACCACGTTGGTCAGCCGCTGGCCGCGCTGCGAAAGCGAGCGCGCCAGGAGGATCACCTGCTCGACGATCTCGCCCGCGCTGAGATTGCGGCGGAAGCCCATCTGACCTGTCGCACAGAAGCTGCAGCCCATGGCGCAGCCGACCTGGGTCGAGATGCAGGCGGTGCGGCGGCGGTCATAGTGCATCAGGACGACCTCGATCGCCTGGCCGTCGCGCAAGGCCAGCAGCCACTTCTCGGTCTCGCCGTCGCTGGAGCGCTGCCGGGCGCGTTCGGACAGCGTCGAGAATGCCCACTCCGCCGCCAGCCGCTCTCGCAGCGGAGCGGGCAAATCCGTCAGCTCGGTCGGCGCGGCGGCCAGACGCCGGTAAACGCCTTTCCAGATCTGATCGGCGCGAAAGCGCGGCTCACCCGATCCGCTCACCCACTCGGCCAGTGCCTGCCTGTTCAATTCGTAGATGCTGCGGGTGTCAGGCATCGAGCGGCCGGTCAAGGGCGGCGGCCAGTTGGGTCAGGTTCTCAAAGACGTATTCGGGCTGGACCGGCGAGGCGACCAGCGCCTGCGGGCTAGTGACGCCGGTGAGCACCAACGCGGCCGGCATGCCCGCCCGCTGGGCGCCGACCACGTCCGTCTCGATGCGATCGCCGATCGCAAGGGTCTCACGCGGCAGCGTGCCGAGGACTGCCAGCGCTTGTCGGAAGAGGTGCGGCTCGGGTTTGCCGACGATCAGCGGTTTCACGCCGGTCGTGGCTTCCAGAGCAGCCAGGATTGCCCCGCTGCCCGGGGCCAGCCCGCGCTCGACAGGGTAGGTCACATCCGGGTTCGTCGCCACGAACAGAGCGCCGGCTTCAATCGCCAGGCTGGCTTCCATCAAGCGCTCGTAGGTCAGCTGGCGGTCGAGGGCGGCCACGACCGCGCCGACACCATCAGCCTTATCAACCAGCGTGAAGCCCGCCCGGCGCAGCGCATCCAACAGGCCGCGTTCCCCGATGGGCAGCACCCTGGCCCCGGCGCTGAGGCGCTCAAGCAATACCCCGGCGGTGGCCTCGGACGAGGTCAGCACCTCGCCCGAGGCGATCGTCACGCCGAAGCCGCCCAGCTTCTCCTGGACGATCTCCGGGCTGGTCGTGGCGTTGTTGGTGGCGATGACGAACGGCAATGACCGCCGACGCAGGACGGCGAAGAACTCGCCCAAGCCGGGCAGGGGGGTGGTGTCCAGCCATAAGACGCCGTCACCATCCACGATCAATCCACGGAACGCGCGCAGGTCAGTCACGGGCAGTGTCCATCACTTGTCGCCGCCGAAGCGTTGCAGCAAGTACTCGAAGACCGGGCGGTCGATCCGGCGGCGGGCGAAGTCGACACGGTCCTCGAAGTTCTCATTGCCAACGAAGGCCTCCAGCGCGGCGAGCGTGTTCGCGTCGTAGGCTGCGAGCGCATCGCCGTGGTAGTGGCCGAGGCGGCGGGCCATCTCGAGCAGGCGACGGAGAACCTCGCCTTCCAAGGGCAGTTCGTCCTCGGCCGGGCTCTTGCCGAAGTACAAGCGGTGGAGATCCAGCAGCTCGGTCAGGCGCCGGACAGGGTCGTCGTGGTCATCGACGCGGTAGTCTATCCAGATGTCGTCCAGGCCGCCGTATCCGGCGCCGGCCTTGGAGACATACACGGCGGCGCTCTGCCGGCCGCGGCGATCTCCGCCGGCTCGATCGGCCGCCAGCAAGGCCGCCACCAGCCGCCCGGGCAGGTCGCCGGAGGCAGACAAGAACGTGTCCACCAAGGCGTCGAGCACTTGTGCGCCCGCCAGGAGATTGCCCTGGGCAGCGTAGCCCGGCCCGGCGCGCCCTCCCGCCCAGGGATGGCATTGCCTGCCGGTGAATGTGGCGGAGCCCCCGCGGGCATCGACCAGGCCGACCTGGCGTTTCTCGCTCTGCGGATCATCGGCCAGGAGCGCCGCCAGGGCCTGCTCTGCGGAGGCGCCGGCGGCCATGGCCGCCAGGCCGCGTGGACCGAAGGTGGTATTGGCATAGGACTGTGTGGCCACGGCGCCGGCGCCGCTGGCCGCCCACGGCACGCGCGCCCCCACGGCCGGGAACTTGGAGGCGACCGCGACGCCCCAGGCCCCGTCGGCCGAGTCGCAGGCGGCAAGGGAGAAAGTCGACAGTCGGGTGTGCATGTTCGTGCTGGCTGCCGGGATCAGGCTGCGTCTGCCAATCGGTCGTCGCGCCCGAAGGAGAGCGGCCGGCCCTTGGCATCCAGGAGTTGCGGCGCGGCGCGCCGGTCGATCACATCGGCCGTGACGATTACCCGGCGGATCTCCGGGTGCGAGGGGATCTCATACATCACGTCGAGCAGCGAGCCCTCGATGATGGAGCGCAGCCCGCGCGCGCCGGTCTCGAGGTCCATGGCGCGCCGGGCGGCCAGATCGAGAGCCTCGGGCGTGAAGACCAGTTCGACCTGGTCCATCTCGAACAGCCGGCAGTACTGGCGCACGAGGGCGTTGCGCGGCTCGGTCAGGATCTCGCGCAGCGCGGCGAAGTCCAGCTGTTGGACTCCCACGACGACCGGCAGGCGGCCGACCAACTCGGGGATCATGCCGAAGCGCATCAGGTCGTCGGGGATGACGCGCCGCAGGAGCTCCGGCTGATCCGAGGGTGCGACGTTCGCCTGCGGGCGGGTGCCGGCGAAGCCGAGCTGTCCGCGCCGGCTGACCCGGTCGGCGACGATGTCGGCCAGGCCGTCGAAGGTGCCGCCGCAGATGAACAGGACGTTGGCGGTGTTGACCTGGATGAATTCCTGCTGCGGATGCTTGCGCCCGCCCTGGGGCGGCACATTGACGATGGCGCCTTCGATGATCTTGAGCAGGGCCTGCTGCACGCCTTCGCCCGAGACGTCGCGGGTGATGCTCGGGTTGTCGCCGCTCTTGCGGGCGGTCTTGTCCAGCTCGTCGATGTAGACGATGCCCAGTTCGGCGCGCGGGATGTTGAACTCCGCCGACTGGAGCAGCCGCAGCAGGATGTTCTCGACGTCCTCGCCGACGTAGCCGGCTTCGGTCAACGCGGTGGCGTCGGCGATGCAGAACGGGACCTCAAGGATGCGCGCCAGTGTCTGGGCCAGCAGGGTCTTGCCGCAGCCGGTCGGCCCGGCCAGAAGGATGTTGGTCTTCTCCAGCTCCACATCGTCGGCGCCGCGGTGGGCGATACGTTTGTAGTGGTTGTAGACGGCGACGGACAGAACGCGCTTGGCGTGTTCCTGGCCGACGACATACTCATCCAGCTTGGCGTAGATCTCGTGCGGAGGCAGGTTGGCGCGGGGTCGGGCGGGAAAGCCGGCCGAGTCCAGGCGCCGGTCGTCGCCGGTCATGATCTCGCGGCACAGGTCGACGCATTCGTTACAGATGAACGCGCCTTCCGGCCCGGCGATCAGCCGGCGGACTTCGCCTTCGTCGCGGCTGCAGAACGAGCAGCGGCGCTGGTCAGGCGGCGGCTTTCTGGATGGCATGCCTTACCCGTCCTTCTTGCCTTCCTTCTTGCCGTCCGGCGACGTTCCCGGCTCGAGCACGTGATCGATGATGCCGTACTCGGATGCGCCGACGCCGTCCATGTAGAAATCCCGTTCGGTGTCGCGCTCGATCACGTCCAGCGGCTGGCCGGTATGCTTTGACAAGATGGTATTCAGTTTCTCCTTCAGGCGCAATATCTCTTTCGCCTGGATCTCGATATCGGTCGCCTGGCCCTGGGCCCCGCCCAGAGGCTGGTGAAGGTGAATGGTGGCATGGGGCAGGGCGTAGCGCAAGCCCTTGGTGCCGGCGGCTAGGAGCACGGTACCAAAGGAGGCCGTCACGCCGACGGCGACCGTCGAGATCTGGTTGGAGAGCTGCTGCATCGTGTCATAGATCGCCAGGCCGGCATAGATCCCGCCGCCGGGCGAGTTGATGTACATCTGGATTTCCTTCTCCGGGTCGTCCTGGTTCAGGTAGAGCAGCTGCGCCACGATGACATTGGCGACCTGGTCATTGATGGGCGTACCCAGGAAGACGATGCGATTCCGCAGGAGCAGGGAGTAGATGTCGTAGGCGCGCTCACCGCGTCCGGAGGTCTCGATGACCATCGGGATCAAGGACTGGGGATTCGTCTCGCTCATTCCAACCTCGTCTCGGATGTGGACTGCACGGTGCCCTCCTCGGAGGGCTCCTCGGCAGGCTCGGGTTCGGGTTCGGGCGGGATCGGGCCGGCTTCGCCGCGGGCGATCAAGGCGATCTGCTTGAGCGCCTTGTCGGTCAGAAGGTTGAAGGCAATACGGCGCCGGTTCTGCGGCTGCTCGAGCGCTTTGCGCAGTTCCTCATTGCTGGCCGACTGCGCCCCGGCCGACATGCGCTCGGTCGCCTCGGAGATCTCATGATCCTCTACTTTCAGCCGTTCGACCTCGATGACCTCGTACAGGATCAGGGAGCGCTCCAGCTGGCGGCGCGCACGAGGCTCCAGCTCCGCCCGGAGCCCCTCTTCGGTCTTCTTCTCCGCCTTCAAATACTCGACCAGATTCATGCCCTGCGACCGGAAGCGTGTGTCCAGGTCGCGCAGCATGTCGGTGAGCTCGTCCTGCAGCAGCTGCGGCGGGTAGGTGACCGTCGCAGTCTTCTGCACGGCCTCGAGCGCCTGCTCGGCGTACTCCTCTTCGTGGCGGCTGCGCGCTTGATCCTCAAGGCCCGTGCGCACCCGGGTGCGCAAGTCGGCCAAATCGGTGTACTCGCCCAGGCTCCGGGCGAGGTCATCCGACCAGTCCGGCAGGCTGCGCGACTTGACCTCCTGCACGGTGGCGTGGAAGCGCGCCGTCCGCTGGCGCAGCGAATCGGTGTCGTAGGACTCAGGGAACGTGTACTCGTAGTCCTTGGCTTCCCCGACAGACAACCCGATCAGCGACAGCGCCAGCCCGGGCACCGGCCATTCGTTCGTTTCGGCGACCAGGAGCGAGACGGACTTCTGCTTGATGAGCGTCTCCGCCTCGGCGCCGTCTTTGGGCAGCAGCTCGCCCTCCAGGTCGACGATGGCCAGGTCCTGCAGCTGCAAGGCCCGCTCAGCCGGTTCGATGACAGCCTGAGATTGACGCAGATCCTCGAGGAAGCCCTCGACAGCCTCGTCACTGACCGACGGGAGTTCGTAGGCAACGCGCACCGCGCGGTAGTCGCCCAGTTCGACCTTGGGCGCCAGCGGCACGGTGTAGCGCAGGACCAGCGGGGTGCGGCTGACGACCTCGTCCAGGCTTCCCGGGGCGAAAGGTTCCAGGGCGGCGTCCTCGAGCGCCTGGCGGTAGAGATCCTGCCCCAGGGTCTCGAGCGCTTCCTCGAAGATCGCCTCCTCGCCGAAGCGCTGGAGCAGGATTTCGTACGGCGCTTTGCCCGGTCGGAAGCCGGGGATACGCGTCTGCTTGCTCATGCGGCGCGCGGCGGCGCGCATGGCCTCGTGCACGCGCTCGTCGGGCACCTCGACGGTCAGTTTGACTTGCCGATTTTCCAAGTCCTGCGTCTCGACCTTCAACGATGACTACCCTTTCGATGGCGGCGAAGGAGATCGCGGTCATCCGGCCGGCCGGGCGGCTCCCCGCTCACGTCCTCAGTGGGGAAGGAGGGATTTGAACCCTCACGCCTCGCGGCACGTGATCCTAAGTCACGCCTGTCTGCCAGTTCCAGCACTTCCCCTGGCGAGGGATTATATCGTCGGGGATAGGGGCTGTAAAGCCGGATCAGCCGCGCGCGTGGGCGCCGAGCCTCAGCTGCGCCAGATGCTGGCGGTCGTGATCGACGGCGATGGCGATCAGCTCCCGCAACGTCGTCGGACCGAGGAGCGCGTGCCGCGCTGGGTGCTCCCACTCGGCTGGGTCGAGCGCCTCCAGGCGGCTGATCAGCCGTGTGCGCGCCTGGCCGAAGTCCTGCATGGCCCGCTGCGGATCCTGGCCCAGGTAACCTCGCGCCTCCGCCCACGGATCGGTGTCCGCGGCCGAGATGAACGCGTTGGGGGAGGACAGGATGGTTTCCACGCGCGGCAGGTTCACCTCGAGCTCGACGTCGCGCACGTGGCAGACAATCTCCACCGGCGCCCAGCCGCCTGAATCCGTGCGCCCGTCCCAGGCGTCCCCCTCCAGGCCCGCAGTCAGACCCGACCAGGCTCCCAGGTAGCCGCGCAGGTGGGCCAGCAGCGAGGCGGCCGACTGCGCCAGGCCGGGGCCGGCGTGATCGGGCACCTCGCGCAACCAGAGTCGCGCCCGCTCGAGGTGCTCGCCGGCTGGTTCCGAGATCCGGAAGGTCGCCATACCCAGCCCGGCGGCCGGCTCCAGGTCATCGTCGGGGTTGTCACCGATCATGGCCGATTCATGGGCCGGGGCCCCCAGGCGCCCGAGGATCTCCGTGTAGTAGGCAGGGTCGGGTTTGCAGAAGTGCATCGTTTCGTAGGAGGCCACGAAGTCGTAAGCCACCTGGTCGGGCGAGACGCCCGCCCAATCCAGGCGTTGCGCGATAGCGGTCAACGGGAAGAGCGGGTTGGTGGCGACGGCCACCTGCAGCCCAGATTGGAGCGCGCTGTCGACGAGCGCCCGCGCCTCAGGGCGCCAGCTGGTCAGCTCGCGCAGCTTGGGGAACTCCGTTGTGTAGAACGAGTCGATGCGCTCTCGCAGGCGTTGGGGCGGGACTCCCAAGGCAGGGTAGAAAGCCTGGGCGAAAGTCTCTTCCAGCGTGCGGCCGGCGTCCCGGTTTTGCGTCATGCGCCGCGTCGCCTGCAGCAGGGTCGGGATCATCTGCTCGGCCGGGACCACCTCATTCAGGTGAGCGCCCAGCCGCTCGAGGTAGGCGGGCAGGAACGCGTCGATCTTGTTCCCGAGCAGGGTATCGTCCAGATCGATCAGGGCGGCGCGAATCATCGGCGCAGCTCCGCCTCACCCGGGCCGCCGGGATGGCACAACCCACATCCGACCTCGGGGCGCGCCACTGGGCCGGCGGAGCGACGGCAGCTGGCCGTGATGTCCATGCGGCGGCCGAGCCCCAGCAGGCCGGCGGTCACGCGGCCGCGCAAACGCAGGTCGGGGCACGCGTTGGCCAGCACAATGCGCGGCACCGGGCAATTGCGGCAGAGCGATGAGCGCCAGCGGCTCGACGCTTCTCCCGCGCCCAGGAGGCGGCATTCCTCTTTTTGACGACCGCGGTGGAAGTCGCCGTAATAGTACGGGCACTCGGCCCCGAAGGGCGTGCGCATGGCCCGCGTCAGACCCGCGTCAGGTACCCGCCGGTGCGGGTGTCGACCCGGATCGTGTCGCCCTGATTGACGAACAGAGGCACCTGGACGCGTAGCCCGGTCTCGGTCGTGACGGTCTTGTTGGCGCCGGTGGCCGTGTCCCCCCTGACAGCCACTTCGGCCTGGACGATCTTCAGATCGACGGCCGTCGGCAGCTCGACATCCAGCGGCGTGCCCTCGTAGAAGGTGAGCTTGACCTCGAGGCCGTCGGTCAGGTAGTCGACCGCCTCGCCGAGCACCTTCTTGCTGACGACCGGCTGCTCGTAAGTCTCGGTGTCCATGAAATGGAACAGTTCACCGTCGTTGTAGAGGTACTGGACGATATGGTGGTCGAGGCGGACGTCTCTTACCCGGTCCCCGGACTGGAAGGTCTTCTCAAAGACTGCCCCGCTGCGCAGATCACGCACTTTGGTGCGGATGGTCGCGTTGCCGCGTCCCGGCTTGTTGTGGGAGTATTCAAGTACCTTGTAGAGGCTGTTGTCGAGCTCGAAGGTTACCCCCTTGCGGAGGTCGTTGACGTCAATCACGGCTGCGGTTCCTCGGGATGAGTGTCGCGGGATTATAGCGCCGGGCAGTGGGCGGCGTCAACGCTTGCAGGCTGCGGAGTTCCGGCCGGCGATCGCCGGCCAGCGCCGGGGCAACGCCGTGCTGCTCAGAACGCGATCGACTCGCCACTTCCAGGGGGCGAGGGGGAGGGGGCTTACATCCCCCTCGCCCCCTGGATGTGGCCCTCAGAGTCCCAGCCAGCGCGCCGCCGACGGCGGCAGATCACGCAGCGTGCCCTGACGGACGGTACACTGCGGGAGCGAATCGAGGAACGCCCGCCCGTACTTCTTACTCAAGATGCGCCGATCGAAGACGACGACGATGCCCCGATCGGAGCGGGTGCGAATCAGGCGCCCGAAGCCCTGGCGAAACCGCAGGACCGCTTCGGGGACCGAGTACTCGGCAAAGGGATCCTCGTACGTCTCCATCCGGGCGGCGATGATCGGGTCGCTGGGGACATCGAACGGGAGCCGGACGATGACCAGGACCGACAGCGCTTCCCCGGGAACGTCGATACCCTCCCAATACGAGCGCGTCCCGAGCAAGACCGCCTGCTCGCTCGAACGGAACGACTCTAGCAGCGCGTGGCGCGAGGCGCCCTCGCCCTGCTCATAGACAACGATCCCACTGGCGTTCAGCGGCTCGGCGATCGCCTTGGCCGTGCGGCGCAACTGCTCGTAGGAGGTGAACAGCGCCAGCGTCCGCCCTGCGGTCGCCTTGCACAGGCTGACCAGGCCGGCCTCCACCGCCCGCTCGTAGGCCTGGCGGTTGGAGGGCTCGGGCATATCCGCGACCAGGTAGAGCATCGTCGAGGACTCGTAGTCGAACGGCGACCCAAGCGTGAGCTCGTCGACGTCATGGGCGTTCAGCCGGGCGCGGATGTGGTCGAACTCGCCGCCGGCGGTCAGCGTGGCCGAGGTCATGACGACCGAGGCCTTCTCGCGCCACAGGAATCGCTCGACCAGCGGTCCGACCCGCAGCGGGGCGGCGTGCAGTGCGATGCGCCCCGGCGGCGGCCGGAGATCGGCCCAATAGATCATCTGGCTGTCGGGCTCGAAGATCATGTGCTCGAGATGCGTGGTGAACGTCTCCAGGCCGCGCAGCGAGGCACGCAGCGTCAGCGCCAGATCCTCGGCCGGCGATCCCTCGCTGTCCAGCAGTTCGGCCAGCATATCGGCCACTTCGCGCACAGACGTCAGCACGCCGCCCAGGGGCGCCCGCAGGTTTTCCCAGGCAATCTCGATCGGACTCCAATCAGGCAGCGTGCGCGTCGAAGGCAAGATGCGCTGCTGCTGGCCGTAGGGACCGACCTCGACCTGGTCGCGCTGGCTGGCCAGGAAGGCGCCCAGCGCGGCGAAGAGGGTCTGCGTGAGGTCGATACACTCGCTCGCGCGCCGGGCGGCTGCCTCGGCGGCTTGCTCGATCTGTCCGACGGCGGACGGCGAGAGCCCGCTTCGAGCAGCCGCCAGGATTTCCCCGAGCAGGCCCGAACGCCGGCCGCCCAGGTCCTTGAGCAGCCGCTCGACTTCGCCTTCGGTGGCGTGAAACGCCAGTCCGTTGGTGACCGCGTCCTCCAACTGATGCGCTTCGTCCACGATCAGGTACTGATAATCCGGGAGGACGCGGCTGCCCGTGGCGATGTCGGCCAGCAGCAGCGCGTGGTTGACGATCACCACGTGGGCAGTCTCGGCACGGTCGCGTGCCTGGATATAGGGGCAGTCCCCCTCGGCGCGCTGGCGGCAGGTCTCCCCGCCGCACTCCTCCCCCTCGGCCGAAATCCGCGACCAGGCCGCTGCTTCCCAAGGCCCGCTCAGATGGAGTTCGGTGCGGTCACCTGAACCGCCCTGACCGAGCCAAACCAGGACCTTGGCCAGCAGCCGCACCTCATCCGGCGACTGCGCGTGAATCCGGCGCATGGCGGCCAGGCGTCGCGGGCAGAGGTAGTTTGCGCGTCCCTTGAGTACTGCCCCCTGATACTCGACCCCCAGGGTGCGGCACAGATCCGGCAGGTCCTTGCGGATGAGCTGATCCTGCAGGTTGATCGTGTTGGTGGAGACCACGACACGCTGGCCGTTCGTCTCGGCCCAGGCCAGCGCCGGGATCAGATAGGCGACCGACTTGCCGATGCCGGTCCCGGCTTCGACGAGCAGATGACGCCCGCCGGAAAGCGCCCCGGCCACGGCGCGCAGCATGGCCACTTGCTGCGGCCGATTCTCGTATCCGGGAAAGCCGGCGGCGAACGGCCCTCCGGGCTCGAGCAGCGCGGCGAGTTCGTCCAGATCCAGGGGCCGGGGGGTTTCCGCCGGCCGCAGCGCCTGTCCGGCGCGGGCCCTCGTCGACAGCTGCGGTTTGGCGGCAGGTGGGTGCCGGTCGCCCGACTTGGCGCGCGCCAGGGCGTCGTCGAGCGCTTCTTCGAACGCCCACCCGGCGCCCCATTCGACGTTCTCTCCCAGGCGGACGATCTCCTCCAGAAGCGGAAGAGGAAGCGCCGCCATCTGTTCCAGCAGGGCCAGGTAGACGGCCCGGGTAGTGCGCGCGTCGTCCAGTGCGCGGTGTGTGCCGCGCACCGGGATGCCCAACGACTCAGCCAGGTTGCCGAGGCGGTAGCGGGCGGCAGTGGGCATCAATACCGATGCCAGGTCGAAAGTGTCCAGGCGCGGATTCTCGGCGAACAAGCCACGCCGACGGAGGAAGGAGAGATCGAAACCGACGTTGTGGCCCAGGATCGGGGCCTCGCCGACGAAAGCCTGCAGGTCGCCAACCACTTCGGCCAGCCGCGGCGCGCCGGCCAGCATGCTGTCGTCGATCCCGGTCAGCTGGACGATGAACGGCGGCAGTGGCCGCCCGGGGTTGACCAGCGTCGACCATTCGGCCTCGACGCGGCTGCCGCGGAAGCGCACGGCCCCGATCTCGATAACGGCATCGCGCTCGCTGTCGAGTCCGGTCGTTTCCAGGTCGAGGGCGACGAGGGTCTCCATCCGTCCTTTGTGCGGGCTTGGGCGCTGCAAGTGGCGCAGATTCCGATTGGCGAATCCAGCCGGGATTGCGCGGGATTATATCATCCGAGCGCGTCATCCATGCTATACTGCCGAAGGTCGTCCGACTCCTCGCGCGCGCCGTGACCAGCCACCAGCGCTGACTTGAACGAAGAAGCCTGCCCGGCCGTAGTTCCTCCCAAGCCGCCCATTGAGGTGCCTCCATGATTGCCGAACTCGCTCGCCGGATGCGCGACAACATCCAGAAGGTCATCGTCGGCAAACAGCAGGCGATCGATCTGTGCCTGACGGCGGTGCTGTGCGAGGGCCACATCCTTTTGGAAGATGTGCCCGGCATCGGCAAGACGACGCTGGCGCGCGCACTGGCGGCCTCGCTGGGCTGCACCTTCCAGCGCATCCAGTTCACGCCGGATCTCCTCCCGTCGGATGTCCTGGGCGTCAACTGGTTCAATCAGAAGGATCAGGAATTCGACTTCCGGCCCGGACCGGTCATGAGCCAGGTGGTTCTGGCCGATGAGATCAACCGGGCGACGCCGCGCACGCAGTCGGCTCTGCTGGAGGCGATGCAGGAACGTCAGGTGACGATCGACGGCGTCACCCGGCCGCTGCCGCGCCCGTTCATGGTCCTGGCGACGCAAAACCCGGTCGAACTGGAAGGGACCTTTCCACTCCCGGAAGCACAGATCGACCGCTTCCTGCTCCAGGTGCGCATTGGCTACCCGACCGCCGCCGAGGAGGCCGAGATCCTGTTGCGATTCACCGGAGATGAACCGCTCGCCTCGCTGGCGCCCGTGACGACGCCGCAGGAGATCCTCGATCTACAGCGTCGAAGGGAGCGGGTGCGCGTCGAGGAGTCGCTGCGCGCCTACGTCGTCGCCATCGGACGCGCGACGCGCGCACACCCCGAGATCCAACTCGGCGCCAGTCCGCGCGCCAGCCTGGCCCTGTATCACGCCGCCCAGGCCTGGGCGGCGATCCAGGGGCGGGAATACGTCGTCCCCGACGACGTGAAAGCGCTCGCCCCCCATGTCCTGACTCACCGCCTGATCATCGCGCCCCAGGCACAGCTGCGGGGCCGCGAGCCGGCCGAGCTGGTGGCCGACATCGTCGGGGAAATCCCGGTGCCTCTGGAGCGCTAGCGTGCGCCGCAGTGAGAGTTGGGGGCAGTTCGCCCTGCTGGTGCTGGTGGCCGGCTACCTGTTGACGCGCCCCGGCTTGCTGGCGGTTGCCGGGTTGATGTTGACGGTCCTGGCGGTCGGCTGGCTGTGGGATCGCTTCGCCCTCGCCGGGGTTTCCTACCGCCGTCGGTTCCAGTATCGGCGCGCCTTCCCCGGCGAATCGGTCGGCCTCGATCTGCAACTGGAGAACCGCAAACCGCTTCCACTGGCCTGGCTGCGCACCCTTGACCCGTGGCCGCTGCCGGTCGCGCCCTCCGATCCGGAGGGGCTGCTGCCCTCCCATCTCCCCGGCGAGGGCCTGCTGGGCATGCTGGTGGTGATGCGCGGCCGAGAACGCATCCGCCGGCACATCGGTCTGACCTTCCGGCAGCGCGGCATCTACCGAGTCGGTCCGGCGATCGCCGAGTCGGGCGATCCCTTCGGGCTGTTCCGGAGAGAAGGGGCCGCACAACCCGAGGAGCACCTCGTCGTCTTCCCCGAGATCCGGCCGCTGGGCGAGTTGGGCATCGCGCCGGACGACCCGTTCGGGGAGCGCAAGAGCGTGCGGCATCTGTTCGAGGACAACACGCGCACGCTGGGCGTGCGCGACTACAGGCCGGGCGACACATTCCGCTCGATCCATTGGCCGGCCAGTGCGCGCCTGAATCGGCTGCAGACGC
>Ga0105095_10000200_pt1 | contig 26980 bp, 23 predicted proteins | sample PPLLak2March2015_2_FD_79180 | JGI IMG/M metagenome (GOLD analysis project Ga0105095, IMG submission 79180) | Freshwater sediment microbial communities from Prairie Pothole Lake near Jamestown, North Dakota, USA - PPLs Lake P8 Core (3) Depth... | ecosystem: Environmental > Aquatic > Freshwater >...
CAGGTGCCCGTAGGTATCGTTATATCTCTTAAAGCCATCGATATCGAGCAGCAGTATGGAGAGCTGGTGCTGGTAGCGGTTGGCGCGCTCCATTTCGCGCGGCAGCATCTCGTTGAAGAAGTGCCGGTTGTAGACGCCGGTCAGGCTGTCGGTCCAGGCGATGCGCTGCATGGTCTGCACCAGGCGCACGTTCTCCTTCAGCACCACGTACTGGCGCAGCAGCACGAAGCCCACCAGCAGGTAGGCGCCGATCAGGAAGCCCATCAGCCGCCCGCCTCGACCGGGATCGGTGTAGATGATCAGTGCCAGCAGCCCCAGCCCGAAGATGATCGCCAGGTAGGGCAGCGTTGGGCGCAGCAGCTCTCGCACGGGGCTGTAGCGCGCCGGAGGGTCGTTCAACATCCCCGGCCCGGAGGCGATCAGGCGCGCTGTGGCAAACATCTGGATCAACGCCGCGCTCATCCACAAGACGGTTGGAAAAGCCAGGTCGGGATGCAGATCACTGGCTTCATAATAGGCAAAAATAGAATCTGGCACGATCAGAGCCAGCATTGCCAGCGCCATCAATCCCAGCACCATGCGTGCCAGCCGCGTCAGGTCGCGCTGGATCAAGGTGATGATGGTGATCAAGACCATCAAGTCTGCGATCGGGTAGAGCACCGCCAGGAAGCGCTTCACGCTCACCAGGGGCGAAAAGACAGGCGAGTCCATGACGTAGTACCACAACACCATGCCGAAGAAGACGAGCACGATGGTGAGGTCAAGCCAAAAGGTGAGGCGCTCCTGGCGCGTGACGAAGACGAAGGGGAATATCAGCAGCCCCAGCAGCGTCAGTGGGTAGTACAGGCTGTAAAAATAGTCCGCCGGGCTGGGGAACGGCTCCACCTGGAGCACCAGGCCGTAGTAGGCCCACACGGCTTCGGCGGCAACGTTGGACAGCGCTCCCAAGCTGAGCAGGAGCCACGCCCAGCGCAGCACCCTCCCGTAGCCGGGCTGCAAGACCACGGTTAACCCCAGGATGCAGACCAGGGTATGCAGCAGGATCAGCCCGCCGCTGGAGACCAGCGCGTCTACATCGGGGTCAAAGTAGCTACTCGAAATCCAGGCAGCATAACCAATTACCCCCACTGCACCTACGGCCGCGATCACCCCTCCTGGCGTGCGCCAGAGCGACCGGCTCGACGTGTCCGCTTTCATGTTAATTCAGTCTATCATAGTCCCGGTACGCACGCCTCAACAGTATTGTTAGCCTGCCCAGAATATGTCACACCGCATGCCGGAACCCTTTTATTCGATTGCCCTCTTCATGCGTTTCAGGGCTTCTGCCAGCAACAAGCGCCGGCAGCCAAAATTCAAGCGCACGAAGCCTTCCCCTCCTGTGCCGAAGATCGCCCCATCGTTAAACGCTACCTGCGCCCGCTGCAGGAAGAACTCGCACGGGCTGCCGTCGATGCCCAGCTCCCGGCAGTCCAACCAGGCCAGGTAGGTGCCCTGGGGCTTCGACATGCGAACGCCGGGCAGGTTCTCTTTCACGTAATCGTAGAGGGTATCGCGGTTGCCCTCCAGGTATAGCAGCAGCTGGTCCAGCCACTCTTGTCCATGACAGTAAGCCGCCAGGGCAGCCACCCAGCCCATAAGATTAACCCAGCCGACCAGTCCCTTGGTCGCCTCCTGGTACTGCTTGCGCAGATCGGGATTCTGGATGATGGCGAAGGAGAATTGAAGCCCCGCCAGGTTAAAGGTCTTGCTGGGCGCCATCAGGGTGATCGTTTGCCTGGCGATCTCCGGGTCCAGGGAGGCAATCGGATGGTGGCGGTAGCCTGAGAACAGCAGGTCGCAGTGGATCTCGTCGGAGCAGATGGGCACACCCTTGCGCAGGCAGACGTCTGCCATGCGCAGCAGCTCATCGCGCCGGAAGACCCGCCCGACCGGGTTGTGCGGGTTGCACAGCAGGAACAGGCGCGTCCGGTCGCTGAAGGCGGCCTCGAAAGCGTCGAAATCGATCTCGTAAGTCCCATCCGGACGGCGGGTGAGCGGCGCCTCCTGGCACTGCATGCCAGCGTGACCCGGGGCATGCAGCATCGGGTGGTAGACGGGCGGCTGCAGCACCACGCCCCCGCCTGGCTCAGCCAGGGCATGGCAGGCCAGGTTGAAAGCGGTCACCACGCCCGGGAGGAAGACGATCTCATCTGGCTGCACCTGCCAGGCATACAGGCGCTCCAGACGCTCGACGATCACACGGCGCATCTCCATCGAATGCTTCGGCTCGTCGGATGCACCCAGCGGATAGCCGAAGACCCCGTGGGCAGCCCGCTCTTGCAGCGCCTGGACAACCGGCTGCGGGGAGACGAAATCCATATCGGCAACCCACATGGGGATGACGCCTTCCCCATGATAATGCCATTTGCCACTGTCCGACTCCCACCGGTCGATAGGCTCATCGAAGTTATAGATCATATCTGCGCTCCCAGGCTGATGTTGAGTGATTTTGTGATTGATAATGGGACACGGATGCCGCAGGCACACGGATGTAACGGATCATATTGATGTTAAGCGGTTGATGCAGATCAAAGCGTGTCAGTCCTGAGCTATATGCTGGTGGATGTCTCGGCTGCGATCCAATCGAGATAGCTCTGCGAGCCCATCAAGACCGGCAGGGCGATGATCTCGGGGACATCGTAGGGGTGGATGGCTTTCACCGCAGGTACGAGCTGGTCCCGGAACAGCGCGGCGCGGGTCTTGACCAGCAGCAGCACCTCCCGGTCGTTCTGCACAGCCCCTTGCCAGATGTAGATCGATTGGATGGCGGGCAGGATGTTGACACATGCAGCTAACTTTTTCTCAAGCAGCTCACCTGCTATGCGCCTGGCGTCTTCTTCTTCGGGGACGGTGATCAAGACAACAATGAACTGGTCGGGCATGTCCGGTTCTCCTGGTGGTAGGTGAGATGGGTTAATTGTAACGGAGCAGCAGGTAAACTGTATGTTTTTGGGTGTAGAATTTGACCGGGAAATTATGACCCAAAGAAAGAGTGACAGTGATATGGAACCCGAAGAAATCCAACGCGCATTGAACAGCCTGCAGAACGAGGTCGATGGGGCAGCCCTATACCACGGCATTGCGGAGGCAGAAAAGGACCCGCGCATCACCCAGGTCTACGAGCGCATGGCTGCCAGCGAAGAGCGCCATGCCCAGATCCTCACCCAGCGCCTGCAAGCGGCAGGGGTGAATATACCCCCGGTGAAAATCACCTGGCGCACTCGCACCCTGATCTGGCTGGCGAAACGCTTTGGAGTGGGTATGGTGCTGCCCAGCGTGACCGCCGCTGAGCAGCGCGACCACCACAAGTATGACAACCAGGAGGGGAATGCCCAGCTGGCGATGGACGAAGCCTCACATGCCCGCCTGCTGAACCAGATCTCGCGCTCCACCAGCGGCGGGATGGAGGGCAGCGCCCTGGCGCAGATCGAGGGGCGCCACCGCTCTGCCGGCGGGAACGCCTTGCGCGCCGCGGTGTTGGGCGCCAACGACGGGTTGGTGTCTAACCTGAGCCTGGTCATGGGCGTGGCGGGGGCAGACCTGCCGGGTCGCTCCATCTTGATCACCGGGCTGGCGGGCCTGATGGCAGGCGCATTCTCCATGGCGCTGGGCGAATGGCTCTCAGTGCAGAGCTCGCGCGAGCTCTACCAGCACCAGATCGCCATCGAGAAGGATGAGATCGCCAGCATCCCGGAAGAGGAGATGGAGGAACTGGCGCTGATCTACCAGTCGCGAGGCATCCAGGCCGAGCAGGCACATCAGATGGCGCACCAGATCATGCAGGACGAGCAGAACGCGCTGGAGACGCTGACGCGCGAAGAGCTGGGCGTCGACCCGCAGGGGCTGGGCGGCTCGGCCTGGGAAGCGGCGATCACCTCCTTTATCTTGTTCGCCATGGGCGCAGTGTTGCCAGTGGCGCCATTCACCTTCCTGGAGGGGACCAGCGCAGTGATCGCCAGCCTGGCCTTCAGCGCCGTTGGGCTGTTCGTCATCGGTGGCGGGATCACCTTATTCACCGGACGGGGCGTGCTCTTCTCGGGCATGCGCCAGGTAGGGTTCGGCCTGGCAGCCGCGGCCATCACTTACCTGATCGGCAGGCTGATCGGCGTGAACCTGGGAGGCTAGACAGCAGTAGAAATAAGGTACAATCCATCTGCATTCCACAAACCATACCATAATCGAAACTCATGGAGAATTACATGGAAGAAAAAGTCTCCCAATTGCGATCCCGGCTGGCCGAATGGTACGACCTGCGCAAAGCAGCTGCCGTTCTGCACTGGGACCAGCAGACCTATATGCCACCCGAAGGCATCCAGGCACGCGGCCAGCAGATCGGCACGCTGCTCCGCCTGGCCCACCAGTGCTTTACGTCGGATGAAATGGGCCGGCTGCTGGATGAGCTGAAACCCTACGCCTCCCAGCTGCCGCCCGACTCGGACGAGGCGCGCCTGATCAAGGTCACCGCACGCCACTATGATAAGGACACCCGGGTGCCGCCGGAAATGGTGGTCGAACTGGCAGAGCTGACCGCCGCTGGCTTCGCCGCCTGGCAGACCGCCCGCGCCAAGAGCAAATTTGCCATTTTCCAGCCGCACCTGGAAAAGATCATCGACAACCGCCGCCGCTTTGCTGCCCTGTTCGCCCCCTACGAGCATGTCTACGACCCGCTGCTGGACGAGTATGAACCCGGCATGAAGACCGCCCAGGTGCAGGCGATCTTCTCCGCCCTGCGCCCCCAACAGGTCGAGCTGATCCGGGCGGTCACCAGCCGGCCCCAGGTGGATGACTCCTTCCTGCACCAGCACTATGGCGAGCAGGAGCAGTGGAATTTCGGGGTGGAAGTGGTCACCAAATTTGGCTATGACTGGCAGCGAGGACGCCAGGACCGGGCACCCCATCCCTTCACCACCAGCTTTGCCATCGACGACGTGCGCATCACCACCCGCTTTTTGACGGAGTATGTTGGCTCGGCCATATTCAGCACCATGCACGAGGCCGGGCATGCACTCTACGAGCTGGGCTTCGACCACGCCCTGGACCGGACTCCCCTGGCGGATGCCGCCTCGCTGGCGGTGCACGAATCGCAGTCGCGCATGTGGGAGAACCTGGTGGGCAGGTCGCTGCCGTTCTGGCAGCATTTCTACCCACGCCTGCAGGAGATCTTCCCGTCACAGCTGGGCAGCGTGGACCTGCACACGTTCTATAAAGGGATCAACCGCGTGGAGCCGTCCCTTATCCGCGTCGAGGCCGATGAGGCCACCTACAACCTGCACATCATGCTGCGCCTGGAGCTGGAGATCGCCCTGATGGAGGGCGCGCTGGAAGTGAAGGACCTGCCGGAGGCCTGGAACGCACGCATGCGGGATTACCTGGGACTGACCCCGCCAGACGATGCCCGGGGTGTGCTCCAGGATATCCACTGGTCGGACGGCTACTTCGGCTATTTCTCCACCTATGCATTGGGCAACCTGATCTCCGTGCAGCTGTGGGAGCGCATCAACGCCGAGATCCCCGACCTGACCGGGCAGATCCGCAGCGGTAAATTCTCGGCGCTGCTGGGCTGGTTGAGGGAGAATGTCCACCGGCACGGCGCCAAATTTGAGCCGGTCGAGCTGGTCAAACGCGTCACCGGCTCTGAGATCGACCCGGCGCCTTATATGCGCTACTTAAAGACCAAGTACAGCGCTATCTACGGGCTGTAATTCGGCTACAGGCAGGCAGCCTTCGCCCCGGCGCTCGTGGCCGGGGCTTTGTTATCAGCGCCTTCGGCAGCCATTTTGCTCCGCCTTCGCTCAGAACGCCCTTTTTTAGCCTGGCATGGTAAAATCCTGGAGGTTAGAACTCATCCTTCGAAATGGACTACGATGGCGCGAATTCTCTTTGTAGATGACGACCCCTATACCCTGGAAATCCTCGGCAAGGCGGTGGAGGTATTCGGGCATAAGGCGATGTGGGCCAACAACGGCCAGGAGGCCCTGCAGATTGCCGGCGAACAGCTGCCCGATATCGTCTTCGTGGATATGAGCCTGCCGGATATCGACGGGCTGGCTTTGATCTCCAGGCTGAGGCAGGTGCCCGCCCTGGTAAGTACGCCCCTGCTGGTGCTCTCCGCCAGCCCGGAACTGGACGCGGCCGATCTGGCTCGCAAGGCAGGCGCACAGGCCTACCTGAACAAACCGATCCGCCTGCAGACCCTCCTGGAAACCATCCAAACTTACACCACCGCCTAGCCGGTGAAAACGGAAGATGCTCCAATTGCGCCGGAACCTTTCCTGTACGTGGATGCGCCCGTACCTTAAGAAACAACCGGGGCGCCGGTTGCCGGCAGCAGGATACCGGAGCATCCTACTGGCCCTCCTGGGAGCCGCAGTGTTGAGCGGCTGCAGCGTCCTGCTGGGGACGGAGGTGCCCACCCCGCTGCCGGCAGAATTCCTGCCCACTGCCATCGCTATGACCTTGCAGGCGAACCAGCCGCTGGAAAGCGCCCCACCGGTCAGCGAGGGCACGTCCGAGCCAGCGCCGGTGGAGGCGATGCCTTCGCGGACCCCCACCCCCAGGGCGACAATCGGGGTTACACAAGCGCCGGCTCCTACACGCACGCGCCCCGGGCCAAGCGCCACACCCTACACCCTGCCCCCGCCGCCCACGGAAACTCCCGACCAGGGCATCCCGAACGCGGCCATCGAGATCCGCAACCTGGGCCCCTATTCCAAGGTCACCTCCCCGCTGCATGTCTACACCTACTTGAAACCGGGGGCGGGGGGCAAGGTGCGCATCGAGCTGATTGGCGAGGACGATCGCCTGCTGGTGCGCAATATCAAAACCATAGACTTCATCCCAACCGGCGCCTGGGCGGTCATGTCGCTGGACCTGGACTTCGAGATCTCAGCCACGGCAGAGACCGCCTGGCTGAAGATCAGCGTGGACGATGAGTTCGGGCGCACGGTGGCGCTGAATGCGGTGCCGCTGATCCTGCTCTCGGTGGGCGATCCCGATATCACTCCTCCCAGGGACGTGTTGGCGCAGATCGTCATCCAGGAGCCCACCAAGAAGACCATCATCCAGGGCGGGACGCTGCTGGTGACCGGTATGGCGCGTCCCGGGAGCCAAAACCCCCTGCTGGTGCGCCTGGTGGACGAAAAGGGGCGTGAGGTGGGCATGCGCCTGGCGAGCGTCGATGTGCCGCAGCTGGGCGTCCACGGTCCCTTCGCCGTGGAGGTGCCCTACAAGATCAGTGAACCGACCAGGGTGCTGCTGGCCGTCATCGAAGGCGCGGACAGCCTGACTAATGTGATTTATCTATCCAGCTTCGAAGTGATGCTGAGCCCGTGAAATATTGGTGATTGAAAGAATTTTCAGGAGATAACCCTATGGCAAACCGACCGTTCGTTTCTAAACGCGCTGCACTGTATTCCGATATCCCCGACGATAAATGGAACAACTGGCGCTGGCAGCTCAGCAACCGCATCAACACCGTCGAGGAGTTCGAGAAGGTCATCCCGCTAACCCCCAGCGAGCGCAAAGCACTGTCGGCCCAAAATCTGTTCCGGGTCGATATCACCCCCTACTTCATCTCCCTTATCGATCCGAATAACCCGAACGACCCCGTCCGCAAGCAGGTGGTGCCCAGCGATGCCGAGCTGGTGCCGTTTACCGCCATGATGGAGGATTCGCTGGCGGAAGACCGCCACTCGCCCGTCCCCGGGTTGGTGCACCGCTATCCTGACCGCGTGCTGATGCTGGTGACCACCCAGTGCGCCTCGTACTGCCGCTACTGTACGCGCTCGCGCATCGTAGGCGACCCGTCGGCGACCTTCTCACGCGCCGAGTTCGAGATGCAGATCGAGTACCTCAAGCGCACGACCCAGGTGCGGGATGTGCTGCTCTCGGGCGGCGACCCGCTGGTGCTGGCGCCCAAGATACTGGAGGAGATCCTCAGCCGCCTGCGCGAGATCCCGCACATCGAGATCGTGCGCATCGGCTCGCGCGTGCCGGTCTTCCTGCCCATGCGCGTCACCGACGAGCTGACCGACATGCTCCAAAAATATCACCCGCTGTGGATGAACATCCACGTCAACCATCCCAACGAGATCAGCCTGGAGCTGGCGCAGGCAGCCGATAAGCTGACCCGCGCCGGCATTCCGCTGGGCAACCAGGCGGTGCTGCTGGCCGGCGTAAACGACAACGTCCACATCCAGCGCCAGCTCGTGCAGGAGCTGGTGCGCATCCGCGTGCGCCCGTACTACCTATACCAGTGCGATCTGGTGGAAGGCGCCGGTCACTTCCGCACCCCGGTCGCCAAGGGTATCGAGATCATGGAGGGGCTGCGCGGCCACACTTCCGGCTACGCCGTCCACCAGTACATCGTCGATGCGCCCGGCGGCGGCGGCAAGATCCCATTGGCGCCCAACTACCTGCTCAGCATGTCTGATCACAAGATCGTGCTGCGCAACTACGAGGGCTATGTGACCACTTACGAGGAGCCGGTGGACTACCTGCCCAGTATGGCGGCGAAATACAGCGGCGAGAAGCGCCCCGAGCCGGGGCAAACCGGCATCACCGGGCTGCTGGAGGGGGAGGACCTGTTCATCAAGCCGGAGGGCTTCGACGAGGTGCACGACCGGCATGGCATCCAGCACCGCCTGAAGGACGCCAAGAAATGGATGCCGCTGGGCATCGGACCAGGCGAGCCGGAAGAGCCGGAATAAGCCCAGAATAAGCAAAAAACTCCCCAATCACCGCTGATCAGGGGGTTTTTTTACGAGCGCCTGCCCTTCGGAGGAAATCCCGGCACCAGCATGGGTGTGCGGCGCTGGTATTCGGCATAGGGCGGGCCGAGCTCGCGCAGCAGCTTGCGCTCTTCGAAATACGCCCCGATGACGATGTAGGCAGTCAGGCCGATGTTCAGCGCCAGCAGGTTGGCGGTCATCACCGGCAGCAGCCAGATGAAAGCCAGCCCGGCGGTGTATATTGGGTGGCGCACCCAGCGGTACAGGCCGCCCACCACCAGGCGCGGCTCGTCCTCGGGAGCGGTCCTGAAGAGCTGCTCGACCCCCATGAATGACCAGACGCCGGTTTGCCGCAGCGCAGCGAGCAGCGCCAGCACTGCCAATCCCTGACCTGCCAGGGTTAACAAGACCCACGGGTAAAGTATGGTGTACAGCCGGCGGTCGGGGAGCAGGACCGGCAGCGCCAGCACCGGCAGCAGGCTGATCACTGCAAATAGGTTGTATGCCAACCGGTAGCCGCGCTCTGCCGGGGCGCCGAGCTTGCGGCGCGCCAGGGCCTTGGCCTGCAAGGAAGCCAGCCAGGAGTGCACCAGCCCGTAGAGGGCAACCGCAATCAGGATGATCCAGGGGGAGGTAATCATGCAGTAACAGGATAACCGCAAAGAATCCGAGAGCGCGAAGAATACTGTATCAAACTTCGCGTGCTTCGCGGTAAATCTTTAACCGGCTAACTCTTTCGGACGCCAGACGTTGAGCAGCTTGCCCACCGGCTCGTAGCCCAGCTCGGACCAGGCAGGGATGTCCAGCGAGACCTCCACCATGGCGGCGGTGGGCAGCTTGGCCCACTCATCGGTCAGCATGGCAACCAGCTCTTCCAGCCCGGGGTTATGCCCCACCACCATCACGGTTCCGGCCTCGTCCGGCGCATGGCGCAGGGCATCGATGTAAGCCACCGGCTCGGCGGCATACAGCGACTCATCCCAGATTACATCCGCGTGATAGCCGCACTCCTCCGAGAACAGCTCCACGGTGTCGCGGGCGCGTTTGGCAGTCGAGCTGATGATCAGATCGGGCAGGATGCCCTGCTTCTTGAGCAGCTTGCCCATCATGGGTGCATCTTTCTTGCCGCGCTTGTTGAGCGGGCGGTCGTGGTCGGAGATATCCGCATCCTCCCAGCTTGACTTGGCGTGGCGCATGACCAGCAGTGTCTTCATCTTCTTCTCTTCACCCAACACATAACGGAAATCGCAGAAGGGGGCACCCTCCATGATCGTCTGCGTGCGCGTCAGGTGCACCTGCGGGTTGAAACCGGCGATCAGGGAGAAATCCCGGTTGCAGGAGAGCAGCGTCCCCAGCTCAGGGATACCCAGGGCCTGGTACAGCTCGGCGTAGCCGCAGCGCGTCACGTTGAAAGAGAAGCGCTGCGGAGTTTGCTCCAGCACCTGGATCTGCATGGCATCGCCTTTCTTCCAGGCATCCAGCACGGCAGAGAAATGCTCCAGGCCGTTTCCAGGCAGGCTGGCAGCCAATTGCGCGCCTTGCTGCTGCGCAATGTGGATGATCGCCTGGCGGGCGATCTCCAGCACCCGCTCGGAACCGAACTCGTTCCCCAGCTCTGCCAGCAGCGGCGCCAGGATGCGCGCCTCGATCTCCCGGCGGGTGAGCACTCCGATATCGTTCAGCCGGTCGGGGGGCGGCTGAGACTCCTGCTCCTGCGCTCCTGGCGCGCTGGTCTGTTTTACCCGCTTAGCCATACCCGCCGCCAATTGGCCTAACGCCGGCTGGTGATATACTTCTCGAGCTGCTCGATGACGAACTCCTGGTCTGAGATGATCGCCTTGACCACATCTCCGATCGAGATCACCCCCACCACCTCTTCGCCAACCAGCACCGGCAGGTGGCGGACGTGCTTCTCGGTCATCAGCTCCATGCACGCCTCCAGGGGTTGCTCCGGGCGCACGTACACCACGCGGGGGGTCATGATCTCGCTCACCCGCGTCTCTTTCGAGTACTTGCCGTGCAGGACCACCTTGCGGGCATAATCCCGCTCGGAGAAGATCCCCACCAGCTTACTACCATCCATCACCAGCAAGGCGCCGATATCCTTCTCTGCCATCAGCTCCAGCGCCTCGTAGACGGTCGCATCCGGATGAGTAAACCAGACCTGCTGGCCCTTACGTTTAAGATACTGCCCGACCGAGTACATATTTCTTAACCTCCTCCGGCACCAATAAATTTAAGTCACACACCTCGTGGGTTATCGGGGGTGTTTGGGCGGGTTACGCCCGCCCAAACACCCCCATCCACCCTCCAATTGTGCAAGTTCTGAAGTTAAGGGCCTATCCGATCAATACTGCAAGAGCAAATTACCCTCCGGGTAGCCGCTTATTCTTCTTGCGCTGCACCGTAGCCGGGCAGCTCGATGATACCTTCCTCCACCTGCACCAGGTGATATGGGAACCAGGCTACGCCGAAGATGTCCAGGAGCACATCTTTCTTCATGGGCGTGACGGCAATCTCAGCCACATCATCGGCGATATTGCTCCACTTCTGGGTAACCTCTTTCAGGGCCTCGGCTTGCTCAATCTCCAGCTCTTCGATTTGCTTCTTGACCTCTTCGATGGTCTCCAGCGATTCTTCGACATCGGCTTTGGATTGGGAGGTCAGGCGGCGCTTGGTCAGCGAAGAAGAGATGCGCTTCTTGCGCCCGCCGAAGAAGCTGAGCAGGGTCTCGGCGTGGGTGCCCATCTCCTCCATCTTGCGCTGGGAAAGCTCGGACTCGTCTTCGCGCAGCTCACGCTGCTCGCGCCCCAGGCGCTCCTGCAGGCGATCCAGCTTGGCGGCGTAGGATCTTTCAACTGTCCGGACTTCATCATCTCGTCCGGAGCGAGCCGCATCGGAGCACAGTGTGCGAAACTCTGCCTGATTGACATCCGGGCCGGCGTAGACACCCAGCTTCTCGTTAGCACGCACCGTCGCTTGCGCCTGCCGGTAGGCCCAGTCCTCGAAGTCCTTGCGCAGGGTAGCCAGGATTCTGGCGTCGTTCAGCGGGGCATCCAGAGAGGCAAAGCGTGCATCCGGCGCCGGGCGGTCGTCCAGGGCATTGGCAGAGACGCTCTCGGCCTTATAGTCTTCCCAGCGCACCACACCGCGCCGGTCTGGATCGGGCACCACAGCCGTGAGCTGCAGCTCATAATCCAGGTTGTACTTGCGGTTGAGGAAGCGCACGCCGGCCTGCGCCAGGACTGCCGGACGGTAGAGCAGCCCCAGGCTGCTGGCCTGCGCGGGGTAAGCTCGCCCGGCGGCTTTAAATGCCTGGGTGAAAGTCAGGTTGTTAGGCAGGAAATATTCCGCCGCCCCCGCCGGGACGGTAGGCCGCGTGGCAGAGCCCTGCTCCCCGGCCGATCTTGCCGCTCCCGCGGCAGCCGGCGCAGACACAGCCGCCTGCTCCCTGGGGCGGGTGGGAGTCTCCCGGGCAGCGGACGGGGCTGCAGTAGTTGCCTGGTCAACCTGCGGTTGCTCAGTTAACTGAGCATCCGCCTCCATGAGCTTTTTGAGGGCCGGGATCTGGTTGCGCGTCAGCGGGCCTGCCAGGTAGTTCATCGCCCAGCGCGTCCCGAACAGCACCGGGCCCTTGGCGTGCACATTGTGCATCAGGAATACGCGCTTACCCAGGCCGGAGATCATACGGTCGTAAGCGGCGCGGTCCAGCCCGCCGGCGGTCATCGACGCCGCAGCGCTTTCAAGCCCGTCCAGCAGGCGCATCTTATCCCTTTCGGTCTGCAGCTTGCCGATGAACCAGGTGCCGGCGTTGGACAGGCCTTTATAGTCCAGGTCGACCGGGTTTTGGGTCACCAACACCTGCCCCACGCCAAAAGCGCGCGCCTGCTTGAGCATGCGCAGCATGAGCAGCTTGGAGGGTGGGTTGCTGATGGGCGGCATATAGCCGAAGATCTCATCGAAGTAGACGATAGCCCGCAAATTAGCTGTGCCGGACTGAGCGCGCATCCAGGCTTCCACCGCCGAGTACAGCAAGGTGACAAAGAACATGCGCTCGGCGTCGGTCAGGTGGGCAATGTAGAAAACGCTGTGGCGCGGCCGGCCATCCGGTCCATAGAGCAGGCTGGGGATATCCAGCGGCTGGCCTTCGATCCAGGTCTGGAAGGCAGGCGCCGCCAGGATGTTGTTGAGCAGCATGGCCAGCTCGAAGCGGTCCTTCTCCGGGAAGAAAGTGTTGACGTCGAACACCCCCAGCTTGGGGAATGGCGGCGACTGGGTCTGCAGGATCAGCTCGCTCAGGTCCAGGTCCTTACCATTGCTCCAGGCATGCTCGAAGATATTGGAGAGCAGGATGTGCTCGCGCGAGCGCACCGGGTCGATATCGTTCATGCCCACCAGCCCAAGCAGGGCGATGACCGTTCCTGAGATCTTCTCACGCAGCAGCTCGCGGTTTTCCTCCCAGGAGAGCTCGGGCGCTTTGAACGAAGCCAGGATGCTGACCGGGATGCCAGTATCGGAGCCGGGGGTGTAGATGGTGAAGTGGGCCGAGTCTCTCAGGAGCCGCACGCGCTCGGAGGTGATTCCCCAATCCGCCAGCCCCTTCTGCCAGGCGGCAGCCGCCTCGGCGCCGGCTTGCTCCAGGGTCTTGCCATCCCGGCGCGCCTGATCGGGATCGATCCAGGGAGCGAAATCCTGGGCGGTGAAATCCGGGAAGTGCAGCAGGATATTGGTGATGTCACCTTTCGGGTCGATCAATAAAGCCGGCACGCCGTTCAGAGCGGCCTCCTCCAGCAGGCCGATGCACAGGCCGGTCTTGCCGGAGCCGGTCATGCCCACCACCACGGCATGGGTGGTAAGGTCCTCGGGGTCGTAGACCAGGGGCTGGTCGGTGAGCTTGCCTGTTTTGGGGTCGAATATCCGCCCCAGGTAATATTTTCCTTCAAAGTCCATGGCTCGCCTTTCTCAGGGAATCGTTGACGCCTCTTAGATATAATCTGGTAAAACCAATCCGAAAATTTGGGCCGCGTGAGAGCTCCGCCCAAATTACGATCGGACCGATACTTAATTCTAACGCCAGTTCGATGATAAACTGGCGTTATTTTTCAATTAGATTATATCCCAAACGACTTACTCAGCGGATTGCCAGCGGCAAATACACTTTTTTAACCAGGTCATCCGGCGCTACTTCCACGGCGCCGATATCGTAGCCGCTCCCCTGTGGGCGGGCCACGCCGCGCTGGTCGGTGGAAGGCGCGTCGCTGCCCTGTACACCGTCGATTGCCGGACTGCCGGATTGGAGCATGTGCACCTGGGTCAGACCGCCGTAGTCACCCAAATCCGTGAGCAGGGGATCGACGCCATTCATGCTCCCTGTGCCTGCCAGTGCACAGGTGTTGTCGCTGGAAAGGCTGTATTTATCTGAGTTGTCGTTGGTGAGTGGTCCCCCATCGCAGTTGCCGCCCTGTGTGCTGTTAGCGATAATGCTGTTCTTGAGGGTGATCGTGCCGGCAAAATTGTAAATACCACCCCCGCTCGGCGCCGAGTTATTGCTCAGAGTGACATTGGTAAAAGTCGTCGCGCCACTATTGTCCAGACCTCCCCCGTTGCTGGAAGCGGAATTGCCGCTGATTGTGGCATTCGTGAGTTCGAGCCCAGCATAATTGATTATGCCACCCCCATAATCTGCCGAGTTGCCATTGAGGGTGACGTTGGCGAGATATGCTGTGCCGTCGTCGTTGAACAGGCCTCCGCCATCATTGGCGGTGTTGCTGCTGATGGCGGCGTCGGTTACAGCCACGGTTCCTGCATTGTAGAGACCACCGCCGTTATTCGCAGCGATGTTATTCCTCAACCGCGAATTGTTATACAGGGCCAGTATCGAATTGGCGAAGTTATAGATCCCACCGCCAGACTGCGCGGTATTGCTGTAGATATCGCTCCCCTGAATGTCCACGTACGCTCCATCCCAGGACAGGATGGCGCCGCCCCAGCCGTCGGTCGTATCGGTGGCGTGGTTGTCGCGCAAGGTGCTGTTCACGATAATCGTTGATGAGCTTCCCCAGCGCGGGTAAAGCGCCCCACCGTTGAGCGCCTGGTTGCCTTCCAGCAGGCTGTCTTGAATGACCAACATTCCGTAGTTGACGATTGCGCCGCCGCTCCCAGCCGCCACACTGTCACGGATGGTGCTGTTCTGCAGTGTTAACATCCCTTCGTTGTAGATCGCCCCCCCATCGCCGCTTGAACTGCCCCCGGTAAGGGTGATATTGCGCAGATCGAGCGAGATAGCGGCGTCCACCGAGAACAGCTGGTTGGCATTCCGCCCGCTGAGCGTGATCCTGCCCTGACCATCGATGACGGTATTGACACTGATGGCTTTAAAAGTGCTCAGGTCGATCTGCGCCACTCCGCAGTCAAAGGTGATCGTCCCGCCGCCAGCTAATGCTGCATCCAACGCAGTCTCGGTACAGCTTCCAGCCTGGCCATCTCCTACTACCTCGACGTCGAACGCCAGAAGGCGGTTGTTTAGGTAATCGGCGAAATACAGGCTGCCGTTGGAATCGACCGCCACGCCCAGCGGCACGGCTCCGATTACGGTCTGGCTGGCGCCGGTGTCCGGCGGGATAACGTTGAAATCTGACTGCCCGTAAACCTCGTCAGCGACTGCCGCACCGGCGGCATCACCCACCGGATCGCTGTAGCCGAGCAGCCGGACGTTGCCTTGATCGGTGATAAACAGGGCATCCCCTGCAGCAGACACCGCCAGGTCTACCGGGTGGTACAGGGTGTTCGCCCCGGGGTTGTCTTCGTCCCGGTTCGGACCGTTGTGGGAGTAATCTGGCTGCCCGAACACCTGGCTGGCATCCATGCCATCGCTGAAGGGGGGCGCAAAGCGAAGCACGCGGTTGTTCTCGTAATCGGCGATGTACAGATTGCCAGCTGCATCTGCGGCGAGACCCTTGGGATAGTTCAAGGTGTTCCGTCCAGGATCACCATTGCGGTTGGGGTCGTTATGGGTGTAGTCTTCCTGACCAATGACCAGCGAGGCCGACATGCCGAATTCCGTGAACGGAGGGGAGAAGCGCAGCACGCGGTGGTTAAAGTCGTCGGCGACGTAAAGATTGCCGGCTGAGTCCATCGCCAGCCCGCGGGGGAAGAACAGGGCATTTGCCGCCACGTTTCCGCCCCTGTTGGAACCTCCAGACACATAGTCAGGCTGACCCAAGACCACGCTGGCGTCCATGCCGTCGCTGAGGGGATAGTTGAAACGCAGCACACGGTTGTTCACCGTGTCAGCCACCCACAGGTTGCCGCTGGCATCCACCACCGCGGCTTCCGGCCCGAAGAAGCGGTCTTGCGCCGTTCCTCCGCCGCGAGTTATAAAATCTGTCTGCCCGATGACCAGGTCTGCCGATTGATCGGTTACAAAGGAGTGGGCGCTGGGCCAGCTCAGCACGCGATGATTGCCGTAATTTCCGGTGGTGTCCGAGTAGCCGTACTCCACGACGAAAATCCGCCCGGCGTTCGGCGCGCCGGGCGGTGAGATGGCGACGCCTGCTGGAAGCCACATCAGCGAGGAGCTCGTACCATAACCATTGTTAGTGAACGCCCACTGCCCCAGGACACGATCAGCTGTGGGATCGGGCAGGACCCCGCCGGTCGCAAGGGTGGTCAGCCCAGGGTCTGATTTAATGATGGTGGGCGCTGTCGCGGCTGCCATCCCAGGCGATATTAAGAGAAAAAGAAGAGATGTAAAGAATGTGACGCGCCACAATCGGTTCTGCATGCCAGTCTCCTTCGATAAACTATCATTTGAGTGGCTCGAGCAGCGCCTCGAGCGACGTAGCATTATCTCCCCAGTAATCGTTGTGGGCGTCCATCAGCGACTCTTCTACAATCTCCAGGTCGAGCGGCCCGCGCTCGGCGTAGCCCGAGCCAGCGGCCGCGGTGTACCACTTATCCACGATATCGAGATTGATGGTCTGAACGAAACGCCGCTCGCCGACGATCTTGAGCGTTGCTACCGCCAGCATGTGATACGCCGAATCCGGTCCGGTGAAGTAGCTGCGCGTGCGCTCTTCATCCTCGGGCTCCGACAGGCGGATGTTGGCTTGCAGGAGCAGCGGCTCGAGCTCTTCCAACGTCGTCAGTGTATCCAGCCCGACTGGGGGAATAGCGTCTTCCACCTCTGTTTGTGGTAAAGAAGCTTGCTGTGTAATCGATTGAGGATTGACTTCTTCTGGAACATTTCTGCTCTTCGTCAGCTGGTAGCCAACCAAGATGAACAGGATTACCAGCGCAGCGATCCCGCCAATCCATATTGCCGTATTGCGGGTCTTCGATTGATCCCGGCTGGGAGACACCAATCTCGATGTTGCTGGCGATGCCTCGGCTGCTGCTCCCCCACCCAACGACAGGAGCAGCTCTTGATAGCCGTGCTCGAAGTCTGCGTGCATGTTGATGCGCTGCAGCCCGGCTAACTGGTATTTCATTGAGGAGGGGATCACCACCGGCTGGATATCGATTGGGATGATGCGCTTTCTGCCCTCTTTGGCTACATCGAGCTCTGCGCGCACATGGTCGGATGCGGTCGAATTTTTCGATAACACCAGCACGAAGGCGTCGTTGCCTTCGATGGCCTCCACAATCTCTTCACGCCACTGCTCGCCGCCGCGGATGCCGCCCCGGTCGAGCCATACCTGGTGCCCGGCAGCCTCCAGGCGCTGGATCAAGTCATCGACGATGGATTTATCGGTCCGGGAATAGCTGAAAAATATGCGTGACATCCTTTTCCCACCGGAACTATGCAATTTGACTGGTCAACTAATCTTGCTATTTTAACGTATATTTGTCTTAATTAGAGGGCAAAAATATGCACGCTTTGATGGATGAGCGTGCCGGTACGGCTGGATTGAGAGCAAATCCTGGGCGTGCGCTGCTTGCAGCGCCCCTGGGCTTATCTTTGCGCGGCGGCGAACACCCGCTGGTACTCCTCCATATACTGCGCGGCAATCTCCGGGCTGTGGATCACCAGGCTGTTCTCGTCGTTGCGCCCCTCGGCGCTGCGGCTGAAGTTGTACGAGCCGGTGACCACGATGCGCTCATCGATGATCAGCAGCTTGTGGTGCATATTGTCCTCGTTGCCGTCCATGCGCACGTCCAGCCCGGCCTCCCGGAAGAAATCGTAATCCGAGCCGGTGTTCGAAGCCACCTGGCTGGCGTCCATCACCCCGGCTACGTCCACCCCTGCCCGGCCGCGCTCCACCAGCGCCTGGGCCAGCTCGTCCAGGGTGAAGGAGAAAGCCAGGAAATAGACGCTGTGCTCTGCCCGATGCACCAGCTCGACCAGCCGCTCCGCTGTGCTGTCATCCGGAGAGAAGTACACCTCCAGGTCGACTCCATCCACGGTGAGCTCCGGGTAGGGTGTCTCCGCGTGGGGTCCAGGGCCGAAGCGGTCGTCGGTGAACATCTCTTCGAACTCGGTGGAGTAGTTCTGCGCCAGCCTGGATGAGCGCAAGCGCAGCAGATTGTTGTTGTTGCGGTAGCCCTCGCTGATCGTATAGTTCATCGAGCCGCTCCACACCTCCTGGCGGTCGATGACGGTGAACTTGTTGTGCATCAGGCCCTCGCGCCGGTCGCCCAGGACCGGAACGCCGGCAGCCATGATCTCCTGGACCTCGTCCTCGTCCATGTAATCGCTCTCCACCACCAGGCGCACCGCCACCCCGCGCCGGTGGGCGTCGATCAAGGCGTCGCGGATGCTCCACAGGTTCAGGTCCTGCACCGCCATATCCACGCTCAGGCGCGCTGCGGCGATGGCATCCGCCAGCTCCTGGTCGGGACCGCCGCGGTAGCTGCCCGCGCTGGGGCTTTCCGGCTGGGTGAAGTAAACCTGGTACCAGCCGCCGCCCGTAGACGGTGCAGAAGTTTCCGCTGTGCGGGGCGGGCCGGCGGGAGGGATGCAGGCGGACAGGACAACTGCTGCCAGCACGATAACGAGCGGGAGGGAGGAAATTCTGGCGGTGGACGTTATAAGTCCAGCAAGCCAGCTCTTTACAGGACAAACTATCTGCGCATGGATGGGATTGGACCGCATTCCTCGGTTCTCATTTTTGACCTATAGATTCTCTCTCGAGGCCATTTCACAGTAGCTTGAGACTACTAACAGTGTTTTCTCGTTATGTTATGCGAACGATTCAAGACGCTCGCTTTGACGAACGGCCTGTTATATCATCCCCACATACCAGCCACCACAGGGTGAATTAAAATATTGGAATCAGTACTGGGTGATTCGTTCTAGCTCCTTTGCTTGCTCCACCCAGGCCTTCACCAAGGCAACCTCCGGTGGTTTGCGGACAATGCGCTTTTCTTGATTAGTTTTCATCAGAGTCTTGTGTAATTGGATAGGGTTGCGTTGTGCCAGCACGACCACGCTGTCCACTCCGGCTTCCTCCAGCAGGTCAGCGTATTCCTCTCCCACGCCCTGGATGCGGAACAGGTCAGCATGATTGATGGATTCCAATATATACTCATATGAGATGCCGCTTTTCTCTTCGAGTTCCAGACGTCCCTTAGGAGTTGCTCCCATTTCCAGAAGTTTCTGAGTGTTCAGCAGGCCTGCTTTGGATAATAACTCAAGAATCTTATATATGTTGTTAGATGATCTTGTAGCTGACGTTGCCAATTCAGGGGAGTGGGGACTATCGGCGGATTCCACTTTATTCGCTTGCTGCGGTGAGTTGACCAGAGCGGTGGTAGTTATGCTAGTGGCTCTGGGCGCGTCAACAGATGGAAAAACAGGCATCACTAATTCCTTGAATGTGCCATTTGCCTCATTTATAGAGGCTATAATATTTCCCTTTTCTCTTTGCCTTATACCCCACTCAAAGAATGTCAATGCATTGTTGAATAGTTGCACCCTAGTCCTAAGTCCGAGCCTTTCCACCAATGCATCTATCTCCTTGACTCTCTCTTCGGGTATTTCAAACTGTAGTCTCATAACGTACCTCTTCTGATAATCAACAGCAATCATATTTCACTCAAATAATACTCATTACATACTCATTATACATAATCTCTTTCTTAAGTCAATAGTTGACTATTCTTGTGGAGTTTCATCTTTGCAGGAAAATACACCTCTTAGGGTAGCGGTAAAAATGGTGACAATCTCTCCTATGGTTGCTCCAATTAGTAAATTTATAGTGCTTGTCTCAATAACAAACCCCCCGATTCTAAAGCCGCTTAATAGAATGATTCCTGCAGTAAAGATTATTGTTATGATAAATACAACTAAAAGTGTTGTAGCTATTGCCCTTCGTCGCCTGCTTTCATGAATCTGTTCTTGAAGGAGCCTGTTCTGTTGCTCTATTTTCGCTTCTCTTGTTTCGACTTCTAATTCTTTGCTTCTTGTTTTAGCTTCTTGATCTCGTTGCTCAAATTCAAACCACGTTTTCGGGCGTAAGATTTCTGGATCTTCTTTTCTGAATCTGTCAGCCATAGATTTGCCTTTAAGTTCAGGTTTTGGTTGGGTCTGCTGTCTATCTGGCTATTCTCTGCCAAATTCACCTTCTTATAAATCTATTAAACAGGAAAACAAATTCTATGTCATGTGTCAAAAATCATTTTTCAGGCACTAAAATATATAGACCCCCGGCAAGAATCGGGTGTCTATTCCGAAGATTTGGATCACAATCAAGAGAGGCCTGGACGGCTCTCCAAAATTCTCTATGATATTCTACAGATTATCCAGGCGATAATTCACGGCAGCACCCACAGCACCGGCTGCGAAAGCTGCACGCTGAAGCGCAGCTCCTTGAGCTTGTCTTTTCTCTCCGCCTCTACCGACACGACCACGAACTCCGCCAGGGAGCGCACGTCTTCCTGAGCGACCACCACCGCCTCGAAGGAAACCGGTGGGCTGGCCTCCAGGGCGGGTGGGTTCAGCAGCAGCCGGTTAGCCAGCTCCAGCCCGTTATCCAGAGTGGTGGAGAAAGCCGGGATGAAGAAGCGCCGCGGCTGGCCCCAGAACTGCTCCGCCTCCCGGCTCTGGTCCCCGGTATAGGTGTCGCGATTCAGGGAGACCTTGCCCTCCGCCACCCAGAACGGCTTGCCCTTCGCCTGGGGAGGGATGCCGGCAGCGTAGTGTATCTCCAGCGGGGCCAGGCCTTTCTCATCATCCAGCGCCTGGCCTTGCCCGCACTGGCTGCAGACCCAGGCCACTTCCTCGGGCTGGGCAGGGATGGGTGTGCTGCACTGGATGCACACCAGGGGGATTAACGCAACCTGCCGATCCATGATCCAATATCCTGGCTGTTAGAGATGATTTCCTTGAGGTCGAATAATGCCTGCGTGGGGCGTGGGCCGTGGCGGCGGTACTCGAACTGCTCGCCGTAGCGGAAGGCGCGGTAGGCGGAGTACATCACCATTGCGCCGGCGGCGATGGCAGCCAGGCCAAAGACGAACAGGCCGTCGCCGCCGTCTTCCGCCTGGATCGCCAGGTAGAAGGCGGTCGCCGATACGTCCACTGCCAGGATGGCTCCCAGCAGCATGCCGCCCACCAGGACCAAGGCCCGGTAGAGGGTGTTGCCCGGCGCTTTGCCGTACAGCACCTGCCCGTTGTAGCCGTCTACCACCACCTGGAAGGCGCGCCCGCGGTACAGGTAGCGCAGCACCCACAGCGGGTAGTACACCAGCCCCATGCGCCAGCGCATGTAGCGGATGAAGACCTGCCCCAGGCGGTCCAGGCGTGCAGATGACTGGGCGCGCCTCTCGAAATCCTGCTCGGCAGACTGGCGCGCCTGGCTGAGCGAGCCCACCGGCTCGAACACCAACCCACTGGCGTGCAGGGCATCCGCGGCGAACGGCTCCAGGGGCTGGTCGGTGAGCGGCAGGGTCTCGACGCCGAACTCACCCACATCGCAAGCCGCTCCGGTCCAACTCACCTCCTGGGTGAACTTCACCTCGCGTGGCTTGTAACGCGTATGTTCGCCATCCTGCACCCTCTTCTGCCCGAAGATCCAGCCCAGCACGCGCGCCCAGCTGGCCCAAAAAGGCAGGTAAGCCAGGAAGGCCTCCTGCAGGCTGGCCTGGCGAGCGGCATTTATGGCGATGTTGCGATGGCTGGAGAGGAACTGGCGCATGGCGTTCAGCGCCCCCTGGCGGTCGATGCGCTGCGGCACCTGGTAGCGCATCAGCCCGCGCTCGCCCCGCACCATCGAGCGCAGCTCGCAGTACGGGCAGCGCACGATCACCTGCCCCTCCGGGATGGGCACCATGCCCCCGCACTTGGGGCAGGATAATCCGTGGATGGCGTCTTTTTCGGTCATACCTTTGCCGCCACCCAGGCTGCCAGGGCGAACAGGGCCGGCGCCGCCAGCAGACCCAGCCCAGCGCAGATCAGCAAGCCGATCCCACTGCCCTCCCAGCCGGAGGTCACTGCCCCACCCAGTGGTATGGTCGCTAGGCACAGCGCCACCAGGGCGGTCAGCCCGCCTACCAGGCGGTACGGCACCTCCGCCTTAGCGGGGAAAATATTGGCGAACACCCTGCCCGTCCCGGCCTCCACCACCGCTGTATAGGCCTGGTCGCGGTAGCTGTACTTGAAGGTGTACAGCGGAACGTGCACCAGGGCGCGCTCTGCCAGCTCCGCCGCCGGGATATCCCGCTCCTCGAGCCAGGCGAGGGCCGTCTGCAGCGGCACGCTGGGAGCCTGCGCCTGGGCATCCAGGTCCGGGCTGTACTTGCGCAGGTCGCCCGCCGGCAGGCTCAGCTGGCGGATCTCGCTGACCGATGTAGCCGCAGCCGGCTCCAGGGTGATCTCCTCCAGGATAACCTTCTCACCCGTACGGCGCTTGAAATACCACAGCGGGAAATATTCGAAGGTGCTCCCCGTCAGGCGCGCTTTCTGGTCCAGGTCTTTGACCGTCTCGTTGCCTGCCATCCAGCGCGCCAGGGCGGTGCGGGCTTTACCTTCATCCAGGGTGGGCGCCAGGTACCAGTGGAATACCACCTGAGACTTATCCACGTACACCGTCGAGCTGCAGTAGGGGCAGGTCAGGAACATCTGCCCCTCGTCGGGGTGCAGCTCGCCGCCGCACTGGGCGCACAGCAGCACGTTGGCAGGGGTTGGCGAATCCATGCTGGAGATTATAACGAATATTGGTCAGGAGGAGGATAAGTTAGGCTGGCAGCCAATATTTTCTACTCATAGCGCAGCGCCTCCACCGGCTCCAGGCCAGCGGCGCGGTTGGCAGGGTACAGCCCGAAGAACAGGCCTACCGCAGTGGAGAACAGGGTCGCCAGCAGGATGGTGTCCAGGCCGATCGAAGGATTGATCGCCGCATTGTTGGCAGCCGCGATGCGCCCGACTGCGTACGAGATTGCCCAACCCAGGGCAATGCCAATCAGCCCGCCCACCATGCTGAGCACCGAAGACTCGGTCAGGAATTGGATCAAGATATCCGCGCGCCGCGCCCCAAGCGCCTTGCGCAGCCCGATCTCGCGCGTCCTCTCGGTGACCGACACCAGCATGATGTTCATAATGCCGATCCCACCCACCAGCAGGGAGATCGCCGCAACGCCGCCCAGGAAGATGGTGAGCACATTGGTAATGGTGCGAGCGGTGGTCAGGAAATCCTGCTGGCTCAGTATGGTGAAGTCGTCCGCGCCGACCTCGGTGCGGTGGCGCGTGCGCAAGATCTGGGACACTTCCTCGGTCGCGAGCGGAACGGCCTCGGAGCTGATCGCCTGCACCAGCAGCATATCGACGCGATCGCGCGACGAGCGGCGCAGCAGCCGCGCTTGGGCAGTAGTCAGAGGCACCAGGATCTGGTCGTCTTCGTTGGAAAAGCCTGAGCCGCCCCGCGATTCCAGGATGCCGATCACGCGGAAAGGTTGGCCTTCAATCCGCACGGTCTCGCCCGTCAATCCTTCAGTGCGTCCGAACAGCTTTTCAGCTACTTCCGGCCCGAGCAGCACCACAGACGCCTGCCCGAGGATATGCTCCTCCGAGATAAACTCCCCTTCGGTCAGGTCAATATTGCGCACCGGACCGTACATCGGCGTCACACCGGAGATCTGGGTGTTGGCGGTCTCGCCGCCGAAAGATACCGCTACACTGCCTGTCAGCATGGGTGCCACCGCCTCTACGGAGGGCGCCAGGAAGTGATCCGAGATGGCATCCGCGTCGCCCAGGGTGATGGGCTTCGGGTTGCGCACATCCTCCGAGCCGCCGCGGAAAACGAAAAGCAGGTTGGTGCCGATGCCTGAGATCGATCCCGTGATGGTATTTTCGGCGCCGCGGCCGATCGAGATCATGGCAATTACTGCCGCCACACCGATGACGATGCCCAGGATGGTCAGCCCCGAGCGCATCTTGTTGGCAGACAGGCTCTCCAGGGCCTCAAGAAACGATCCCCATACCTTCATTCAATCCTCCACTACCGCGCCATCGCGGATATGGATCGTGCGCTGGAGCTGTGCAGCCACGTCCGGATCGTGCGTGACGATAATCAGGGTTGTGCCCCGCTCTTTATTCAATGTGAGCAGCAGATTCATGATTTCCTCGCCCGATTTTGTGTCCAGGTTGCCGGTTGGCTCATCCGCCAGGATGATCGCCGGGTCGTTGATCAAGGCGCGGGCGATAGCCACCCGCTGCTGCTGCCCGCCCGATAGCTCGCTTGGACGGTGGTCCAGGCGGTCGCCTAGACCTACCATCTCCAGGGCCTCTCGGGCGCGCTCCTTGCGGCCGCGCGTTTGACCCGCATAGCGCATGGGAAGCTCTACATTTGCGACCGCCGTGGCGCGTGCCAGCAAGTTGAAGGTCTGGAACACAAAGCCTACCTTGCGGTTGCGGATCTCTGCCAGCTGGTCGTCCCTTAGATCCGAGACCCTTTCCCCATCCAGGTAGTATTCCCCCGATGTGGGCCGGTCCAGGCAGCCGATCATGTTCATCAGGGTGGATTTACCCGACCCCGAGGGTCCCATGATAGCCACTGCTTCGCCGCGCATGATCCGCAAGGATAGCCCGCGCAGGGCGTGCACATCGATCTCACCCATTTTATAGACTTTGGTGATGTCTCGAATATCGATAACGCAGTCTTCACATTCTTGCATACATGTCCCTGTTAGCCTGCTGGCTGGAACTTACCTCACGAACGGTGGCGGACCACTCTGGTCGAACACAGCCGGTGGGTTGAGCACGATCAGGTCGCCTTCCTGCAGCTCGCCGTCCAGTACTTCACTGGTCTGCTCCGAAGACGCCCCCAGCTCGATTTCGACCGGCTCAAGGATGCCGTTCTTGAGCACGTAGACCACGCGCTGACCCTCCAGGGTGCGCACGGCCCGGTTGGGTACCAGTAAGACATCCTGGAGCTGGTCGACGACCATGTTCACCGCCGCGGTCATGCCGGGCTTGACTGCCTGGTCTGCATCGGTCAGCTCGACAGTGACGGTGAAGTCCACGGTGCCCTGGGTGGTCGCACCCACCGGTGCGACCTCGCTGACCGTGCCGTTGTACTCCACATTCGGGATCGCATCGAATACCAGCGTTACCGGCTGCCCCACCTCGATGCGGTTGATATCCACCTCGGAGACCTGTACGTCCACCAGCAGGTGGGTGAGATCATCCAGGCGGAAAGCCGGCGTTCCGGGCGCGGCCTGGTCGCCGGGCTTGCTGAATACCTCGGTGACCGTGCCGTCGAAAGGCGCCACGATGCGCGCCAGGTTCAAGGTAGCTTGAGCGGCGGCAACGCGCGCTTCGGCGACCGCGATATCTGCCGGGTCCGGACCATCCTTAAGGCGCTCGTACTCGCGCCGGGCATCTGCAAGCTGGGCTTCCAGCAAGGCAATATCTGCCGGGCTGGTGCCATCCTTGATGCGCTCATACTCGCGCTGGGCTTCGAGAAGCTGGGCCTGGGCCGTCGCCAGGTTCGCCTCCTGTAAGGCAATGTCGCTGCCGCTGGCAGTGCCCTGCATGCTGTTCAGCTGCCGTACAGCGGCGTCGTACTGCTGCTGGGCAGCTGCCATATCGCTCAGCAGGCGTGCCCGGGTCACGTTGTCCTCGGGCCTGTTCTCGTAGGGCTCATATTTCTCTTTGGCCCGGTCCAGGCGGTCCTTCGCCAGGGTCACCTGTGCCTGGGCCTCATCGATATAGCTCTGGGTTGCAGGCGATTTCGCCCAGCGCACAGAGCGCTCGGCGTTTTCCACGGCCTTCTGGGCAGTCGCGATGGCTTCCAGCGCCTTGGCTTGCGCCAGCTCGGGATTCTGGGCGTCTTCCAGGGTCTGCTCCGCTTTCTCGACCGTTTGTAGAGCCTGCGCCTGCTGGATCTGCGAGTTGCGCAGGTCATCCAGCGCCTTTTGCGCGCTCACCAGGTCTGCCGAAGCCAAGATCACCGCCTGCGGAAGCGAGGTGATCTCCAGTGTCGTCAGCACCTGGTCCGCTGTTACGGCGTCCCCGGCCCTCACAGTTACTTCACCGACGGTGCCGGTAGTCTGCCAGGCGAGCAGAGCGCTCTGGTTGGCGCGCACCTCGCCGGTAGCGCCGACTGTGGCGGTCAGCTCGCCGCGCCTCGCAGACTCGGTCTGATAATTGGTCGCTGCCGAGGCTTGCTGCTGCCGCCGGAACATGCCAAAGCCCACGATGGCGGCTGCCACGATCACGATAGCGATCAGAATGTAAATCCATTTTCTCTTCATAAAGAAACCTCCCCAAAGAGGGCGTAATTAATACCGGTCATTTAGTGGTTCTCTCGCCAGGTATTTGTACTCATTTTTGAACATCATTCAGATATTGAGCTCGTAGATGAGCTGCTGGGCGGGTTGAGCACGATCTGGTCGCCGGGGTTCAGGCTGCCTTCCAGCACCTGTGTATAAGCGTCCGACGCGCTCCCCAGCTTCAGCGGGATGGGGACGACTTCTCCATCCTTCAGGATGTAGACCACCCGCTCTCCATCCCGTATGCGCAGGGCGCGGTTGGGCACCAGAAGCACATCCTGCAAATCATCGACAACTACTTCGACCGAGGCGGTCATCCCCGGGCGGACCTGCTCGTCTGCCTCGGTGATCTCCACGACCACTTTGTAGCTGACCACATCCAGGAGGGATTCGCCTACGACGGGCACCTCCAGAACGGTTCCGGTATATTGTTTCCCCGGTACGGAGCCGCAGCTCAAGATCGCCGCCTGCCCGACCTGGATCTTGTTGATATCGATCTCGGA
>Ga0105095_10000203_pt1 | contig 26693 bp, 23 predicted proteins | sample PPLLak2March2015_2_FD_79180 | JGI IMG/M metagenome (GOLD analysis project Ga0105095, IMG submission 79180) | Freshwater sediment microbial communities from Prairie Pothole Lake near Jamestown, North Dakota, USA - PPLs Lake P8 Core (3) Depth... | ecosystem: Environmental > Aquatic > Freshwater >...
GCCCATCTGGGTGACCGAATGTTTGGCCTGACCTGCGCCGGGACTCAGGTTAAGGGCACGAAAGACGGAAAACCGCGCACGGTGTATATCTACCAGGTAGCGGATAACGAGGAATGCATGCGCACCTGGGGATGCCAGGCGGTGGTTGCACAAACGGCTTTCAACGCCGTAATCGGCTGGGACCTGCTGGCACATGGGATCTGGAAGGCGGTTGGCATCCGAGGGCCAGAGTCGTTCGACCCTGCGCCATTTATGAACAAGATGGAGGAATATGGCTTCCCGTACCGCATTCGAGAGGGGTAATCCCCTCTCCGGATTTCTGAATTGGGAGTCTACCTGGAGTAAAGAGGAGATGCGTGATGGAAATTCAATATGAATATGCGGGATTGATCATCGCCGCGATCGTGGTGGTCTTGATCGTTCGCCTGATCATCGGTTTTTGGGCATCCAGGCGGGTCGAGACCAATACGGACTATGTTCTGGCGGGCCGGCGGCTTCCGCTGTGGATGGCTGCGCCTTCGATTATGGCGACCTGGTTCGCCGCTGAGACCCTGATGGGCTCGAGCTCAGAAGCCTACTCATACGGCTTTCAGGGTGTGGTCTTCGATCCCTTTGGGGCCACCTTATGTCTGGTGCTGGCTGGCCTGCTCGTGGTTCGCCTGTCTCGCCGGGCGCAGTTTGTGACCATCATGGACTTCTTCCAGAAGCGCTATGGAACAGCCATGTCGGTCATCGGCACGGTCACCCAGATCATCACCTACTTCGGCTGGACGGCGGCCCAGATCGTAGCCGGAGGCGCCATCCTGCAGGCTCTGTTGGGTTGGCCGCTGCAAACCGGGATGATCCTCGTGGCTGTCATCGTCGTCTTCTACACCATGCTGGGCGGCCTGTGGGCAGACACAGCCCTGGATTTCCTCCAGATGTTCTTGACTGCCTTTGGGCTGCTGATGATCACCATTGCCATCATGATCAGTGTTGGCGGTTTACGGTCGATGCTCGATATGGCGGGTGCCCAATACACCACCAACACCTTCGCCATCTGGCCCACCGCCGAGGACGGCTACTACGGTTACTTTGGCATGCATGGCTGGTACTACTACATCGCTGCCTGGCTGGCGCTGGGATTGGGCTCCATCCCGGCACAAGATTACCTGCAGCGCACCAATGCCGCCAAGAACGAGGATACAGCCGTGAAATCCACCTTTGTGGCTGCAGGGCTGTACCTGGCTTTCGGCGTGCTCTCACCGCTGATCGGGGTTGTGGCATTCAGTGCGCTTGGCCCGGAGCTGGAAGGACCTGAAACTGAGTTCGTGCTGGTGTCGATGGCGATGAAATTTCTACCACCGCTGCTAGCTGCCATATTCATCGGCGCCCTGGCATCCGCGCTGATGAGCACCTCCGACAGCTCCATGCTGGCGGGTGCGACCATGTTCACCGAGAACATCGTCAAGATATTCAAGCCGGATATCGCCGATAAGCGCCTGCTCCAGCTAACGCGGATCAGCCTGTTGATGAGCGGGATTTTCAGCCTGGCGATTGCCTTGTTCGCCTCTACGATATACAAATTGGCGGTGCTGGCAAACACCTCCATTCTGGTCGGCATGGCGGCTCCCTACCTGATCGGGATGTACTGGAAGAAAGGCAATCACATTGGAGCGCTGGCGTCCTTCTTCAGTGGGGTGATCTCCTGGGTTATCCTGGGGATCTACTACTACAGCTCCTATGTCCTGCCCGTTGTTTATGAAGGCGAAGTGATGGATGACGCCGTCTGGGATTCGATATACATCGCCTCAACGCCGGCATTCGCTATCTCGGTGGTGGTCTTCATCGTCGTCTCGCTCCTGACGCAGAAGCTAGATCCGCCCAAACCGCTCAGGGATATCAATAATAACCTGGTCGATACACGCCACCCGTTTGGGTGGAGCAAGTCGTTAACCGAGGATTGATCCTTCGGGTAACGTCTCTCCTGGATAAGGGACACCTGACTTATGGCCACTGCGAGCAAGGCCCAAGATGCAACACTGATCCAATCTGAAACCAAGAAGCTCAAACGTGAGCTTACATTGCTGCCGCTGTTTGGCTTGATTTACTTTACAGTCTGTGGCGGTTCATTTGGTGTTGAGCCGATGGTGGGCTGGTCTGGACCCGGACTGGCCCTGCTGCTCCTTTTCATCACCCCCATTATCTACAGCATTCCGAACATGCTCATGGTGCGTGAGCTGAACTCGATGATGCCCCGTGAAGGGGGGTACTACCACTGGATCAAGCAAGCCTTTGGCCCCTTCCCCGGATTCCTGGCCGGCTGGATGAACTGGGTGGTGGCCTGGGTAGATGTATCCATCTATCCTGTTTATGCAGCTTACTACCTGGGGTACTTCATCCCTGCCCTGCGGGAAGGGGCCACGATCGGCGGCGTGGAGGTGCCCTCCTGGGTGCTCTCCTGGCTGGTGGCCCTGGTCATGATCTGGCTGGTCAGCCTGCTCCAGGTGCGCGGGGCGCGCCTGTCCGGGCTGACCACCAACTGGCTGGGCGCAATCATGCTTGTGCCGCTGATCATCATGTCGCTGGTCGGTTTTTACAACATGCTGCGCGACGGCGTTTCCGTCTCCCTGCCCTTCTTGCCGGGAGGGGAGGCGATCTCCGGCAGCGCGCTCATGGGAGCCATGAGCACCGGCTTGTTCGTGGTCATGTGGAACTACATGGGCTGGGAGCTGGCCTCCGCCGCCGGGGATGAGATCGTCAATCCAAAGCGCACCTATCCGCTGGCGATGGTCCTAGTGCTGTTTGCGGCTATCGCCACCTATACCATCCCGACCATCGCGGGTCTGTATGGTGGGGCGGGTGATGACGGTCGCTACCAGCTGTGGGGCATCGAGGAATACGAAGAAGGCCAGGGGATCGGGGTGGTCATGGAGGATTACGGGGTCACACCCGAGCAGATCGAATCCTGGGAAGTGGATCCGACCAGCGACGTCGGCTGGGAGTTCCCCGATATCGCTCATGCCATCGGGAATAAGGCGGCGGGGGTAGACAGCCCGCTCTCCTGGTTCCTGGGCGGGACGGTCACCCTGGCTGCAGTGCTCAGCATGATCGGCCTGTTTATCGGGAATGGCCTGGGAGGCACGCGCGTGCCGTTCGCCCTGGCTGAAGACGGCATGTTCCCGCGCTGGATGGTAAAGGTGCACCCGCGCTACGGCACGCCCTGGGTATCGATCCTGGTATGTGGGGTGATCTTCTCGATCTTCTCACTCAACGCCTTCGCCTTTCTGGTAGTGGTGGATGTCTTCCTGAATGTGTTGGTACTGCTGGGGTGCTTCCTGGCGCTGTGGCGCCTGCGGGTGACCCTGCCAGATGTGCCGCGCCAGAAGGTCCCCGGCGGGACGCTTGGCCTTGTATTGTGCACGCTGGGACCGACAGTTATCTTCCTGTTGGGGGTGTACAGCCAGATCGCTGAAGAAGGTTTCAGCGCGCTTTGGCTGGCGTTGTCAGCAATGGCGGTAGGCGCAGCATTATACTTCCCAATACGCTCCCGTATCAAGCCGGGCATCCCGGATGTGGACCCGTTCGAAGCTTCGCCCGCAGATGCTTAACCGGGAAACGGTTTTGTATATTTATATGAAGCGGGAGTAACCCTTTTGATGGAGCGATCTTTGCGACAGGCGATCTTTGCGACAGGCGATCTTTGCGACGAGGAATCCCTGCAAATAGAGTCTTTCCGATGAGCGTCATAGGGATTCCTCGATGCGCTCATCAGAAACTGTCCATCACTGCGAGCCGGTCTTTGGCGAAGCAGTCTCTCTCCGGACAGGTTGTCAAAGAAAGATGGCTTCGTCGCTACGCTCCGCTCCGCGCTATGACATGTTTCTTTGGGATTTGTTCAACTGTGTAAGTCCTATCTAAATTGGAGGCAGATATGCCATATGGTTATAACGGTAAGATTCTACATGTCGATCTGACGTACGGAAAACTCCAAGTAGAAGAACCGCCGGAGGAGTTTTATCGCAAGTACATGGGAGGCGGTGCCATGGGTATGTACTACATCCTGCGGGAAATGCCGCGCGGCACCGACGCCCTGGCGCCAGAAGCTGTGCTGACCGTCATGGCGAGCGTCACCACAGGCACGCCCATCTCCGGGCAAAGCCGGGTGAACGTCAACGCCCGCTCACCGGTCAGCGATGGGATCGGCGATTCGCAATCCGGCGGCTTCTTTCCTGCGGAGATGAAGTTCTCGGGCTATGATGGCATCGTGATTACAGGACGTTCACCGAAGCCGGTTTACCTGTCTCTGTTGCACGGCAATGCTACTTTGCACGATGCCAGCCACCTGGTGGGAAAAATGACCGGCGAAGTGGATGCCCTGCTGCGCAGCGAGGTCGGAGAGCCTAAAGCCGAAGTGCTGCAATATGGCCCGGCTGCCGATAACGGGGTGCTCTTTTCGAGCCTGATTTCGATGGCCAGCCGTAGCAATGGTCGCACGGGTATGGGCCTGGTGATGGCCAGCAAAAACTTGAGAGCCATTGTCGCCAGGGGTAAAGGACCGCTGAAAGTGGCTGATCCGAAAGCCCTGGCTGCTCTCAGTAAATCTGGCGCGCAGGGGCTGGGGGATAACCCGGATGTGGACGGTCTGCGGCAGCATGGAACTGCCAGTGTGGTCATGCCTCAGCACTTGATGGGAACGCTGCCGACCTTCAACTACAATGCAGGCCAGTTCGCCCTGGCGGAGGATATCAGTGGCGAGCGCATGACAGAGACGATCCTTAAGGAACGCGATACCTGCTACGCCTGTGCGGTGCACTGCAAGCGCGTAGTGGAGATCACCGAGGGGGAGCATCTGGTGGATCCGCTCTATGGCGGTCCGGAGTATGAGACCATCGGCACGTTCGGCTCGTACTGCGGGATCAATGACCTGGCAGCCATATCGAAGGCCAACCAGATCTGCAATATGTACGGCGTCGACACTATCTCCTGTGGGGCGACCATCGCGTTTGCCATGGAGTGCTACGAGAAGGGCATCATCGGTGCCGCGCAGACCGGCGGGCTGGAGCTGCGCTTTGGCAACGTAGATGCCATGCTGGCGACCTTGGAGCAGATCGTCACGAACAGCGGACCGCTCGGAAAAGTGCTCGCGCAAGGTTCAGCGCGTGCGGCCAAACTTTGGGGACCGGCAGCGGAGGATTGCCTGATCACGGTTAAAAATCAGGAAGCCCCGGCGCATATGCCGCAGGCTAAGAAATCCCTGGCGGTCATCTACGCCGTCAACGCTTTTGGTGCTGATCACCAATCCAGCGAGCACGACCCCATGTACGAGGAAGGCACAACACCTCTGTACCTTACCCGGCTGTCTGAGCTTGACCTCAGCACTCCGCCGCCATACGGCAGTCTGGGACCCGAGAAGGTGCGTTTTGCCGCCTATACCCACATCTTCTACAGCATCCTGGATTCGCTGGAGCTCTGCCAGTTCGTGTGGGGGCCGGCCTGGACCCTTTACGGACCGGACGAGGTGGTACGATTTGTGCGCGCGGTCACCGGTTGGCCGGTAAGCCTGTACGAGCTGATGAAGGTAGGCGAGCGGCGTTTGAACATGCTGCGTTTGTTCAATGCCCGCGAGGGATTCACCCGCAAAGACGACCGCCTGCCGGCCAAATTCTTCAAAGCCCTGGGTGGGGAAGGCCCGACCGCCGGTGTGGCGCTGGACAGGGATGAAGTCGAAGCCGCACTGGATCTTTACTACCACATTCTGGGCTGGACGCAGGATGGTGTGCCGACGCGTGCCAGCCTAACGAATGCGGGCATCGAGTGGGCTGCGGACTGAGGATTTAAGATTCAGGAGGTTCTTGTGTCGGATATATATGATGCTATACCCTACGTCTCACCCGTTTGGACGCGCTACACGCCGATAATTGCCTCGCGAGCTGAGGGCTGCTATGTTTACGACCAGGACGGCACGCCGTACCTGGATTTTACCTGCGGCATCGGGGTGACGAATACCGGGCACTGCCATCCTAAGGTAGTAGAGGCGATCCGCGAGCAGGCTGGCAAGATGATCCATGCCCAAATCAATATCGTCTTCCACGAGCCGCTGCTGCAGCTGATCAACGAGCTGCGCACAATCGCCCATCCCAGCCTGGATGGCTTCTTCTTCAGCAACTCGGGCGCAGAGGCGGTCGAGGGCGCGGTCAAGCTGGCGCGCCAGGCGACGGGACGGCCCAACGTGATCGTCTTCCAGGGCAGCTTCCACGGGCGCACCGTAGGCACCATGTCACTGACCACCTCTAAAACCATCTACAGGGCAGGCTACCAGCCGCTTATGCCGGGGGTGTTTGTGGCGCCTTACCCGTATGCCTTCCGCTACGGCTGGAGTCCAGAACAAACCAGCCAGTGGTGCCTGGAAGAGCTGGAGTACCTGTTCCTCACCCAGACTGCCCCGCAAGAGACCGCCGCCATCTTGATCGAGCCGGTTTTAGGGGAGGGAGGCTATGTCGTACCGCCCGCCAGCTTCTTGAAAGGGCTGCGGGAGTTATGCGACCAGCACGGTATCCTGCTGATCACCGATGAGATCCAATCCGGTTTTGGACGCACCGGTCGATGGTTTGCTTACGAGCACTTCGACCTGCGTCCGGACATCGTCACCGTTGCCAAGGGGCTGGGTTCTGGAATGCCCATCTCGGGAGTATTCAGCCGCCAGGATCTGATGAAGAAATGGCAGCCCGGCTCGCATGGCGGCACTTTCGGCGGCAACGTGGTCTCAGCCGCAGCCGCGGTGGCGACCGTGCGCGCTATGCGGGATGAAAAGATGGTCGAAAATGCCAGCCAGCGCGGCGTGCAGCTCCTCACAGGACTGCGCCACCTGCAGGAACAGTACCCGGTCATCGCCGATGTGCGCGGGTTAGGCCTGATGGTGGGCGTCGAGTTCCGCGATGGAAAGGGCATGCCGGATAAGACGACCGCCAAGGGGCTGGTGCATGCCTGCCAGGATCGCAAGCTGCTGCTGCTGACCTGCGGGCCGTGGGATAACACCATCCGCTTCATCCCGCCGCTGGTGGTCAATGAAGCGCAGATCAACCAGAGCCTTGAAATCCTGGCTGATTCTCTCAAGGAAGTCAGTCAATAGATTGTTGATCTTGAAGGGTCGATTAACCGGGGTTCTACGCCTGGAGCGCTGAACCCCGGTTTGTCATCTTTCAGGCGAACAATAGCGAAACCGGTGTTTTTTCCCGGGTGAAGCAATCGCACGGACTGGCAGGGGCTGCTTCGTCGAAATGATCGCTACACGCTGCGACAAATGTCACCTTGTGAATGCCCCTGCTACGTATCCCTTTGGGTTACTTTACCAGGACCGCCTCGATCCAGTTCAAGATTTCCTGCTGGACTTCATCGCGGTTGGTCTCATTCAGGATCTCATGGCGTGCCTGTGGGTAGAATTTCATCGTAATATCCGTCATGCCGTTCGCCTTGTAGCGCTCCACCAGCTGCTTCACCGAGAGCGTGTTCGCTCCAGCCGGATCCAGCTCACCCGATACAACCAGCAGAGGCAGCTGCTTGGGGATGCGGGATTCATTTTCCGGAATCCAAATCCCGCCCGCGCCAGAGAACATATCGATCACCAACTGGTTGCTGAACGCGAAGCCGCAGTAAGGGTCGTCTACGTACTTCTGCACCTCGGCTTCATCGCGTGACAGCCACTCCATACCGGTCTTGCCCGGCTGGAACTGCTGGTTGAATGAAGCAAACATGCCGGTGAAGACCGGCGATGGCGCCTCGTAGCCCATCGCCTGGGCTGCCTGCTCTGCCAGGAGGGCAATAGCTGCCGGATCGCCGCCCAGCGAACCGAAGGTGCCCGAAAGGATGGCCCCTTTCAGCCCGCTGCCCCACTTCTGAATATAACCCTGGGCGATCAGCGACCCCATGCTGTGCCCGAAGAAGAAGAACGGTAGTCCGGGATTCTCTTTGCGGATGATCTCGGTGAGCTGGTGAACGTCGTCCATAATGCCGTTCCAGCCATCCGGTCCAGCGATGCCCCGCTTCTCCAGACCGCCGCACGTCTTGCCGTGACCGCGGTGATCGTTGGCATAGACAACGTAACCTGCGAGGGCTAAGAATCGACCAAAGCGCTCGTAGCGCAGGGCATGTTCTGCTGCGCCATGGGCAATCTGCACCGCGCCTTTGGGCTTAACCCCGGCCTCTGGTGCCCACTTGTATACGAATATCTCCGAACCATCCGGAGATTTCATGCTGAAAGTTGTACTATGCATAGCAATTTCTCCTGGTCCGACTCTGGCTTCCTAATAAGATCCATTGAAGAAGGGGGTTGAGGAGGGACAATCGCGCTTAGCACAGAGTATTCTGTATTACACTTAAAACTGCGGGCTGTATGGTTATTATAACAAATTGTGATTTTTTATACAACTTTCCACGTCTGGTCTGCCAACGAGCAGCAGAAGGGTTGTTGTTTGTCAGTGGATAAAAAAGGCGACCCATTGACACACCAATTATTATTTGCTAATATGTAATTGTTCTCGTGATCGATAACGGTAACGTTAACAATCAGGATGGTAATTCATCAATTCATCGTCGGTAACTTCATATGTCAGTATTCCCATCGATGCTGAACGAATTACACGCGAGGAGGTGTCAATGATTATATAATACGCCTTATCAAATTGTGGTTCACTCAATCCATAACCTGAATAGAGTAGGAGATGAAAAGATGCGTAAGTTGCCTGTGTACCTCATAATAATTCTAATCTTCAGCCTGTTGCTTGCTGCATGTGGGGCGCAACCGACCGCTACCGAGCAAGCCACGGAGGAAGCGGCTGTGACTGAAGCTCCAAGCGAACCCGAGACCACCGAGGGTGCTGCGCCTGCCGCTGAGGGTAAGTGGTGCTCCGGCACTAAAATTGTCTTTTTCCCAGGTGGATCACCAGGCGGTGGCTTTGAGACCGTGGTCTACAACGGCGCTGTTGCCGCAGCCGCTGATACGGGTGCGGATGTGGAATACGTGTGGTCCGACTGGGATCCGGCAAAGATGACAAGCCAGTTCACACAAGCCGCTGCAACCAACCCCGACGGCATTGTCATCATGGGACATCCCGGTGATGCTGCTTTCGATCCCCTCATTGATGATGCTGAGTCGAAGGGCATTCTCGTGACCAGCATGAACACACAATTGCCAGAAGCGCAAGCCAAATACAGCACCAACGGTTTCGGCTACGTGGGCGCCATCCTCTACGACGCTGGCCATGCCGTGGGCATGGAAGCCGTGAAGCGGTCAGGCGTGCAGGCGGGCGACAAAGCCTTCGTCTGGGGGTTGCTCGCCCAGGCAGGTCGCGGCGAGCGCACCAAGGGCATTGTCGATGCTCTCGAAGAGTCTGGCCTGGAGGTAGTCTACCAGGAAATCGACGACGCCACCAACGCGGAGGCGGCCGCCGGCGTGCCGATCTTCGCCGGCATCATGTCTGCCAACCCGGATATTAAGCTCATGGTGACCGATCACGGTAACCTGACAGGCACCGTGCAGTCCTTCCTGGAAGCCGCCGGCAAGCAGCCAGGTGAGGTCTATGCTGCCGGTTTCGATATGTCCGGAAATGCTGTTACAGCGATCCAGAGTGGCTGGCTACAGCTGGTGATCGACCAGCAACAGTTCCTGCAAGGCTACTTCGGTGTTCTGCAGATTTGTCTCACCCATAACTACGGTTTCTCCGGTCTGCTGATCGACACGGGCGCGGGCTTTGCGGACAAAGACAATATCGAGCAACTGGCCCCGTTGGTGGAGCAGCAGATTCGCTAAAGCAGGATCGATCCTTCCCTGTTGACATGTTGATGTCTCTGACGGTTAAGTAGAAAAACATGCAAGGGCTAGATGGCTCAAGATGACATTCTTGCCATTTAGCCCTTGCCATTTTCATAAAAATATGAGATTCTAAAGCATACGCATAATCCACTGACGGAACGGAGTCGATTTTTATGGAAGAATATCGCCTCGAACTTAAGAACGTGTCAAAATCCTTCGGAGAGGTCAAAGCGCTTGAGAATATCAACTTTCATCTGGGCCGGAATGAAGTTGTAGGCCTGCTGGGCGATAATGGCGCTGGAAAATCCACGTTGATCAAGATCATCACTGGTTATTATCAACCCACTAGCGGTGAGGTCTATTTCAACGGTCAGAAAATGGAAAACCTCACAGTTCCCAAAGCCAGACAATTAGGTGTGGAGACCGTTTATCAAGAACGGGCACTGGCTGAATTGCAGACCTTGTGGCGCAATATCTTTCTCGGACGAGAACTCTGCTACTCCTGGGGGTTCCTCGATATTCAACGGATGAAGGATGAAACTCATCGACTGATGGCCCAATCCATGGGCTTTACCTCCCAGGCAGTCAGTCCTGATTCACGGGTTGGCAAGTATTCCGGCGGCGAAAAGCAAGGCGTAGCCATCGTACGCGCCCTTTTCTTCGACGCCGAAATCATCATCCTTGACGAACCTACCATGGGTCTCTCGCTGAAAGAGACGGCCAAGCTGGTCAACTTCGTCAATGGCATCAAGGAAGCCGGCAAATCCGCCATTTTTATTGACCACAACATCCTACATGTTTACAATGTCGCCGATCGCGTGGTGGTGATCGACCGCGGAAAAGTTGCCGGAGAATTCCTGCCAAAAAATATCGGCCTCAGCGAATTAATGGATAAGATGGTCCGTGTTGCAGAAACCGGCAGCCTCGATTGACCGATCAACAGGGATGTAACCAATGAAATCTCAAGCCGATAGTATTACACCCGAACTCACCCAGCACTATAAAGTGCCCTTCAGCGTGCGGAGATTTGCCCGCCAGAACAGCACACAGCTTGGAATCATAGGGGTCCTCCTGGCCTTGTGGCTGATCTTTATCATTTCTGCCCCCGAAACCTTTTTATCCCCACAGATTTATTATGCCTTCATGTTGACGATCCCCTTCTTTGCCATCATCGCAATTCCCCTGACCATAGTGGTGATCGCCAAGGAGATCGATCTCTCATTCCCATCGATCATGGCTATGGGAATGGTGGCGTTCCATTTTACATACGACGGAACAGCCTTCATCGGTAATGCGAACATTCAGGTATTCCTGGCGATTGTTGCCGCCCTGTTGACTGGGACCATAATCGGCTGGATCAATGGCTTTATTATCGTCAAATTTGGCCTTCCTTCGCTTGTCGTTACCCTCGGGACGCAGTTCTTCTGGCGAGGCGCTGTGCTAGTGCTTCTCTCGGGTGGCAATTACAGCCTGGAGTTTATTAAGCAAACGGTGTTTCACCCCTTGCTGGTTGGCAAGATCGCCGGGTACTTACCCATGCAGATGGTCTGGCTGGTCATCATTACCATACTTGGATGGGTGCTGCTGAACCGCCATCGGTTTGGCGCGCACATTTACCTGGTTGGCGACAATATCAACAGCGCGGAATTGATGGGCATCAATACCGGGCGCACCCGCACCCAAGCCTTCATGCTGGTAGGCCTAGTCGCAGCCTTCGCCGGTTTGATCGCTGCTTTCTACGTTGCCTATTTATGGCCCAGCCTGGGCGATGCTTATTTATTGAGCACGCTGGCCTCCGTCTTTCTGGGTGGTACGTCCGTCTTCGGCGGAGTCGGTACGATCCTGGGAACTTTCATCGGAGCTTTTATCATCGGTACCATCGAGGCTGCTACCGTTGCGGTCGGTTTGACCGGCTTCTGGACCCAGCTGATCTATGGATTTATCATCGTGCTATCGGTGATTATGCACTCTTACTTGCGGAAACGGGCGGAATAGCATGAACTCGCGCCAACGGGTGCTGCTGGCGCTGGATCATAAAGAGCCAGACCGGATACCAATTGATCTTGGGGCAACGATCGTTTCTTCGATCACGAAGAGCGCGTATATCCCGCTCAAAGAGCATCTCGGCATGCCTCTCGAGCAGATCAAAATGCTGGATTACGTCCAGCAGCTCCCCTATGTGGATGAAGCCCTGATGCAGCGCTTTGGCGTGGATTTCCGCATGGTGCAACTGCCTGCTGCCACCGCGCCTGGCTTGAAGGTCTTCGAAGAGGGTGCTTATTACGCCTTCATCGATCGTTGGGGCTCCAAGCTGCACATGCCGAAGGAAGGCGGGTATTACTTCGACTGGGTCGACTTCCCGATCAAAGAATTCACGATCGAGGCGCTCGACAATTATGACTGTCCGCGTCCCGACCCAAGGGAATATATTTTGCAATTGAGTGAGCAAGCAAAGTATCTATACGAGAACACCGATTACGCCCTGGTCGGCAGTGCAGTGATCGGTGGAGGGATATTTGAGCAGCCGTCACGCACAATAGGAATGCAAAACTTCTTGATGGCTTTAGCGGCCGAGCCCAAATTCGCTGACCGGCTGATGGAGCAAATCACCGATATCTATATCGAGTCGTGCAACAATTATCTCGATGAGGTGGGGCAGTATATCCAGGTTTTCACGTATTGGGACGATGTCAACACACAGAATGGCTGGATGATCAACCCGGAAACCTACCGTAAGATGGTCAAGCCCAAGCAGCGCCGGCTGGTTGAAGCCATAAAGAAGAAAACAGACGCAAAACTCTTCTTCCACGCCTGTGGAGCTGTATTCGAACTGATCCCGGATTTAATCGACCTCGGCTTCGACATCCTCAACCCGGTGCAGGTCTCGGCACGCGGGATGGATACGAAACGATTAAAACAAACCTACGGCAAAGAAATTACATTTTGGGGCGGCATCGACACCCAGCGAGTTCTGCCCTTCGGGACTCCGGCGGAGGTGGTCGATGAGGTCAGGCGCCGCATCGACGACTTAGCCCCCGGCGGCGGCTTTGTCTTTGCCGCCGTTCACAACATCCAGGCTCAAGTCCCGCCGCAGAACATTGTCGCTTTGTTCGACACCGCGATGGAATACGGTAGGTATTGAATCGATCATGGCACGAAAACCAGGCGCTGCCTACACAACCATCTACTCAACCACAGGCGTGATCTGCCACTGTCCCGCTTCGATATGGATGCGTGTGCTATCTCCTGGCCAATAGAGGTGCGTCCAATAGCTGCTGCCCCGCAGAGTGGAAGGATTGGCCCCGGTTGTAACGATAATGTGATCTGGGGTATAGTGAGCAAAATAGGTCTCCCGGTAAATTGACGAGCGCCCCAAAGTGGGATCCATCGCCACCCAACCAATCCCCGGCAGGTAAACATCCACCCAGGCATGTTCAACACGGGCGAGGGATTGATCTTCGTCTTCCAGGGATAATAAGCCTTCATAATAGCGCGCTGGGATACCCTGTGCCCGGCTGAGGGCTGCGAGCAACGAAGCATATTCGGTACAGTCGGCGCCCATTGGACCCAAGGCAGCTTGCGCCCCCCAGTTGTTGCCGTTGAAACTGTAGACCAACTCATCGCCAATAAAGTCATAAAACGACCGCACTTGTTGGCAGTCGTTTTCTATGCCCTGTGAAAGCTGGTTTACCAGAGCAGTTATTTGGGGATTGGCGGATTCGATATGCTCTTCTGGCTGGGTGAAAACATCCAGCGTTGCCCCTTCGCAGGTGGTTAAATCATAGGCCAGCTCGTTGACCACGAGACGGTACTCTATGTTCACTATCCTGGATTCTCCGGCGGGATGGTTTGAGAAATCGAACTCGGCATACCGGTTGCCGTATTCATCTGTGATTGGGGTGTATTCGGAAGGGGTAACCTCCATAGAAAGCACTTCTTGATAGGGAGGGATGCTGCGGATTAACGCCAACCACAGGTTTTGTTTTGACGGCTGACCCGGACCTTCATTTACCAGTTTCAGGTCCAGGTGTACCTTATACTCGCGCTGATCCATGACGGTCGAGGTGGGTGAGGGTTCGGTAGAGACAGAGGTCGGGGCGCCTGGCAGCTGCCGGCATCCCAACGCCAAAGACAGCAGTACAGCGGCGAATAAGAATTGCCGGTAAAAGCGCAAAAGGTTGCCTTTGATCACCTGGATTGAACCACAATCATAATACAATGTTCGTGCAGGCGCTCATAAAATCGAGCGTATCTCACAGCCCTCTGGCTAAAAGGTAGAACATCTCATTCCAGCGCAGCTCTTTTTCCCATGCTGGGAGCTGGGTATCTTCATCGATCAGCAGAAACTCAATGCCTGCCATCCCGGCAAAATCCTGCAGATGTTCCGCCGTCACGGCGTGGCTGAAACCGGTATGGTGCGCGCCGCCCGCCAGGATCCAGGCTGCCGCGGCTGTCTTCAGGTCCGGGCGTGGCACCCAAACCGCTCGCGCAACCGGCAGTTTCGATAAGGGCTTATCCGGCGAGACGACATCTACTTCATTAACAACCATTCGGAAGCGGTTGCCCAGATCGAGCAGCGTGGCATTGACCGCCGGGCCATTGCGGATATCGAACACCAGCCTGGGCGGGTCGGATTTACCACCTATAGACAGCGGGTGGATCTCGAGCGCAGGTTTATGCCCGGCAACTGATTCGCACACTTCCAGCATGTGGGCCCCGAGGACTTTGGGCGTACGCTCATCCAGGTCGTAGGTGTAGTCCTCCATGAAGGATGTGCCGCCCTCCATGCCTGCTCCCATGACCTTCATAGCGCGCACCAGTGCAGCCGTCTTCCAGTCTCCTTCGGCACCGAAACCGTAACCCTCCGCCATTAGCCGTTGAACCGCCAGACCGGGGAGCTGCGTTAACCCGTGCAGATCTTCAAAGGTGGTTGTGAACGCTTTGTATTGGCCTTGTTCCAGAAAAGCCCGTAAGCCGGCTTCGATGCGGGCAGCCTGGCGCAACGCTTCTCGTTGGCTGCCATTTTGCTTCAAAGCGCCGCTGACCAGGTAGCGATCGTCGTATTCAGCCAACAGCCCTTCAATATCAGCATCCGCGACGCGGTTGACTTCATTTACAAGCTCACCTAACCCGTACCCGCTGACCGAATATCCCAGCCGGATCTGGGCTTCCACCTTATCGCCCTCAGTGACTGCCACTTCGCGCATGTTATCGCCAAAACGGGCGATCTTCATCCCCTGCATATCGTGCCAGGCGCAGGCAGCTCGCATCCAGGTGGCGAGCTGGTATAGGATATCCTCGTCCTGCCAATATCCAACGATGACTTTGCGGTTTAGCCGCATCCGGCTGCCGATAAACCCAAATTCCCGGTCACCATGCGCAGATTGGTTGAGATTCATGAAATCCATGTCGATCTCACCCCAGGGCAGCTCGCGGTTGAACTGCGTATGCAGGTGCGCAAAGGGTTTATTGAGCGCACTCAATCCAGCGATCCACATTTTTGCCGGGGAGAAGGTGTGCATCCAGGTGATCAGCCCGACACAATCGGGGGCATTGTTAGCCTCCCTGCAGATGGCAGTGATGGCGTCGGGGGTGGTAACGATTGGTTTGTAGACGACTTTGACCGGCAGCTTACCCGACTCGGTCATAACCCGCGCCATTTCCTGTGAATGCCCTGCCACTATCCTGAGCGCAGCCTCGCCGTATAAATGTTGGCTTCCTGTGACAAACCATACTTCGAATTGTTCGAATGAAATCATCATGCCTCCCCTTGGGGATTTAATCTCAGGTGCAATTATATCTCGATCATATCGTGCATCGATGACTCATTGGCCTGCTTTATTCAGCATGTGCAAGAAGATTTCCCAGTCCGGTACGATGGCGGATGGCGTGACGATTACCTCAGCACCGACGGTGTGTTCCCCCCAGGGCCAGATGCTGGAATCTGAGTGCCTTCTGTCACTTCCCGACTCTATCGCCCGCCGCATCTACGGCATTTCGCCGCTCATGCGGGGGAAGTAATACTCTAATATTGAGTTCACCGGCTTGCCGTGCACTGATGCAGATTTATCCTGTAGTGCTGCCGGCGGGTAGTAGCCCCGGGAGACAAAGCCATCCACCCATCCCCTCCCGTTGACCACCGCCAGCAAGGCGCTGTAGATATCCACCTGCTCCTGCAGGTCGAGCGGGATAGCCGGGTAATCCGGATTGGGCTGCTGCAGGGCTTGCAGCGGCAGGCATCCGCCCTGCGGGGAGGGCAGGCAGGCAGTTGCCGCGCCATCGGTAGCGGTGTAGGCCGGGGCGAGGATGAGTATCTTGCCTGTGCTGCCCTTGAGCGGCAGGAGAACGCTATCCAGCAGGCGGGCAGCTTCAGCCTCTAGCTCTGGCTGGGCTGCGTCGTTGCGGCTGCTGAGCGGCTCCGAGAACTGCACGTAGAAACCATCCACTGCGTCCAGGAACGGTGGGGTTCCGGTAACAGCCTGCGAGAAAGGCATGGCCCACCATACCTGCCCGCTGTAGCGCTGCCGCACCTGGCTGATCATCTCGCGCCAGCGGTTTTCTGCATCAGCAGGCACGCCAGAAGATGAGCCATCTGCCAGGCGACCACCCGGGAGGGCTGGTGCGAGCCAGTCGCCGCCGATGATCAGAGATTGGGCGTCCGAGCGGGCAGCCAGGTCAGCGTGGTGCAGGACGAAGGCGCGGTACTGCTCGAACCACACCAGCCACCAGGCGAAATCGCGGTTGCCAGCCAGCCACCACTCTTCGGGGGTCTGGCTGAAACGCGGCTGCGGGTAGATGGCGATATCCAGGCCGCGGGCGCGCCCTTCGGTGATCATGTTGGTCAGGTCGGGCCAGAAAGCGTCTTGCCCGGCGACGATCTCCAGGATCGGGGGCGAGTTGCGCGTGTAGGTCCACGTGGGAGCGATTACCGTCCAACTACTGCCCGTGCCCAACACCCCGTCTATGATGGAGCCGATCCGCGGCGTCCAGGAGGGGTGGAAGCGCGCCTGCCACTCCACACCGGCGATGAAACCGGGAGTGCGCGGCATGACTTCAATTGCCGGTGGGGGCGCCAGCTGCACCTGCGGATCGAGCCAGGCCCAGGAGGTCACGTTCACATCTGCTTCCTGGCGTTCCACCTGAGTCTTGACCTCGTAGCCTCCGGCGAAAGGTCCAGCGGTAGCGGCATCGTCGGCTGCAGAGCACTGCTCGTTGCGGCAGATGCGGTAGCGCAGAGTGTCAATTGCTTCTAACGGGCTGTTTAGTACGTACACCCAGCGGTTCTCCCCCAGCTTCCACATTGGCAGCGGCTCGGCCCAGCCGAAGAGCGGGTTGAATTGGATCGAAATCTGGTCCCCGGCGAGAGTCGTGGCGGGCGTGCTGACATCAAAGGCAATTGTGCCAGCCTGACCGCCGGACCAGCTGTCGATGCGATCCTTGACCAGCGCTCCGCCCTCCGGCACGATAAGCTGCCTGGCCTGACCGGCTGAGGTCTGCTCGGCGTTCCAGAAGCCATCTCCCAGGGTGTACACATAGCGGATATCGGCGCCGGCAGGAAGCATCAGGTTGACCGTGTAATAATGGTCAGGCAGGGGGGATAAGACCGGCATGCGGGATGCCAGGGTGCTGAAGCCGCCTGCCAAGTCTGCATAGGTATTGCCCAGCTGGTACAGGTTGCCGGCCAGGCGCAGCGGCACAGCCGGGGTGGTATTGTCAGGCGCCAAAACTTCGAAAGTCACCTGCACCGGCGGGGCGGCTGTCATCTGCAGTGGGGCAGGGGTGCCGGAATCAGCTGCCACCAGCGCTCCCTGCTGGAAGGTGCGGTAGCTGCCATCCAGAGCGTAGGCAACCAAGTTGTGCGTGCCCGGGGGCAGGCCTTCGATCAAGAAGCTGCCATCCGAGCCGGTGAGCACCTGCGATCCACCGGCAGCAACCAGCAGGCTGGCGATCGGCTGCCCACTGACTGCGTCTGAGGCTGTCCCAGTGATGCGCCCGGAAGGACCGCTGAACTCGGTATCTGTCCATCGGCTGACTACATCATCGACCTGACCAGGTCCCTGGACGAGCAGTAAGCGGTAGCGCACCTGGCGACCAGAGGAAGTGTATTCCTCCACCGGGGCGCTGGCAGTCTGACGCGAGTAGCGGTACTTGACCACTGATCCAACCGGGAACCTCAATGTCAGGCTGTAGTGACCGTCTGCATCCGCTATCATCTCGTAGGATTGGGCGCTGAGCGCCAGACCGGTCACCTCATCCATTACGGTCAGCGATACCGCGCCTTCCTGGGGGGTGTTCCCAGGCACCTGCACCCCAAAGCGGATCTCGGCCTGTGGAGCCGGAGTGGCTGCGTAAGGATCGCTGGTGGGGGCGGGCTCGGTCGGCGCTGGAGTGGAGCCAGGGCCGGTCGGGAACATCGAGCATGCCGACAGGGCGAAAAGGATCGCCAATAATGCTAATCGATTAAGGATTTGACCAGGTTTCGGGTGGGTTCTCTTCATTTTTTCACCCCGCTTTGGATGATTTGGAGCAGCAGCTCCAGGTTGGGGATGTTGAACGCTGGAATTTTTAACGCTTGACCTTGCTCCGGCTCAACCACCAGCACGCCAGATTGAACAGAGACGGAGCGCAATTGCGACCAGGGCAGGTTTCGCGCTGGCGGCTTGCCGATCTCAAACTGCAGACTGCTCTGCGTGATGCTCAGCGGTCCGAAGTACAACCGCCCTCCCTGTGCGAATGCCGGGCTCATCTGCTCGAGCAAGCGCGGGTAAACACTGGCTTTTAGCCGGGTGAGTAGCTCGGGAAGGTTTTCGATCGAGCTATCCAAACGCAGCGGCTTGCCAACAGTGGGATAGATCATTACCCGGTTGTGGGTGCGCAGCGGCAGTCCCAAGAAGAATGTCTGGCTGGTGCCGCTGGCTATTCCCGCCACGCCTGTCCAGGGCAGGTATTTCACCCGCGACCGGCGCAGCAGGATGCCATTCTTATGGACGTCGATCCGTCGCCGGCGTGTGGTCAGGCGGTATACCAGAAGCGCCGCGCCGACCAGCATAGCCACACCTGCCAGCAGGTACCAGGGCCGGCTCCATGCCGCCGCGGCGATAGGGCCGTATTTTGTCAAGGCGTACTGCGCTCGAGAATATCCATATAACACAGGCACCAGGACGGCTGCCGCTGCCAGGGCAAACAGCGAGAGCAGCTCGCCCCGCCGCATGGGATGCAGGCGGTAGCTGGCGATAAATACGCCTGGTTTCAGGGATCTAGGCTTCGATTGGCTGGCAGGCGGCATGGTTTGGGCTGTTTATCCTATAAGTTCTCGCCATCCGGTGCAACTGTCGTGCCACGAATTTAGAACGACCTAAGTTTACCACTGCGGTGGGTATGCGTAAGGTACTTTGCATATACCCTGGCTGGATCACGTAGACACGCATATAGTATTGCTGCCAGGAGGGGGATAATTGGGGCTGACGCCGGCTGTCTTGTCATAGGCGGCAGCCCCAATACTAATCTTTACAGCCGGCGTTCTCAATTGGCGCCGGTTATTCTCACCTGAGGCGTCTGGCTATTGGGGTCGAAAATACAGGATATCCAATATATCTCCCTGGCGCTCGGCTTGCGGTTTGAACACAGCTTCCACCGTCATGCCGATGGCGACTTCCTCCGGTTCGACTTCTCCCAGCAGGTGCACCAGGCCGCCATCCTTGATTTTCACGAAAGCCACCAGTCGCGGCAGGTCCAGGGGGGCACCGTCTGCATCCACATACAGCCAGGTGAATGAATGCACCTCGCCTTGCGTGCCCACGTCGATCCACTCGTCCAGCTCGCCAAGGCAGCGCTCGCAGAAAGCCCGGGCAGGCACATAGGTGATCTCACAGCGCGGGCAGTGGGTGCCGTAGATGCGTCCCTCATCTTTGATCGCCCGGAAGAAGCGCTCGCCTGCCAGGCCGAATGTATAGCGGTTGGTGACGGGCAGGTCGCCAATCCAGGCCTGCGGAGCATCAGGGGGTTGTTTCATCAAGGTCATGGCTGCACCTCCAGCGGTTTGAAGTACAGGATATCGGTTATGGCGCCCTGCCGCTCGTTTTCCGGCTTCCACACAGCTTTCACGCGCATGCCGATGTGCACCTGCTGAGGGTCGACCTCGCCCAGCTTGTGCAGGATGCCGTGCAGCGGGGATGCCCCGTCGATCTCGATCACAGCCGGTATCTCTGGCTCTGAGATGCGCTGCACGTCCCATGTGACGTAGCACAGCGAGAAGGTATTGACCGTGCCGGTATCCCGGAGTGGCACGAGCTGATCGATCGGCCGGTAGCACCACTCACACACGCTGCGCGGTGGGATGATGGTCTTGCGGCAGGTAGGGCAGTATGCGCCGGTGAGCACACCCCGCTTCAGCCCTGCCATGTACGCGCCAATGCCTGCTCCCGTATCCCAGGCGAAATCGGCGTGCATCTCGTCGAAATTGTGGAGCACCTTGCCCTGGGCGAAATCGGCTTCACTCAACGATGTCCCGGGGAAATGCTTGATCTTGGCTGTCATAAGAGCTCCTTTTTACCACAGAGATCACAGAGTGCACTGAGAAGAGAAAATGTATAAATCTCGGTGTTCTCTGTGTTCTCGGTGGTGAATCTACTTTCCCATAACGACCACAGTGCCGACCTGCATCAGGTCGCCCCAGGCCTGGGCAATGCCGCGCCGCGGCTGCCCGGGTACCTGGCGTCCACCGGCCTCCCCGCGCAGCTGCCAGAACAGCTCGGCGATCTTCATCAGCCCGGCGGCGGCAATCGGATTGCCCACCCCCAACAGCCCGCCAGATGGGCAGATGGGCAGGTCGCCATCGCGAGCGGCAGTGCCATCGATATACAGCTGCGGAGCCTGGCCGCGCTCGGCGAGCTGCAGACCCTCCAGGTGGTGCAGGGCTTTATAGTCGAATGGGTCATACGGCTCAGCAATGTGGATTTGTTTGCGCGGCTCGGTAATGCCCGCCATCTCGTAGGCCATGCGGGCTGCCACTTCTACATAACGGGGGTAAGCCAGGTCACGGTTGGTCCAGTAGGCGGTGTCCAGCGTCCAGCCGACGCCTTCGATCCATATGGGCTTGTCCGTGATGCGCCGGGCGACGTGCTCGGCTGCCATGATGATCGCCACTGCGCCGTCGCTGACCGGGCTGACATCGTAGCGCTGCACGGGCCAGGCAAGCACCTCCGAATCCAGCACATCCTGGACGGTGATGTTTGCGTCACCCAGCAAGGCGCAGGGATGTTCTGCGGCGTTGCGCTTATGCTGCACGGAGACGCGGGCGATATCTTCCTTGGAGATACCGTAGGTGGTCATATAACGGTTCATCTCCAGGGCAAAGATCCACAGCAGGTTGGGCTTGAGCGGGCGCTCGGTGGTGTGGTCGAAGATGGTCAGGAAAGCCGCCTGCGCATGCGGGTAGTAGCTGGACATCTTCTCCTCCGCTACGACCAGGACCACATCGCACAGCCCGGACGCCACGTGATACCAGCCCTGGATGGGCATGAACACCCCCGTGCCGCCGCCGACATAGGAGCGCATGTAGGGCTTATTCCAGGCGCCGGCCCCGTCGCTCAAGTATTCTCCATTCATGTGTACGCCATCGAACGAATCCGGCGCGGTGCCCAGGCACACGGCGTCGATATCATCCATGCTCAGCTCGCAAGAATCCAGCGCCATGCGCGACGCCTGCCAGGAAAGCTCTTTGCCGGTCTCCAGGGAACGCCGCACGAACTTGGTCATCCCCGCACCCACCACTGCTACTTTTCGCATTCCCATATCATTCCTCCTTGTCAAGAATTCACCGCTGAGAACGCAGGGTCCGCTGAGTCTATCGGAATCTTACTTGTGGGTATAGCCATTGCGACTGCCATCTGGAAAATGATTGACGAGCCGCACGATTCCTTCTTTCCGCAGAGTGACATTGAAGTTAATCAGACGAACTGCTTTGCTTTCATCGCTATCGCCTGTCTCGGATATCATCTAGCCAGTGACTCCCATATATCAGTAAGATCTCTGCGCTCTTTGCGTTCTCTGCGGTGCAAATTCTAATTTGCCAAAATCATCACGGCCCCGCTCGTGGTTGGGACGCCGCGCCAGGATTGCACCAACCCGACTTCCACGTCCTCGATCTGTCGTGGTCCGGCTTCGCCGCGCAACTGCAGCACGGCCTCCAGGGCGCGGGCCAGGCCCGTGGCATCCAGCAGGTGACCGATCCCCAGGCTTCCGCCCGAGACGTTAACCGGGAAGTCTCCGTCCGGTAAAGTCAGCCCTTCGATAGTCAGCTCGCCCGCCTCACCCGAGCGGAAGATCCTCATCGCCTCCAGCGACTGCAGCTCTTTATAGGCGTACGTATCGTCCACCTCGGCGAAATCCAGCGCCTGGAGGGGGCTGTGGATGCCTGCTTGCTGGTAAGCCATCGAGGCGGCTTTCTGGATATAGGGCAAGGTGCCCCAATCCCGGCTCTCCAGGGAGGCTGCTCCGTTGCACCAACCGACGCCCAGGATCCAAATTGGCCGGTCGCTGAGGGCAGTGGCGCGCTCCTCGGATGCCAACACCATCACTACAGCGCCATCCACTTCATCGGAAGCCTCGTGGACACCCAGCGGCAGCGATAGCGGCGGACCGGCTAGCACATCCTCGATCTCCAAATCGGCGGCATAGGATGCCAGCGGATTTTTCAGGGCGTTGAAGCGGTTCTTAACCACCACTGCAGCGCACTGCTCCCGGTTGGTGCCGCTTTCGTATAGGAAGCGCTGCATCTCCAGCCCGGCGACGAAGTGGGTGTTCAGGCGCAGGGAGCGGTTGAGCACCGGATCCTGGGCATAGGCGCTTATGCCTGCCAGGCTGAGAATGTTGGAAGCCTTGCTGTGGCCTTCCACCGCAACCAGGTCGAACTGCCCGGTGCGGATCAGCATCGCGGCAGTCGCCAGGCCATGCAGCCCGTCGCCGGTGATGGTATGCATTGGCTTGAGCGCCGCTCCCAGCTGGTCGACCGTATATTCGTCGAAGATGCTGGTGCCTTCGTGGAAATCCTCCGCCACGGTGACAAAACTCTGCAAGTCGCGACGTGGGTCGACCCCGGCATCGCTGTAGGCGCGCAGGGCTGCTTCGTAGATCATCTCTTTATAGGACTGCTCGGGGGTGGAGGGCCGGAAGCCCGCCCAGCCTATGCCGATAATGGCTGCTCGATCGCTCATACATGACCTCCTCACTCCAATCTGTGGCACCGCGGCGAAACCACGGTGTACTCTTGATTATTGCCTATCGCTTGACTTCGATCAGCTTCACCGTGGAGAATTTCTTATCTGGTTGGCTCCTTTTTTGTACCAGACTACGGATGGGTTTCTATCTCAGGCAGCCGGTTCGGGGCTTTGCCACGTCCCGCCAGAGCTGCCAGCCCGATGCTCAGGAAATACAGCACGACCATGGGCGCCATGACCAGGCCCATACTGATCGGGTCGATGGTGGGTGTGATGGCTGCTGCTGCAACAGCGATGATCACCATTGCCAGGCGCCACTGGTTTGCCAGTAATCTGGCATTCACTATCCCCATGCTTGCCAGCACATAGATCACCAGGGGAAATTCGAAGATAATACCGATCCAAAATAAAAGGCTGGTGATAAAACCGATGTACGTTGATGGCCGCGGAATGGTCGGGATGTTCATGAAGTTGAGCAAGAAGGGGATGGCGGTTGGCAGCATAAATCGGTAAGCAAACGCCATGCCCCCAACGAAGAATACGACGACCAGTGGGATGGCGACCAGGCCGAAGATACGCTCGCGCTTATGCAGGCCGGGAGCGGCGAACAGCCACAGCTCCAGGGTGATGTAGGGCAGCGCCAGGGCAAAGCCTGAGAGCAGCGAAACGCGCATGAACACGCTCAACGGCTCGGTGACGTCTATGGCTTGCAGGCTTTGTATGCCCCCGATGGGTTGCGCTAGAAGATCGATGATCTGGGTGGCAAAGCTGAAGGAGAAGGAGGTGGTGATGATCAGGAATATTGCTGCGCGCAGCAGGTGTTTCCGCAGTGCATCCAGGTGTTCCAGCAGACCGCTGGGATTTTCCATCGTCTTGGCGAAGGTATCCGGGAGCGGCTCGTCTTCAGGCTCTTCATTGATGAAATCCCGCACCCGTCTGGCTGTGCTGCTCAACCAGCGGGCGATCGTGCGCAGCACCCAGGCGATGGCGCGGAATGGGGTGGTGACCAACTGCCAGAGGGCAGACAGCAAATTTCGCATAGATTAAGCCTGGTGATCGCCTTTCTGCTCGCCATTTGGAGCAGGTTCTTCATGTTCCACGGCTGTACCGGCACCGGGCGGCGCCTCTTCGGGCAGCTGCGCGGCGGCATGCGTTGTATCTACCGGGGCCGGTTCCGCAGTGTTGGTAGGTGACATTGAGCCCGCGGCACCATCCGGCGGATTTGCCCCCGGTCCGCTGTCTTTGCCAGCCGGTGCGCCCGATTCTGCAGGCGCGGGTTTATCCTCAGGCGGCGTCGTCCAGGGAGATAGATCTTCATTCACGGACTGCTTCAAGCTCCTGTTGATCTCGTCGATTTTTGGCTGCACGTTCAATTCGCTGATCTTGGGGAGCTGTTTATCGATATCTTCGAGGTTCGCCTCGCGCATCAAGCGGTTGGGCAGATTGCGCATCTCTCTGGATGCCTGGGTGACCACCCGCCAGGTGTCCGAGCTCACAATCGTTTTCAAGGCGCGCCCGAGAGAGCGCCCAGCCTTGACCATGTCTTTAGGTCCGAGCACGATCAGTGCGATCAGCACGATAAAAAGCAGTTCAAGAGGACCGATGCCTAAAATATCCATGCGGGGGCGAGCTTACTCCAGAAATTTGTGCAGCGATTGTTGGATCTCGTTTTGGTGGTTTGCCAGGCTGCCCAGCACCCCATTGACAAAGCGAGGCGTGCTTTCTGAGCCATACACCTTTGCCAGCTCGACAGCCTCGTTGATGGCAACCTTCAAAGGTGTCTTCTTATACACAGCAAATTCCCACAACGCGATGCGGATAATGTTGCGATCGATGGAGGCCACCTGGTCGAGCGGCCATTCCGGCGCGTGTTTGCTTATGAACACATCCATTGCGGTAGTGAGGGGCAGCACACCGAATATGATCTCGTGTGCGAACAGCGCCAGGTTTTCATCCAGCTCGCTGTCAGCAATGCGCTGCTCCCATACCTCTCCGGGCTGGTGACCCGTCATCTCGATTTCGTAAAGTGCCTGCAGAGCTGCACTGCGCGCTCTGGTGCGGGGTTTCATGAAGGTTTACACCTCTTCGTTTTCCGGGTAGTCGATATCTTCTATATGGATGTTGATCCTTCCAATTTGCATCCCCACCATCTCAGAAAACGCCCTTCCGACATCGTTCTGTATGTTGCGGCTTACATCGCGGATATTGACATCGTGGTTCAAGATGACATAGATATCTGCAAACACGGTGTCGTCTTCGAGCTCGATACGCACTCCTTCCCCGTAGCCGCGCTTAAATAGGCGGTTCACACCGGCCTTCACGGGGCTCAGGCGGCTGACACCATCCACCTGCAGGGTAGTCAGCCGGGCGATAGTCAGCAGCACATCCGGAGAAACGGTGATCTTCTCATTCGCATCCATGCCATCTCCATTTCGATTCGCTCATCGATTCATCCTGTCATTAATCTTACATCATCATCATGCCGCCGTCCACACTCAGCACCTGCCCGGTGATATAGCCGGCTTCATCGGATGCGAAGAACGCCACGGCGTAAGCGATCTCCTCCGGCTTGCCCATGCGCCCCAATGGAGTGATCTTGAGCATCGATTCTTTCAGGTCTTCTGGCAGGTCGATGGTCAGAGCGGTCGGCACGAAACCGGGCGCCACCGCGTTGACGGTGATCTGCCTGGAGGCCACCTCACGCGCCAGCGCTTTGGTGAAGCCGATCAACCCGGCTTTGGAGGCTGAATAGTTGGTCTGCCCGGCTTGCCCTGCCAGCCCGGAGACGGAGGAGATATTGACGATTCGCCCGTAGCGCTGTTTCATCATGGGGCGGATCACGGCTTTCGAGCAGTTCCAGGCGCCTTTCAGGTTGATATCAATCACAGCATCCCAATCGGCTTCATCCATGCGCATGATCAGGTTATCGCGGGTGACGCCAGCGTTGTTGACCAGGATATCCACCTTGCCGAAGTGCTCGATGGCTTTCTCGACCATCTCCCTGGCGCTCTCCGTGCTGGAGACGTCCACTGGCACGGCGAATGTGCGCCTGCCGCTGCTTTTGGCGAGCTCTTGTGCGGTGACCTCAGCCTGCTCCAGCAGGCGATCGGCGATGACGATATCCGCTCCCAGGTTAGCCAGCTGCTCGGCAATCGCCCTACCGATGCCGCGCGCTCCTCCGGTGACCAACGCTACTTTGCCTTCCAGACTCATTTTGGTTTCCTCCATTGGGGTGTGAATTTGGCGAATTCCGGTTGATTATACCGCGAAAGAGGGGCGCGCCCATCGGGACGGTTTAAAGGGTAGTGTATCTAATGTTCAGGAATTTTATGCAAAACCAGACCAGCCAGGTTGTCATTTCGAACGCAGTGAGAAATCCCTGTGGCGATAGTTGCCTTTTCCATGCCTGCAGGGTTACAAAGAACAAGGGGTCAGGGATTCCTCGACCCTGCAAAGGCCTGTCCTGAACGCAGTGAAGGAGCGCAGGATCTCGGAATGACATGCGTGTGCCGGAAAGAGCGTTTGGAATTTCCTGAAAGAAGGACACACTTCCGTTTAAAGATGCCACCGCAGAATTCGCAGAGCGCACAGAGAGAGCGGAACATCTCCGTTCGCTCCATTGCTCTCAGGTGAAGCAAACGCAGTGAGTTCACCTTGACATCTATTTGTCGAGAGAATTCCGATCA
>Ga0105095_10000204_pt1 | contig 26685 bp, 20 predicted proteins | sample PPLLak2March2015_2_FD_79180 | JGI IMG/M metagenome (GOLD analysis project Ga0105095, IMG submission 79180) | Freshwater sediment microbial communities from Prairie Pothole Lake near Jamestown, North Dakota, USA - PPLs Lake P8 Core (3) Depth... | ecosystem: Environmental > Aquatic > Freshwater >...
CTTTTCATATTTTCAGAGATTATTAATTTACTAAAATCTAATTACGATGGCAAAGTTTGAAGTTTATCAGAGTGGCACCAAAAATGAATTCCGCTTCCGCCTCAAAGCCGACAATGGTCAGACTATCCTTAGCAGCGAAGGCTACGCCAGCAAAGCATCGTGCCTTAATGGAATCGAATCAGTCAGGAAAAACGCAGCTGATCCCAAAAGGTTTACAAAGACCAAAACTCCGACCAATATGTTCCGGTTTGCAATTAGTGCTGCCAATAGCCAGATTATTGGTACAAGCCAGAATTACAAAAGTGAAAGCGGACGCGATAACGGGGTCGAATCTGTAAAAAGGAATGCTCCGAAGGCAGAAATCAAAGAGGTTGCAAAGTAACCTTTTTTCCTACTAACTTCAGCGCATTCATTGCGCCGGTTAAGGCTAAAATCACTATAGTAAATGACGAGGACCTCTCTGAAATAACTAAACCCTGACTAGATGAAAATTTTAAACGAATTCAAAAAATTCGCCATGAAAGGTAATATGGTCGATATGGCCGTAGGTATCATCATTGGCGTAGCCTTCGGCAAGATAGTGACATCGATCGTTAATGACATCCTGATGCCCCCTATCGGATTGCTGCTCGGAGGTGTCAACTTTACCGATCTCAAAGTCGAAATGAGAGCTGCTACCGAAACCACTCCTGCAGTGACCTGGAACTATGGAAGCTTCATACAGACCACCATCGATTTCCTGATAGTGGCATTTGTCATCTTCATGCTTATCAAGGTAATTAATGCAACCAGGAAGAAAGAAGAAGCCCCTCCTGCGCCGCCGCCTGCTCCCACCAGGGATCAGGTCCTCCTCGAAGAGATCCGTGATCTGTTAAAGAAATAACCAGCTTTCAACGAGCGATCTGAAAGAGCCATGAGAATAAAAAAATTCCTCCTGCCATGTCTTGTCATGCTCTTATTATGTTTTGATATTTCTTATGCATACAATCAGACTCCGACATCAGGTCTCACTATTTGGTTTACCCGACCCGCGGAATCATGGAATGAAGCACTTCCGGTGGGTAACGGACGGCTCGGAGCTATGGTTTTCGGAGGGGTTGAACAGGAACGGTTCCAGTTGAATGAGGAATCGGTATGGACAGGTCAGCCACGATGGGATGCAAATCCCAACGCCCTGAAAACCCTCCCTCAGGTGCGAAAGCTGCTCTTTGAGGGAAAATACAAGGAGGCAGAAAAGCTTGCACAGGCAAATATCATGGGCACTGTCAGGCGTGATGAAAAATCAAGTTACCAGACCCTCGGCGACCTCACTCTCGATTTCGGGCCGGCAAAGGGTGTCACAGGTTACCGGCGTGAACTTAATATGGAAGAAGCTGTCGCAAGAGTTACATATACGGCAAATCAGGTCTGCTTTACCCGTGAAATCCTTTCAAGCGAACCCGACCAGGCACTTGTAATAAGGCTTACGGCCGACAAACCGGGATCCCTGACATTTACGGCAAGGCTTTCACGGCCGGGGAATAACGCAACTATCACCGCCCGCGACAATCTGATTGTAATGAACGAACATACCGGTAACGGAACAGGAGTGATCCTCGAAACCCGGTTGAGACTGATTAGGGAAGGTGGAACCCTTTCATCGGGTGGTGACAGCATCAGAACAGAAGGTGCAAATTCAGTTACAATATTTCTGACCGCTGCAACAAACTACTCGGGGGAAGATCCATCGGTGATCTCAGCCGGAAGGATGGAATCAGTTGCAAAACGTACCTATCAGGCAATCAAAAGTGATCACATTGCTGATTATCAGTCGCTTTTCAAACGGGTCTCAATAGATTTGGGCTCCGGCGACGGAAATTACTTCACCACCGATGCAAGGCTGACAGCTATGGAGAATGGTTATGTCGATACCGACCTGATTGAACTTTACTATCAGTTTGGAAGATATCTGCTGATCAGCAGTTCCCGTACAGGAGACCTGCCAGCAAACCTGCAGGGGATCTGGGCCGACGGATTGCAGCCACCCTGGAGTGCCGATTACCATATAAATATCAATATCCAGATGAATTACTGGCCATCGGAGATAACCAACCTGGGAGAGCTCCAATTGCCTTTTGTTGATTTCATTGACGCTATGCGGCCGAATGCCCGGCGAACCGCAAAAGAGGTATACGGTCTGAATGGAATCGTGGCGCATTACACAACCGATGTCTGGCACTATACAGAACCCCTGGGCGCCCTGGTCTATGGTATGTGGCCCATGGGATTAGCCTGGAGTTGCCAGAATATCTGGGATCATTTCCAGTTTGGAGGAGATATGGAATACCTGAGAAACAAAGCTTACCCGATAATGAAGGAAGCTGCAGAATTTTGTACCGGATGGCTGGTGGTCAATCCGAAAACAGGTTATCTGGTTTCCGGACCATCAATATCCCCGGAAAACAGGTTCACCATTCCCGGAGGCGGCGGTGATGCAAGTATGGTGATGGGCCCCACGATGGACCATATGATAATCCGCGATCTTTTACAGAATACGATAAAAGCGGGTGCTATTCTGGATGTCGATAAACCATTTCAAAGAAAAATGGAGAAAACCCTCGAAAAGCTTACACCTGTTCAGATCGGCAAAGATGGTCGTATAATGGAATGGTCAGAGGAGTTCAGTGAGCCGGAGCCGGGCCATCGCCATGTTTCACATCTGTACGGTCTTCATCCGGGCGACCAGATTACTGCCCGGAAGAATCCCGAATTACTTGAAGCTGCACGCAAAACTATTGACTACCGGCTCGCTAATGGCGGTGGACATACCGGTTGGAGTCGTGCATGGATCATTAACTTTTTTGCCCGGTTGAAGGATGGGGAAAAAGCATACGAAAATGTCCTTGCACTATTGAGAAAATCAACGCTGATCAACCTGTTCGATAACCACCCTCCGTTCCAGATCGATGGAAATTTCGGAGGTACCGCCGGGATAACTGAAATGCTCCTTCAAAGTCATGCCGGTGAAGTAGAACTGTTGCCGGCGCTGCCCTCTGACTGGCAGAAGGGATTTGTTCACGGATTAATGGCACGGGGAGGTTTTGAAGTGGACATCGACTGGGAAAACGGCAGGCTGAAGCAGGCCAAAATCAATTCTAAACTCGGAAATCCTCTCAGGGTGAGCTGTCAGGGGAAAATGATCAATTTGCAAACCACTGAAAAGGGAAAATCATACATATTCACTGAAGGATCAACAGCCCTGGTCAGCCAACCTTAGAGGCTCCAGCCCACTGGCCGGGCTTTAGCTAAAGCTTATTGACCCTTTTATAATCCTCATCAATAATCATGAAAAGAACTATTTTGCTTCTCCTTGCACTCATGCTCCTGCATTCCTGTACCCCGGATAACTTATCCGATCTGACCCCTTTACAGCTCCGGTGCAATAATCTTGAAAACCCGGCCGGAACAGGAAAGGATCCGGTTTTTAACTGGATTATACCGTCCTCTGTCAATGGAGCCGCACAATCTGCTTACCAGATCATTATTGATGCTGATACAAGGAACCTGCGGCAGGAAGATGATTGTCTCATGAATACCGGAAAAATTCGCTCTTCCCGGACCTCATGGATCTCCCTGCCTGACGCGGGACTGGAACCCTGCACAAAGTATTTCTGGAAAGTGCGGATCTGGGACAGCAATGATAATCCGTCAGGATGGAGTGAAACAGCTTTTTTTATTACCGGGCTTTTTGGTGCAAACGATTGGGAGGGAGCCCGATGGATAGGTTACGAAGATATCCCCGACTCCCTTCTGCTCGTCCCGGGTGTACACGGAAACGGGGATAACCTGGGAGAGGTCGCCGTAAAAAGGACCATTATCCCTTATTTCCGTAAAGAATTCGTTACAGAAAAGGAGATATCCCAGGCATTTCTATTTGTTAGCGGCCTTGGCCACTACGAAATTTACCTGAACGGGAACAGGATCGGCAACCGTTTTCTTTCACCCGGCTGGACAAATTATCATAAGACCTGCTTTTATAACACTTTCGATGTCACTGAAGAACTTAACCGGGGGAAAAATGCTTTAGGGGCTATCGCCGGGAACGGTTTCTACAACATCAACAGGGAAAGATACAGAAAGCTTGTAATTGCGTACGGCGCTCCTAAAGTTATAATAAAGCTTGTAATTAAATACAATGATGGTTCGGCAGAGTCAATTATTTCTGATGAAACCTGGAAATCCTGCCCTTCCCCGATAACATTTACAAGCATATATGGAGGTGAGGATTATGATGCCATGCTTGAACAGGAGGGCTGGAATCTTTCGGATTTTGACGATACCGGATGGAGGCCTGCACTGGTTGTTAAAGAGCCCGGAGGTACCCTGCAGCCTGAACTGGATTACCCCTTGCAGGTGATGCAAGTCTTTGAACCTGCAAAGCTGGTAAGGAAGAACGACAGCCTTTTTGTTTATGACTTTGAGCAAAATGCATCGGGAATAATAAGGCTGAAGGTTACCGGGAAAAAGGGACGGACAATCCGTATTATCCCCGGGGAGCTGGTTGATGATGATTCGCTTGTAACTCAGCGTGCTTCGGGAACACCATATTATTTTTCATACACGCTTAAGGGGGATAATGAAGAGACCTGGATACCGAAATTTACATTCTATGGATTCAGGTTTGCCCAGGTAGAGGGTGCGGTACCTTCAGGCAGGGCAAATCCCGGGAACCTGCCTGAGATTTCCGGACTGGAGATGCTGCATACCCGGAATTCATCACCGGTTGCAGGCAGCTTCAGGTGCTCAAACGAACTCTTTAATTCGGTCTATGAACTGATTAACTGGTCGGTAAAGAGCAACCTTGCCAGCGTTGCTACCGACTGCCCTCACCGTGAAAAACTCGGCTGGCTTGAGCAGACCCATCTAATGGGGAATTCGATTAAATATCTTTACGATATCAGGAATCTTTACGACAAGGCAATTGACGACATGATAGAAGCACAGCTCGATAACGGCCTCGTACCCGATATCGCCCCCGAATATGTTCCGTTCAACGGTGGATTCCGCGATTCACCGGAATGGAGCAGTGCCTGTGTAATTCTCCCCTGGGATATGTATGAATGGTATGGTGACCTCAATGCCATAAAAAAAGCCTACCCAATGATGAAAAAATATCTGGGTTACCTGGAGAAAATGGCTGTGGGTAATATTCTCTCCCACGGCCTCGGCGACTGGTATGATCTCGGTCCGGCGTTTCCCGGAGAGGCTCAGCTCACTCCAAAAGCGGTTACAGCTACATCAATATTTTTCTATGATGCAAAATTGCTTTCTGATATGGCAGCCCTTATCGGTGAAAATGAGGACGCAGGTTACTACAGGGATCTGTCAGAGAAGATCAGAAAATCTTTCAATGACAGGTTTTTTGATCCCGCCACGAATGTGTATTCAACCGGCAGCCAGACCGCTTTTTCAATGCCCCTTTTTTTCGGAATGGTTGACGAGCCGGTAAAAAATGATGTAGTTGCCAACCTGGTGAGATCGATCAATGAAAATAACAAGGCACTCACTGCCGGTGATATCGGTTACCGTTACCTTTTGAGAGTTCTTGAAAGTGAAGGTCATTCTCAGCTTATCTTTGAAATGAATTCACGGACTGATGTCCCCGGCTACGGTTACCAGCTTTTAAAAGGTGCAACATCATTAACAGAATCATGGGCAGGACTGAGGGACGTATCCAATAATCACATGATGCTCGGTCATTTGATGGAGTGGTTCTTCAGTGGCCTGGGAGGGATCCGGCAGATGCCGGGTTCCATGGCATATGATACTATCCTGATCGCTCCCGAACTGGCAGGAGATATAAGCTGGGCCGAAACATCATATCAGTCTGTGCATGGATTGATATCCACTTCCTGGAAGATAAAGGACAATGTGTTCTCCCTTCAGGTCAGCATACCATCAAACTGCAGAGCGAATGTAAGAATGCCCCAGGCTGATCCTGAGAAAATTACATTGAACAATATCCCTGTCAGATCCTCTGAATTTGCAAAATTGACGGAGTCTCACGGGAGCAGCACTCTTGTTGAAATCGGTCCGGGAGAATATTCCTTTGAATGCCGGCTTTAAAAAAACTGACTTGTGAAATACAAAATTACATTTTTCCCTGCCATCGTAATGATGGCTACCCTTATATCAGTGCAAATCCCGGCGGGATACACTCTCGATGTTGAAATAACCAGCCTGCGGAATAACACCGGATTTATTATGTTGCAGGTTCTTAATGAAAGCCAGGTTCCGGTGGAACAGGAAAAAGGCGTAATTCAGGATTTTAAATATATTGTTAAAATCGTAAACCTGCCACCAGGGAAATATGCCTTACGCTATTTTCATGATAAAAATATGAATGGTAATCTTGATACAAATAAAATGGGCATTCCTACCGAAGGATATGGTTTTTCAAATAATGCATACGGTTTGTTCGGACCTAAACCTTTTAAGGAATGGCTTTTTGATTTTAATGAAAACAAGAAGCTTTCCCTGAAAATTAAATACTGATCAATTTCAACCTGGCGATCACAACCTCTGAAAAATTGATAAGAAATTCAATTTATTAGACATATCTAACTATATTTACCTCTGCTGAAACTTAATCATGGTTCAGTTTTTGAAACATGGATTACCAGCGAAAAAAGACAGCAAATCACAAAATATGCCAAATCTGAAAGAAGCGATCAGGTATTTGTCAGACCTTATCGAGAAAATCCTTTCCGAAACAATTGATCTGTCTGATTTTGATGATCTGACCCGGCAACAGTTACGTTATCTTCAGGTAATTGTTAAACTTAAGAACCCAACCCTCACTGAACTGGCGAGGGAGCTTGGCCTTACCAGGCCAACAGTTTCGGTACTGGTTGATAAACTTTCTGAAAAAGGTTATGTACAAAGGGTTCACTCCGATGAAGACAGAAGGGTAATGCATTTGCATGTCGAATATAAGGGGAAGAAGATCCAAACCTTGCGCGAAACAGCTCACCAGAGACTGGCTGAGAAGATAAGCGCGGGACTAAGTGAAACGGAGACTGCAACCTTGACGAAGCTGTTGAAGAAAATTGTCAGTCGCGATAGCGGAAAGGTGAATATAGAGGACCTAAGATAGAAAGGTAATAGCTTGATATGGAAGAAAGTATCGTTTCGGTTAAGCTACAACCTTCAACAAAAGAAGGTAAAAAAATTCTCGGATTTAACAGGAATATATTCTTCACGGGTTTGACCAGTTTCCTGGCCGATACTTCAGTTAAGATGGTATACTCGGTCATGCCCATGTTCCTCATGTCGATAGGCGCTTCAAAAACCAGTCTCTCGTTGATCGAAGGCATAGCGGAGAGCACTGCTTCCATTATTAAAGCCTTCTCGGGTTTCTGGAGTGACAGGATTGGAAAGAACAAACCATTTTTACTTATCGGATATAGCCTTTCAGCAACTGTAATGCCCCTTTACACATTTGTGGTTACCCCGTTACAGGTCCTGACTCTCAGATTCATCGAAAGATTTGGGAAAGGCATAAGGACAGCTCCCCGCGACAGCCTGATTGCCGGATCAATTGCTAATGGCGAGTCGGGCAGAAGCTTCGGCCTTCAAAAAGCTATGGACAACAGCGGTGCAATAGCGGGCCCCCTGCTTGCATTTTTAATCTTGTCTTCTCTTCCGGGCAGTTACAGGTTGATATTCATCCTTGCAGGCATCCCGGCAATTCTGGCTATTTTCGTTATATTATTCGGAATAAGGGAGGCTAAAAAGAAACGTGAAAGCTTGTTGTTACGGTTCCGGGTTAAGGATTTCCCTGCCCGCTATTATTTCTTTCTGGGCATTGTTTTCGTATTTACACTTGGTAATTCTACTGACGCTTTATTATTGGTCAAAGCCAACGAGGTTGGTGTTAAGGTTGCACTTATACCGCTTGTTTATCTTATCACAAATCTCGTTTCAGTGCTTGCATCGATACCGCTTGGGACATTGTCGGACAGGATCGGAAAGGAAAAGCTGCTTATTACGGGTTACCTTATTTACGCAGTCGTTTATTTTGGATTCGGCATCTCCTCGGGTATAAAAGCAATTGTTGCCCTTTTCGCACTTTACGGTCTCTATTCAGCTGCTACCGACGGTATACAGAAAGCCTTCATATCCGATCTTACCGACAGTAATAAAAAAGGCACGGGACTGGGGATCTACAATGCCCTTCTGGGAATTACCCTTCTGCCTGCAAGCCTGATCGCAGGGCTGTTGTATGATAATGTGAATTCGGCCGTCCCTTTTTATTTTGGTGCATCAACCGCTTTTATCTCATCTGTCATGATGCTGATATTCTTTTTCAAATGGAGGGGTGAAAAAAGCAGATTGAGCTCAGCTAAAGGCCGGTAAAGGAAGTAACAGGTTGTAGTGCGATATTAATAAGTCAATCTTTTATAATTAGCTATGTCTGACTATATTTGAATCAAATTTCGAAATCCGGTTCTTCCTGATATCAACGATTCTATTCAAATAGTATGTAATGACACATATTTACAACCAGGGGATCAGTGATGTTATTGCTGACCTCAAAACTTCAGGAACCACAGGTTTAAACGGTGATGAGGTTAAGCGAAGGCTTGAGGAACTTGGCTTTAATGAGCTTGAGTCAAAAAGCATGAAGAGCTTCCTGCGGATATTCTTTGAACAGTTCAGGAGCTTCATGATCATAATTCTGCTTATTGCAGCGGTAGTTTCGGGTGTTGTAGGTGTGATGGAAGGGGAGGGATTGCTTGATACATTTGTAATTCTCGGCATTTTGATACTGAATGCATTCGTCGGAGCTTTCCAGGAACGTAAAGCCGAATCGTCGCTGGAGGCACTTAAGAACCTTGCCGCACCACTTACAAAAGTGATGCGCGATGGCGCAATAAAAGAGGTCCTTACACGTGAACTTGTCCCCGGTGATATAGTAATTCTTGAAACCGGAGCGGTAATCCCTGCCGATCTGAGACTGAACGAAGCAATCAATCTGAAGATTCAGGAATCGTCATTGACGGGAGAGTCGGTTCCTGTTGACAAAATAACTGACGCTCTCCAGGGTGAGGATATAGCCCTGGGAGACAGGATAAACATGGCCTTCTCCACCGGTATGGTAACCTACGGAAGAGGCCGCGGAATAGTCGTCTCGACAGGAATGAAGACTGAAGTCGGGAAAATTGCCAACATGCTGCAGGAGACGTCAGATACGGAAACCCCTATGAGCAGGCGTCTTGAGCAGCTCGGAAAAGTGCTGGGGATAGCCGCCCTGATCATATGTGCAGTAATATTTATTGTAGGTGTGCTTTACGGTAACTCTGTATTAAGCATGTTCATGACTGCTGTCAGTCTTGCAGTAGCCGCTATTCCTGAAGGCCTCCCCGCTGTTTCAACAGTGGTGCTGGCGATAGGGGTGCAGCGACTGGTCAAAAGGAATGCAATCATCCGTACTCTTCCATCGGTCGAAACACTGGGAAGCGCAACAGTGATCTGCTCCGACAAAACCGGAACTCTTACCCAGAACAAAATGACCGTGGTCGAAGCCTACGTTAACCATAAGAGGGATGCAATAAACAGGGCAGCCCCCGCAACTGCATTGGATGAGGAAGAGAACAGACTGTTATCAATATCGGTGTTGTGCGCCGATGCCAGGCAAAGAGTAAATGAAGACGGTAAATTTGAATTTACCGGTGACCCCACCGAAACAGCACTTCTCGATTTCGGCATTCTTTACGGGATGTATAAGGAAGAAATTGATAAAAAATTCCCGAGGATCGCTGAGATCCCTTTTGATTCAGAAAGGAAGCGGATGACGACGGTCAACAGGATGTCCGAAAAAACTACCAGGATAAATGTAAAGGGAGGACTTGATGAAGTGTTGAGCGTTTGCGACAGGATAGTCATTCAGGGTGAGATACGTCCTATAACCACAGACGATACAGACCAGATCCACGCAGCAAATGAATCTATGGCCTCCTCGGCGCTTCGGATCCTGGCAATGGCCTATCGTGATCTTCCCGAAGCACCCCAGGATGTCCAAATTGGAGAACTTGAAAAAGAACTTGTATTTATAGGGCTCCTGGGCATGATCGATCCGGCAAGGCCGGAAGTGGTTGAAGCTGTTGCCCGATGCAATACTGCCGGGATTCGTGCGGTAATGATCACCGGCGATCATAAGATAACTGCGATGGCAATAGCCCGCGAGATCGGAATTTACAGCGAAGGCGACCTGGCTATAACGGGAGCTGACCTTGAAAAGATGAATGAGGAGGAATTTGCGGAAAATATATCAAAATATTCAGTATATGCCAGGGTGGCTCCCGAACATAAGGTCCGTATAGTCAAAGCCTGGCAGAAACATAATGAGGTTGTGGCAATGACCGGTGACGGAGTCAATGATGCCCCCGCCCTGAAACAGGCTGATATTGGTGCCGCGATGGGAATTGTCGGGACCGATGTTGCAAAGGGTGCCGCAGATATGATACTTACCGATGATAATTTTGCAACTATAGTGTCGGCAGTTGAAGAAGGCAGAAGGATCTACGACAATATCCTCAAGGCCATTCAGTTCCTCCTCTCAACAAACATTGGTGAAATATTCCTTATTCTTATCACATCAATTTTCAATCTCGGAACACCCCTCCTGCCCATCCATATTCTGTGGGTAAACCTGGTGACTGACAGCATGCCCGCACTTGCTTTAAGTGTTGACCCGGCCGAAAAGGATATCATGAGCAGAAAACCACGCAATTCGAAAAGAGGATTCATGACCAATGGAATGATCTGGCGGATCTTTTATCAGGGTATAATGCTCGGAGGGATCTCACTTGCTGCCTACCTGATAGGATATCACGACGGTGGAGTGAAACTTGGACAGACAATGGCTTTCGCCACTCTCATGTTTGTTCAGCTTATGCATGTGAGGAACCTGCATTCAATTACGAAATCATCACTGGCTATAAGCCCGTTCAGGAACAAACCGCTTATCGGTGCAATTTTCGCCTCTGCAGCCCTTGCTCTGATTGTACTGCTTGTCCCTCCCATACGTGATGCTTTCAGCCTGACGGTAATGGACAAAGAGCACTGGATTGGGATTGCACTTATGTCGTTGTTGCCGATAGTTATTGTTGATTTGTTTAAACTCTTCAGGATTAACGGCAAAGAATAGGAAAGAAAAATTAAATTTGCCCTTCGAAACTCAGGAAACATTTGTATTATTTTTCCGTCATTACGTAAGATTTTATTGTTCTAACCGAGACTTGTAATAAATGGCTGAAAACAAGACGGCAATTATAATCGGAGCTGGCATCGGAGGACTTGCAACCGCCCTTTACCTGGCACGCGATGGTTATTCGGTAAATGTGTTTGAAAAAAATTCCTCACCCGGCGGCCGCTGCAGCCAGGTGATCCGCGATGGCCACAGATTCGACCTTGGAGCAACCATGCTGTTAATGCCGGGGATCTACAGGTCGGTCTTTGATTCCCTGGGATTGGAATTTGGCAAAGACCTGCCTGTCGTTCAGCTGGAAGATCTCTACAGGATCTATTTTGACGACGGCAAGGTACTTTCCTTTTCTTCCGATAAAGACCGGATGAAAGGGCAGCTTGAGGAAATCGAACCCGGAAGCTTCGGAAAATCTGAAGAATATGTCTCAAAGGGATACTCAATTTACGAGCTTTCACTTAAAAAGCTGATTAACCGCAACTTCTACAATATCTTCCAGTTCTTTACACCGGCAAATATCCCGATGCTTTTTAAAATAAAAGCATTCACACCGCATTACAAATATACCCGGCAGTTTTTTAAGGATCCCCATCTGCTTATGGCATATACGTTCCAGAACATATACGTGGGACAAAGCCCGTTCACCTCCCCTGCCCTTTTCTCAATGGTACCCGCCGCCGAGCTGACTGAAGGATCATTCTTCCCTTCCGATGGAGGCATGTTCTCTGTCGTGAATACGCTTGCCGCAACGGCTGCCGCAAATGGCGTTAAGTTTCATTACGGCGAGCCTGTAAAAAAGATAATTGTACACAATAAGAGGGCGGAAGGAATTATCATTGACGACAATACGGAGGTAAAGGCTGACATTGTGGTTGCAAATGCCGATCTGCCCTATGTATACCGCGAACTGCTGCCCGACAGGAAAGCTGCTTCGCACATGGACATGCTGAAATATTCATGCTCCGCAATCTGCTACCACTGGGGACTTGACAAGGAATATCCCCAGCTCGGGCAACACAGCGTATTTTTATCCGATGGTTTCAGAAAAGGTCTCGACAGGATTTTTATTGACCAATCAGTCAGCGATAACCCCAGCTTTTATATACATGCACCTTCAAGAACCGATCCGTCAGCCGCACCTCCGGGTCAGGACACAATCTCGGTAATAGTTGCAGCCGGTCATCTTGACAAAAGACTCAGGCAGGATTGGCAACATCTTGAACGAACGACAAAAGATGCAGTGATAAGGAGGCTGAAAAAACTCGGGCTCGAAGATTTAGAGGAGCATATTAAGTTTGAGATATGCTATTCGCCGGAAGACTGGGAAGCCGCCTGTAATATTTCAAGAGGATCGGTTTTCGGGAGCCTTGGCCATAACATCTTTCAGATGGGATACTTTCGTCCGCATAACAGACATGATAAATACAAAAATCTTTATTTTGTTGGTGGAAGCACACACCCGGGAAACGGAATCCCGAATGTGCTGATTTCATCAAAACTGGTATCGGAAAGAATCTTAAAAGAGAACAGGACTTAAAATAATAAATAAGTTAAGTGTTAACAGATTCCCGGAATAAACAATTCATTGAGATTTTCAACTCAATAGACTTCAATAAGATTATTGATCATCCCAACATCCTTATCGCAGCCAATTTCTGGGATGAGGAGAGATACTGCGCCGCCAGAACATGCTACAAATTCATGCGCACTATCGACGATCTGATCGATAACTATAAAGCTGAAAACAAGCTGATACCAAAGGAAGAAAGAAAAGGCTTTGTAGCTGATGTCAACGATTGGCTCAGCATGATAATTGTTTCCGGAGACTGTAATCCCGGGAGGACTGAACTCATCCGGACCATTGAAAAATTCAGGATCCCCCTCTGGCCCCTGGAAGCCTTTGCAAAGTCAATGATTTACGATATCAACAATGACGGCTTCCCGACCCTTAATGTATTTATTGAATATTCCCGTGGCGCATCGGTGGCTCCCGCCTCAGTATTTGTACATCTCAGTGGCCTGACCCATCAGGACGGAACCTATGTTGAACCCTCCTTCGATGTTAAAGAGGCCGCTATACCCTGTGCCATGTTCAGTTATATCGTTCATATAATCCGTGACTTTCAAAAGGACCAATACAATAACCTGAACTATTTTGCCGATGACCTGCTTTTGAAACACGGTCTGACAAGACAACTGCTATATGATATTGCACATGGAGACCGGATAACAGCAGGCTTCCGCAACCTGATACGTGAATATTGCACACTTGCAGATGAGCACAGGATTAAAACCCTTGAGATCATCGATGAGATAACCCCCCTGATGGAGCCTCGCTACCAGTTGAGCCTAAGGATCATTTTTGACCTCTATCTTATGGTTTTTGAAAGAATTGACATTGAAAAAGGCAGCTTTACAACTGACGAACTCAACCCCACACCGGCCGAAACCCGTGAAAGGGTTTACAAAACAATAATGAAATTCCCCCACGGTTAATTTTATTTACAATTTACCGGACCGGATAGAAAAATAAATAACATTTGTTCGGTTTATTCTATTTATTACCATACATTATATATTTAACATTATTTAACATATTATAGTTAATTAAATGTAATACAATTAATTATAATATGTACTTATTGCTATATTGTTGTTTGAAAATATACTAATGTTCTTATATTTAAACCTTTTTACGAACATTTATTACTTTTTCTATGTTTATGTTTCAAATACAGTAACCAATTAAAATGTAATAATATGAAAAAGACAATGTTTATGTTCGGAATAGCAGTGATAACGGGATCATTGACTCTCGCTTCCTGCGAAAAAGAAAATGATGAGATGACTTCAGTTAGGGATATGACGATTACCCAGTACGCCTCAACTGATGAAAATTTTTCAATACTTGTACAGGCACTTTCAAAAGCTGATCTTGCAAATGTTCTCAACGGTGAAGGAAATTTTACCGTATTTGCCCCGACCAATGATGCTTTCAATCAATTGTTCAGTCAGCTTGGTGTAACGGGTATTGCCGATCTTTCAGCTGAAACCCTCACTCCAATACTTCTTTATCATGTTTTTGGAGAAGAGAAGAAATCAACAATGCTTTCAGAGGGCTATTACAATACTCTCAGTCCTGCCCAGGGCAATTTTGCCAGTATGAGAATAAGCCTGACCGGCGGAGTTAAAATCAACAGGGAAACCGCGGTTGTTGCAGCGGATGTTGATGTAAGGAATGGAGTAATTCATGCAATAGATAAAGTGCTGCTTCCACCGACAGTTGTTGATCAGGCGCTTTCGAACGAATCATTCAGCATCCTTGTCCAGGCAGTTGTAAAGGCTGATCTTGCCGGTACACTCAGCGGAAATGGCCCTTTTACTATATTCGCCCCGACAAATGCGGCTTTTGAGGCACTCTTCGCAACCCTTGGAATTTCAGGTATAAATGAGCTTACGGCAGAACAACTTGTTCCAATACTCACCTACCATGTTGTAGGCGGTAACATCAGGTCAAACCAGCTTTCTGAGGGTTCAGTTGCAACTCTTAACGGAAGTTTCAATGTTACCCTGAGTCCTTCACCGGCAATAAATTCCACATCTGATATCGTTGCTACCGATGTTCAGGCTACAAATGGAGTCATCCATGTGATAGATGAGGTCCTTTTGCCTTCCTGACTACCAGGTAAATTTTCATGGAAAAATCTGCGGCCTTTGGCTGCAGATTTTTTTTGTCCGATAATTGCGGCCATTTTCAGATTGAAAACTTTAATTTTAACACAAAGTAACCAATTCTCTATGGAACGATATACATTAAATGACCTTGAGCGGCTGACCGGTATTAAAGCTGACACTTTAAGAATGTGGGAACAGCGATACCATATTACAGCCCCTCACAGAACAGCGACCAAAAGAAAATGGTATACAGGTGACGATTTAAGGAAGCTTATAAATATATCGATCCTGAACAGAAACGGGGTGAAAATTTCAGAAATATCAGCAATGCCATTAAAGATATTGGAAGACAGGGCTGCTGATCTGGCAAAGGGGAATGGAGGTTCAAATGATCTGATTGCTTCCCTGATCATTGCCACTATGAATTATGATGAAGCCGCTGTTAATGAAATACTGCTGAGGTCAGTGATCACCAATGGGTTTCAGGAGACATTCTCGTCAGTTGTATTTCCTTTTCTGCGGAAAGTCGGAGTGATGTGGCATACAGGCACTGTAAATGTGGGCGCTGAACATTTTATATCAAATATTTTCCGCCGCAGGCTGATTGCTGCATTCGATAACCTGCCTCCTGTGATATCTGACAAAAGCAAAAGGATTCTTCTGTTCCTTCCCGAAAATGAGTATCACGAGCTGGGATTACTGTATTATGCGTTTATTGTCCGCAGCCTTGGTCACGCCGTACTCTACCTGGGACAATCCACACCCTTGAATGCGGTGATTGAGGTCAGCGAAACCTGGAAACCTGATATAATAATTACCGGTGCACTATCCGGAATGCCGGTAAATGATGGCGATGATTTTATAATGGAATTGATCCGTGCATTCCCCGGGAAAAAATTACTCTTTTCCGGTATCCTTGCCGAAATAGCCGGCAGGAAAGAACTCCCCGGGGTTTTCGCATGCAGGACAGAAAATGATTTAAAGCTGCTCATATTGTGATACACTAATGATCCGCAATCAGACTATAAATCGCCTTTTTATTCTCCATTTTTGAGGTAGTGACTGAAATATCTTAAGATTCGGTTATTGATTCAAATATAAGATATTGGAGCTTTATAATTTCTAAACCAATAAGCCGTTTAAAAATATTGGCATAAGTTTTGTCATAGATAGGTTGTAACAACGTTCTTCAAAAAAACAAAGTCATGAAACGATTCTTAATCACCTCGATTCTCGCAACGATAGTTGCAGCCGGGACCGCACTGATGGCCCAGGACTACCCCGATGAATATCTGGGTCTGCCTGGAGATAACCTGAATCTTTACGCCGTAATGAAACTGTTCCAGGAATCCGAAACCATTGAAGGTTTTGAGAGAACCCTGAACGACGAAAACTCAAGGATCAATAACCTTGACCTGAACGGCGACAATTACATCGATTACCTTAAGGTGGTTGATTATGTCGATGGCAGCGTACATACATTAGTATTGCAGGCAGTCCTCGACCGGAATGAAACACAGGATGTTGCAGTATTCACAGTTGAAAAGTTCCGCGACGGTTCCGTCCAGATACAGCTGATAGGTGATGAGACTTTGTACGGCAGGAACTACATAATAGAACCGATCTTTGACGAAACCCCGAATCCGGGTTACCTCGGTAGATCGAACAGGCAGAATACGACAGTGGTGAGAACCACAACCGTTCAGATTGCTGCCTGGCCGCTGGTAAGGTACATCTACATGCCAAACTATGTAGTATGGCACTCATCCTGGTACTGGGGCTATTACCCAACCTACTGGCATCCCTGGCGCCCGTACTACTGGCACTACTACTACGGATACCACTACAACTGGTACCCTCACTACTACAGTCACTACCGCCACTGGGACAACTACAGGTACGCCCGCTGGAACGACTTCTACTACAACCGTAACAGATCCTATTCAAGGAATGTAACCGCAAGAATAGACAGAGGTGAATACAGGACCACCTACTCAAGGCCGGATTCAAGAAGGGACGGAGAAGCGCTGTATGCGAAAGTTAATCCCGACAGACCTGCCAGGCAGGCAGTTTCTTCAAGCAACGTCAGCAATACCGGCAGCAGAAGGTCAGCAGCTACCCGGTCATCCTCTACCAGGCAGTCGGGCGAAAGTGTAACCTCCGGATCCCGCAGATCTTCCACAACTGTAACCAACAGGTCGCAGTCGGCAAATCCGTCAGGAACATCACGCAGGTCGTCCGGCGATGGAACTGTAAGTTCGGGAAGCAACTCCTCGATAAACCGCAGTAGCAGCACCAACCGTCAGTCCTCCACCAGCGCCGGGAATTCACGGAGGTCAAACAGCAGCGGCACGGTAACCAACTCCTCCTCAAAGCGGAGTACAAATACCAAACGTGAGACTTCCACGACCGGTACTGAAAGGACAAGGACAAACCCCTCTGAAGTACAGTCGACCAGTTCTGTCAGAAGGTCGCCGTCGGTTTCCGGGCAATCCACAACCAGATCATCATCCGGACAGTCGGCAAGCGCATCCAGGCAGCCTTCAGCTTCTACTTCTACTGCATCCAGAACAAGCTCAGGTTCACGCCCGGAACAATCGGCAAGCAGTGCACGCAGGTCCTCCTCCGGGTCCGCTCCGACCGCTTCAAGATCAACCTCGGTCCAGAGGTCTGAATCAGCACGCGCATCAAAGCCGGCCAGCTCAAGTTCAGGTTCCTCAGCCCGCAGGAGCAGCAGCAGCAGCGGAAACAGCAAGTCTGCAACGGCATCCAGGGAATCAGGTAAGTCTAAAGAATCACAAAGCAGTTCAACTTCCCGCCGGAAATAGATTCCGGGTTTTACTCATAGTCGCAAACCCCTTGCCACAAGGCAGGGGGTTTTTTATTAAAATAAAATACGTATTATAATATGTATTATAATACGTATTATAATACGTAGATATTCAGAGCATTAAGCTTAGAAAGCCGTTATCACCCCCACATTCACCTTGCCATACGATGGTCCCGTGAATTGCCGGGTATATTCTCCCACAACCCTCATATTGCGCCGGAGCAGATATCCGGCATGCAATGTCGCCGAAGAATAATCGAGGGGATCATAATCCGATTCCACCCAGTTGAAAAGTCCGGTCAGGTACCATTTGCTCATGTCACCTTTCGGTGCATAGATGATCTCCGCGAAAGCCCCTGAAGTCTCAACGTCTTCCATAACCTCTGAAGGAAAGCCATCAAGTATCACATCCGAATCAGTCCTCCTCACATACTGTGCGTTGAGAATGAATTTCTCATTAATATCAATCGTGATATCAGGTCCGAACATCTGTAATTTATTGTCGAGCATGTTAAAAGCGTCATACACCACCTCCTTCCCCGTATAACCGAAAATCCCAATAGAGACATATTTCCCGATTGACTGGTTTAACCTCAGCATGAAGTTTTTATATTTGTCCTTATCGAAAAGGTAACCCTCCCCGGCTTCGCCAATTCCGTTTCCGTTTACAATCTCACCGACAATGGTGGTCCCGGTGCTGAAGCTCTTGTCGAAGATGATCCCTTTGTCATATTTCAGGTCCGCTGTGGAGTTCCCGGGTTTTGCACTGTAGATACTGTAAGGTTCCAGGGTGTACCTGAGTTCTCCCTTGAAGAGGGGATCCGATACCTGGAACTGCCCAAGCAAAAGATTTATCCCAGTCCCCAGGAAATCGTGATACATTACAAAAGCATCCTCCACTCCGGCAATCGATCCTCTTTCATTGAACAAAAAATAGAAGTAATATGATAGTTTATCCGAGATCTCTCCGCCGGAAAGAATCTTAAGGACAAAAGGTGCTGCAAAATCAGCGCTCCCTTCATTTCCAAAATTATAAGAAGCAAAACCGTCCATCCTGATCGCAAGTGGCAGCTCCCTGAGAAGCGAGAGTTTGTCGTCCCCGGTCTGGACAAAGTACCTTGGGGATTCGTATTCTGTCAGCCTGAAGCCGTTACCTGCAAAATCGTCCCCGAAGGGTTTAAGCCTGGGCATTGCCGGTGAGTGACACACCTGGCAGCTGATCTGGTATTTTCTCGCAAAAGCGGGGATGGCGGAAAGTTCGTTGAAGCTGAAAAGAAAGATGGCGAAAAGGATGAGAACCTTTAGAAAGTCTGGCTTTTTCATTTTGATAACTTGTCAGGGTTATTAAGGATATATTTCCACTTTTGTCGAGTGTTCATTCACCACCAGAAGGTCCGATTCCTCTGCCGGAACTTTCAGGAGGTCAGCAACAGGCTTGACGAGGAGCTGATAGTTAAGAGTCGCTTTAACTTTCATTTCGCCCGGCGCGGCATCATAGGGTATTTTGAAAGTGAACTTCTCAACCTTTGCCTGTCTCGGACCGATACGGTAATCCGTACCTAGTTTTGCGGTGTTCCATTGCATTATTGTCATCCTGCCCTCGGGATCGAAATAAGGCATTCTGAAGATTCGGTTGCCTGCGGGAATTCCGTCTCGCTGAACACCTTTAAAATCAGTCTGGCCCAGTGGCACGCCAAGATCCTGGTAAGCAAGGTAGTCGCCTGAAATCGTATATTCTTCGCCTTCAAATCCTTTTTTGTCGACATTAAGATGATATGACTTCCCCTTTGAATCCGTTGCTTCAACCTGAAGCCATGCTATCCTGTCCTCAACTGATCCGGTTGGAAATTTATGACCTGTCTTCTGGTTGAAGAGGACTACAGTAAAAACGATCGTCTCACCCGGTTCCGCATCCCTGATATCAGGTTCAATCCTCAGCTCAATGGTGCCTTTCACTTTCCCCGGATCGTGGGCTCCGTGGAAAAGATGGAGCCTTGAATCGTCATAAGGCTTGGTCATCAGGGCGTTCAGGTAGGGGCCGCCTTTGGGCATGTGACAATCCTGGCAGCGGACATTCTCGCTGGCATAGGGCCCCTCCTTCCATTCGAGCTGAGTGCTTTTTACCCATACCCCGAACGGATTTTTTTCATTGTGGCAATTGCCACAGAATTCTGTTGTGCGAAAGAAGTCGTTAGTTATAATCTTGTGTGCCGGTGATTCGACCGTGGGTTCCCGTCCCGCATATTTTGTCATTCCCGGTTCAATAAGGTAACTGTAGTTGAATGGCGGATCTGTCGTAGCTGACTGTGTAAGGTGGCACACCTCGCATGAAACCGATTCATTGGCCATGCTTTTTTCAGACGGTCTGGGGGGAGGGAACTGTTTACCGCCCATGTAGGCCAGGGGAGTATGGCAGCCGTTACAGCCATCAACGGCATCCTTCAGTTCAGGCTTTGCCTTTGCATGGGGCACAGCAAGGTCAAAATACTCGATTTCATCCCAGTGGTGCGTATAAGCCTGCGACATCATTGCCTGCGACCACTGCTCATAAATACCCGGGTGGCATGACCGGCATTTTTTGGCAGATTCAAAATCCTTGTATGAATACTTGTTTTTCAGATCCTCCTGGGGTCCTGTAAATCTGACGCCGAAGGCAGTCAGAAATATCAGCAATAATGAAAAAGAGGCCGTAAGGATCAAAACCTTGGGATTATTTCTTCCACGCATAAGGTCAGGGTTTTAATATTCCCTAAATTTAAATGTTTTTTCCGGAAAGTTGTCATTTAAACATTAAATTGTAGCCTGTTCCATAGGATGAAGAGATCTCTTTGCCAAACCCTGATCAGCCAGAGCCCTGGCAGCCTATAGAGCGGGCATTAAAACAGCAATTAAGAAAACCTGAAATTCTCCATCTCTCCCCTTCCCCCATCTCGCCCTCCCCAATTCAGTGTTTCAGGATTGAAAAGGTAGGGAACGATGTCAGCGCTCCGAACATATCCCGGGTTACGGTGTCATATATTTTACTAACTTTGCAGTTCCAAATAAATTCAGACGATGACCCCAGCAGCCGCAACACCTCTTGTTACACTGGATGGCCGTAATCTCTACTACACTTTTATGGCAGGTGCCAAAAAGGTCATCGAAAACCAGGTTGAGCTCAACAAGATCAATGTGTTTCCCGTCAACGACGGTGATACAGGGACAAATCTTGCCTCAACGATAAGATCAGTTATCGAATCGCTTCATCCCCACCGGTCTTACAAAATAACCGCCGACAGGATCGCTGAGTCAACACTGATGAATGCAAGGGGTAATTCGGGAATTATTTTTGCCCAATTCTTTTACGGATTAAGCAGCGAAACAGGGGAATTCAGATCCGTAACCCTTAAGCAATTTGCAGAAAGCATCCAAAAATCAGTGAAGTATATTTATGAAGCTGTCGCAAATCCTGTTGAAGGAACAATGCTCACTGTGATCAAGGAGTGGGCCGACTATATCTATAAAAGCCAGGGTAAATTTTCGGATTTCAACAATCTGCTTCTAAGTTCCTATGAAACCCTGAAAAAATCGTTGTTTGAGACAAAATCAAAGCTTGAGATACTCGCAAAACACAACGTTGTGGATGCCGGCGCAAAAGGATTTGTTCTATTTGTTGAAGGAATCATTGAATTTATTAATACCAGGAATATCAAGGAGCTTGTCCAGTCAAGGGCCGAAGCACCTGAACTTTTAAAAACCGAGGAGGTTATTTCGGAGAAAATCGATTTCAGGTATTGCACCGAGGCAATTATAAAGAACTGCAACATCGCGAACAAAGCTCTTCTCCGGAATATTGAAAAATTTGGGAATTCAGTTGTGGTTGCAGGTTCAGATAAGATCAGGCGGTTGCATATCCATACAAATACACCTGCCGATCTTTTTGATGAGCTCAGAAGTTACGGGACCATAACATTCCAGAAAGCTGACGACATGGTGCGCCAGAGCCAGGCGGTCTATAACAGGAAGTGGAAAATTGCACTTGTTACCGATTCCACCTGCGACCTTTCACCGGAACTAATTGATAGTTATCAGATCAACATGACGCCGATCAATATTAATTTCGGCGAAAATCATTATCTCGATAAAATCACGATTCAGCCTGAACAATTCTATAAACTGCTTGATGAAAGTCCCGATCATCCGAAATCGGCACAGGTAAACGAGGCGACATTTGTTAACCTTTACTCCCACCTGGCTTCCCATTATGACTCGGTAATTGCCATTCATCTTAGCGACAAGCTCAGCGGAACATACAACAGCAGCCTGAAGGCTGCAAAATCCGTGAGTCGTGAATTAAACAAACCTGTTTCGGTAATAAATTCCAGGAATCTTTCCGGCGCACTCGGGTTGATTGTCCTCCGGGTTGCACAGGCGATAGAATCAGGGCTTTCGCACGATGTGATTGTTGAGATGGCAGAAAAGTGGGTCGGTGAAGCAAAGATCCTTGTCAGTGTCAAATCACTCAAATACATGGTCAGGGGCGGACGCCTGTCTGCCGCCAGGGGATTTGTTGCCAGGATATTCAATATAAATCCGATCGTGTCGATCGACGGAACAGGAAAAGCAGTTGCTTTCGGCAAATCATTCAGCCAGAAAGCCAATATGGAAAAAGTGATGGGCCTTGTCAGGTCTGATAATCCCGGAAAGAGAGTATGGAATTATATTGTTCTCCATGCAAACAATCCGGAAGCTGCACTCTGGTTTACCGGAAAAATGGAAAAATTTACCGGCAAATTTCCGGTTTCGGTATGCAATATCTCTCCCGTGATCGGAGCGAACGCGGGTGTGGGTGCTGCCGCAGTCGCTTTCCTGTACGAATAATTCCCTGCAGATGCAATTTTATACAATATACCTTCAGGCGCTGGCGGCGATCATGATAATGATGACCATTTTGTGGATAATAAGCATTTTGATAAAGAACGTCAGCATAGTAGATATTTTCTGGGGGTTTGGGTTTGTTGCCGTTTCAGCTCTCTACTTCGTCATGGCTGACGGGTTCGCGCCCAGGAAGGTGCTTATTATGACGCTTGTCGCTGTCTGGGGATTACGATTGTCAGCATACCTTGCCTGGCGCAACCTTGGTAAAGGCGAGGATTTCAGGTACAGGGAGTTCCGTAAGAAATATGGCGAAAGCAGGTACTGGTGGATAAGCTTTTTTCAGACATTCCTCCTGCAGGGTATTCTGATGTGGCTGATATCGGCGCCTCTCCTGGGGGCCCAGTATTACGGCCAGGCAAAACCTCTCGGCCCACTTGATTTTGCCGGAATGGTTTTTTGGATCATCGGGTTTTCATTCGAGGCCGGTGGCGATTTCCAGCTTACAGCTTTCAGGGCTGATCCTGCAAACAGAGGCAAGGTGCTTGACAGGGGATTCTGGAGATACACCCGCCATCCCAACTACTTCGGCGATTCATCGGTCTGGTGGGGGTACGGTTTCATATGCCTTGGTGCAGGAAGTTGTCTGCCTGTCCTGGGATCTGTTCTCATGACTGTTCTTTTAATAAAAGTATCGGGAGTTGCCCTGCTTGAAAAAACTCTGAGGGATAAAAAACCACAATACAGGGATTATATAAGAAAAACATCCTCTTTCTTCCCCTGGTTCCCGAAGAAATAGTATTCTGTATAAAAGTCTGCCCTTATTCCTCTTTTTATTAATTTAGTAGTGGAAAAACCTAACTGTGAATTTATCAGGTAAAAATGAACAATATCCCAAACAGATCTCTCTCCCGCTGCCTGCTGCCTCTTCTCTGTCTTATACTTTTTGAAGTTACCTCCTGCGATAAAGCCAAGGATCCAATATATGCAGGAACATGGCAGTTCACCGAAACCGTAACCACCGACGGCCTGGTCTTCAATACTACCCGGACGCTTACCCTCTCGGGGAAGAGTTATGAGGAAACTTACCTTGTTGAACGGGAGGAGGCTGAAACGGTTTCTGCAATACTCGGTACAAAAGGAGATCTCTCCACGACTCACTCCAGCCTGGTTTTCTACCTGAAAGAGCTTGGAACATGCAAAAGGGATGAACTTGACGCCTGCACCGGGATCGTCGAATGGTACAGTGAAGGGAGCGGATACTGGAACGACAACATCAGGTACTTCGAACCTATTGTCGTTGGTGAGTTTGAAGTTGACGAAACCACCCTCTGGCTTAAGAGGGATCTTAATAAAGATGATGATACCGGTGATGCCGGAGAGGATTTAGTTTTTAAAAGGATCTGAATGCGAAACGGAAAGCAGGCTGCCGGCGGAAATAAAAATCACTTTTTTAAGTGAAAGAAACAAATCACAAAGTTAAAAGGACCTGGTTGCCGGTTCTCCTTATACTCCTGCTCTCATCAGCCGGAAGATCAGGTAATGATTCTCCATATGGTCTGATGGTCGAATTTATCAGGGAGGCCGGCCAGATCAGAATACTCGATCAAAACCCCGAATTCAGCTGGATAGTACCTGACAGAGCCGGATGCCAGACGGCTTTTCAGATACTTGTGGCATCAAAAGGACAGAAAGCCGCAGAGGATGAAGGTGACGTCTGGGACAGCGGAAAAATTATCGGTTCACTGTCGACTGAAGTTGAATTTTCAGGTCATGGGCTTTCGGAAAATTCAGAATACTTCTGGAAAGTCAGGATCTGGAATAAAAAGGGCAAACCATCATCATGGTCAGTGATCAGGTCATTTAAAACAGGAGTATTTGATGGTTACCAATCGACCGGGAATAAATTCATCGAAACCCTGATAAGACCTGTAAAATTCATAAAATCCGGTGAGGACCGTTTTTTCGCAGATTTCGGGAAGGATGCGTTTGGAACACTTGTGCTTGAAATTGCTCCTGCCGCCCCCGACACAATTGTAATCCACCTGGGGGAAAAGAGTGACGGCACCAATAAGATCGACCGCGATCCGGGCGGCACAATCAGATACCAGAAAATCCTGCTTCCGGTTGAGCCGGGTAAAACAAGCTACACTCTCAATCAGATCCGTGATGAAAGGAATACCGGACCGGCTGCAATTCATCTCCCCGATTCATTTGGCATCATAACACCATTTCGCTATTGCGAACTCGAAAACTGCCGTCCTGAATTAAAGCCTGAAAACATTTTTCAGAAAGCATACTGGTACTACTTCAATGATGAAATGAGCGCCTTCGAATGTTCCGACACAGTGCTGAACAAAGTCTGGGACCTCTGTAAATACAGTATGAAAGCTACCTCCTTCGCTGGTATCTATGTCGATGGCGACCGTGAAAGGATACCGTATGAAGCGGATGCATACATCAACCAGCTCGGGCATTACTGCACCGACAGGGAGTATTCGCTGGCAAGACGCACAAATGAGTATTTCATGACCCACCCGACCTGGCCTACTGAATGGATCCTGCAAACAGTGCCGCTTTTTTACAATGACCTGATGTATACCGGGAATTATGAGTCTGTCACCAGGTATTACACTGCATTGCAGAATAAGACCCTGATAAGCCTGGCCAGACATGACGGGCTGATCAGTTCAAAGGATGTGACTGACGAAATAATGTCCTCACTGGGTTTTTCAAATGCGAAGGACAGGATAAGGGATATCATCGACTGGCCCCCTTCGCAGAAGGACACAGGCTGGAAACTGGCAACTGCGGAGGGTGAGAGGGACGGTTATGACCTGGTGGAAGTAAATACCGTGGTGAACGCTTTCCATTACAATAACCTGGTGCTGATGGCCAGGCTTGCAGGATTTCTTGGAAAAACAGTCGATTCAGTGTTGTTCGGGAACCGGGCTGAAAAAGTAAAGACCTCGTTTAATAAAATATTCCTTGACAGGAAAAGAGGCTATTATGTCGATGGTGAATTTTCGGGACACTCTTCACTGCATGCGAATATAATGGCACTTGTATTTGACCTCGTACCTGAAGAAAATAAGGAAACCGTTACAGAGTATATAAAATCAAGGGGAATGGCCTGCAGTGTTTATGGTGCGCAATATCTCCTGGAAGGCCTCTTTAAGGCCGGGAAAGGAGGTTATGCGCTTGACCTTATGACCGCAACTCACGACCGCAGCTGGTGGAACATGATCAGAGCGGGATCCACAATTACCCTGGAAGCATGGGATTTGAAATACAAACCGAATTCCGATTGGAATCATGCCTGGGGTGCGGCACCTGCAAATATCATTCCCGGCTGCTTGTGGGGAATCGTGCCTGTCAGACCCGGATTTGCACGGGCAAAGATCAGGCCTCAGATGGGTGACCTGACTTACAGCAAAATTACTATGCCTACAATACGGGGCAGCATAAAAGCCGAATTCAGAATGAACGGGAGTTCAAAAGAGTACACGATCGTCATCCCGGCAAATATGGAATGTGATTTTGATCCCGGGGATGTAAATAATTTAACAATCATGGCAAACGGTAAAAAAACCAGAGCAGGAACAGGAATAATAAAACTTAGAGCCGGGAAAAATAAAGTTGTTATTAAGTCTTGAATAAATTAAATCCATTGATATGAGAAAAAGCATTTATCTGAGCCTGATCGTAATTTTGGGTCTGACATTCATTACCTGTCAGAACCAGTCTTCAAATACTGCATTCAAAGCCGACGTTATCATCTATGGAGGAACCTCGGCCGCCGTAACGGCAGCAGTTCAGGTCCACCGGATGGGCCGCACGGCCATTATCGTGTCGCCCGACAGACACCTGGGGGGAATGACATCCTCCGGACTCGGATTTACCGACACCGGGAACAAGGAAGTCATTGGCGGGCTTGCCCGGGAATTCTATCAGCTTCTTTACCAGCATTATCAGAAACCCGAAAGCTGGAAATGGCAGAAACAGTCGGAGTACGGCAATGTCGGCCAGGGGAACCCGGCAATCGACGGAGAGAACCGGACAATGTGGATCTTTGAGC
>Ga0105095_10000208_pt1 | contig 26615 bp, 21 predicted proteins | sample PPLLak2March2015_2_FD_79180 | JGI IMG/M metagenome (GOLD analysis project Ga0105095, IMG submission 79180) | Freshwater sediment microbial communities from Prairie Pothole Lake near Jamestown, North Dakota, USA - PPLs Lake P8 Core (3) Depth... | ecosystem: Environmental > Aquatic > Freshwater >...
ACCCTCGCCCGCGCTGTCGCCGGCAACTCGCGAGCGCCTGTGCGAATCGGCCGTGCGCTTGGCGCAGTCCGTGAGCTATCGCAGCGCCGGGACCCTAGAGTATCTGTATGACTCCGACTCCGGCGAGTTCTTCTTCATCGAGATGAACACCCGCATCCAGGTGGAACACCCGATCACCGAGATGATCACGGGCATCGACCTCGTGCACGAGATGATCCGCATCGCCCAGGGCCAGCCGCTGCGGCTGAAGCAGAGCGACATCGCGATCCGGGGCGCGGCCATCGAATGCCGCATCAATGCCGAGGACCCGGAGAAGAACTTCATGCCCAGCCCCGGGCGGGTATCCGAAATCATCCTGCCCGGCGGCCCGGGCGTGCGGGTGGACACCATGCTCTACCCCGGCTGCGCGGTGCCCCCCTACTACGACTCGCTCCTTGCGAAGCTGGTTGTGCACGCCGAGGACCGCGTTACGGCGATCGCGCGCATGCGCCGGGCGCTCCGGGAGCTGCACGTAGAAGGCGTCAAGACCACCCGCGCCTTGCACCTGATGCTGATGGACGAGCCGCGCTTCGGCGCCGCACAGTTCGACACCAATTCCCTGGAGGGCTGGCTCGCCGCCCCCTCGTCCTGAATTCTCAACGCGGACCCACAGGAGCAAGCATGGCCACAGGAACCGCCCGCTACAGCTTCGGCGCCGACGAGCACATCTTCGTCGAGCTGTCCGAGGAGATGTCGCTCGAAGCCTTCTTCAAGGGCATGGCGATCACCACCGCGCTCGCCAAGAAGAAGGTACCGGGCGTGACCGAGATCTGCCCGGCGAACGCATCCTATCAGGTCAAGTTCGACCCGGACGTGACGCACCCCAACGAGATGATGAATCTGCTGCAGCAGCTCGAGCGCGACATGGGCAGCGTCGAGCTGGAGCTGAACACCCGCATCATCGAGGTTCCGGTGCTGTACAACGACCCGTGGACGCGCGAGACGCTGATGCGTTTCCGCGAGCGCCATCAGGATCCCAGCTCCGCGGACATCGAGTACGCTGCACGCATCAACAACTTTCCGTCGGTTGACGACTTCATCGCCGCGCACAGCGGCTCTCCTTGGTTCGTGTCGATGGTGGGCTTCGTGGCCGGCCTGCCCTTCCTGTTCCAGCTGGTCGAGCGAGCCAGGCAGATCGAGGTGCCAAAATACCTGCGGCCGCGCACCGACACTCCCAAGCTCACCGTCGGCCACGGCGGCTGCTTCGGCTGCATCTACTCCGTGCGCGGCGCGGGCGGCTACCAGATGTTCGGCATCACGCCGGCGCCGATCTTCGACCCCGCCCAGGGCCTGACCTATCTGAAGGAGTTCATGTGCCTGTTCCGGCCGGGCGACATCGTGAAGTTCAAGGCCGTCGACCGCGAGACCTACGATCGCGCCGTGAAGCAGGTGGAGGCCGGCACCTTCGACCTGCGCATCCGCCCAGTCGGCTTCTCGCTGAAGAAGTTTCTGGCCGACCCCGCCGGCTACAATCATCAGCTCGAGGAGGTCCTGTATGGCAATTAAGGTCCTGAAGCCCGGCCTGGCGACCACTGTGCAGGACGCCGGCCGCGAGGGCTACTACAACGTCGGGATCCCGCTGTCGGGCGCACTCGACCAGTACTCGTTCCGCGCCGCCAACCTGCTGGTGGGCAACGATGAGAGCGCAGCGGTCCTCGAGTGCACGCTGATGGGGCCCGAGCTCGAGTTCGAGCGCGACGCGCTGATCGCTGTCACCGGGGCTGCCATGACTCCCAGGGTCGACGGCACGCCGGCCGCCTGCAACCGGGCGCTCGCGGTGAAGGCCGGCTCCGTCGTTACCTTCGACATCATGCGCAGCGGTGCGCGCGCCTACATCGCAGTAGCCGGCGGCATCGACGTTCCGGTCATCCTGGGCAGCCGTTCCACCTACGGCCTGGGTGCTTTTGGCGGCTTTCAGGGGCGCAAGCTGCAGCCCGGCGATAGCGTGCCGGTGGGCGAGGCCGGAGCTCGAGCCAAGCCCGGCAAACGCCTCCCGGACGACCTGGCGATGCCGCTGCCTAAGGAACTCGAGCTGCGCGTGGTCCCCGGCTTGTATTTCCACCGCATCACAGAGGAGTCGGCGCAGACCTTCTTCGAGGACACCTGGACCGTGGCGCCGGAAGCCGACCGCATCGGCTATCGCTACAAGCAGGGCCGGCCGCTCAAGTTCCGGGAGCGCCAGCAGCCCTTCGGCGCCGGCTCCGATCCGTCCAACATCGTCGATGCGGGCTACCCTTACGGGTCGATCCAAGTGCCCGGCGGGCTGGAGCCGATCATCCTGCACCGGGACGCGGTGTCCGGCGGCGGCTATGCAATGATCGGCACCGTGATCAGTGCGGACATGGACAAGATCGCCCAGATGCAGCCCAACAACAAGGCGCGCTTCGTCAAGGTGGACCTCGATGCGGCGCTGGCTGCGCGGGCCGAACGCAGCCAGCGCCTGCAACGCCTGCGCGCGGCGCTTCGCTGAGCGAGGCGCCATCACTCGAACGGAGGTAGATCATGGCAACAGCCGATACCCCGAGAGCGGCTAGCAACGCCGATCTGCAAAGCCGCAAGGAAGCCGCCGTCCCGCGCGGGATCGGCGTGATGACCCAGATCTTCGCGCAACGCGCGCACAACGCCGAGCTGTGGGACGTGGAAGGCCGCCGCTACATCGACTTCGGCGGCGGAATTGCCGTGCTCAACGTCGGGCATCGCCACCCCAAGGTCGTGGCGGCGGTGGCTGAGCAGCTCGAGCGGTTCACCCACACCATGTTCCAGATCGTCCCCTATGAGCTGTACGTGTCGCTGGCGGAGAAGCTCAACCAGCTCACCCCGGGGACGCACCGCAAGAAGACGGCGTTGTTCTCCACCGGCGCCGAGGCGATCGAGAACGCCATCAAGATCGCGCGCGCGGCCACCGGGCGCAGCGGCGTCATCGCCTTCGGCGGCGCGTTCCATGGCCGCAGCATGCTGGCCGCAGCGCTCACCGGAAAGGTGTCGCCCTACAAGATCGGCTTCGGGCCGTTTCCCGGCGAGATCTACCACGCACCGTTCCCGGTCGATCTGCATGGGGTGAGCGTGGACGAGGCGCTGCGGGGGTTGCACCACCTGTTCAAGGCCGATATCGAGCCGGTGCGGGTCGCGGCCATGGTCATCGAGCTGGTGCAGGGCGAGGGCGGCTTCTATGTCGCGCCGCCGGCCTTCGTGCGGGCCCTGCGCAAGCTGTGCGACGAGCATGGCATTCTGCTCGTCGTGGACGAGGTACAGACCGGTTTCGGGCGCACCGGCAAGCTGTTCGCCCTGGAGCATTACGGCATCGTCCCCGACCTCATGGCCATGGCGAAGAGCCTGGCCGGCGGCCTGCCTCTGTCCGCCGTCACGGGGCGCGCGGAGGTGATGGACGGGCCCGCACCGGGGGGGCTGGGCGGCACCTACGCCGGCAACCCGCTCGCGCTCGCGGCAGCGCACGCGGTGATCGACATCATCCGCGAGGAGAATCTGCTCGCGCGCGCCAATGCGCTGGGCGCCCGTCTGACCGAGCGGCTGCAGGCGCTGCGCGGGGCCGTTCCGCAGATCGCGGAGGTGCGCGGCCTGGGTGCGATGGTGGCCGTCGAGTTCAACCGGCCAGGCCTGCCGGAGCCGGATGCCGACTTCGCCAAGCGGGTGCAGCAGCGCGCGCTGGCCGGCGGTCTGATGCTGCTGACCTGCGGCGTGTACGCCAACGCGATCCGCTTTCTATTTCCGCTCACCACGCCGGACGCCGTGTTCGCCGAGGCGCTCGACATTCTCGAGGACGCGCTGGTCAGCGAAGCCAAGCTGGCGATAGCCGCGTGAACCTCTCGACAACCGACCTGGAGAACAGCTCCATGAGCCTGGCAGGAACGCAGGATCCACGCGCCGCGGCGCTGCAGGCGCAGGAAGCCGAGCCGGCGCGCGAGGCCTGGACGGTCGAAGCGGTGCTGGCGCTGTTCGAGCTGCCCTTCAACGACCTGCTGTACCGGGCGCACACGGTGCATCGGGAACACTTCGACGCGAACACGGTGCAGCTCTCGACCTTGCTCTCGATCAAGACCGGCGGGTGTCCCGAGGACTGCGCGTATTGCCCGCAGGCGGCGCGGTACCAGACCGGCGTCGAGGCGAGCGAGCTGCTGCCGCTGGAGCAGGTGCTGACAGCGGCGCGTCAGGCCAGGGACGCCGGCGCGACGCGGTTCTGCATGGGCGCGGCCTGGCGCGGGCCGAAGGACCGTGACCTCGAACCGGTGCTCGAGATGGTGAACCGGGTGAAAGCACTTGGACTGGAAACCTGTGCCACGCTCGGCATGCTGCGTGAAGGCCAGGCCGAGAAGCTCAAGCGGGCCGGCCTCGACTACTACAACCACAACCTCGACACTGCGCCCGAGTTCTACGGTGAGATCATCACGACACGCGACTATGACGACCGCCTCGACACGCTGGAGCGCGTGCGTGCGGCGGGCATCCACGTGTGCTGCGGCGGCATTGTCGGGATGGGCGAGACCCGTACTCAGCGCGCAGGGTTGGTCGCGCAGCTCGCTAATCTCGATCCCTATCCCGAATCCGTGCCGATCAATCATCTGGTCCAGGTCGAGGGCACACCCCTGCATGGCCTGGCGGCGCTGGATCCTCTCGAGTTCGTGCGCACCATCGCAGTCGCGCGCGTCACCATGCCACGCGCTTACGTGCGGCTGTCGGCGGGGCGTCAACAGATGCCCGAGGCAGTGCAGGCGCTGTGCTTCTTCGCGGGGGCGAACTCGATCTTCTACGGCGACAAGCTTCTGACCACCGGCAACCCCGACGTGGCGCGCGACAGTGCCCTCATGGAGAAGTTGGGAATCCGCGCGCTATCGGCCTGAGCATGACCCAGCTCGCTGCCCAGCTGGCGCAGCTCGACGACCAGCGCCTGCGGCGGCGCAGGCGGGTGGTGGAGGGGCCGCAGGGGGCGTATCTCACCGTCGACGGCAGGCGCTGCCTGGCCTTCTGTAGCAACGATTACCTGGGTCTCGCCGGCCATCCCGCGTTGGTCGAAGCCGCCTGTGCCGGCGCCCAGGAGTACGGCGTCGGTGCGGCGGCCTCGCACCTGATCAGCGGCCACACCGGCGCGCACGAAGCGCTGGAAGCTGCCCTGGCAACCTTCGTCGGGATGCCGCGCGCGCTGTACTTCTCCAGCGGCTACATGGCCAATCTGGCCGTGGTCCCCGCACTGGTGGGCGGTGGCGACACGGTCTTCTCGGACCGCCTCAACCACGCCTGCCTGATAGACGCCGCGCGACTGTCGCGGGCGGACGTGGTGGTGTACCCGCACCTGGACCTGGCGGCGCTCGAGCAGGCCCTCGCGACCAGCCGCAGCCCGCGCAAGCTGGTAGCGACCGATGCGGTCTTCAGCATGGACGGCGACATTGCACCGCTGTCCGAGTTGCTCGCGCTGTGCGAGCGGAACGACGCCTGGCTGCTGGTGGACGACGCGCACGGCTTCGGCGTGCTCGGACCGCAGGGGCGCGGCAGCGCTGCCCGCTTCGGCGTCCGCTCGCCACGGCTCATCTACATGGGCACGCTCGGCAAGGCGGCAGGCGTGTCCGGTGCATTCGTCGCGGGCGAGGCCGACCTTGTGGAGTGGCTGGTGCAGCGGGGGAGGACCTATGTGTTCACCACCGGGACACCGCCGATGCTCGCCTGCGCGCTGCTGGTGGCCTTGCGTCTGATCGAATCCGAGGAATGGCGCCGCGAACGCCTGCAAGACCTGGCGATGCGACTGCACAAGGGGCTCGCGGGGACGGGGTTCAACCTGCTGGCGTCGCAAACTGCCATCCAGCCGATCATTGTTGGGAATAACGAGTCAACCGTGGTGCTTGGCGAGAAGCTGCTGCAGGCCGGTGTGTGGGTGCCGGCCATCCGGCCGCCGACGGTCCCGGAGGGCACTGCAAGGCTGCGTATTTCCCTGTCTGCTGCGCACAGCCGGGACGACGTCGACCGTCTGGTGGCGGCTCTGCGCGAGGTTGCCTGATGTCTGCCCGGACTTGCTGAGACCATGACCGGCAACGACGCCTGGATGCGCCGCAGCCTCGCCGCCGTCTGGCACCCCTGCACGCAGATGAAGACGCACGAGGCCATCCCGCTGGTGCCGATCGCCCGCGGCGAGGGCGCCTGGCTGTACGACTTCGACGGCAGGCGCTACCTGGATGCGATCAGCTCCTGGTGGGTCAACCTGTTCGGACACTGCAACCCGCGCATCAACGCCGCGCTCAAACAGCAGCTCGAGCGCATCGAGCACCTGATCCTGGCCGGATTCACGCACGAGCCCGTGATCCGCCTCTCGGAGCGGCTCAGCGCCCTGACTGGACAAGCGCTCGGGCACTGCTTCTACGCCTCCGACGGCGCCTGCGCCACCGAGATCGCACTGAAGATGAGCTTTCATTACTGGCGCAACAGCGGGCGTGCGCAGAAATGCAACTTCGTCAGCCTGCGCAACGGCTACCATGGCGAGACGCTCGGCGCGCTCGCAGTCACCGACGTGGACCTGTTCAAGAACGCGTACGCTCCTCTGTTGCGGCCGGCCGCCAACGTGCCTACTCCGGACTGGCGGCTCGCCGAGCGGGGCGAGAGCGCGCGCCAGTATGCGCTGCGGTGCGCCGGCGACCTCGAGCGCTGGTTGGAGGCCAACCACGCGGTGACGGCGGCGCTGATTCTGGAGCCGCTGGTCCAGTGCGCCACGGGGATGGCCATGTACGACGCGGCCTATCTGCGTCGCGCACGCGAGCTGTGCGATCGCTTCCAGGTGCACCTGATTGCCGACGAGATCGCTGTCGGCTGCGGGCGCACGGGCACCTTCTTCGCCCACGAGCAGGCCGGCATGCAGCCGGACTTTCTGTGCCTGTCCAAAGGCATCAGCGGTGGGTATCTGCCGCTGTCGGTCGTGCTTACGACGCAGCGGGTGTACGAGGCGTTCTACAGCGACCAGACCGCGCGCGGCTTCCTGCACTCGCATTCGTACACCGGCAATGCGCTCGCCTGCACCGCCGCGCTTGCCACGCTCGACCTGTTCGAGGCAGACGATGTCCTCGTCGCCAATCGCCTGCGCGCGCAGCACCTCACGCAGCTGTGCGAACCGTTGCGGTTGCATCCGGCCGTTGCCGATCTCCGCAACTGTGGAATGATCTGGGCCTTCGATGTGCGCGACGCCGGGCCGGATTTCTCGCGCGAGTTCTTCCTGGCTGCTCTCGATTGCGGGCTGCTGCTGCGGCCAATCGGCAACACGGTGTACTTCATGCCGCCCTATGTGATCGACGAGGAACAGTGCCACGCCCTCGCGTCGGGCACGCTGCAGGCGCTGCGCGCCGTCACGGGAACGGAGTGATTGCGGTGGCGCGCGGCTACTTCGTGACGGGGACCGACACCGGGGTGGGCAAGACGCTCATCGCCTGCGCTCTGCTGCATGGGCTTCGCGAGCAGGGACTGAGGGCGGTCGGAATGAAGCCGGTGGCTGCGGGCTGCGAGCGCACCGCGCAGGGCTTGATCAACGAAGACGTCGAATTGCTGCGTGCGGCGAGCGGCGCGTCGCTGCCGCGCGAAGCCGTCAACGTCTATGCCTTCGAGACCCCGATCGCGCCGCACATTGCGGCAGCCCGGGAGGGCGCGCACATCGATCTGGATCTGATCGTGCAGCGCTTCGAGCATCTCAGCGAGGACGGCTCTTGCGTGGTTGTTGAGGGTGCAGGAGGGTTCCTGGTCCCGCTGACGGACTCCCAGAGCTTCGCCGATCTGGCCGTGCGGCTGGGGCTGCCGGTAGTGATGGTGGTCGGCATGCGGCTGGGGTGCATCAATCACGCACTGCTGACTGCGGAGGCCATCGCGCGCCGTCGGCTGAGGTTGGCCGGCTGGGTCGCCAATCGAGTGGATCCCGAGATGGCTTGCTTCGAAGACAACATCGAGTCCTTGCGCGTGCGACTCGACGCTCCGCTGCTAGGGATAGTGCCGTTCCTGGTTTCATCCGACCCGGGGGCGATCCGGCTTGATCTGCCGAGATAGGGAACGCCTCATACTAACTACGACCTACAGCGGGAACGCAAAGGACGCCAAGGCGCCCAACCCCAAGGGACGCAAAGAAACCGTGATTACTCCACCGTGACCGACTTCGCCAGATTGCGCGGCTTGTCCACATCGGTCCCGCGCACGAGCGCAGCGTGGTAGGCGAGCAGCTGCAGCGGCACTACGTGCAGGATCGGGCTGAGGGCGCCGCGGTTCTCAGCCAAGCGCAGGATGTGCACGCCCTCGGACTCCGGCACCTGGCTGTCGGCGTCGGCAAAGACATACAGCTCGCCGCCGCGCGCGCGCACCTCCTGCAGGTTGGACTTGAGCTTCTCCAGCAGGCTGTCGTTGGGCGCGATCGCCACGACCGGCATGTCGCGGTCCACCAGCGCCAGCGGTCCATGCTTCAGCTCGCCGGCAGGATAGGCCTCGGCGTGAATGTAGGAGATTTCCTTGAGCTTCAGCGCGCCCTCCAGGGCGATCGGATAGTGCATGCCTCGGCCGAGGAAGAGCGCGTGCTGCTTGGGCGCGAAGCGCTCCGCCCACCGCGCGATGGCAGGCTCGAGCTCCAGCACATCGGCCAGTGCGCTGGGCAGATGGCGCAGCGCTTTGAGGTACTGCTGCTCGCTCTCCGGGGAGAGCCGGCCCCGCAGCTTGGCCAGGAGCAGCGTCAGCAGGAACAGAGAAGCCAGCTGGGTCGTGAAGGCCTTGGTCGACGCCACCCCGATCTCGGGACCAGCCCGGGTGAGAAAGCGCAGCCGCGTGTTGCGCACCAGTGCGCTCTCCGGCACGTTGCAGATCGCAAGGGTACGCTCCTGCCCCAGCGACTTGGCGTGCTGCAGCGCTGCGATGGTGTCGGCCGTTTCCCCGGACTGGGAGATGGTGATGATGAGCGCCTGCGGGTTCGGCACGCTGTGCCGGTATCGATACTCGCTGGCGATCTCCACGTTGCAGGGCACCCCCGCGATCGCCTCGAGCCAGTACCGCGCCACCAGCCCGGCGTGATAGCTGGTGCCGCATGCGATTACGGTAACGGCGTTCGCCGAGGCCAGCAGCTCCTCTGCGTCGACACCAAATAGCTGCGGCACCAGGGCGCTGGCGCCCGTCACCATCTCCAGCGTGGCGGCGACCGCGCCCGGCTGCTCGAAGATCTCCTTCTGCATGTAGTGCCGGTACGGCCCCAGCTCGACCGCATCGGCCGACAGCTTGCTCTCATGCACCGCGCGGTCCACCAGTTCCCCCGCGGCATCCAGGATGCGATGGCCGCCGGCGGTCAGCTCTACCACGTCGCCTTCCTCGAGGTAGACGATGCGGCGGGTGACCTGCAGCAGCGCCGAGGCGTCGGACGCGCAGAAGTTCTCGCCTTCCCCCAGGCCCAGCAGCAGCGGCGCTCCCTTGCGCGCCACGACCAGCCTGTCGGGGTTCTTCTCCGAGAGCACGGCGATGGCGTAAGCGCCGGTCAGCTCGCTTACCGCGCGATGGGTCGCGCGGAACAGGTCGCCGCTCTCGCGCAGGTAGTGGTGGATCAGGTGCGCGACGACCTCGGTGTCGGTGTCGGAAACGAACCGGTAGCCGAGCGCCGTCAGGCGTGCACGCATCGGCTCGTGATTCTCGATGATGCCGTTGTGCACGACCGCCAGCCCATCCTCGCTGACGTGGGGATGGGCGTTGCGTTCCGTAGGAGCGCCGTGGGTGGCCCAGCGCGTGTGGGCGATTCCCAAGGACGCGGTCAGTGTCGCCTGCTGCGCCAGCGCGGCGAGCGCCGCGACCCGTCCGACGCTGCGCAGCCGCCGCAGGCCGCCGTTGACCACCGCTAGGCCAGCCGAGTCGTAGCCACGGTACTCGAGCTTGCGTAGCCCTTCCAGCAGGATCGGGACGACGTCACGTTTGGCGATGGCACCTACGATTCCGCACATAAGCTTAGTGAGGCGTGAGGCGTGAGGCGTGAGGCGTCACGTCCTTTGGGTGAACGAACCCCGGCAGGGCTCTGGTCCCTTGCCGGATGCTACTCTCGTACCTCGTTGGTATCGCGGCGTGCTCCTCACGCGTCACGCCTCGCGCCTCACGCCTCACGCTTCACCTTTTTTGCGGCCGCTTCCAGCCCTTTATCGTCACCTGTCTGCCGCGCGCGAGGGTCAGTTCCCCGGGCGGCGCGTTCTCGGTGATGACGCTGCCGGCCCCAATGGTCGCGTCCCGCCCCACGGTGACCGGCGCCACCAGCGCGGTGTCCGAGCCGATGAAGGCGCCGTCCTCGATTATCGTGCGGTGCTTGTTCGCGCCGTCGTAGTTGCAGGTAATGGTGCCGGCGCCGACGTTCACGCCCTTGCCGATGCTGGCGTCGCCCAGGTAAGTGAGGTGATTGGCTTTCGAGCCTTCACCCAGCACTGTGTTCTTCATCTCCACGAAGTTGCCCACGTGCGCATGCTCGGCGAGCACCGCGCCCGGGCGCATACGCGCGAACGGGCCCACGCTGCAGTCCGAGGAGATGCGTGCGCCGGTCAGATGGCTGAACGGTGCAATCACGGTGCCGGGGCCGATCTCGCAGTCTCGGATGACGCAGTGCGAGCCGATGCGCACGTTGGTGCCCAGCGTCACACGGCCTTCGAAGACGCAGCCCACGTCGATGAACACGTCTTCGGCGCACGCCAGCTCGCCGCGCACATCCAGGCGCATGGGATCGGCCAGCGTGACGCCACTGTCCATCAGCCGGCGCGCAGTCTCCAGCTGATAGCGCCGCTCCAGCTGCGCGAGCTGCTCGCGGCTGTTCACGCCCTGGATCTCTCCGGGGTCGGCAGTCAGCACGGTGCGCACCGGTGTGCCGCCGGCCAGCGCCAATGGCACGACGTCCGTGAGGTAGTACTCGCCCTGCGCGTTGTGGTCGGTGAGCCGCGCCAGCCATTCGCGCAGCCTGGCATTCGGCGCAGACAGTATGCCGGTGTTGATCTCGTCGAGGCGACGCTCGTCTGCACTGGCGTCCTTTTCCTCAGCGATACGTTGCACGCGACCGCCGGCGTCGCGCACGATGCGGCCGTAACCGGTCGGGTCGGCCAGCCTGGCAGTGAGCAGACACAGCGCATCGGACTCGCTCAACAACTGCTGCAGGGTAGCAGGGCGGACGAGAGGCACGTCGCCGTAGAGGACCAGAGTCGCACCGGCGCTGGGCAAATGGGGTAGCGCCTGCATGACCGCGTGCCCGGTCCCGCGCTGAGGGTCCTGCAGGACGAAGCTCGCTCCGCTGTCAGCGAAACTGTCGGGTACCGCCTGCCCGCCGTGGCCGTAGACCACGATGATGCGCTCGGCCTGGACTGCGCGCGCGGCTTCCAGGACATGAGCCAGCAACGGCCGGCCGGCCAGGGGGTGCAGGACCTTGGGCAGCGCCGAGCGCATGCGCGTGCCCTTGCCGGCTGCCAGGACGACTACGCTGAGGTTGGACATGACCTGCGATTTGACATGCTTTGACGTTGCGCCCGATGCACGCGGCGAGAGACTGACCGCTGCGATTATCGCACAGTGCCTTCCCCTGCTCCCGCCGTAGAGTCGCCTGTGCAGCAGCCATCGCTGCCCTGCGACCAGGCCCAGTCCACCACCGCGTCGAGGAAGGGCTGGGCGGCGATGGCGTTGGCATGGTTGACGATGCACACCAGAATCAGCCAGCGCCCGCGCCGGTCGCGCAAGTACCCGGCCACGGCGCGCACCCCGTCGAGGTAGCCGCTCTTGAGGTGTGCCTGGCCGGCAGCGGGCGACCCGTTCAGGCGACGCCGCAGCGTTCCATCCACACCCGGGATGGGCAGCGACGCCAGATACTCCGGCAGCAGTGGACTGTCCCACCCACGCTGCAGCAGGCGGGCCAGATTGCGCGTGCTGATGCGCTCGGTGCGCGACAGGCCGGAGCCGTTCTCCAGCACGAGTTCGGGTAGGTCCAGGCCTGCCTGCCGAAGCCAATCCTGCACTGCGCGAGCGGCCTTGGCAGTGGTGGCAGGCCTGTCCCCCTCGAGCGCCAGGGTCAGGAACAGCTGGCGCGCCATCACGTTGCTGCTCCACTTGTTGATGTCGCGGATGACCTCGGCAAGCGGAGGGGACTCCCAGGTAGCGAAGAGGCGCGCAGACGCGGGTACCTCGCCTTCTCGCGCCCGCCCCGTGAAAGTCCCGCCGGCTTCCGTCCAGAGCTGGCGGAACAGCGCCTGCAGATACTCATCGGGGGTGAGCAGACTGAAGCTCTCGCCCTTCTCGCCGCAGCCGTTAGGGAACACGCCGGTGAACAGGAGCTGTGCCTGCTCGGCGGAGACCATCGGGCGTTCCGGCCACAAGCCGCAGTTGCCGGCTCCCAGCGCAAGCTGGTTGATGATCCTGATCTGGGGCAGCTCCGGGACAGCAACGATGCGCACCGTGCCGCTGTCTTCCTGCGGGACGAACTGCAGGCTCACGGATTTGTAGTTGACCAGCAGTGCGTCCGGCGGCACGTTGTACGGGCGGGTGGGCTCGTTGTCGAAGCGCGCGGGGTCGGTGTCTTCCAGGACAAAGGCGCTGCGGTCCGCGATGAGGTCGCCGCGGATTTCGCGCAGCCCGCGCCCCCGCAAAGCCTTCACCAGCAGCCAGAGGCTTTCGAGGTCGAGCTTGGGATCGCCGGAGCCTCTCAACACGAGGTTGCCCTCCAGCACGTCGCCGCGGAGCAGCCCGTCGGTGTATACCTCGGTGCGCCAGGTATAAGCGGGTCCGAGCAGCTCGAGCGCAGCGAGTGTCGTCACCAGCTTCATCGTCGAGGCCGGGTTCATCGGCGCGTCGGTGTTCCAGTCCAGGATCGCGGGTGCGCCTCCCACTGCCGCGACGTACAGACCGACGGCCTCTGCCGGGATGTGGCTCGCGGCCAGCTCTGCCCGCAGCGTCGCGGGCCAGTGCTGCGCCTGCGCCGTCGCGGTCAGGCACGCGAACGCGAGGATCAACGCGACTGCCCGCATTCAGATCTCCACGACCTGGCCGCCGGCGGGTGCGTCGGCGCGCCACCCCAGCTCCTTCTCGATCACGCCACAGAACGTGCGCGCGGTCTCGTACTCGCCATGCACGACAAAGGTCCGCCGAGGTGCCTGCCGGAAGCCGCGCAACCAGCCCAGCAGGCCGCTCTGGTCGGCGTGCGCGGAAAGCCCGCCGATGGTATGCACCGGGGCGCGCACGTCGATCTCGTCGCCGAAGATGCGCACCTGCGACGCGCCATCCACCAGCCGGCGGCCCAGCGTGCCCTGGGCCTGGAAGCCGATGATCACCACCGAAGACTCCGCGCGCGGCAGGTTGTCGCGCAGGTGGTACTGGATTCGCCCACCGTCGCACATGCCGCTTCCGGCGATGATCACAGCACCGTCCCGCACGCGCGACAACGCGGCCGACTCCTCGGGGCTTTCGGTAAAGCGGATCGACGGCTTGCCGTGGCTGTTCATGGCCGACGCGAAGGTGGGGGCGACGTCAGGGTCGAGCAGCCTCCAGTGCTTCAGCGTGACTGCGGTGGCCTTGGTCGCTAGCGGTGAATCCACGTAGATATCCAGTTCCGGGAGGCGGCCCGCCTGCGCCAGCCGGATCAGGAGGTACAGCACCTCCTGCGTACGGCCGACCGCGAAGGCCGGGATGACGACGTTGCCGCGCCGGTCCGCCAGCGTGGCGGTGATGGCGTCGCATAGCTCGTCCACGGTCGCGTCCAGCGACTTGTGGAGACGGTTGCCGTAGGTGGATTCCACGACGAGGACATCGGCGTCCTCGATGGCCGTCGGGTCGCGCACCAGCGGCCGCCCCGGCTGGCCCAGATCGCCGGAGAACGCCAGCTTCCTGCCGGCCTCATCCAGCCAGACCTCGATGGCGGCCGAGCCCAGAATGTGCCCGGCGTCGCGCAGGCGCGCGCGCACGCCTGCGGCCGGCGTGAAGATCTCGTCGTAGGCCACTTGGCGGAGCTGACCCAGGCTGCGCAGCGCCTGGGTGACGGTGTAGAGCGGCTTGCGGTTGTCCCGCTCGGCGTCCTTCTCCTGGATGCTTGCACTGTCCGCCAGCATTACCTCGAGGAGATCGGCGGTGGCGGAGGTGCAGTAGATCGGGCCGTCGAACCCTTTGTGCACGAGACGCGGAATCAACCCGGAGTGGTCGATGTGCGCGTGGGTGAGCAGCACGAAAGCCAGCTCCGACACGTCGAAATCGAGCGCTGCACGGTTCTTGATGAGCGCCTCACGCCCGCCCTGGAACATGCCGCAGTCGACGAGAAAACGCAGGCTGCCCGTATCGATCAGGAAGCAGGAGCCGGTGACTTCACCGGCGGCACCGAGGAAGCGGATGTGCATGAAGGCGCATTGTACGGCCTGAGCGCACGCAGGCAACGCGAGCCGCCTCGCGGTGGTGCATGCCTGCACCATCGCACTGGCAGCGCCGGGACCGGAGTGCTGACCGTCGTCGGTGACCTGTGCGCAGGTGCGTGTGGAAGAAGGCTTTTTTCGGCACGCGCGGGGCATTCTGAAGCGCCGATCCAATCGACCGATGGCGCGAAAAATGCTGAACCATTGAAACGCCGGGCTGGACTCGGTATGTTTTCACTGCGCGCGTGAATCTAGGAGGACAAGCATGGAGTTGCTGGATCGCATCGAACAGCAGATGAGCGCAACCCGCCTGCCGCTGTTTGCCATCACCGTCGCTGCGGTGCCCTGTCCAGACACGCCCGTCATCCTCACGTTGCACTGGCATGCGTTCCTGCGCGAGAAGCTCGCCGAGGTGGAGGGCGCGCAGGCGGTTTCCTTCAAATCGGTGCCCAGCTCGGCGTTGCAGGTGAACACGCGCTGGGAGGATCTCGTCGCACTCGACCGCGCGACGCTGGAAGCGGCCTGGGAGCTCGGTGCCTGGGACGTCGCTCGCGCCGAGCGTCCCTCCTGCACGCGTCCGGGTGCAGACTCCTCGGAGGCGCTGGAATGTCTCCAGGCGTTTGGTGCCTTCCCGTATGGCGCGCAGGGCGACCAGGTGGTGGTTGCGGACGCGCCCGATGCCGACGACCTGATCGACGTGGCGGCGCGGCGCGGCTACCTGATGTGGATCTTTCGGCCGGTGCATGGCGGCATCTGGCAGGAGTTCGCCGACGACGCCACCCTGAAGCCCGACGGCACCCGCGAGCCGCCCTGTCCCGTCGAGCCCGTCCCGCCCCGCAGCGATCGGCCGCGGCGCACCGTCTACCGGTTCGGCGTCTCCGGTTCGGGCCTGCTCACGCAGTAACCTCAGATCGGCACCGACGGCGCCGTCGAAGTCTCCTCTGTTCTGTCGTAGAAGTCTCCTCCGCACCGTTACGGTGCGGACGATCCACTGGCGTTTCCTTTGCGGTAACCCCTTGAAATCCGGACGTCTCCCCGCTATTATTGGCACTCCTCAGCGATGAGTGCTAACAGCGCTGAACCATTTTTCTATCAGCGAGTTAACCAAGGAGACTCTAATGAAGATCCGCCCCCTGCACGACCGAGTCATCGTCAAGCGTCTGGAAGAGGAGCGCAAGACGGCGTCCGGCATCGTGATCCCCGACACGGCGGCCGAGAAGCCCGACACCGGCGAGGTCATCGCGGTTGGCACCGGCAAGCTCCTGGAGGACGGCAAGGTTCGTCCCCTGGACGTGAAGAAGGGCGACAAGATCCTGTTCGGCAAGTATTCCGGACAGACCGTGAAGATCGAAGGCGAGGAATTCCTCGTCATGCGCGAAGAAGACATCATGGGCGTCCTCGAGTAACCCCCCGCGAGCCCCGAGTTACCCACGCAAACGAATTCAGGAGTCCAGCCAAATGTCAGCAAAAGAGGTCAAGTTTCACGATTCCGCCCGCCACCGTATCGTCGCCGGCGTGAACGTTCTGGCCGATGCGGTCAAAGTGACCCTCGGCCCCAAGGGCCGCAACGTGGTCCTCGAGCGCTCCTTCGGCGCGCCCACCATCACCAAGGACGGCGTGTCGGTGGCCAAGGAGATCGAGCTGAAGGACAAGTTCGAGAACATGGGTGCCCAGATGGTCAAGGAGGTCGCCAGCAAGACGTCCGACGTGGCCGGTGACGGCACTACGACTGCGACAGTGCTGGCCCAGGCCATTGTTCAGGAAGGCATGAAGTACGTGGCCGCCGGCATGAACCCGATGGACCTTAAGCGCGGCATCGACAAGGCCGTGGACGCCATAGTCGGGGAGCTCAAGAAGCTGTCCAAGCCCTGCACCACCACGAAGGAGATCGCGCAGGTCGGCGCCATCTCCGCCAACGCCGACGAGAACATCGGCAAGATCATCGCCGACGCCATGGAGAAGGTCGGCAAGGAAGGTGTGATCACCGTCGAGGACGGCTCGGGCCTGAACAACGAGCTGGAAGTGGTCGAGGGCATGCAGTTCGACCGCGGCTATCTGTCGCCCTATTTCATCAACAGCGCCGAGAAGCAGATGGCGGTGCTGGAAAATCCCTTCGTCCTCCTGCACGACAAGAAGATCTCCTCCATCCGTGACCTACTGCCGGTTCTGGAGCAGGTGGCCAAAGCCGGGCGGCCGCTGCTGATCGTCGCCGAGGAAGTCGAGGGTGAGGCGCTGGCCACACTGGTGGTGAACAACATCCGTGGCATCCTCAAGACCTGCGCGGTGAAGGCGCCCGGCTTCGGCGACCGCCGCAAGGCCATGCTCGAGGACATCGCGATCCTGACCGGTGGCACGGTGATCGCCGAGGAGCTCGGTCTGACCCTGGAGAAGGCCAGCCTGAACGATCTCGGGCAGGCCAAGCGCATCGAGGTCGGCAAGGAAGAGACCACCATCATCGACGGTGCGGGCGACTCTAAGGCGATTGAGGCGCGTGTGAAGAGCATCCGCACGCAGATCGACGAGGCCACCAGCGATTACGACCGCGAGAAGCTGCAGGAGCGTGTTGCGAAGCTGGCCGGCGGTGTCGCGCTGATCAAGGTCGGCGCTGCCACGGAGATGGAAATGAAGGAGAAGAAGGCCCGTGTGGAAGACGCGCTGCATGCCACTCGCGCCGCGGTGGAGGAGGGCATCGTCGCCGGTGGCGGCGTCGCTCTGATCCGAGCCCGCAGCGCCATCAGCTCGCTCAAGGGCGCCAACCACGACCAGGACGCGGGCATCAAGATCGTGGTGCGCGCGCTGGAAGAGCCGCTGCGCCAGATCGTCGCGAACGCCGGAGCCGAGCCCTCGGTGGTGCTGAACAAGGTCGTCGAGGGCAAGACCAGCTTCGGCTACAACGCGGCCAACGACAGCTTCGGCGACATGATGGAAATGGGTGTGCTGGATCCGACCAAGGTCGTGCGCTGCGCGTTGCAGAACGCCGCGTCCGTCGCTGGCCTGATCCTCACCACTGACGCCATGGTGGCCGAGCTGCCGAAGGAAGAGAGCCACGCACACGGCGGTGGTATGGGGGGCATGGGCGGAATGGGCGGTATGGATATGTGACGATCGCAGAATAAGCGATCGTCATCCCGGCGCAAGCCGGGATCCAAGCGCAAAGGGCTCCGTGAATAACGGAGCCCTTTTTGTTGGTCTGGCGGTCGGCACACCCCAGCGCCGTCTCGCGGCGTGGCTAGGCCGAGCCAACATCGCGCCTCTGCGCGGTCCCCTGGAGCTTCCCGGGATTCTGCTAGGCTTGGTCGCATGACACCTGCCTCGCGCGCCATCGCACCGTCTCTGCTCGCCACTGCGGTCGAGGAGCTCAGGCGCCACCCGCCCTTCGACCGCATGGAGCTCGAGCATGTGCGCTGGATGGTCGCGCGCCTGCGCCTTGCCTACCACCCACCCGGCACGGTGATCCTCGCTCCCGCGCAGGGTGCGCCCCAGGCCCTGCACATCGTCAAGCAAGGTGCCGTCACCGGAGAGACGCCCGGGCATACCGGCGCCGCGCGCTGGCAGCTGACGCCCGGAGAGTGCTTCCCGCTAGGTGCTCTGCTCGGGCGCCGGCCGGTGACCAGCGTCTATCGCGCACAGGGCGACACCTTCTGCTACCAGCTGGAGGGCGGTGACTTCGATCAGCTCATGCGCTCGAGCGAGACCTTCCGGGACTACTGCGTGCGCGGCGTAGCCAGCCTGCTGGCGGACTCGCGCCGCGGTGTTCAGGGCGACACCATGCGCGAGGTAAGCCGCGATCCGCTGGACCAGCCGTTGGCAACGCTGATCCGCCGGCCGGCGGTGACCTGCAGCCCCGCATGCACGCTGCGCGGCGCGCTGGAAAGCATGCGCCAGGAGCGCGTCGGTTCGATTCTGGTGGTGGACGATGCCGGCGCGCCGTTGGGCATCTTCACGCTGCGCGACCTGCGTGACCGTGTCGTTCCGGAAGGGTCGTCGCTGGACCGCCCGATCGCGTCGGTCATGACCGCCCCGACGATGAGCCTTCCCGATACTGCGCTCGCCTTCGAAGCAGCGCTGGTGATGGCGCGCCGCGGCATCCACCACATGGTGGTTACGCGCGAAGCCAAGGCCACTGCCGTCCTGTCGGAGGCGGACCTGTTTGCGTTGCAGCGGGTAGGTGTCACGCGGGTGAGCGAAGCGATCCGCTGGGCTGCCGAGCGCGGACCGCTCGAGTCCGCCGCCGCCGACATCCGGCGGCTGGCGGAGAACCTCCTGGCCCAGGGCGTGGCGGCGCAGCAGCTCACCCGGATCGTCTCGGCGCTCAACGATCTGCTCACCGTGCGCCTGGTCGAGCTCGAGCTCCACAGCGCCGGGGTCGAGGTCGGCGAGCTGTGCTGGCTCGCGTTCGGTTCGGAGGGGCGGCACGAACAGACGCTCGCCACCGACCAGGACAACGGCATCATCTTTCCCGACAGCGCCGGTGGCGGCGACCCGGAGCGCGCGCGCGCGCGGCTGCTGCCTGCCGCGCAGCGCATCAACGAGGGGCTGGCAGCCTGCGGGTTCCCGCTGTGCAAAGGCGGAATCATGGCCGGCAACCCCTCCTACTGCCTGAGCCGAACGGAATGGAAGCACAGGTTCTCGGACTGGATGCGCGATGCCAATCCGCAGGCTCTACTCAACGCCAGCATCTTCTTCGACTTCCGCCCGCTGGCCGGCGCGACCGCGCTCGCGGAGGAGCTGCGCGGATGGCTGGCTGGCGCTGCGCGCAGCCAGTCTCTGTTCCTGCGGCTCATGGCCGAGAACGCGCTGCGCAACCCGCCGCCGCTGGGGCTGCTGCGCGACTTCGCTGTGGCCGAGCACGATGGGCGGCCGCACACCTTGGACCTCAAGCTCAGCGGCGCTACGCCGTTCGTGGACGCTGCTCGCATCCTCAGCCTGGCCACGGGCGACACCCACACCAACACCGCCGAGCGCCTGCGCGCCGCGGGCGCGAAGTGGCATCTGGCGGAGGCGGAGATCGAGGCCTGGGTCGAGGCATTTCACTTCGTTCAGCTGCTTCGTCTGCGCGTCCAGCAGCAGCGCGCGAAGTCCGGCGCGACTCCGGACAACCTGTTGGATCCCGACGTCCTCAACGACCTCGACCGCCGCATTCTGAAGGAGGCATTCCGCCAGGCGCGCAAGCTGCAGGAGCAACTCAAGCTGGACTACCAGCTGTGATGTGGGTGGCAGAGCTTCTCCGTCGCCGCCCGCAGTTGTCTGTCGGGCTGGACGGGGCCGTGCAGGCCTGGCGTGCGCTGCCCGAGCCGGACCTCCGTGCGGGGCCGGAGGCTGCGCGCTGGGTGGTGGTGGACACCGAAACCTCTGGGCTCGACCCGCACCGGGACCGCCTGCTGGCGCTTGGTGCAGTGCGCATCGAGGGCCGGCGGATCGCTCTCGAGCAGTCACTCGACGCCGCGCTGCTGCAGCAGACCACCAGCGAGCACGCGAACATCCTCGTTCATTGCATCGGAGAAGCGGCGCAACGCAGCGGCGCGCAGCCGGAGCAAGTTCTTGCCGATTTCCTGGGATTTGCGGGAAAGGATGTGCTGGTGGGATTTCACGCGCCCTTCGACGCGACAGTCCTGCGACGTGCCATGCGGGCCCACCTGGGCGTGCGGTTCCGGGCGACCTGGCTCGACGTCGAGGTGGTCGCCCGTTGTGTCTTCCCGGACGCGCCCGCGCGTGCCTGGGGGCTGGACGATTGGCTGCGGCACCTGAGCATCCCCGGACACGGCCGGCACAGCGCACTGGCCGACGCCTTCAGCACAGCGCAGCTGTTCCTGGCGGTACTGGCGCGCGCAGAGCAGCGCGGCGCGAGGGATGCCCGCTCGCTGCTCAAGCTGGAGCGCTCGGCACGGGCGCTGTGGCGACTGTCCTGAGGGGCTTGCTTGCAAACCGCGTGACCCCCGATATACTTGCGTCGACCCGCCCCAAGCAGGCGGGCGCAACCAATAGAAAACGTCGCCTCAGCTGCGGGATCCGTCCCGGGTGCAGTGCGACGACAAAACAATCCGCTCAAGGAGGAGCCTCGTCATGGAGTTATCCGCCAAGCACCGGGAGTACTGGCGCAGGAATCTCGCGCTCACCGGCGTGCTACTCGCCATCTGGTTCGTCGTCACCTTCGTGCTGGGCTACTTCGCCATTCCTCTGGCGGAGGTCAATTTCTTCGGCTGGCCGCTCTCCTTCTACATGGCCGCGCAGGGATCGCTGATCATCTACGTGCTGATCATCTGGTTCTACGCGCGCCGGATGGGAAAGCTCGACCAGGAGTATGACGTGGCGGAAGGAGACTGAAGCCATGGCCGCCACTTCCCAGCAGACATTCAATCAGCAGCTGAAGAAGTACTACGCCTTCTACACGGGCGGCTTCATCCTGTTCGTGATCCTGCTCGCTATCGCCGAGCAGATGGGCCTGCCGCGCAAGGCGATCGGCTACGTCTTCCTGTTCGCTACCATCGGCTTGTACGCAGGCATCGGCGTAATGAGCCGCACGGCCGACATCGCGGAATACTACGTCGCAGGGCGGCGCGTGCCTGCCTTCTTCAACGGCATGGCCACGGGTGCTGACTGGATGAGTGCGGCATCCTTCATCGGCATGGCGGGCGGCCTGTACGTGGCAGGCTTCGACGGCTTGGCCTTCATCATGGGGTGGACCGGCGGCTATGTGCTGGTGGCGCTGCTGCTTGCACCCTACCTGCGCAAGTTCGGACAGTTCACCATCCCGGACTTCCTGGGGGCGCGCTACGACGGGAACTTTCCGCGCGCGGTGGGCATGTTCGCCGCGATCCTCGCGTCCTTTGTGTACGTCGTGGCGCAGATCTATGGCGTGGGGCTGATCACCAGCCGGTTCACGGGTGTGGAGTTCGGCATCGGCGTGTTCCTCGGGCTGGCCGGCATCCTGGTGTGCTCCTTCCTGGGCGGCATGCGCGCGGTGACATGGACCCAGGTCGCGCAGTACATCATTCTGATCATCGCCTACATGATCCCGGTGGTGTGGCTATCCCTGAACATCACAGGGGTGCCCGTGCCACAGGCAGTCTACGGCAAGGTGCTGGAGAGGGTGACCGAGCGCGAAAAGCAGCTCACTGCCGACCCCGTCGAGCAGCAGGTACGCGACATCTTCAAGCAGCGGGCGGAGGCGGTCGACGCCAAGCTCAAGGATCTGCAGGCCTCCTACGACAGCGACAAGGCTGCTCTGGCCAAGAAGCTGGATGACCTGAAGGCGAGCGCCGTGCCGGAGCCTGAAATACTGGCGGCACAGACGGCGCTCGACGATTTCCCCAAGAACCTGGACGCCTACCAGGCCAAGCTGACGGTGGACAAAGCCACGGCCACCGCCAAGTCGGCGCCGCCCAAACCGCACGCCACGCCCTTCCCCGGCAAGGACGAGCACGCGCGCGACGTGGCGCGGCGCAACTTCCTGGCGCTGGTGTTCTGTTTGATGGTGGGTACCGCGGCGCTGCCCCACATCCTCATGCGCTACTACACCACGCCCAGCGTGAGCGAGGCGCGCAAGTCGGTGTTCTGGTCGCTGTTCTTCATCTTCCTGCTTTACTTCACCGCCCCCGCTCTAGCGGTGCTGGTGAAGTTCGAGATCTATACCAATGTGGTGGGGCTGCACTTCGATCATCTGCCCGCGTGGGTGCAGTCGTGGTCGCAGGTGGACAAGACCCTGCTGTCGATTGTCGACGTCAACGGCGATGGCATCCTGCAGTTGCCCGAGCTGACGCTGGGCCAGGACATCGTGGTGCTGGCCACGCCCGAAATCGCCGGGCTGCCGTACGTGATCTCGGGATTGGTCGCGGCGGGCGGGTTGGCGGCGGCACTGTCCACTGCAGACGGCCTGCTGCTTACCATCGCTAACGCGTTGTCCCATGATCTGTACTACAAGATGCTCGATCCCAGCGCGTCGACCCAGCGGCGGGTGACGATCTCCAAAGTGCTGCTGCTGTTCGTGGCACTGATCGCCGCCTATGTCACCTCGCTCAAGCCCGGGAACATCCTGTTCCTGGTGAGCGCCGCCTTCTCGATCGCTGCAGCGGCCTTCTTCCCGGCACTCGTTCTGGGCATCTTCTGGAAGCGCGCAACCAAATGGGGAGCCGTGGTCGGGATGGTCGTGGGGCTAGGGGTGTGCTTGTACTACATGGTCACGCGCTATCCGTTCTTCGGCATCAACGCCGCGAAGTGGTGGGAGATCGACCCGATCTCCTCTGCCATCTTCGGCGTGCCGGCGGGATTCATCGCCATCGTTGTCGTCAGCCTGATCACCCCGCAACCCAAGCGGCAGCTGCAGGAGTTGGTCGAGCACGTGCGCTACCCGCACCTGCGCGGAGACATCGACACGCGGGCGACGTAGCCGGTAAAGCGTGAGGAGTCAGGGGCGTATTGGCTCGCCAAGCGGGGAGCACGCTCTCCCCGGTTGCAGCGGAGAGGGCTAGGGAGGGGGCTCCTCACTCCTCACTCCTCACGCAGCTCCCATGCCTCTCGACCTCACGTTCGTCATTGTCTTGCGCGCGCTGGTGGAGGTTGCGGGCTACTTCCTGCTGGGTCAAGGCTTGCTCTATGTGCTGGCTGGCGGACGGCGCGACCGCAACCCCGTCTACAGGCTGTTCCAGCTGCTCACCAGCCCGGTCGTCAAGCTCACGCGCGCTATCACCCCCAGGCCGGTCCTCGACCGGCACGTGCCCTTCGTGGCTTTCTTCATCCTGTTCTGGGTCTGGATCGCGCTGGCTCTGGCGAAGCGCCACCTTTGCGCGCTGCACCAGATCGGGTGCGTTTGAGGCGGATTACTTCGCGCAGCACTGCCGACGGTCTGATCCGTACCGGCGATTCCAAGCTCCGGTGGCATGCCGGGCTCAGTAGGACACCCGCGCGTAGAACGTTCGCCGCGCCGCCGCGCGGGCCTCGCCGAGCGTCTGGATGCCGGCGGCGGCGAGCAGCGGGAGCATGCGCAGGAACACTTCACCGGTGGCGACCGCGTCCCCCAGCGCCGAATGCCGGTCGACGATCTCCACCCCCAGACGCTGCGCGATCGCCTCGAGGCTGTGAGACTCCTGGTTCGGATGAATGACAGCCGAGAGCAGCAGCGTATCGAGCAGCGGCTGATCGAGCACGACCCCGGTCTGCGCCTCCTTGAGCTGCAGGAAGCGCATGTCGAATGCCGCGTTGTGCCCAACCAGCACCGTGTCCTCGACGAAGCGACGGAAGCGCGGGAGCACGGCCGCGATCGTCGGCTGCCCCACGAGACGCTCAGGCGTAATCCCGTGCACGGCGATGGACGCCTGCGACAGCGGCCGGCGCGGATCGATCAGCTGCTCGAAGGTTTCCTCCGACAGCAGGCGACCGTTCACGATGCGCGCGGCACCGATGGCGATGATCTCGTCGCCTTGCGACGGGTCCAGACCGGTGGTTTCGGTGTCGAACACGGTATAGGTGAGCTCCGAGAGCAGGCGCTCGTCGAGCGCCGTGTTGGCGGCTGCGAGCTTGAACAGGTCGAAGTCGTAGAACTCGGGCCGGCTGCCCGCCTTGGCGGCACGCGCGCTGCGCGTCTCGGCGGCAAGCGGCAGCAGCAGCCGGAAGTACGCTGTCTGGGCGGGCAGATCGCGCCGGTACCAGGCCTCTCCGGCATGCCGGGCGACCACCTGCTTCCAGGTCAGCGGGCTCGCCTCCCCGCCCATCTGAAAAGGATCGTTCTCCCACGCGAATACCGTCTCCAGCGACAGCGGCGCGCCGTGCCACAGCATGTCGAGCTGCCCGTGGCGCTCCCCGCGCGTCAGGCGAAAGCGTACCTCGCGGATCTGGAACTCATCCTTCAGCCGCGCCGCGAGATAGGTAATCCCCTGCGCAACCGACAAGCTGTCGACCTTCACCCACACCTGTGGATCGACCTCTTCGAGCTTGGTGGGCAGCGCGAGGCGCTTGTCAATGCGGTTGCGCGCGAGAGCAATCAGATCCTCGCCACGCATCTCCTCGAGTGGCCACTGCGACTCGAGCTGCTCCGAGAAGTCGCGGGAAACAGCATCTAGGCGCTGCGAGAGACGCACGGCCTCGTCGCGGATCACGCCGGTGAAACGCTCGCGCCGAGACGGGTCCATACTCGGGTAGTCGATGACGGTCTCGATGGCGGCGCGGATGCTGGCGAGCGCGCCCCGCGTGCTTTCGCTGAGCGCCTGCATGAGCGCAACACGCTTGCTGTCGCTCTCCACCGCTTCGGTCACGTCGGATAGCAGCAGCACGAAGCCCGCGAGCGACCGCGAGGGCGTCGGTTCGGCTTCGCCCTGGGACTCGGGCGCGAGCACCGGTGCCGCCTGCACTCTTAACAGCCCGCCCGCCGGGGTGGTGGTCACGAACTGGGCGCCGGCCTCGGCGCCGCGCTCCAGCTGCTGCTCGATCGAATCGAGCGCGTGCAGAATCAGGCTGCGGTCGATGACCCCGAACACGGACCGTCCAAGTCCGACCGGCGCGACGTCTGTGCCCGGCTCGCCGCCTCCCCCGAGCAGCGCCCGGGCGGCGCTGTTGTATAGGAGGATTCGGCCCTCGCGGTTGCAGACCAGCACGCTCTGCTGGAGCTCGGACATGAGCGCCGCGAGGCGGTTCTTCTCCGCCTCGACGCTGGCTTTCGCCGCCCGGACCGTCTCTTCGACCTGGCGCTCCAGCTCGCTGCGACGCTGTGCCAGCGCGTTCACGGCGTTGGCCGCCTGTCGCGTTTCCTCGGAGCCTTCGAGCGGGACGCGATGGTCGGGGTTGGAGGCCGCAATGAGCTGTGTGGCCTCGGCGAGGCGATGCACGGGCTCGACCGACTGTCGGAACCAGCGCCGCACGATGCCGAAGATCCCGCCGATGAGCGCGATGATGAACAGCACCAGCAGCCCGACGCGCGGTGCCGGGAACAGCGCGGCCAGCTGCGTCCGTTCGGCCGGCGCGAGATCGAGCCAGACAACGAGCCCTGCGGCGAGGATGAGCGCGACGACAAATGCCGACACACCAGTCGCGGTGCGCCAGAAGCCTCTGCCAGGCGTCATTCGCCCAGCATGTCGCGCACCTTGGCCGCAAGGTCGCGGGTCGAGAACGGCTTGGTGACGTAAGCGTCGGCGCCCATCTCGATGCCCTTGGCCACTTCGACGTCCCGCCCCTTGGCGGAGAGCAGGATTACCTTGATGTGGTGGAGTGACGGCGCGCTCTTGATGTGCTGGCACACCTCGTAGCCGTTCTTGACCGGCATCATCACGTCGAGCAGGACGAGGTCGGGTGCGAAGCTTTCGACCAGCTCGAGCGCTTCCCCGCCGTTGCCGGCCACCCGCACCTCGAAGCCGAACTGCTCCATCAGGAACTCGAGCGAAAGCACGATGTTCGGCTCGTCGTCCGCGATCAGCACCTTCTTCACCATCACTGCCCTCCTGCCGCGCTGGCGAGCGGCAGCGTGAACGAGAACGTCGCGCCCTCGCCCGGCACGCTTTCGACCCACAGCTTACCCCCGAACTGCCTGACGATCTGGCGCGAGATCGGTAGGCCGAGCCCGGTGCCGTGGGGCCTGTCGGTGAGTGTGTCGCCGACCTGGCGGAACTTCTCGAAGATCGACTCGTGGTCGCGCGGGTCGATGCCTGGGCCATTGTCGCTCACGTCGACTCGCACGCGATCGGGCTCCAGAGTCAGCGCCACTCGCACCAGCGCGTTGTGGCTCGGGGAGAATTTTACTGCGTTGGACAGCAGGTTCAGCAGCACTTGCTGGAGCCGGTCGCGGTCGGCGACGACGGGGGCCACGCGCTCGGGTAGCCGCGTCTCGAACGCAACGCCCTTGTCGGCGAACAGCTGGCTGGTCGCGGCTGCGGCATCTCGCACCAGCTCGCGCATGTCGAGCGCCTCGGTGTACCACTGCGCACGCCCGGACTCGATCTTGGCAAGGTCGAGAATCTGGTTGATGAGCCGGGTCAGCCGCTCGGTCTCCTTGAGGATGATGCCGAGGAACGCCTGGCGCTTCTCCGGCGGTGTGTCGGGCCGGTCGAACAGCATCTCAGCGAACGCGCGGATCGACGTGAGCGGCGTGCGCAGCTCGTGGCTGACGGTGGACACGAAATCGTCCTTCATCCGATCGAGCTCCTGCAACCGCTCGTTCGCCGCACGCAGCTCGGCCGTGGCCGCCTCCAGCTCGCGCGACTTCTGCTCGAGCGCCTTGCCGTAGGCGATCGCCTGGGAGGT